>Ga0307930_1003716_pt1 | contig 11030 bp, 8 predicted proteins | sample OrgLakmetageno46_FD_203161 | JGI IMG/M metagenome (GOLD analysis project Ga0307930, IMG submission 203161) | Saline water microbial communities from Organic Lake, Antarctica - #46 | ecosystem: Environmental > Aquatic > Non-marine Saline and Alkaline > Saline | place: Antarctica: Organic Lake... | reverse complement strand
CGCTAGGCCACAAGCGGGCCGCTTGCATGTTGTTGTTTGCATTTTTGAGGGGGGGCTTTTCTATTCACTGCCACTCCGCAAACGAGGAAGGAGTTCCTGCCCCGTCAAAGCCTTTTATGGCTCAGGGGCAGAACAATAGGCGCCTTGCGCGCTGAAAGGCACACTTTGACCTCAGCCGAGTGGACCTCGTGTTCCGCATGTCACGAGCTTCCAAGGACAGCGCCAGGTCCCAAACCTGAACCTGGCCATTCCTCTACTAATCGTTGGTCAGGTTCAGGTCAGGTTAGGTCTCCGCCATACATTTAGCTGCCCCAGGTTAGGTTAGGTTCAGGTTTATGCCTTAATTTGCTTTAAAAAACCTGGAGGTCCAGGTTTTCAGGTCCATGGGACCTGGATGACCCCTATAAATTTCATTAGGCCAAAAGCTAATTCGCAGCTATATCGCTATTAAGAATCCAATAAATTCGCCATGCTTCAACGCAAATAAGGCTAAAAGGGCTTGTTTAACTGCTCTCTTTGGTGCATCCTAGCCCCCTTTTGTCCGAGCACCAATTTTACTGCAACCTCGGTCAAGTCCCCAAGAGAAGGCAGGTCTATCAGGTTTCCTGCCTATATTTTTCTTCCAGGTTGGGTTAGGTCCAGGTCTGAGCTACCCAACTAAAGGCACCAGGTTAGGTTAGGTTCAGGTTTATGCCTAAATTTGCTGGAAAAACCTGGAGGTTCAGGTTGACAGGTCCGTGGAACCTGACCTGGCGCTGTCCTTGCGAGCTTCTTTGCTCGCGCGCCTTCCTCTTTATTGTTCTGCGGAGTGCGCAACACCCACAAATTCCTCGCTTTTTGCAAATTTTCCGAGGAATTTGGCCAATGCCCCTCTCCCTCCTGAATCATTCCGCACTTGCATTTTTTGCGCAACGCACGCGCATTCCCACTTCTGCCCGCAGCATTGGCTTCTGTGCCATTTGGGTTTGTATTAGTTCGAGTTCGAGTTCGATATCAGGTCTAGAAAATCCGTCCCTTGGGGGCAGCACGACAAAAAAAAACAGTGCTGAGCAGCGCGCGACAGCGTGCATTCGCACTACAAATGGCTCCTCCGGTGGCCTCGCCCAGCGCCTACTCCCTTCTTCGCAAACTTTAATCCTTATAATTCAAGCATGCTTTCAATCTTATGATTGCCTCAACCTCTGGACGTATCAATCATTGAGTGGAACATCATTAGGAGCGCCGAGCCTAATAACTGACGTGACCTGGCTGAAGCATCGTCGCCAGTTCCCCTCTGGGCGGCTCAGAAAGTTAGTGGTATGGAAGTTCTAAATCAGGCGACTTTAAACAGTTCACTTCTATGCTTGCTTGTACCGTATTTTGTTATCATACCAGATATATGTCCTGGGCTCTAAACCCACAAATCACTTATAAGTATGAGAACGCACCAGTTTATTACTCCCACAGGTAAGGTACATCCAAGTGTAAAGTAGTTGGTTGTTAGTTCGTTCTGGATTCGTGGTGGGGTGGTGGAGATTCTTTAGTCTTTAGGTGCAAATGTTTCAGCTCCGAAAAGCAAACTGCTTTTTGCAGCAGGTAATTTCTTACTACTCGGCGTTTTAGCGCGGGAACACGGATCACTGCCCTTATTTATTTCTCAGTAGATGAAGGGCTTTTTTACTGCCCCATTTAAACCTCAGAACTGGGTTAGGTTAGGATTCCCGCGGGAAACGGAAAGGTATTTTTTTTCCAATCAGACGAAATTTCCGCGACGGGAATTTAGCAGTGCCTTTATGACCACGGCACGGAAAACCCGCGGAACCCCCACGTGCAGTAAAATTTTTAGCCATCGCGCGGGAATTCTGCGGAAACGCGGAAACGGGAATCGTAAACCTGCCTCAGAAAAAGGCCTTAACAATTATTTTACTCCCAGATAAATACCTCTTCTTGATGTCGGGCTTGCCTTGAAATTGAAAGCTCGAAAGGAGGCTCAACTGCGAATGCATTATATGGTGCCTCTGTAGTGACAAAAAGCCGAAACTTACGGCGCTATGGCGATGCTTAGTCTCCTCGTAGATTCCGACAAGCAATATAATTTTTGTGGCCAAACTCAGTCTTCAGCATGTATAATTCGTCTATATGCAGCTGCATTTCGCAAAAGTGCTTATCCACACCGAGTTCTAGGGCGACTCGTGATTTGAGGCGAACACAGAGCTGCACGTCGCGATATCCACTGGGAGAATTCTTGCAAATGTCAATTCGAATCTTTTCGCTTCGTGCATAAATTAACTCCCACTCTGGGTCAGATGCAATTTTGAGCAAACATTCATTCATTGAAACAACTGCCTCCTTGCCCGAAAATACTATTGTCGTTCGTACGAGGTCAGCTAATTTACTGAAGTCACCTGAATAGACCCGAAAAACTTTTTCCAAGGCACGAATTTCCGACTTAACGCTTGCTGCGATGTGGCGCCCACTCGTTGATAAAGCCAATTCCTTAGCCTTTTCTTGAAAATGCGAATTTAGAGCATCGGCACTTCGAAAAATATCCTCGATGTTAGAGCCGAGTTGTTTTTTTGCAATGAATTCACCTTCAACGTTTGCCATGATATCATTCCAAGTTTTGTTGAGCTCTAGGCATTGTGCGTCGAAGAACAATTGGCTCCTAAGCTTTGCCCAAACTCGATTATACGTAACAGCATTTTCGCGCTCTAAGCGAAGTGCTTCCGCGACAGCAGCATTTCGGCGCTTTAAATTCATGTAACCTGTGGCAAAAGCTACTACGCTTGCAAACAAAAAGACTCCAATCCAGAAGGGCCCAGCCCCACTTCCTAGGATAAAGAATGACCAAGAAATGCATTCCAGGAAAGTTCCCAACCACAGAACGTAAAAACTTAGGTGTGGTACACGAGCAAGCATGTAGGCGCCAACGCCTCTTGTTATTCCGTTGGTCAAATAAAAGAGAGTCCGCCAAATTCCTTCGTTTCTGAAGAAAGAGTTGTCGCCGAAGCAACCTAAATGTGTTCAAATAGTATCATTAGGCATTTATTCAATAATCAAGTTAAAAGGAGATTATTATATTTCAATACCGTTGCACGAGGAGGCTAGAGCAAAAATAAGTCCAGCACTCGAGGTAATTCCAGCTTGTACCACCATCAATTGTTTGGCTATTTTCAAAGAACTGTACTTACTGAGGCACACCCATATGCAAAAATCGTTCGCACCACTAATGACAAATGCAACCCCAAGAGCTATCATTGAGACAGGCTCTCGTACTACTAATCCGATGATGTTACCCACTGGTGGTGGCCACACAGACACTTCCACGGATCCTGCTAATATCGCAGCTAAACCCAAGACCAACCACGTTGCCGCATGACCCGCTACTTCACTGGCCCAATTGGGTGATGTCCAAATCCCAACACTTGAAAATAGCGACGTATCCATGGCATCCTTTGAAGTTTCAGTCCAATGAGCAAATTTCTTATTCAGATCTCCCTCAGTAATGCGTGAAGGCGTATTCCTGCAGAGAATGCCAAACCCAGACATGATTTGGATAACGAGGCCGACATTTTTCCTCGTCTCAAGAAGACGTTTGATTCTTTGAACGGCACCTTGGAACTCCTGAATGGTTTCACCTCTTTCTCTCCAAAATCCTTGGGTCAGCTCGTCGTTTATCGAGAACGACGTCGTTGATGAAGGCACTGCTTGAAAAGCGGGTGTAATAACAAGACCGGCTTGGGAAATTTCCCACTCTCGAATCAGGGATGGCACTGAGCCCCAATTTTTTGATATCAGGTTGCAGGCTGCCAATGTGTTCTGTGTGATGGAAACGTCATATTCGGAATTGTTCGCTTTTATATTTTGAATTGATATTTGGGGCTCAGACTCGTTGGATAGCTGATCTATACTTTCCTCACACAAAACAGATTCTGAAGTGCCGTGTACCATCTCCTGTTGATTCTCTTCATCATTATCCTGAGAGCCATGAATTGCCCTGGCCGACATAAGAATAAACAATATTGCTTTCACTGCAAATCTGTGGCTCGAGCCAGATAAAAGACCTCGCTTGGGCGCTGATTTCAAGAAGGAAGGTCGGTCCTCACCACTACAGGACTGTACTTAGGCCGTTCCTTAAGCTTAGGCCGTTCCTTATATGGTGCACGAAACCCGAATCCCCTAAGTTCATTTTGGCTCTCGACCAATGGGAGGGCGTTGAGCAATTTCGTGGAAAATCGTAAAACCACGCTGGAACGAAAGTTGACCCGAATTTTGGTGAGATCCAAATTTTAAGCCAAAGCCTTGTTCAGACAGAAGCTTGCACGCAAATGCGGTCACGCAATTGCTCGGGGATGGGCGACTCTTCTTCTGGATCGCCTGAGGGACTTCGCTGTAGTCCTCCTCTGCGGGCAAAAACTCTTCTTTTGAGCTGCACTCTCAGAGCATGGAGGAGCGTGCCACTTTGGACCGCTACCATCACTTCCATGGTCACTCGGGCATGTGCGCCTGATTGGCTTCTTAGGTCTAGTTTGCGCTGCTTTGCTTTTTATCTCTACCTGTAAGCCTTCTAATTCCGGCCCTTCGGGGCCTGTCTCAAATTTTAAATAGTCCCTACAATAAAACATCTGACTTATTTTCTACAGAATATAAGGCAAATGGTCACAATTAGAGACCATAGATGGCAGTCGACCGGAGGAAGTGCTAAGAAGCACAAAGGGACCATAACCTAGTTCAAGGGGTAGCAATCTCTACGTACTGGCACTCTACTAAGCATAGTAAAGACTAATGGAGGCATTGAATTAGTAGTAAGAAAGGGGCAAGCCACGACAAAGGCAGTGCAGAGATTCGTGGCGCCGCACCTCCATGGAAAGAAGTCTAAGGAATGGTGACTAAACCAGAGCGACTAAGATAGAATAATTAATACGGCAATACCCGCGAGGTAATACTCATGGTGGGGATGGAAACCCCAACCACCAATGCACACAGCGTCCCATGAGGCGGAGAGTGTGCTTACGGCAGGGCATGCCACGTCAGTACCTTGCGATGTCCACACGAATGTAGTACACCACTGAAGGTACCCATCGACTGAAATACGTCGCGACGTATTGGCTTTTCTGCTGACGTCGTCACAAACGCGCCATCAAACATACGCCTGTATACGGCGTTTGCCATGCATATAGTGGGAATATGTCCTAATATAACGTAATTTGCGGTACTAACGTATTGATTGACGTACGTGGGTCAAATATTTGACGTATTTTTGTAAGGACTAACTGCAGGAGCAGTAAAAGGACGCTCGCTACGCTTTAGTTCGCAGGAAGAGAACATCAATCAAGGTTTACTGCTACAGAGACGGCGCTAGATAAACGTAGAGCTTGTGCGAGGCTACATTTTCTTTTGCTCATAAACGAATCTCACGTTTATAAAATTGAAGGCTGTGCTTTACTTGCCGCCTCGTAAAATACTCATTTGATACACCCAAGAATATGTTCAAGCTCAGTTCACTTACCGACAAGCTTCAAGAAGGCGTTGGTGCTGCCTTCTCGCTAGATCACGTGAGTTCCTCTGCTGAATTACGTCTGCTCTGCTGCAGCACTAGGGGTATAATCTATTTTCTTTGACTCTTTTATCCCGAATTCGCTTTCCCATTCACCCTGGCTTTAGTTGCAAGAAGGTGACGAATGGCTAGAAGAAGGAGAAGGGGGCGATATCGGCACTCAACATCTTGCTTCTAATGAATCGCAAGGCGAAAAGTCCTCGCCTCCCGCATCTGCGTCGACCTCATCCCAGGACCAATCACCACCCGAACTTACTGAAACCCCAACGGTTGCTGCTTCCACCACCAATCCTCCTGCGCCTGCCACCCCCGCGCCTACTAAAGCAGCAAAAGACCCTTCACCGCCTGAAACGTTGTCTAGTGCGCCAGCTCCTCAAGGAGCTGATGCCAGTACAGTAGGTAGTAAAGCTCGTCCAAGTAAAGCAAAAGCAGCGTCGACTGCGATGAGCAACTTCTTTTCTCTCGATGCCATGCAGGTGCGACGGACCTCACAAGATTACAATCATTTGCTTTATTCCTCTTCCAATGGTTTATGCCAGTACATCTACGACATCATTTCCACTTCTAACAAACCATGCGGCCTTCGCCAACGAACAGGAAGAAGACCCGTGGATGAAGAACGGCCCAACCGCGAACGAGCGCTTCGATTCTACACGAACGAACAACGTTTCAGTAGAAGATGGAGAGTTTAGCAATGACGTACCAGTTGCGCCGATGGTGCCCTATGGGAGTGGATTCGATGAAGATGCCAGCAACGAAAGCGACAATGACGAACTCGACGACCTCCTCCTCAGGTTGGGGTATGGGAGTGTGGGGGGCTTCGTTTAGATGCGTGCTTTGTGCGTGTATTCCTGGGATAAATTTATTTTTAGCGAGTGATAATAATTTATGATCCCATCTTTAAATTCTCTGACTGTGCATGTGTTTTTGATGGTGAGTTTACTTTTTAAATTTTCCCATGCGATGGACTTGATGCATCCGCACGTACACAGCTCTCGCCGAGGCCGCATATATACGCCAGGATCCCTCCCGCCACCTCGCTCCTCTTCCTCTCCGACGCCTGACGCTGCTGCAGCCGCTGCCGCCTTAGTAGCAACTCCGCAGCTCGATGCGGCGAGTTTTGAGGCCCAGTCACGGATGCAAGAGATGGCAAATGCAGCAGCAGTGGCAGCAGCTGTTGAAGCACATGGGATCTTACCCCCGCTATCAGAAACCACTCAGAGCGATTCTGGCGCCACCAACAGCGCTGCTAATTCTTTTAATGCAAACAACACGAACAAGGACAGTGGGCTCTCGTACAGCCGGCCTCAGACTCTGGTGCTGCGAGAAGAAGACGAAGAAGAGTGGCTGTCACCTACCAAGCCTGCCCCTCCACCGTCACTGTTCGAACACGAGGACAAGGAGCGATCGTCAATTAACACAGTAGCGGAAGCGCACCGAGTTGTGGACTTGTATCACGTAGACAGCCGAGTAAGTGGGGTGTCTCAGCTTCATTTTTTGGATTGGTGTAAAATGGTGGTCTTGTTTGAGTCACTCGTGTCTTCGCTTGAATACAATCTGAACTCACCTGGCTCATGTACAAACTCATTTCCTTACTTTCTCTTCGCTTCAACACGCTCACTTTTCTTCTTTCTTCGCTCATACTTTCTCTTGATAGCCCTTTGAAACGCCGATGAGCGCTCTCACCACCCACAACCAGTACTTACGCGGCTTGCATGTGCCCCCAACTCCGCCGCATTCCCGCTTGGGCGATGACGTGGCAGAAGCACTCACTGACCAACAAGACGGTAACAGGGGGCAGCAGCATTCCGTGTGCCTTCTCTTCCTCCCCTGCATTGCAATTGCTTCACATCTGCATCTTCCTTTCTCTTCGTAACTTTCGTTACTTGGCGCTAGTGATACTTTTCTTTTTTATTGCCGAAAGAATTGACTTCACCACCACTACAACCCCTTTTCATTTCGCGCAGACGGCGGGCGGCACTCCTGGTTGCGGCGGGCGATGCCTCGCAGCGACCTCACCTACAGCTCCTCCTCTTCTATGGAAACCGCGCCCCTTTTACCCCTGATGGGGGATTACATGGGAGGAGGCAATGGGTATGCAGCAGCAGCAGGTGGCGGCAGTATACCGGCTCTAGGAGGCGAAGGCGGCATGTCACCAGTGGAATACGGTGCTTGGATGGCACAACACTTTGCCGGGCAGGTACATGATGAAAGATAGTCAACGTTTCGAAGGAGCATGTAGGACTCTGTACGTATTTTTGTGCATCTCGCAGCTATTTCTCGTGCTTTACGTGTACAGATGGCAGCGGGAGCTGAGCGTTTTGCGAGTACTAATTTAGTAGCCTCAGGAACAGCGCCAAGGCATGGGGCTCAGGTGGAGAAGAAAATGGAGGACCATTTCAGTATGCTGCTACAAAGAGAGGTAAGGGATGCCTGTGTAGGCTTTCCTTCTCCATCAAAGTAAAATTTAGCCCACAAGCCTTTCATTGATAGATTCTCTGCCTTTGTATTTTTTGCTGTTAAATGTCTACTGTTTTTACTTCATGAGTTCCTCTTACTAAAAAATCTTACTGATTTTGTTTCCTTCGCCATTCATTTCTTGCTTTATGCTTCTTCATCTGCACGCCATGCGCGCTAGGGGCTGCAACGCTCTGTTTTAGGGAACTCTTGGCGACTTACCACTGTGAACAAGTTTCAAATCGCGGTGGTGGTGGCAGGTTGCTGCCTCGCTTACTTCTATTACACCCTCCGAGGCTATTTCGTGCTCACTTGATCTTACCAGGTTCTTTTTTACTTGGGAGAAGTTTCTTTGGCTGTAGATGCACGTATTCCACTTCGGGGTATCGAAGTAGCCTGCTGAATACTTACTGAAGAATTTAGGTTAGCTGGCATCTCGAATTTTTCCTCCCACTGTAATCCTAGAGAGGCTCTTGGGTGCGAATCACGGACTTCGGACCTGAAATCCTTCTAATTTTACGGGGCGCACCGAATTTCTTAGGGCCTCCATTACGAGAGGTGTAGAAGTTTTACCGGACCTGCCCAACCGCGAACCGAATTTTGGATTTATATTTTGGTACACACCGGGAGCGTGAGCTCGTTTTCAGGGAACAGGGAATACCCCGCAGGGGCATAAATTCGTTTTTCCTTTATTTGAAAAAAAAAGTGGTTTCACGGTGCGGTTCACTGCCATGCGCATCATCTAAAGGCAAACAGTAACAGTCCTGGCGAAGTTCAAAGCTCTATCACCGCTTCTTCATTAGTTTTTCTATTTTGTACGATACGTCAATGTCTCGGTCGAGTCGGCCCGTGGCAGCACCGGAGGTTGACGATCTCTGGAAGCTAGCAACATCTCAGCGGGAAGAGACCGAGGCTATAACACCGAACAACGTTGGTAACGAAACCTTCACACTCTTCGTAGGCCAGAAGCAAGCCGGCAAGTCGAGCCTCATTACAGCATTTCACAATCCAGCAAAAGACGATGCTCCCAAGCAAACGGTATGCAAAGTGATGCTAATGTTAAGCTTGTACATCCAGGGGTTGCGCTATTTTTGAATGTGTGGGTTTGATGGTCTGCCACAAAGCCCTCTCTTTTATAATAACCCATTGGTTCAAATCTATAAAGGTGGCGCTCGAGTACTTGTTTGCGCGGCGGTCAGCGGCGACGCCTAACCAGCCCAAGGACGTAGCCCATATCTGGGAGTTAGGCGGCGGGTCTCAGTTGTCGGCCCTTGTAAGCGTGCCGTTGACTCCTCGAACGGTGAGCCGGGCCGTGGTGACGGTGGTGGTTGATCTAAGCCAGCCTCAAAACCTTGCACATGCCCTTGGCCTGTGGCTCGATCTCCTCCGTAAGCGTTGCGACGAGTGTGTGAATGCGCTGAAGCAAAGTGACCCATCTGCTGCTGAGGCCATCTTGGCTGCAGCTGCTGCCCGGGCGAGCAGCAATTCCAACAGTAACGGCAGTGGTTCATCATCGGAGCATCCCGACAAATATATTGTGAAACCCTTTCCTGTGCCGCTACTGATTATTGGGAGCAAGTTGGATACCCTGAAGGATCGCGACAGCCAAGACAAGAAACTCGTGTGCTGTTTGTTGCGGTTTGTAGCGCACGCGCACGGCGCTTCTTTGCTTACGGTGGGCACTAAGGACAAGGCCTCTCAGGGAAATCTGCGGTCGACTTTAACCGGCCTTTTGCTGCCTTCGTCGAGTGGAAGCTCTTCCTCAAAGGCCGCGCGCAAAGAGATGAGCTACGACAAGCCACTAGTGGTGACTCCGGGGTCTGACTCTTTCGACGACATTTTCAAAGCGTCGTCCCTCCCCAAAGGGGTAGATTCCGCAGGGTTCGTGGGTAAACGGGGCGTGGCCGAGGACTGGGTCAAGAAATGGGGCCGGCCGCTGGAGGAAGCTTTCGGCCCTGCGAAGCCGTCGCCCGAAGACCTTCTCGAAGTTTCCATGGAGGGCCAGCCATTCGTAGAAGGCGAGGGCGAGGAAAAGGGTGGCGACGCGCATGCTTCATCTGCCGATCTGTACCGCGAACCTCTGGTCGATGAAGCCCGAGCCCTACGAGAGTAAGTTTGCCACATAGCAGCAAAATTGTGCTATTCTAATCTATTCACTGTTCGCCATGTTATAATTGAAATGACTTCTTGTCCTTCGAGAGCTGCGATACATTCCAACCTCCAGTTTTGTTACTTGTTTTGTCGGCTTTACTGATCTATCTCTTCTTCGTGCGCATGTGCGTATGCATGGGTTATGTCCTTTCCCTCTCAGCGCGGCCCTGGCGCAGTACAAGAAGGAGGCGGACCGCAAAGCCCGCGCCGAACTCGCCGCGCAACGATCAGCGAAGCCGCCTTCCTCCTCCAAGGCTTCGAGCAGCGCTGCCGCAAAACCGCGCTCGTCTAGAAGTGCGGACGCGAAAGCTTCTGAGAGCAAGTGAGAAAGGCATGCTCGAGTCTCACTGGTCCATTTAAATCTGCTGTACACATCCTGACGATAAATAGTTGAAACTTCTTCGAGGTCCACTTCAGTCAGAAAATAGTGATCTGGATCTGAGTTGAGCTATTGCACTAGACACCGTAGTTACTAAATGCATTGCAATTACGGGCCCGCCTTTTGTTCTTAACCAGGGCTGAGTGAAATAAGAAGAAGACTACAAATTTAAGACTCGTATAGAATGTGTAGTTGGTAGTTGGAGCTAGAGATAGGAGGAATTCATAACGCTCTAATGTAGTTTTTTGATTTTTGGTTTATTTTATTTCCTCCGAACGATAAGTTTCCGAGCGCCATCCAAGGGCACATTTCATCATTTCATTAGTTTTGAAATGGGGCCAAATAACGGGGTCCTTGCTCAAGACAGATTCCCAAAACCAATTCAAGGTGCCTGTGTGTGTAGATACAACGATGCAAAGCGCAATAAACTACATTCAACTTGTGACCTTGAGACAGATGCCTCCCAAATGAATCCACGTCCTTAGTGATTCAACTGCTTCTCCGTTT
>Ga0307930_1003714_pt1 | contig 11032 bp, 15 predicted proteins | sample OrgLakmetageno46_FD_203161 | JGI IMG/M metagenome (GOLD analysis project Ga0307930, IMG submission 203161) | Saline water microbial communities from Organic Lake, Antarctica - #46 | ecosystem: Environmental > Aquatic > Non-marine Saline and Alkaline > Saline | place: Antarctica: Organic Lake... | reverse complement strand
GCCATGCTGAGATCACCCAAAGGACCGGCACGGCGATCTACTTCGCTGACCCTCACAGCCCCTGGCAGCGAGCCATTAATGAAAACACCAATGGCTTGTTGCGGCAGTACATGCCCAAGGGAACTGACCTGTCTGTGTACAGTCAGGATGAGTTGGACGCTTTTGCCTTCCAGCTCAACACACGGCCTCGGAGGCGGCTAGGCTTCAAGACGCCGCTGGAGGTCTTTATGGATCTGATCAACCGTACCCAGGAAGCGCCATTAGGCATTCATTAAACCGGGTGTTGCACTTGGAGTTGGAGACCGCCCCTTATGTCTGAATTTAATTATGACAAATCCGTGTCGAACGCTCATTTTGAGAATGCCGGATGGCAAGTGTCCGAGTTTAACCACTCCAATCCCTTTGAGTGCCACATGGTTTATATACGAGATTTCAGAATCAATCACACGCAAGTTTTTGCTATTAGGGTTGAGGATTTTTCCACAATGCAGAAATACGAAAACGCGAATGTGATGGCGAAAATTCTTGGAAATTTGATGCTTAAAAGTCATAAAGGCAACCTCAAGCTGAGCCAATACGGTGTCTTCGCTTTAGCGATTGGTAGCTACATCAAATTAACAAAAACGTTTGCCCAGTGGCTTGCCGAAAAAGATCCCGGTGAACGTCTTCACTTTGTAATTAACATTTACGGTGACAAAAAACAGGCGCTACGCCCTTTCGTATTACGGCTTGATGAAACAGTTCTCGATGCTAAAACCGTGCTTGAAAATACAGCCATGGTGGCCCGCATGGACAAAGAAAAGCACCCGGAATGGTTCATCAAAGGAATGGTTCACTGAGTAACGTTGTTACCTCGTAGGTAGGGTTCGTATGACCAAATTATTACTGGCGTTAGCCGCTCTACTCTTGATTCCCTTCCTAATTGCCAAGGCCGACCTTTGGCACCGCACGTCTGCCAAAAGCGTTCGAGCGCGTGATCAAATCATCAAGCGTTGGTGGCACAACGAATCAATGCCTGACGTTCTTCGCAATGCCCGTATTTTTCTAAATGAAGAAGAGATTTCTACTTCTCGACCCGTGCCTTTGCATGGCCGGGTAGATCAGGTGTTTCAAACCGACGATCACACACTCATTCTTGTAGACACCAAAACACGACGGCTCAACAAAGTGTATAAATCAGACATTATTCAGTTGTCTGTTTACCGCACCATTTTGAAAAACCGATATCGATCTCAGTACCCCATCAGCGATCAAGCCTACGTTCGAGTCGTCGTTCAATCTGGCAACCAAAGCAAAGTTCATTACCGACAAGTGACTCTACTAACGGAAGACGAAGTTGTTGATTTGTGGCGACGTTACACAGCTATAAAAACCGGTCGCCGCCGCCCCACTTGTACCTGCAACGGCCATTTGCATCGTCATTTCAAATAGCCAGAACTCCAGTCTCCTCCGCTATCACATCCTGATTAACGATAATTTGTAGCATTGAGCTGAAACTGCCCATAACGGGCAATAAGGCGGGCTTGCGTTTTTTGAGATTCCTGTAATCTGTCTTTCATGGAGGCACCAGTGAACTCACGTAATTTGAAATCCGCCATTGTGGGCATTGTCGCACTCATGGGTTTTTTGATGCTCGCCTCTGGAAACACCTTTGGCAGCATGGTTTTTGCTGTGATCGCATGGGCGCTTATATTTTTAGGTTTTCTATATCAAAAACCGCCAACACAAAGCGCCAGAATGAACGCGGCACAATCAGCGTTTGAGGCATTGGACATGATCGCAATCGGCAAGCGGTGGGTGGGCAAAGCGTCCCAAGTAGCCATGGTGAAGCATGCGCCTAACACCGATGATCCAAGCGTTTATGAGGTGCATGTTCTAGCTCGAACCATGTGCAACTCGTGGTTCATCACAGAGCTTCTAATCAGCGATAGGCTCGCCGTTTCCATGAAACAGCTTTCCCAGATCAACGAGCGCGGAGCTAAAGGAATTTTGAAAGACACACCGGACGTTTATGAACGTTTTTTCGGAACAATTGATGTCGCATGAGGACACTCAAAATGAGCAAAGCAATTGAATCAATGCCAGAGAGCGTTATCCAAAAAAATCATTTACTCAATGCCGGGTATGCCCAGTGTGTATTCATCTTCCTTCAAGCTTTGATTTTCCCGGATGCTGGTGTGTTGGGCGGCGTCATTGCTGCCCAGTGCGCTTTAATGCCGTGGCTCATCCCCATCTTGAAAAAAGCGCCTGTCGTTGCGCTTTCCATGGTTGTGTCTTCAGCGCTTTTAAGCCCGCTCTACAGTTGGCTGTGCCTGAGCCTGCTTAGTTTTTTAACCCCGTAACCTAAAGCACGATAAGAAAAGGAAACTGCAATGGCTGAAAATATAAAAGACATACCCTGGGAGCGCGGTTTGCTGCGTGATTACATGTTTATGCTGCACAAAGAGCAAGTGAAGGATCGGCGCTGGCGCATGGGCCTCAAGATACTTCGAGCGACGGGGTTAATTGCGATTGTGGCCGTTGTTTACATCTTGGGCGCAGGCGCTGCGGGGCAGTCTTGGCCGGGTGGCAATGCAGTGGGCACTGAACACGTTGCGTACATCAGCATCAAAGGCGTTATAGCAACAGACACCACTTCTGATGCCGATCACCTTATCCCAGCCATCCAAGCGGCATTCGCTAAAGAAACGGCCAAAGCGGTTGTTCTGAGAATTGACAGCCCCGGTGGTAGCCCCGTGCAGTCAGGTCGCATCTACGAAGAGATTCAAGCTCAAAAAGCGCTTTTCCCTGATAAAAAGGTCTATGCCGTTATTGGAGATATTGGCGCGTCCGGTGGTTACTACATTGCCGCTGCCGCTGATGAAATTTACGCCGATCAAGCCAGTCTTGTGGGTTCAATCGGTGTCATTTCCTCAGGCTTCGGATTTACCGGTTTGATGGAGAAACTGGGTATTGAGCGTCGGGCCATTACCGCAGGTGAAAACAAATCGTTGCTCGATCCGTTCGCACCGCTGAACGATCAAACTCGTGAGTTTTGGGAGAGCGTCCTGAGTAAAACCCACCAGCAGTTCATTGCCCGCGTGAAAGAAGGCCGGGGCGACCGCCTGAAGGACGATCCTCGCGTATTTTCAGGCTTGATCTGGAACGGTGAACAGGCATTGGAGCTGGGCTTGATTGACGGGCTTGGCAGTCTGAACTCCATTTCGAGGGATGTTATTAAAATAACCAATCTTGTTGATTACACGCCTTCGCGTGACTTTATACAACGTCTGACTCAACGAGCCAAAGTCGCCGTTTCTACTCTGTCTTCCGAACCCTCAATCCGCGTTTACTAGGAAACAAAGTAATGACCAAGACGAACCGGACGCTCACCTTTGCCGTTATCGCCCTCATTGCGGTTCTTTCCGTCATTGGCGCTGGTGTTTATTCTATGACCACCGCCATGACTGCACTTCATCAGGATGTCAGCTCATTACGAAAAGAGGTAAATACCGCCACCTCTCCCGAAGAGTTTCAAAGCAAGGTCGCCAACACTCTGGAAATGCTTGCCGAAAAACGGAGAGAGGACATCACCAAAGCGAAATTTGCGAAGTACGCGTTGGCGGAAGATTCTGTTCCGGGTGACAAAAACATCTACGGCAGCTTGGACGCCCGATTCACGCTGGTTGAGTTTTCAGATACAGAATGCCCGTATTGCAAACAATTCCATAACACTCCCATTGAGATCGTGAAAGCCAGTGATGGCAACGTGAACCTTCAATTTATGCATTTACCACTTTCTTTCCACAACCCGGTAGCCAAGCAACAATCACTGGCCGCTGAATGCGTTCGTGAACAACAGGGCAACAAAGGTTTTTGGGCGTTCATGGCCGATATTTTTGACAATACTCGTGGCAACGGCCAAGGCGTGAGCAATCTTGCCAGCATTATCGAGGGCGTGGGTGCAGATGTTGCGTTGGTTGAAGAGTGCCTGTCATCTGGCCGTGTCAACAAAAAGGTCGAAAGCCACATGCGACAAGCCGCAGAGAACGGCATCAACGGAACTCCAGCAACGTTTGTCGTTGATAACTTCACGAGTAAAACCCAGCTTCTGACGGGCGCACAACCGCCTCAGGCCATCATGTCCGCAATACGAAAGATGGTCGCAGAGCAGCAAGAAGAGCAATCCTTGTCGGGTGCGCTTGGTGAGTGATTTTACCGGCACCGGCTGCATGATTTGTTGCAACGTAACAACAAAACAATCGAACCCTACCGAGGGCACCACTGAATGACCGATTCCAAAGACGTTTTCACTGGCCATTACAGCATGAGCAGCAACAGCGCAGAAATGCCTTTTGACACCTTCGTTGCCATTGGCAAGACGACCCAGCAAAGTCTCTTTATGAAAGACCTTGGCGATCTGTTGAAGTCCCACTCCAGACAGTTGACGATAACCAGCCAAAGTCCAAACCCGGCATTTTGTGATCTCTTGGATTGTATTGACGGCTCTTTAATTATTGATGTGGATATTTTTGCCCGGTCGCACTCGAACCCATCAGCTGCCGTTAAAACAACGCTGGCGTGTGACATCCGATTAAAAGCACTGGGCGTTCTAACGGTTGCACCTCAATGGTGTGCCTACAAAGATCAACGAGTTGATGACATGGTGGCCTCACTGCTGACACCTCTCTATTTGACGGGCCTCAACGCGAAAACACGACTGCGCTCTTACGACGGCGAAACGCAGCCTCTTTGCAGCAATACTCCAAATGACTATGAACAAGAGCTGAGTAAAGTGTTCAAAATGGCTCAGTATTTTTCGACCGCAGCCCTCACCAGCGATGGCCTTCGACGGCTTGAACAAAACGTACTGAGGTTACAAATTGCCACCGAAGTCTTCTCCGAAGGAGTCACCGGATTATCTGCAAGCAACCTTTACCAAGACCGGCTGTATTCAGCACTGAGCCGATGAACCAATCTTTATTCAACAACGGGTATTTACGTTATGAACAAAAAAGAACTGATTGCCAACATTGCAGAGCTGGTGGAACTGAGCACTCAGGAATCCGAACGAGCCGTTAACGCATTCACTGACGCCATCTCTCAAGAGTTAGCCAAGGGTGGTTCCGTTTCCCTCATCGGGTTTGGCACGTTTCAGATCAAAGAACGAGCTGAACGTACCGGTCGAAACCCACAAACCGGTGAAGCCATTACGATTGCCGCGTCAAAGACTCCGGGCTTCAAGGCAGGTAAAACACTGAAGGATGCTTTGAAGTGAGCTGACTTTCTCATGCGAAAGTCTCAAATAACCTGATTGGTGCCTGCATGGCATCCAAAAACCAGAATCGAATTTATAGAGCGCATGAACGAAAAAATGGAACACGGCACGGCAACCCATCCTGATCTATTCCACTAAATTTGGTCAATACAGGTACACAAAAACATGCGCTGTCATGAAATCGATTACAAAATTATAGGAAGTGGTGCTCAACTACTGGAAGTGACCCTTAATTCCGGAGAGACCGCCATCGGCGAGGCCGGAGCGATGAGCTACATGGAAAGTGACATTTCAATGGAAACAAAGTTGGGGGATGGCTCAACCCCCAACGACAACATTTTCAAAAAGCTGTTTACAGCGAGTAAGCGAGTCGCCATGGGCGAGTCCCTGTTTATGACTCATTTTACCAACCGGGGGCAAGAGCGTAGATCCGTCGCGTTCAGTGCGCCCTTTCCCGGCACCATCGCAGCAATCAATTTGGGAAACACCACCGGCAGCGTTATCTGTCAGCGTGAAGCCTTTCTATCCGCAGCACTGGGCACCAAGCTGAGCATCGAATTTACTAAACGTATGGGTGCTGGATTCTTTGGTAAAGAGGGTTTCGTCCTACAGCGTTTAGAAGGTGATGGCATGGCTTTCCTGCATGCTGGCGGAACTTTAGTTGAAAAGCATTTGGAGAATGAAAAGATCCGAATTGATAGCGGCTCGCTTGTCGGTTTTACGAGCGGTATGGACTACAGCGTTGATCTGATCAAGAGTGTGAAGTCGATGCTATTCAGTGGCGAAGGCGCTTTCCTAACCACCATTTCTGGCACCGGAACCGTTTGGATTCAAAGCTTGCCATTTCCGCGTTTGGTCGATCGCATCCACCAAAGTCTGCCTGTTAAGAAAAAAACAGACTGACGTTCCTAAACCGCAGGTGACTTCTGGAGCTACCGACGATTCTCTGCAAATAATAATTTTCAAGGTGTTTAACAACGTAGTTTTGACTGTCGATTCTTGGTGTCGATGACGATTTATGAAGTAACAAACCTTGGAGCGGTGAAAGCGCATGACCAGAAAAAACACGATCTACCAATACGTCAACGAATACCGTCTTGAAGTAAGCCATACCGCAGAGCCAGAACCAGACGATTGCATTGCGAAAATTTACTGTAAAACGACGGGTGACGCGGTTGACGATCAGGGTGAAATTGAGCCGGCAGACATCGCAAGTTCGTCATTCACGCTCATTACAAACACTTGCTCAAAAGAATTTTTCGAGTGGGTATACCTGCTGGACATCGACGCGGCTACCGCTGAGTACATTCCATTATTCAACGAAGATATGAACGAACTGTGTGATGAAGTGCAACAAACCCTCATTTCCAATTTGATTGATCACCTTGAGATCGACAACGTTCGTTCAGTTTTTACCGTCGATAAGCTCGAAGTATTACTCCGGTTCAGGGGCATGGGTTTTGGAGAACTCATCATTGCACAAGCTGAGCGCCGCTTTGCAGCTGGCACAGCCTTTACCGCACTGATACCAATACTATCCCAGTTTCAAGGCTCTGTAGCCGGGTACAGGAACGTCACGGATGAAGAAGTTGAATGGGAGCGTGATATACAGTTGAACGAGTTACCCAGCTCTAGCAAAGTGGCATCAGAGAAGCTTGACCGTTACTACCAATCCATCGGCTTCGAGAATACAGTGCAGGATATTTTCATCAGACCAAACGCCAACATCATACCCAGCTGACGTTCATCCAGCTGATTGTTGCAACGTGACAACCTACAGGCCAACAACATGACCCACCCTGATAGGATGTCTCAAAAAGATAAAGATCAAACGATTCGTGAGCGCCATCAACAGGCGTCAGTATTGTGGCTCAAAATTGAAGCCACTATTGATGATCTGAAGGCATTAGGCCCGCATTCTTTAGATGGTGATAATGCGCTAATGAACGTTCAAGAAAGGCTGAACCAGCTTTCTAAAAGGTGATTGCTGTCGAATGCCAATAAGATTGGTAACTCTCACCACGGGACAAGCACTCTGCTCTGCTGGCCAAACCCGAATACTCCCATGAAGGCCCAGCCGATGCAGGCTGGCAGTCGAAAGGTTGCCTTGTAATTATAAACGCCAATCCTAACAATCAACTCCGCGTTCCTTTTGGAGAAAAGAAAAGCCGGCTGTATCGACCAATAGACGTAGACGGGGGGCTGGAATGCGGTTGCCGCTGCCCTGAATGCAAAGCAATGCTCATTGCAAAGCGCAGTAGCGCTGGCCGTTTCTACTTTGCTCACCATCGAAGTGAAAACTGCCGTGGCGGATATGAAACAGCGCTCCACAAAATGGCCAAGCAGATCATAATGGACGCTGGATATGTTTGGTTCCCAGATAGGGATATTAACGTTTCAGTCGATCTAATATTCGGGGAGGTGCTTTCAAAACATTACACTTTGCCCCCAGGCAGGTTAAGTTCGTCTCATCTGCGGCTGAGAAAGGGACATCGACTGGCTTCATCCCTGACCTAACTGCCAAATTGAAAAATGGCGCTCATCTTTACGTAGAAATCTTGGTCACTCACGCAGTGGGTGAGGAGGAGAGCAAGGCGCTCGATAACCTGATGGAAATCGACTTGAGCGAGCTACATAAAGAGACGCTTATGGATTCACTGGCGCTTGAGGATGCGGTGTTAAAGACAGCTCCGCGATGGTGGCACGGGTGTTCTCTGATAGATGAGCTTCCAAAAGTCCACGCCGTCCGAGAAAGTTTGGTGGCCGTCGCCCCTAATCACGTCAAGCGTCTTGAGTTCGATCGGCGGCGACAGGAAGCACTGGAGCACGGAAGGGAAAAAGCTGCTAAGCAGAAGGAAGATAATCGGTTGGCGATGAACTTAAAGCGAGAAGAGGCCCGCAAGCCTTGGCTGGCCCCGTTGGAACAACTGAATACAGTTAGAGGTGCGATTCTCGAAAATCTGCTAGGGTCTGTTGACAATTGCTCGTAAGCCTTTGAAAGGTAATAGCAAGCTCGTATGATGAAGTTCCACAACAGCAACCCTACGAGCCCGCAGTGCCCAGATACATGCTCACAGAGGAGTTGTGGTCCAAGCTAAGGGAAATATTGCTTTAATTCAGTCTGTATAACAAGGTGAGTCTGCGCAAAACAGTCGAAGGCATTCTGTACAAAATGCGGACCGGTGTGCCCTGGGGAGATCTGCCAGAGCATTTCGGTAAATGGAATTCTATCTACAAAATCTTCAATCACTGGTCGAAAAAAGGCCTCTGGAGAAAGCTCTTCAACGTGCTGAAAATAGACTCCGATCTGGAATGGGTCTTCAATGATGGCAGCTATGTAAAAGCGCACTAGCACAGCGCTGGAGCCGCCGGCGGTCACGATGAATGCATCGGTAAAAGCAGGGCTGGCAACACCTCCAAGGTGCATCTGGCGGTGAATGCTTACGGCCTGCCAGAGGCATTCACCATGACAGGCGGTCACATCAATGACTGCACTGAATCGCCAGCACTCATCGAAAAAATTGACGCTGCGCAGGTGCTGATAGCGGATAAAGGCTACGACAAGCTCAGACACTTGGTCGAGAATGCGTTTGCCAGACTCAAGCACTATCGTGCCGTTGCCACCCGATATGACAAGCTGGCTTGAAATTATGAGAGCATTGTGTCTCTGGCTACCAATTTGAATTGTCAACACACCCTAGTCAGCTCCAGAAATCTAGGTTTTTCGACCGGATGATTATTCATCCAAGCTTTTGTTGGGCACTTGTTCGATGTTTTGGCTCCATGCAGTTTCAAAAGTGGGGTCAGACGCAAATTTTGCTAAGTAAAACAGGTTCGTTTTTCTCGCTCTCTTCTCCGCTGGCGGTTTCCGTTAGATGTGAATATACCGTACGATCACTGTTGGGAAGTCGTGAGGATCACAGAATAAAAAAGCTAATGGATCAGTGGCTTGAACTTATCGTTATTTTCCGGCCTGTAAGGCGGAAACGGATATACACATGATTAGTTTCGACGATTGGTGTTTCGCAGAGGATGCTTCGGTCGGCCGACATACGCTTCGTGTGTTTTCTGGTGATCCAGCCAGGTTACAGGTGGGCATTTCTGCGACAGCTGCAATAATCCCCGGCCATTTTGCAGCAGCAGCAAAAATCTCTCGGGCTCTTGAGCGTCTCGGGAAGACGGCCGCTGCTGAGTTTGTCTTAGGGACGCTGCCTACAACAAAATCTATGCGATCGGGCGACACTGGCGAAATCCTCGCGACAGAATATATCACCAGTCAAACTGGTTATGACGTTCCGATTAAGCGTTTACGTTGGAAGGATCATCGTGACATGGCTATGCGAGGTGACGATGTTATCGGAATTGCCATAGATCCCAATTCTGGCCGACTTAAATTCCTAAAAACAGAGGCTAAGAGCCGAGTATCCCTTGCCACATTAGTTGTTACAGAAGCTCGAAACGGTCTCGATAAAGATAATGGCCTCCCATCGGCTCACTCCTTGTCTTTCATTTCATCTCGCCTTTTCGAGCTCGGGAAAAATGAACTAGCTGATGCAATCGACGATGCACAGCTTAGGTACGGAATTCCACTGCAGAATGTTGAACATCTCATCTTCACATTTACCGGTAACAATCCGGCCAACTTTTTAAAAGCTTCGTTAAAGGGCTATGCAGGTACTATCAGACAATCCAGTGTTGGTGTTCGTGTAACTGGTCACGCCAAATTTGTCAGCGATGTTTATGAAGCGGTGGTCGATGATGTCAACGACTATTGAGCACATTGAAGAGGCTATCGGAGAAGCTACCGCACCAGGTTTTCGCGCTAGGCTTATAGCGAGAGGTCAAGCAAGGGCAATCATTTGGCGAGATGGTGTTCTGCCCGCCGATGCCCCAACATTCTCGACTAAATTAAGCTATGACCTTTATTCCTATGGTTTTGGATTGCTGGGTCTAGGGCTGCGCCTTCGGGAAATGGGAGGTGACATGACCCGCGCTCGACGAGCGTTCGAGTATGCCGCAACTGCTTTGGAGTCTGTGGTGGCAAAGGGGCGCCATGATGACCGCGATCGTAATTTCCACTTTGTAATGGCCTCCGCCTGTTATCACTTGGCTCATTTGTCGGCGCGAGCATATTCATTGCTTGCCATTGTTCAGAGTGAAGAAAATTTCTCTCTGATTGAAAGAGCTCTTGCGCTATTAATTTTACGTGACTTTAACGCCCTCGAAGAGCTTACTTTGAAATTCCGGGTGGATGGGGTGGGTAGTGATAGCACTATCATAGCTACTTTTCAGGCTGACTGGGCTGCTAGCGAAAAAGTTCATCGCCTAGCAGATGATGAAGATTCGGTTGTTCTCGACGGACTGGCTTTAGCTCTAACTGACAATTTCTTTGGCGCTATTGCGACCTTTCTTTTGGCTCTAGAGCGGGGTGAACGCTCTCTTCTTGAGAAAGCCCTCAATCAGTTGCACGAAGGCGTAGTGATCAGCGGCGAATTTAATTTCTTACCACAGTGGTGGACCTACAAGCTTGCTGTGCATCTCCTTTCAGATCTTTGGGAGTCAACATTCCACGAGATGCTCCCGCTGTTACCAGCTGGGGGGGAAGCTCAGGACTGGGTTTCCCTTCGTGAGCTTTTCATTGCGACGCTTACGGTGATTTGCAACCCAGTTGTCCAAATAGCTGCGTTTAAGCAGCCTGTTTATTGCGCTCAATTTCCTGCAGTTTTCCAGGGTTGAGGGACACGGCTCCGGCGACTTTCCAGTTTCGAGTATCAC
>Ga0307930_1003713_pt1 | contig 11032 bp, 6 predicted proteins | sample OrgLakmetageno46_FD_203161 | JGI IMG/M metagenome (GOLD analysis project Ga0307930, IMG submission 203161) | Saline water microbial communities from Organic Lake, Antarctica - #46 | ecosystem: Environmental > Aquatic > Non-marine Saline and Alkaline > Saline | place: Antarctica: Organic Lake... | reverse complement strand
AGTAAAGTAAATCACACCGCAAAAAATAAATAATATATATGTATACAAGATAAGAAGGGGCGCAGCATCAATGGCCATATCACAAGTAGTAAACTTTGTCGTGGCAGTGAGAACGTACCAGCCAATAAAATTGCCCGATGCGCGATAGCAAGAAGAAGGCCACAGAACTTTGTATCAATACGGGTGGCGCATGCGTAGCTGCTTTTAATGGTACGTACATAGCGGTTGATAATGTGTTCAACATGATAAAAACAACATTCATCAAGAGAGCAGATACGACAGCACTAACGTGCGGTGCAACAGGGGGGAGTGCACTTCCAGTAGACCCTCTCATATACATGTATTTGAGCAGGGGTCCACCGAGTACGAAAGCATAGTAAGAAAATGCTGCACCAATTGAAATATTGACCAGAAAACACAAAGCAACCACAGCATCATAGCCCCAAAAATTTTCGATCCCGCCGGCCGACATATATCCTAAAATGAAATCGCCAACTGGACCTAGAACGGATAAAGCCAGCGCGCCGCGATACGCTTCCGATAACACATTCATAGGAAGATATCGTGCGGTAGAACTTTTTAACTTTTCTCGCATGACCATGCACGTAATCAAAGTGATCGATGTTGAAGTGCCCAGGAACCATATCGAAAATTGCCTGTGAATATAGGAGGGAGCCATTTTTGCTGCCCATGATCCAAAGATGAGCAAAATGGCTGCAAGGAAACTGCATGCCGACGATGCACAACAAACCACAAATGCTGCTGCCTTCAATTCAGTTGTTGCTCGGTCTTCATTCGTAACATAGCTCGCCAAGAGGTTTGCCCAGCACGCGCGAGCCTCATCGAAACCAGCCCATGACACAAAAAACAAACAACATAGCGGTGCGAGGATTCGCATGGCGACCAACCAAACTGTTGAGGTGTACACATCTTCCCACTCTGTGTTGTGATCTGGCGATATGCTTACGCGAAAATCAGAAATGTTCCCGGCATTCTTGAATCTGTACTTGATGTCGCCATCAAAAACTTCGACCATGGTCATTTGCATTCCTTGTGTTTCTGCTGTATCCCATGCGTCATGATCGAATGTCGTGAATAAGCCAGGAGGATATCGCGGCACTAGCTTCACAAAACCGGCAGCACCCGCAGCGTTGAGACGACGGTACATTGTCATAAAGTTGCACCGGATCAAGGACGACCCCATTGAGGTTCCGATGACAACTTTTCCCTCCACGTCAGCACTGGTGTCCAGGTCGCACAGTGCATTGCTTGAAAAAAAAACAGCTGGCGCGTTCACTTCATCCGCCTGTGGGCCAAAATATTTCAGTACCGATGTTGTAGCAGTTTCCAGAACAGTGCCCCCAGAGAGTACGGATAAGACTGCTTCTACCGTAGAAGCGGAGCAAACTAGCACAACAAACGTTTGCATGAGGGACAGCTGAAGACCACGGTAATTAAGCCGCGGAGGTCTTAATACTGTCATCTGGAGCATATGCTTCACTTAAAGTAATCCTACGTAAACCCTAATTATATCAAATGCTGAGAGCATTAAGGTGGGTGCGTGTGCTCCATCTAGTTGCTGGGAAGGTGGCTGCTGCCCGTCGTTCGTTAGAGAACGATGGGAATACGAAAAAAAAAACGTTTTGCCGACAGCTAAGTTCGCATAACAATTACGCCGTTAGAGATAAAAAAGTGCACCAGTATCTACGAGGGTCGGTGAGTCAGTGAGCGGGTTAGCGGTGGTGTACGTGCACTTGTCGGCTCATTTGGGGGGTTGGCTACTCCAGGTACCAGTACCAATAATACATCGGAGGCCTCGGGTCTCGCGGTTGTGTCAAACAGCAGCCGTAGAACACTTCTGTCCTTCGGGACAGGGTTTCTGTGTTCTGTCGTCATCGCACCGCTCATCCTCGTCAGAATGTTCTGCAATTGACTAGTTTTTAGATTCGGGCCCTTGTGTGGATTTTTGACGAGGCCCCAGGTACCAAACAAGACCCTGGTCCCTATGGTGAACCGGGATTCTGAATAGAGGGCCAGCAGACAGAAAGAATCAATTGGCATTCGGATATCTCAAGGACGTGCCATACGGCTGGCGCCCGCCGCCTGAGAAAAAACATTGAGACGATGCCGCAAAAAATAGCCCGGAGAAATGCCCTGTGGACCTGGGACATGACACACGAACGAGCACTCAGTCCCGCAGACTCGTCAGTAATCAAGAAAACTGCGGGTTTTCCGGGTTTTTACCCACTTGCGGTCACAAAGATCCGTTAAAAAGTAGGTGGGCTGAAGCAAAACCAGAGTTTCAAGTAGAGCGAGCAGCGATTTGTGGAAAGTTCTATAGAAGGAACCGGCGATTTACGGTAGTAAATCGGTGTCTATTGAGATCTCATTCGTATCGTCAGTCGCCATAGAGGCCAACAAAAGAACTCGGAAGTACAGGGGAGACCCCAGAGTGGGAGAAACCCTGTGCGGCTGATCAAGACTAGACCAGACTCGACTAGACCAAACTAGACTAGACCAGACTAGACTAGACCAGACTAGACCAGACCAGAGTAGACTAGACTAGTGCCATAGCAGAGGTAAGGTTGAAGTGGAAACCGCGGGCGTACTCGAAACCCTCACCTCCTCCTGAAAATTGATTCTACAGGGCCTATACAAGGCCTAGATGTCCTTGGTTCATGGGAGCGAGATATATAAATTGCACTAGAATAGGGGGCTCTCAGCCCGGTTAAAGGTTTCCGGTGGTTACGTCAATACGCAGATACGTGCTATTTGTCGGCGTTTCTTTGCAATTAGGGCATAATTCATTTGCGCGCCTGCGGAATTTTCGCGCAAGGACTAAGATAATCCCAAGCCTGGCTTTCAGCTTGGCGCGGGAGTCACTGTAGACGCCGACTAGATGGTGCCCTGTCTGTTCGTTACTAAACCCAGCCCCCCCCCTCCTGGGGCGGGGGCGCTTCTTTTGAGTTCTGTCATTTTTTTTGGTCCTGCTCGCTCCTGGTGGAACTCGAACTCGAACTAATACAAACCCAAATGACACAGGAACCAATGCTGCGGGCAGAAGTGTACGCGCGTGCGTTGCGCGCAAGTCAAAATCGTAAAGAGAATAGTGAAGTCCTCTTACGTTTTGACCTGGTGGGCGCGCCATCCTTCGTCACTCTTTCTCCTTTCGTAGCTCCCTCCTCGTTGACTGAGTGCTTCAAGTCAGCTGTAGTTCATCTGAGTGACTACCAGGCAGGGTTCCATCTATTCCGGCGTCTGCGGATCCCCCGGGCAGTTTTTTAGTTCGCGTATTTTTTTCCTACTACCTCCCTTACTAGCCATCGTAGTCCCAATGCTACCGGCAGGGTCTTCCATGTCGCAAGGCGGGTCTGAGAGATATCTGTTCCCGCACCGATCTAAAGCAAAGAGGCCTAATTTTAATGAAGGGCGCCTCATAGATCTCCGTCTAGTCTCTTGCTGACATCATCAATACACTGCCTGTTTCTCGTGACGGAAACCACGTCGGCTTGGTCAAATTAACACTTTCCGCGTGGATTCCGCGGAAGTCCCAGCGGGAATCCTAACTTAGTGTTGGCGTACATATTCCAATCCAGTCTAATCGCAGGCTGAGGCGTACATATTTCACTGAGCTCCAAATCGCTGCGGAAAAGAGGCCGCTTAGGACAGTTTCATGAATTGACGGGCTTGGCGAACTCGAACTCGAACTAATACACACCCAAATGACACAGAAGCCAATGCTGCGGGCAGAAGTGTACGCGCGTGCGTTGCGCGCAAGTCAAAATCGTATAGAGGATATTGTGTAGAGTTTAGAGGGCAGAAAGCATAATACTTCCACCCCTCTCTAAAGTGGAAACTGGTGTTGAGATTGGCTGACGCCTGAGAAAAACATTGAGACGATGCCCTGCTGGGGCAAAAATAGCCCAGAGAATTGCCTCGTAGACCTGGGACGTGACACACGAACGAGCACTCAGTCCCGCCGACTTGTTCGGAGGAAAGGCGCCAGTTGGAGCCTTAATTGGCCTTCTGGACTTCTGGAGCGAATTTGCTAGCGCATTTGCTGCTTAAGTGCATTCTTTATGTGCCTCTGTGGCTGCTGTGTACTTGCCTTTCTTTGTTTTTGGGAGAGTATTAACTAGACTAGACTAGAAACTGTTCATGAAATAATTTCGAAATCGGACTGAAGTCATTTCTGCGTGCTTGGTTTTCGGCTTTCGATTAAACAGTTCTTCTTCGGGGGGGGGGGGGGTCAGAACAATTCTTGGTTCTAAGTTCTACGTGGGGAGTTCTAAAGTAAATGAGAATGGGCCCCTCTACTTTCACAGCCGCATATGTATCAAATTTGTCTTCAAATTTAGACACAAGGAGTTGTTGATGCCTTCAAGGGACGTGCTTTTTGTAAAATTCTTGGCTCGTTTATTGTACTTGCGCTTATACATCGCAATTACTCGCCCACTTCTGGGTTCACTTCACTGAGCCCTGTTGAGTTGTAGTTGGTGAAAATGTGGTACTGGTACACCAAGTTTGGAATCGACGGGCGAAACTTGTTTGGTTTCACTCCGAAGAGCTCTTCCAGCAGTGGCGCGTTCTCCAAGATGGTAGTCAAGAGCACTAGGCCGTTTCGCCCTTTTGAAATCTTTGCACCACTGCTGGCAAAACCACCACTTTCGTCGGCGATGCTCAAGGTATCCACACCTTCTTCGACCACTGAAGTTGCGAGAACTTCGACTGCATTTGAAGCGCTGTTGTTGTTGCTGGGTTCCAGAGGAGGAGCCACCACGTCACAAAGAGCAAGGGCCGGTTCCACAGGCAGAGTGGTGTCGGTGTCATTGTTGGACTGACTGCTGGTGTTGTTGTTACCAGCAGCTTCTTTCTTTTGCTCTTGGTCTCTTTCTTGGCGAAGCAGGGCAGTTGCAGAAAGGGGGTCTTCACGCAGCAATAAGTTGGCGGTCTTCGAGTACGCTCGCCAGCACGCTTCTTGTACGAAGGGCGGGTCAATCACTACCTATGCCAAGGTGAGGTGAAAGAAAAAAAACTTATTTGATATGATTCGCCATCAGGCGGAGAATATTAAGACTCGAAGAAAAAAAACTACAGTAGTAACAAAAAATGCCAACTAAAGTATATCTTGTGAGGTGAAAATATTGTGCACTGCTCTAGAAAACAGATAAAATGGAAAGAGAATCAAACCATGTCAAAGGCGTTGTGTAACGCTGGCGGCACATTCTCAGGATCGTTGAAGTCATAGAAGTAGTAGCCCGGCACATCCGCCCACTGCGAATCGTAATCCAGCACCACGCATTCTTTAGGGTAGATTTCAATTTAAACATAGTTGCATAGAAGTGGGAAATGAATTTCAAAGACGCTAGGAGTTGCAACAATACGATCCTAAGTGAAGGAGAAACAGCCGAGTCTAATGCCTAAATCCATCACGACGAGCTCGATCTAAATCGAAGCTCCTACAATAGGAAAAGGTGCAAATAGCTCCTGAAAAAGATACACTCCAAGCGTTTCACATCATGGCTTCCAATTTACCTTGGCGCTCTTCAGCAGTGAGCGAAAAGAACAGCGACGGGGTTGAGATAAATGCCACTTTCAACGGTCGCGGCGCCTCAGTCTGCACTTCAGCCACCTTGAATGGAAATTTGAAAGCGAGGACGAGGAACATGCCAGAAACAGTAAAAGCAGAAGGGTAAGACTAATTACCCTGCAATCATTGTCACTACCGCCGTGACATTAGAAACGAAGATGCACTTCGGACGCCAAGCAAATATTATGAGCTCTAGGGACCTTGATAATTTTCGCCACTCACGAGTTGGTTGATGCTCTTGGCCGAGTACCAATACTGGTTCAAGTCGCTTTTGGCACCGGTGTGGTCTTCCGGTGCCGACAACAGAAACGCCTCAGTGCCCGCCACCGGAGTAGGTACGCATATTGAAGCAGTTGTAAGTGCCTTATCCGTGCCGCTTGATGCCGTAGAATCAGCGGCAGGCGGCTTTGCTTGTCCTGGCGCATTGTCTAACGGTCCATACCTGAACAACCAAAAAGGCATCCGTCGAAAACAGAGAAACTAGGTAATGGCTACTGGCTAATACCCTTGGCAGAATGCCATGAGTACTCGTGATACAAGGAGGCCGGCACATGCTTTAAATGACAAATAAGAAAAGCATGTTGCATCAAACTTTGTGAGTGTCTGACTTGTTCGTTCTTATCTTCGCTACCATACGAAATTTCTTGATCCCAGCCCAATTCACTGGAGCGCTCTCTAGCTCAACAACAACATCCATTAGGAGAATAGCACCACCAGCATCTGGTCCTCAAGTTTGAAGACGCTTTAATAAATTTCTAGCCATTTTGCCGTAGCCTTACTTCTCGACGAGCTCAGCCTCCGTTTGGCGTTGTATTTTGCCGGCGTCAATTCCCCGCAGCATGGCTAAAAGCTCTGCCTCAGACATGTCGCATCCAGGGTCCATAGGAACGAAGTTAGGAATATGTCTAGATGGTTGCTCGTGTGCAAAGCTCGTTAAGGTGCTAGAGCGAGCGCGAGGAACTAGCTAATGTTGCTGGTTGCCGTCAAGGAAAGATTGCACACATTTTTTTTCCCGTCGAAAATTAACCGTTTTGCCTAATATAGTCTGCTTGAAAATAATTCGTAGCGGAAGTTAGCGGAAGCCAAAAAGCCAAAAATCCAAAACAGGAAGGAGTTCCTTCGTCCTTCGTATTTGCTTCCTACTAAAGGCCATCATACGCAAGCCGCGGTGTTTTGGGCACCGAGATGCAGGTCTTCTTAACTCGTGCTTACGATAAACTCAAGAAGGACGCGGGCCGCAACAAGCAGACTCTAAGTTTGCGCGACAGTTGCGATGCAGCCGCCGATGCTCTCACAGCCGGGAACGGTGGCGGCTCCTTGGTGCGTTTAAAGCGAGCGCGCTCGTAGCTTCTGCACTGCACAGATATAGTTTTCCTGAAAATGAGCATAGAATCAACTGAATGTTAGCTAGTATCGCTTACCGATTTATCATAGCGCGGGACAGTACGCTTTCTGGCATGCTACATACTTGCGTGCGTGGGGGCATCAGGCCGCTTCTATGCCCGAACGCACACACATGTGCAATTACAATTTCAAGTTTGAACAATGAGCGATTCATGCCGATTGATACCCTGACTTTTATTATTCACTGGCCCGAGTTTATGATTCACCGAATTCTAGCCCATCGTCATCATCATCATTTGTGCGTTGATCCTCTCTCTGCTCCCCCACTCATCTCACCTCTGCTTTCACTCTCCCTTTCCCCAGGAGCGCGCCGATGGGTACTTAGATCCGCTGAGGCTAGCCTGCTTGACTCGCCAGCCCAAGCTCATGGTCACCGCGCTCGACTGTTACCAGAAGTTGATCGCGCACGGCTTCTTGAGAGGGATCGCGCGCATCACGCCCAGCAGCAATACGGAAACTTCAACCTCCGAAAATTCGAAAAATCAGGGGCCATCTGATGAGGCTGCGAATAACGACGAAGTCACGGTAAGCACATATGAAAAAGCACCTGCTTCTCTTAATTTTACATAGGATAAATAGTGCAATTCGGCACGCTCGCTTTTCAAGGCTACCCTTATCTCCGCCCTGATCATCCCAATTTTCTCCCTTGAAACATAATTTTGCTGTGCTTGCGCTACCTATTCCGTTGTTGTTGATTGACCTTCGGTTGCGATCGTGCGCACTCACGGAAATAGGTGCTGGACCGCGTAGTGGACACGATTTGCAAATGCAAAGACATTCCCGCCGAAGACGTGCAACTGCAGGTACGCAATCATGAATGTGGTGTGAGGCCTGCCCGTGCTCGTGCGTGCTGTTATGAGCCTCGTGCTGCCCTCATCTGTTGACTTAAATGATTAAACAGAGCCAAGCGTACACCGACGCAAGAGGCATAGCAGGGCAGGATCTGCTTTTGAAGTGTGTGCATGCCCTCGTATACCGAAGCAATTACGTCCACTGCAGCAGCCTTACTACTTTCCTCTCGATTCACATACCACTATAGGTGATCAAGGCGCTCTTAACCCTCATGACGACGTCATCCGTGGAGCTTCACGACACCGCCCTCTTGTCGGCCGTGCAAGCTTGCTACCACATTCACTTGACCAGCCGAAATGCGGTTAGTTAATTGTTGGGAAAGAGAGAGGTGTATTTGGCATTCTTCTTATCAGAAACGCAATTGCGACTAATTGCCCTCAAGACGGAACTGAATGGTAGACGTTGAATTTCTATTTATTTCACTTCTTGCTATTGCTTACTTGTTCTTCTTCACGCTCCTTGCTTCTTGTTACTACACCAGGTCAACAAGTCAACAGCAAAATCTACGCTGTCTCAAATGATCACCACTGTGTTTCAGCGCATGGAAGCGTTCGACCTGAGGCCCCCTCTGGGGGATAACGACGTAGAATTGGAAGGCGGTAAACCGCGATCCAACAGCGACGGCAACGAGGTGGAAACAGAAGCAAGTTCCGAGAGCCTGCGCAACTCTGAAGAAAGAGTGGAAGCAGGAGAACGCTTAGAGGAGACGCCTGCAGAAGATGAAGACAACGAAGGCGATGTAGAAGAAGACGGTGTTACTGGTGCTGTTGCTTCTGACGAAGGCCTTGGGGACGGTGATAACGCTGCTACTGAGGCTAAAGCCTCAACAAATACAGATGGCACAGCTACCGACAATCCGCAAGGTGGCACTGAAAATGACAGCTCCAGCACTACTAATGTTGCAGATACCGATGCTACTGCCAGTGCTACTGCCGATGCCGACACATCAGATACACCCAATGCATCACTAGAGGACAAGCCCGTCGTAGAAGCTCCTGTTCCTCCTCCTCCTGCTGCCGCTTCAATTTCAAAAGACTCGGAGGCTTCCGCTGAACCGTCGACTTTTGACTCGATCTTACACAAGGACGCCTACCTCTTGTTTCGGGCCCTCTGCAAACTGAGCATGCGTTCGGAGGGCCAATCTTCGTCTTCCTCCTCAGCCAGCAACAACAGCAGTGCGAGTAGCAGCGCCTCGAGCGACCTATCTGGTGGCGCTGATGGTGCAAGTGGAGTCGCCCTTCAATCAAAGCTTGTCGCACTCAGTTCTCTCCTGAGTATTTTGGAGCAGTGCGGTCCGTCCTTTCGCAGTTCCGACAAGTTTGTCTACGCGATTCGGAGTCACCTCTGCTTGAGCTTGTTGAAAAACTGTACGTCGGTGATTCCTGCTGTCGTGAATCTGAGCCTGCAAATCTTCGTTCGACTCATTGCCAATTTCAAGGACAATTTGAAGGCTGAAATTGAAGTCTTCATCTGCAACGTATTCTTGAGGCTGCTGGACTCCGAAAACAGCACTGCTGAACACAAGACGTTAGTGTTGGAAGTGTTTCACGCCATTTGTCAGGATCCCCAGGCTCTCGTGGAGATCTTCTTGAACTACGATTGCAATTTGGACAACGTTGACTTATTCCGCCGCATCGTGACGTCATTGGCCAAAGTTGCGAAAGGAGGTGCCGGCGGCGGCCTCAGTGCTGGCGTCATCGTTGGGGACGGCCTCTCTTCAACTCCTTCGTCGACCGCTGGTGATGGCGCCGCAATGGCCAAGCATTTAAACAGCAGCAGCGATATCGACGGAAACAGCGGCGGAACTGATGATAGAAGCGCCAGCAGCAGCACCACCAGTGGAAGTAGTAGCAGCAGCAGCAGCAGCAGCAGTGCCAACAACAATGCCCCCCTGGTGGCAGGAGCTGAACAGTTGAAGGCACTTGTAGCGCTCGTGGCCACCACCCACAGTTTAGCGCTTTCGTCTCGCCGCCTCGTCGCGCTCAGTGAGAATGCAGCCAACGGCCCTTTGAGGGGACCTCGCCCCATGGGCAAACGCGTGCATCACAACAACAGCAGCAGCAGCAGCCTCCGAGAGGCTCGTGAAGCCCGCGAAAGGGAAGAAGTCCTCGCGGCTGCCAACGCCCGCGAAGAAGAAGAAATGCGCCAATCAACTGCTGCTGCTGCTGGCACTTCTGTGAATGATGGCACCTCAACCAGCGACAACGCAGACGAAGCTAGTGCGAGCGGTGCCATGGTCGCCTTTGCGTCCAAGAAAAAGATCCAAGAAGCTCTCACCAACGGCACCTTCAAGTTCAACCAAAACCCCAAGGCTGGGCTGCAGTACTTTGCGGCTGCAGGATTGCTGAAAGAGCCGTTGGAGCCCACTGGCGTGGCGAAATTCTTGCACTTGCACCAAGATCGCCTTGACAAGACTGCTGTAGGGGAACTGCTAGGGCGCGAGAGAGACTGGCAAAATGGGTTAGCCGTACAAGTTTTGCACGCTTACACGTTTGAACTGGACTTCGCTTCCAAACCCCTTGACGAAGCCATTCGGTATTTCTTGGCGGGTTTTCGTTTGCCGGGCGAAGCTCAAAAGATTGACCGCATGATGGAGAAATTTGCCGAGCGTTTCTGCCTCCAGAATCCGGACGTTTTCCCCTCTGCCGACACGGCCTTTGTGCTGGCCTTCAGCATCATCATGCTCAACACCGACTTGCACAACCCGGCCATTGCCGACGACCGCCGCATGACCAAGGCCATCTTTCGGCGGCAAGTAGAGGGCATCGCCAATGGTGGCAATTTACCGGACGAGTATTTGGACGGAATTTTCGACCGCATCAAGAAGAAGCCGATTGCACTCAAGGACGACGCCAACGGTGTATCTGGGGACAAAAACGGCGGCGGCATTGCTTTGCTCGGCGGAGCGGGCGGCGGCAGTGGAGGCGGAGGACTGGGGGACTTGTTTTCGTCCGCGCATGCGATTCAGGGGCGGCGGCGGCAGGCCGCGTACAGCCGCGAGCGCGAAGACATGGTTCGCGAGTCGGAACTCATGTTCAACCAGGTGAGAATTGGTTGTCTCGATAGCATCAAACGTGCATTGATTGAAAGCATATTGTGAAGTTTTTTTTGACGATATGGAAAGAGGTGCGAAGGAGATATTGAGAGTTAAAAAAATTCAGTATACCTCAAACTGTGCAATGAAGC
>Ga0307930_1003708_pt1 | contig 11046 bp, 11 predicted proteins | sample OrgLakmetageno46_FD_203161 | JGI IMG/M metagenome (GOLD analysis project Ga0307930, IMG submission 203161) | Saline water microbial communities from Organic Lake, Antarctica - #46 | ecosystem: Environmental > Aquatic > Non-marine Saline and Alkaline > Saline | place: Antarctica: Organic Lake... | reverse complement strand
TGCATTCGTGATGGGTTTCGTTTCCTCTGCGTACTGGATCTTCGCACCCGATTTAATGGTCACCCTCGGTGGCCTGCCGCCCTCTGCAACCGGCTGGCTGTGGCTAGCGGTTGGCATTGCCGGCATCGGAGGTGCCGTGGTAGCCGACCTGGCCGATCGCAACAACCCACCCATCACACACTCACTGATGCTGGTGATGTTATCCGCGAGTTTGGCACTGCTTGCTGCCAGCCCTGATCAGCTGGTGCTCGCAGCATTCTCTGCGCTGGTCTTCGGTCTGGCCTATATGAGCCTGACGGGGCTCTATCTGATGACCGGCATTCGCTTGTTGCCGGGCCGATTGTCGATGGGGCCGGTACTGCCATTCATGGCGGTCTCGCTCGGGCAGGCAACTGGCTCGCCCGTTGTCGGCATGCTGGTGAGCGAATTTGGTTACGCCAATGCATTTGCCACCTTTTCCGCCATCGGCATCCTGGTAGCAATGTTGTCGCCCCTGTACCCGCGCTACATTGACCATGAGCCCGAGGAGGAGGAACAGGTTGAAGACCAAACCGGCCTTCAGGCAGCTTACAATTACCAGCTCCTGGACGAAGATGGCGAGCCTCTGGCGCCCGTCGCGGATGAGGCTGAGAACCCTTAACAGGCCACAGCACATTGGTGGCTCACGGCGAATGGATCCGTCAAAAATAAATAACCGGGATAGGCTTTTTTCACAAACATAATGAAGATGTGCATGATGCAGTGGCCTGCTCATTTTCCTCTTTATTTTTATCGGGGAAGAAGCTGTCTGCAAAATTTGCACTGACTGCCGAGAACAGCCAAGCCTGCCAGGTTGACCACTACAACGGATGAAACCCCTCCACACGGGCATACCCGGTAAAGCGCTGGCCATTCCAGGTGAGCGCGTAGTGCCCAGCCTGCATCACCGACGTGGTCGCCGGCGGGCGCAGCAGAGCAACGGCCTGGTGGCCGGGGTGCCTGACTGAATCGTAAAGAACGCCAAATTCACCGACCTGATACAGCTCTTCGGCGATGGCCTGCCCTGGCCGATAGTTGTCGGCATGGGCGTATTCGGGTTGGTTGCGCAGATCGATCAACGGCTGGGCGAACTGGCCGGTGTAGCAGGGGGGCAGTGCGGTGACTTCGTTGTCCAGGCCAAAGCTTCGCCATACTTTTGCGGTGTGGTGGGTCCATTCGCGTAAAGTGGCTTCGACCGAATTGGCCGTTAGGCCCCATCAGTTCGATGGGATTTTGAAACCGTCGCAATTTTGCTCAATTTTTTTATAATTACGCAAATACGCTCACTATCGCCGCAAACACTCCCAAGTACGCTTGCTAGCCAACTCCCGCCTGTCGCGTCTTAGCCGGTTTCCGCCAGAAGCCGAATAGCCACCGGCGCGCAATCGGCTTTCGATGTTGTCGATGCGGTCTGCGTAGTTTTCACAGGTTTTTTGCTGGGCAATCTGGGCCGCGTTGGATTGCGCGCCCTTTCGAGCCTTTCCGTCAGATATTTGGCTGGGCGAGTTCTGCTGCGCTTCAGGCTGAAGGCCCTGCAAACGCTCGCCACGACGCCGGTTATTGTCAGCGATAGGAATCACAGTGGGCGCGTGGAAGTCGATCGCCTGGCTACCGGGAGTTTTAGGTTTATCGGTGAAGTGGGTAACGCCATTAACGTCGGTCCAGCGGTAGTAATCGGCTTTTGCCGCGCCAGACAGGCTGACTAATACCATTATAGCAGTGATGGATATCGGGACGGGTCGCATCGTTCATTCCTTTGACGTTTGCGGTTCGGCACAGTGAGTGGGCTTTCAGCCAGAACAAAAAGATAACATGCCAAGTACGTACTCGCACAAATTGTGTCAGTGACGCTGTTTTTTTACCCTCATCGGTTATGCTGTTTGTTCTGGCCGTGATGCTGAATATTCATTCCGTTTTTTGACAGGTACGCTTATGAGTAGCCAACCCAAACAGTTGCAAAAACTGTTGCTGTTTCAACTGACAGACCACCGGCAGTTTGGCCTGGGCACTCTGAAAATTCGCGAAATCATGCCGTTCAGGCGTCTTATTCGCCTGCCCCACAGCCATCACGCCATTGTTGGCACTGCCACCTTCCGTGACGCGGCGGTGCCGGTGATTGATATGGCCGCGGCGATTGGTTACCCGGCGCTAAGCGCTGAAGAGCGCGCCGAAGCCTCCATTATTGTGACCGACGTGCAGCGTCAGGAAATCGGCTTTATGGTGCGCAGCGTGCAACGCATCGTTGAAGCCGACTGGAAAACGGTGTTACCGCCGCCCCAGGCCCTGGGTAAAAACGCGTTTATTACCGGTTTGCTGACCCTTGATGGCGCTCTGGTGCAACTGCTGGACCTGGAATTGCTGCTGGCCCGGGTTTACCCGGAGTCTTTGAACAGCCAGGACGTGCTGCTGAACGATATGGAGATAGAAACCCTGCGCAACATGTCGATTCTGCTGGTAGATGATTCACGGGTAGCGCGCAAACAGCTCTGCGATGTGCTAGACCGCAAGAATATTGGCTATCAGGTAACCGAAAACGGCACGGCGGCGTTCGAGTACCTGCTGGAGAGCAGCGCCCGCGGCAAACCGGTGGATATTCTGGTGAGTGACATAGAAATGCCGGGCCTGGACGGCTATGAACTGACGTTCAAGGTGCGCGACAACAGCCAACTGCACCAGCCATATATTATTCTGCATACCTCGCTGAACAGTAAAATGAGCCTGAGCTATGCCCAACAGGTCGGTGCTGACACCGCGCTAACCAAGTTCGACGCTGAGGAACTGATGCACGCTATGTTAATCGCAGCGAAAGGGCGCCAGTAGCAGGCCTGATGACGCGGCTATTATTGCCGGTACCATAAAACAAAAAACCGGAGCCTGGCTCCGGTTTTTTATGCGCTTGCCCCATCAGGATTACGCGTTACGGTTTGAGCTTGAGAGTGGTGAGCGTACGCTCACGCACTTTTAACAGCAGCTCTTCGTCTTCTACCAGAGACTGACCGTAGGATGGCACCAACACTTTCATGCGTGCCTGCCACTCCGGGGTTTTCATTTTCTCAGGGAAGCAGTGCTGCAATACGTCAAGCATGGCGTTTGCTGCCGTTGAGGCACCGGGGGATGCTCCCAGTAGCGCAGCCAGCGTGCCGTCTTTAGCCGCTACAATCTCGGTACCAAACTCCAGCTTGCCGCCGCCGTCTTTGGCTTTTTTAATGATCTGGACCCGTTGGCCTGCGTCCTGCAGGTGCCAGTCGCCCTCACGGGCATCCGGAAAGAAATTCCGTAGCGCGTCTACCCGATCGCTGTGAGACTGGAACACTTCGCCAATCAGGTAGCGGGTCAGGTCCATGTTGGACTTGCTCACCGACAGCATGGGGCGCAAGTTTGACGAGCGCACGGAACTGATCAGGTCAAACACCGAACCCTGCTTCAGGAACCTGGTGGTAAAACCGGCAAACGGGCCAAACAACAAAGCCGGCTCGCCGTTGATAATGCGGGTGTCCAGGTGTGGCACCGACATAGGCGGCGCACCAATCGGCGCTTTGCCATACACCTTGGAATGATGCTGCTGCACCACTTCCGGCCTGTCACACACCAACCACTGGCCGCTCACCGGAAAACCGCCGTAACCTTCGGCTTCATCAATCCCTGACTTCTGCAACAGCGGCAAAGCACCGCCGCCCGCACCCAGGAACACAAAGCCGGCTTCCAGTTTGGTCTGTTCACCCGTTTCCTGGTTTTTCACCCTTATTTTCCAGCGCCCGTTATCGCGCTGGTCAATATAGTGCACCGGGCTGTTCAGCATTAGCTCGAAACCGGGTTGGGTCTCCAGGTGCTTAACGATGCTGCGGGTCAGGGAGCCAAAATCCACATCGGCGCCGTGCTTTATCCGGGTAGCAGCAACGCGCTGCATGGGGTCGCGGTGCTTTACGATCAGCGGCATCCACTCGGCCAGGTCTTCCGGCGACTCGCTGTATTCCATTTCACGAAACAGGTGGTGCGCACTCAGGCGCTCGAAACGGCGCTTGAGGAAGGCAACGTCTTTTTCGCCCCAGACAAAACTCTGGTGCGGGGTACGGTTTATGAATTTTTTCGGATCGGGCAATATGCCCTGCTCAACCAGGTAAGACCAGAACTGCAGCGTTACTTCGAACTGGGCGTTTATCTGCAAAGCCCGGTCGATGGTTACATCGCCATCGTCGGTTTCGGGGGTGTAGTTCAGCTCGCAGTAGCCGGCGTGACCGGTGCCTGCGTTGTTCCAGCCATCGGTGCTTTCGTGGGCAATATGATCCAGACGCTCCACCAAAACAATGTCCATGGTGGGGTCTAGCTGCTTCAGTATCATGCCGAGGGTAGCGCTCATTACGCCCCCACCGACCAGCACTACGTCTGCCTGTCTTACGGCCATTGGTTTTTCACCCTAGCAAGTATTGAGCTTGTGTGCTCTTTCACGATCAGCAAAAGAGCCTGTCGGAAATCAGCCAGATGGAGATAATAATGCTGGCAACTGTTTCCTGAATTCGATGTGACGATTATCTCGGCTTTCGGCGCACTATTAAATTGTAATAGGCAACGGTTGGGCGTCATGTAAAGGCTCGCCTTGCCCCGGGAGTATGTCTCCGTTGTAATTGATTTTCCCGTCTTTGCCAGACAATATCTCCACAACTTTAGTCTCACACCCCCCCGATTTGGTAAAGAGGTAGCACGTATGTTACTGGCGGTAGGCGCAATCATTGCCGGCTTGATTCTTCTGGTGTGGAGCGCCGACAAGTTTGTCGACGGGGCCGCAGCCGCCGCTAAGCATTGGGGCATGCCCACTTTGCTGATCGGCATGGTGATTATCGGCTTTGGCACGTCCGCCCCCGAGCTGGCTGTTTCTGCTATCGCTGCGATGGAAGGCAACTCCGGCTTGGCCCTGGGCAACGGTTACGGCTCCAACATTACCAACATAGCGCTGATTGTTGGCTTAACAGCCATCATTGCGCCCATTGCCGTGCATTCGCAAATCATCCGCAAGGAACTGCCCCTGCTTGTTGGCCTTACCCTGATTGCCGGTTATCAGCTGATTGACGGCGAACTGTCGCGCACCGACGGTTGGGTTTTGCTGGCGGTTTTCGCGGCGGTGATGGGCTGGTTCATATTCCAGGGCCTGCGCAATAAAGATGACTCTGCTGAAGCCGGCATAGCGGAAGGCGCGCTGGCCAATCCCATGCCGCTGAGAAACGCTGTTTTCTGGCTGATTGCTGGCCTGGTGCTGCTGGTCTTAAGTTCCCGAATGTTGGTTTGGGGCGCGGTTTACGTTGCCCAGAGCCTGGGCATCAGCGATCTGGTTATTGGCCTGACAGTTGTCGCCGTTGGCACGTCTTTGCCGGAGCTGGCCTCAGCCTTGGCCGCGGTGCGTAAAAAAGAGCACGATCTGATTCTCGGCAACATTCTGGGTTCGGGTATTTTCAACACTTTGGCCGTGGTCGGCCTTGCCGCGACCATCAGCCCATTGCAGGTGGACCCAGAGGTACTCTATCGCGACTGGTCACTGATGCTGGCACTGACCGTTGGCCTACTGCTGATGGGCTTTGGCTTTGCCGGCCGCAGCCGCATCATCAGTCGGTTAGACGGTAGTATTCTGTTGCTGGTCTACGTGGCGTACACCGGCTTCCTGTTAACCACCATGATACCCGCCACCGGTTAATCGCCGGCGTTTTCCTTGAACACCAGGGCCACAGAGTTCAGGCAGTAGCGCTGACCGGTGGGCGCCGGGCCGTCTGGAAATACGTGACCAAGATGGCTATCACAGCGCGGGCAGCGCACTTCTGTGCGACGCATACCCAGTGTGTCATCTTCAATATAACGAATGTGTTGCGGATCGAATGGCTGAAAAAAGCTGGGCCAACCGGTACCCGAATCAAACTTGGAGTTAGAGCTAAACAGCGGCAAGTCACACAACCGGCATTCGTAAACACCCTGCTTTTTGTTGTCCAGCAGCGTGCCGCAAAAGGGCGGTTCGGTACCGTGGTCTAACAATATCCGGCGCTCGTCGGCGCTCAGGCCAACGGCTTTCTCTTCAATCTGGTCCGCCGTTAGCGGCGTCAAATCGTATCCTGCTGCAGATTCGGCCAAAATAGAGCTCCTTACGCTTTATTTGAGTGGTCGTCGGTAGATCTAGACGTTACGCCCGGCTTTAACCGATCGCTATATTGATCAACCAGTTTCTGCACTTTAGGTGCAGCAACCGCCATGATGTAGGGCTGACCCGGGTTGCGAGCGGCGAAGTTCTGGTGATCTGCTTCTGCTACGTAAAAGGTCTCCAGCGGCTCCAGTTCAGTCACCACAGCCGAGTGGAACACGCCTGCCTGGTTCAACTGGTCAATGTAGGCTTGCGCGACCAGACGCTGCTGCGCTGACTGATAAAAAATCGCCGAGCGATACTGGGTGCCAATATCGTTACCCTGGCGGTTACGCTGGGTGGGGTCGTGAGCCACCGAAAAGAATACTTTCAGCAAGCTACCCAACGACACCTGAGCCGGATCGTATTCAACCTTAATGACTTCGGCGTGGCCAGTGGTACCGGTGCATACAGCATGATAGTTAGCGCTGCCAGCAGATCCGCCAGCGTAGCCGGATTCAACCGAGTGCACGCCGTTCATGGCAATAATTACCGCCTCCACGCACCAGAAACAGCCACCCGCAAGTACAATCTGCCCGCTGTCCTGGTCTGCGGGAAGATCCTGCTCTGGGTCCGGAAACCGGCTGCGCGGCACGGTCATACCAGGAACGCTACAGGATGTTGTCATTACTACCTCCAAAAATACGCTTGTTTGTGTGACTATTGTTCGTTCAATCTGGTCACGCGGACCACTCATGTCTCGTCTGGAGTGTACCGTCTGGTTCTTCGGACTCTCAGAAGCTCAGTAGGTTCACCAACTAGCCATAATGGACACTCGCTACCCTGCCAGCCCGCCGCGGGTCAGTTTTAACGGGTCCATTAGCTGCTCTAGCCGCTCGCGGCTGAGACCACTGCGATCTTCAGCCACATCAATGACAGGGCGGCCACTGGCGTAGGCCTCTTTGGCGATTTCAGACGCCAGGCTGTAACCAATTTCCGGGTTCAGCGCCGTCACCAGCACGGGATTGCGGCCAACACCTGCATTTAGATGCTCTGCGTTGACGGTAAAGCCTTTTAGCGCCTTGTTACCCAGCAGACTGCTAGCATTGCTTAGCAGGCCAATCATCTCCAGCAGGTTGGCACCGACCAACGGTAACATCACGTTGAGCTGGAAATTGCCAGACTGCCCGGCGTAAGCGATAGAAGCATCAAGCCCCATGATTTGTGCGCCCACCATAGCCACCGACTCGGGAATTACCGGATTTACTTTACCCGGCATAATGCTGCTGCCTGGCTGAAGCACCGGCAGGCTGATTTCCGACAGCCCGTGAATGGGGCCGCTGTTCATCCAGCGTAAGTCGTTGGCGATTTTTGTCAGCACTATACCAAGCCCACGCAGCTGCGCCGACAGCGCCACCGGCGCATCCACTGCGCTCTGTGCCACAAACTTATGGGTTAGTGGCTTAAAGCCAAAGCCGGTGTTGGCTTTCAAACAGCGGGTAAACTCGGGCGCAAATTCGCTGACGGCGTTAATGCCGGTGCCGACAGCCGTGCCGCCTTGGGGCAACGCCAGGAGCTCATCTGCCGCACGTTCGATACGCGCCTGTGTCGCTTTCAACTGCTCGCGCCAGGTACGCAGCTCCTGGCCGAGGGTCACCGGCATTGCGTCCATCAGGTGAGTTCTGCCGGTTTTTACCTGCTCGCCATACATGGCTTCGCGTTCGTAAATAACGCCTTGTAAATGAGTCAGCGCCGGCACCAGGTTCTGGTGAATCGCTATCACCGCACTGATATGAATAGCCGACGGGATGACATCGTTAGAGCTCTGGCTCATATTCACGTGGTCGTTGGGATGAACCACCACACCACTGAGCTGGGCCAATGCCGCGATCACCTCGTTCACATTCATGTTGGTGCTGGTGCCAGAGCCGGTCTGGTAGCGGTCTACTGGAAACTGATCATAATAATCACCGGCCAACAGCTGGTCACAGGCCAGCACAATGGCATCGCGAACCGGGCTATTGAGCAAGGCCAGACTGGCATTGGCTTCAGCCGCGGCTTTTTTTATCTGCACCACGGCGGCAATGAACGCCGGCGGCATGGGTTGTCCGCTGACCGGAAAGTTCTCTATGGCGCGTTGGGTTTGTGCACCCCAAAGTGCGTTTTCCGGCACCCTGATTTCACCAAGGCTGTCGCTTTCTAACCGTTCGTTGCTCATGGAGCCTCCTTGAAGAAACTATGGTCTCTACCGCACACGTGAGGATGTGAGATCCCGGGACGCCGATCCCAACACTGTAGACACTCAGCAGGTTTTTTGACAATGCCCGGCGTTATGGGAGCTCAATGATCCAGATGGCTGGCAAGCGCTTGAGTCAAAGCCACCATACAATCGCTTTGAAAGCGCTGTACATCCAGGTTGGCAGAGTGGTCGGCAACCACTGTCAGTCGCAGCTGGCCGGCGTAGCGGCAAGCCGTCACGCTGACTCCCGCATCGGCAATTTGCGGACTCCAGGCCACCAGTTCGTCAACCCGGCAACCCGCCAAATAGCGAACCACTCCGGCACCGTCGAAGCTGGCTAGTGCTGCACTGGGGCGAGCGGCAAAAGGCCATAGTGGCGTCTGTTTTATCATTTCAGGCAAAAAAGCGCTGCAGGCGGTCAGGCCCCAGGTCAACAACGGTTGCAGGCTGTCGCGAAGGCGGCGAACCTCCTGTTTTATGCGATACACTCGTTCCACAAAACTGTCGCCGTCTATTGGCAGCAACAACCGTTCACTGCCACTGCCATTACCCGGCTCAGACAGCGCTGGCCTTAAACTGGCGGGCAGTTGGGGCCGAACATCCACAGGCAACAGCAAGTTAATACTGGCGCTGTCCCGTGCCTGCGGGCTTAGCCCGAGCTGCGCCTGCAAAGCCGCCGTTATGCAGGCGGCCAAAACATCACGACTACTAACGCCCAGTTTGTGGGCTGCCTCCTGTAAACGCGCATCGGGAATCGCGGCAGACCAGCAGCACTGGCGCTGGCCGGTTAATGGCAAGCTCAGGTTGCTGGCGCTGTCATCTGGCTGGGCCAGGTAACTGCCTAACTGGCCTGCTAGCTCAAGCGCCGTGGCAACGCTTGAACTAAAAGTGCCCGGCAGCTGCCCAGCAGCAGCTGCCGTCTGTAGCGCGTCGTTTTCGGGCGGAGGGCTCTCAGCGTTTTCGGGCGGAGGGCTCTCAGCACCAAAAACACGCTCACTCAGCCAGTTTTTAGCACACTGCAGCCAGCGTTCAAGGTCTGCCGGGTGCGCTGCACCGTAAAGTACCGGGTGTTGCTGCGGCGAGGCAGTGAACAGCTGGTCCAGCAGCTGCGCCAGCGACGCGCTATCGGCGTAACAATGGTGTATCCGTATAAGTAATAACCCACCACCAACGGCGTTGGGCGCCAGCCAGAATTTCCATAATGGCCGGTAAATGGGCAGCGGTTGGCTGATAACGGTGTTTATCCAGGGCTGCTGCTGGGGTGCCGTAAAGCGGTCCAGCACAATATCCAGATGTTGGCGCACATCAAAATCCGCACTTTCCTGCCAGCGCCAATAGCCGGCGTAAGGTTCCGGGCGAAAGCGAAAACGCTCCCAGGCACCCCAGTAAACATGCAAGAATTCTCGCAGGCGAGCAGCTGTAAGCCCCTGAACACGAAGCAACACGGTGGTAACCAGCGGGTTTTCCGGCCGTTCGACAGCCAGCCAGCCTGCATCGGCAGGCAACATCAAATGCAAAGCTTGCTGGCTCAAAATCCGCTGCCTTTTGTATAGGATGAGCTAAGTTGCGGTAATCTCGGCGAATCCTGAGACTGAGAGTAGAACGATATTGTGCCAGACATCCCCCGGCGCCTCCAGAGCCTGCTCATACCCGGCGCAGGGTAAAAGTGTTGCGCACGGCTTTACTTGCAGGCTTATAATAAGCACAGAGCCAAGCTACTGTGCTGTAAATGCGGGCGCTCGCTATAACGATCAGGAGAGATTATGCAGGCAAGCCATATTCGAAAACTGATCAAACCTATCGAAAACGCTTACGTCGAGATGTTTTCGGGCCAAGTATTTTCTATCGGCGAAGGTGCGATTTCTGTGCGCAATCACAGTGGCCCGGCCGGGAACACGGTGGTGTGTATACACGGTTTTATGGAAAATCACTGCTATTTTACCCAGGCCTATAACGCCCCCACCACCGAACTGATCCTGATCACCTGCAGCAATTACCATGTGCCTGTTAGCGGCATTATGCCGCAGACGCCCGACTGGGCGGTGGACATCAAGCATCTGGCCGGCACCATCGAATACGATGCCTGCATACTCAACCAGGCCATGCGCAATCTTATAGGCAGCAGCAACGTGCGCATTCACGGCCACTCCCGCGGTGCCGCGGTGGCACTGGAGGCTATCCGCCAATGGCCAGAGCTTTACCACGACATAGAGCTGGTACTGGAGGCCCCGATACTGCCCCAGGGCCGCGCTCACCCACTGATGCTGGCATTACTGGAACCACTCAGCCCCAGCATGTGGCCGTGGATTGTCCGCCTGCTGAACAGCACTTCCAATTCGGCTTACAACCAGACATTTTTTGGCAAAATGAACCGGCGCAAGAAAAAACTGCTGAGCAAACTGTTCCACGCCACCAAAGATCACCTGACTATTGTGCGCAATATCGACAATCTGCTGGCCTGGATGGAGCGCACCGATACCAGCGTTTACAAGCACATCACACGGGGCATTGTGCTGGTTCCAGCCACTGACCGGGTGCTCGACCGCAACGCCATGCTGGCCAGTGCCCGCCAGGGTGGCGAAAACCTGAAGATTGTGGAAACCACGGCGCCCAGTCACTTTATAATCCTGGATGACAAAAAATGGATACCGGATTTGACGCAGGTTGCGCCTGCTAACGCCTGATGCCCCCA
>Ga0307930_1003707_pt1 | contig 11047 bp, 6 predicted proteins | sample OrgLakmetageno46_FD_203161 | JGI IMG/M metagenome (GOLD analysis project Ga0307930, IMG submission 203161) | Saline water microbial communities from Organic Lake, Antarctica - #46 | ecosystem: Environmental > Aquatic > Non-marine Saline and Alkaline > Saline | place: Antarctica: Organic Lake... | reverse complement strand
AGAACTCTCCTCACGAGGCACACGTAAATGCTAGAAGCAAGCAACGCACTCTTTGGGAAATCGTGAATGAATTTACGAACAGCATCGTGAGTACTAATGCTCAGGGAAGGCTACTGAAAAACTGCAGAGGAGAGGAGCAGAATAATGCAATTGATCGTCGTCGCGAACTACGAAATGAGATGGTCGCAGTTGACTGCGAGAGAGAGAGAGAGAGAGAGAAAATTGTGTGCCGTGATTATACGCCGTAAAAAGGATGACTAGGAATGTGTCCAACAGAAACCACTCAAATGTGAGTAAACAATGCGCGACGCCGAGAGTCAAAAGCAAAGAGCGCCCGTTTACGAAGACTTGACGATATTCACAATAGCGTCAATCGAGAACCTGGAGCCTCGCATTAAATAACGTCGAACTCTAATCAGTGAAGAAATTGTTACTCAAATGAGTGACAATGAGGCGCTCAACTCTTCACGGGTGAGTGAACTGCTGCAGGAACCAAATTTTGCTCTATGTTGTGACAAAGATCAGCAGGTTCAGGTCAACTTTCAGGTGTACTCCGCGGATACCGCTGCTACCACCACCACTGCTCGATGGCTCGCTGACTGACAGCACAAACAACGGCTGCGAATGGTGTTCGCGCAATTTTTCTCAAATCAAGTAGCTGACGTTCGTGGCAGTCTCGACAAATGCTTCGAGTCAGATTTCGATTGCGCAGTGCAAATTTCATACAAAGATAAAAACCAAGTTTGAGATTGGTGGCTTTTGTGAACGCGAGCAACGTTGACGACAGGTCCTAAGCGATTGTATATGAAATTAACGAAGAAGGAGACAAAGAGGTGGGCAATCATTATGTTGAAGAAGATATTGGTCCTCTAACAACGAAATCGAAGGGGCGACAACCAGAACACTGGAACAACAAGAAATAGGCATCTTGGCTACGTCACCAGGCTGCATTTGTTTTGGTAACTATTCAAATCCTATATATTAAATGGAATTTGGTGGTTCGTGGTCGTCGTTTTTATGTACCTACAGTACTGTACTGTGGTACAGATTTGCTGTACATGTGCAATAAACAAAAACACAAGGCTGACCACGGGCACAAGAAGGGACACGCACCACGGGCACAAGAAGGGCACTCATCCACGGGCATCTCAAGACCGCGCACTAAGGTGCTAAGAACACGCGCCTACTTCTCTGCAGCAAACACATTGCTCCGAAGCCGCGCATCGCGCGGGCACCTGAACTTGTTATATTAAATGGAAAATCGACCGTGGTTCGTTCGTTCGTTCGTGGTGGTCGTCGTTTTTTATGTACCTACGTACCTACAGTACAGTACAGTACAGTTCTGTTGTACATGTGCGGTAAACAAAACACCAGGCGGACCACGGGCACAAGAGGGGACACGCACCACGGGCAATACAAGGGCACTCACCCACGGGCATCTCAAGGCCGTGCACTGAGGTGCTAAGAACACGCACCTACGTCTCCGCAGCAAACACATTGCTCCGAAGCCGCGCATCGCGCGGGCACCTGAACTTGTATGTAGTAACTTACAGATAGCAATGATGAGCACGCTTTGATCTGGTAAGGAATTCTCAGAATTTGGCGTAGCCACCCCGTTAGGGGCCTAGTTCTGTAGTTCTGAGTTCTGTGCCTATTTTACCTGCAGATTTTCGGGGAAAAAAACCTAGGAGTATTAAGGCCCAAAGAAATTTCGAGCCAGCTCTAACCTGCAAGAGCAAGAGGCCGAAGCAGCGACAGTGTGAAGAAAGACAGAAAGACTTGGAAAGACGAAAGAGAAAGAAAGACGAACGACGAACGTGTCTACTCGTCGTTGGATTTCTAAGTGGGTGGTCGACGCAAACCTCTACCAGAATTCCAAAACTTCAAAAGAATGGCTGCCTTTGTGATAATAAGCTTGCCGAAATCGGTGCTAGTCTCGGCACAAAGCCCACGAACAGGTTAGATATAGATCTCCTGAACATCGTATTTGCTGTTACATAGGAGAGTTCCTCTATCAATGAGTAACCCTTCAGGAGGAACTGATCTCAATTTCGAGCCAGCCACAGACGAGGTAGCCCGCTACGCAGCAGGTCTCAAAGCGGCAACTCAAGAGATCTACGCCCTTCAAGAACAAAAGGCTGCAATAGCAACCGAACTTGTAGCATCTCGAGAATTTTTACATCGGCTTGACAATCAACACCGTGAAGACCTTCGAATGGTCTTCAAACACTTACAAACGAACTTCTCTGATTTGGATCAAGTGCCCCACCCACGGTTGGTGAATTTGTTTCGAGCGCTGGCCGTTCAGCATCACAGAACTTCGACAGAATTTCATGCATGCCGCAATGAGCTCACCAAAAGCAAAAATGTACTTGAGGAATTGATGGGGGTTGCTCGATCCCATGCTGAACTCGAGAAGGCGCATCTTGCCCAATCCTCGGTTCTTCAGAGGGTCCAGTCTGATTTGGCGCAGGCCCAGACCGCTGGAAAAGACCAAAATCAACGCATAAAAGATCTCGAGCTTAAGCTGACTTATTCGGTTCCTAGAGGTGATACCCAAACCCAGGACATCGGGCAGCGCTGGGGATTGCCTAGGCTTGAAGCGGCGGACAACGCAGGGCTGAATGATTATGAAGACAATCTTCCACCTCGCCAGCTCGTAGCACTGGGGCGAAACGAGGAACCTCACCGTGCCCATGATAGTAATATAATATGGCAGCATTCTAACAATCGAAGCAGCATCCACTATGAGACCTCGAGGCCGCATCTAGATCACGGAGGGCACGTGAGACAGCACCACTTCCAAAACAGGGGCACGACAGAGGACCACCACCACGATGGACTCGGCAGGCAACAAGCCTCTTCTAGGCCGCACCAAGAAGAAAAGAGGCATGCAAATGATCTAATCTATAATGGTGAGTATTTGCAGCCAGACAGTCGCTTTTATGAGTATTCAAAGCATCATTACGAAGGAGATCGTGGAGATTCTAGTCGTCGCTGGAGCGAGCATGACGAAGACATTTATCACGAAGATGATCAGAGGCGACATCAGGAGCAAAGTAATCATAGGTCATTAACAAGACAGCAGCAGCAGAATAAACAGGATAGTCCAAGGTATTCCCGTGAAGTTAGAGGCCAGAATGATAGACGCCGCTTATCTAAGAGGGGCGACATTCTCAGCTCTTCTCTGCATCCGACCGAAACCAGATCGAACGAGCTTATGAAAGCGAACACAAGCAGCAACAACAATTGGCGGAGCGGCGATCGTTTGAGACCGAGAAGTGTTCACGATTCGCAAGCGGGAGGGGGTTATGACGACGCACCTATTATGCAAGGAAGTCCAGCTGAACTTCGTTTGCCTCCTTTAAGCGCACCTAGCGAGCGCACCAGCGGTCCAACTGCCGGCAGATGACTGAATTTAGAGGAGCCTTCCATCTTCCATAATGCTTTTTTTTTTTTTTCGATATCCATTGCTTTATTTCCTTGTCACGTCTGCTGTATATATTGGCCTCGCCAGATCACCTAGTCAGAAATGGCCGACATGCGTAACTATTTTTGCTGCGTTTCCATATTTGCATCTGATAATTAAATATCTAGTAGCTAGTAGTAGCTGTAGCTACGAGTACTAACTACTAACCACTAACTAGAATACAAAATATGATACCACGAACTATAAACTATGCGGCCGCGGCCGCCAATGGCCAAAAGGATATCTCAATCCCAATGGGCTTGAGCCGCTAGAGCTAGAGCTAGCCCGCTGCCGCTGGTCGAATGCAAAATTGGCCTTAATTGCTCCGTGCATACCGTGTATATATCTGCACTGCCATGCACTTATCAATATGCCATTATGCTATATTTTATAGAAGGAAACTGCCTGAATAATCCGCATATGGAGCTGCACCCCGAGGCCGTTGCCGTTGCATTGTCGAAAGGCGCAATGGAGTGTAAGTTATACTGCCAAATGGCCTATTACTATACAGCCACCTATGATGGCCTATTACTATACAGCCACCTATGGCCATCCTAGTTTCAGTTGCGAGCATTTGGGGTAACGCGACTGAGGAGCGCCATCAAGGAGATAGACAGAGACAAAGGGGTAGGGGCTCTGATCCAATACGATGAAGCCGGGCTAGAAGTACTACCTCGTCGATGACAATCCCGAGTCCAGCTACCAAGCCAAGCACGCAATGAAGATGATGAGAGAGCAATAATTGATAGTTTAGATTCAGGTCACGAGGAGTTTTCGTTTCCTTACCGTGGATGCTGCGCCGCCGCTGCCTTTGAACTTGCCTCCTTTTCCAGCCTTCGAGCTTTTGCCTGACCGAGCACTGTGCGAATTGCCGTTTCCTCCTTTTCTCTTGCCTCCACCCTGGTTCTGGAATGCTCGAGCGCCTTGTTTGCTTCGGTTGATTGTGAGACCCCCGTCAGCTGTCACCTGAAACCGAGACTAGCCCGCAACACGCAAGAGGAATTCAAATTGAGTGCTTACGAGACATGGAAGAATGCATGCGTTCATTATACATGTCACTAACTGCAGTGATACTCACACTAGACGGTAGACCATTCAGGCGCGCGTTGTTCGCAGAGTCCGCTTTGGCAACCGATTCGACCGAGCTGTTAGAGCTAGCGCTTTTCATTGTAAACTTTGCCACGAGAGCTTTCTGTTCCGCCGTAAGGACCTGCCCTTGTTCCGCTTTTTTCTTCAGAAACTTCATGGTCGCCTCTTCTTTGTTGGTGTAGATGGCTTCAGTCTAAAAGTCAAGACGCCACATGAAGCGCGGAAAACGTTGGGAAATAGCACCAGTTTAGATTGTGCCGTCACTGTGAGTTGCTATCTTAGATTTCAATAATCATCTTTCTTGTTATACAGATGAGCGACGATTAGTGTTGTTTAGCTGTCCAAATGTACTGCTACAAATTATCATCTTTCTTGTTATACAGATGAGCGACGATAAGTGTTCTTTAGCTGTCCAAATGTACTGCTACAAATTCACAAGACTGCAACACACCTGTGGGTGGGCGAATTGCTTTTTAGGCGCTGCATGTGGCGTTGGCGCGTCCGCTTTCACGTGTGCCAGTGAGACAATACGAGGTGGGGCTGCCGACATATTATTTCAATTGCTGCACAATATCGAACCAGACAGATTGATGACTATCGAACTAGACAGATTGATGAATTTCGAGGTACTCGTATGGCTCGGAGACGCCTTCTCCTTCAACCAAGGACGGCCACCTTCGAAAGACAACAACCGTCGCGTTTGCTTTTGCCTCTCTGGATCGGATGCACGATGCACGCACGAAGCTCATTCAGACACCATCATACCATCATTCACCGTTCACCGAGACCATGATGAGCCACAAGCTACCCAGCTAGAAAACCAGATATGACAACTTCTTCTTCTTCTTCCTTCACGGAAGGTGTGCCAATATAATGAATCTGCCAAAATACGCGCCTTGACGACATCAGACGAATCAGACGAATTCTGACCATGTGACAACGGCCGGATACATATAACCTTTCTGTTAGCGCCTATTCCGTGGAGAGCGCACGCTATCTTTAGCTACAGCTGAAAAGTTTTCGCCAAATATTCCCATCACTCTAATTAACAATGAAGCTTCAAGGCAGACCTGTAGGTTTTCGCACCTTGGCATCATTGATGTTACTGTTCTCCATCCGGCCAACTACAACTTTGCAGCTAATTCAGCCTCTACGGACAACACAGAGACATTTGCAAGGCACTGCATCGATTCGATGGCCGCTAGCCGATAGAGGGTTGTGTAGTAGCAGCCGCTATAATCCGATAAGAACTGAGGCTGTGGAGCGTAGATACTCATCATGCATTCGTCTCTCCTCTGATGAAGAAGAGCTCTTCACCTTATTAAAGCAAGTTTCCAGTGATTCTGGGACAACTCTACGAGTGGCTGGTATAGTAATGATTGTGCGCATTTAAATTGAATTATCGCTTACGAGGTTGATTATCACACTGTACTAAAGCTTGTGAATCGAATGCAACTAATCTCCAGCGCCTCTGGCAATAGCCTAGGCTTCGTTCCTATCTGAAGTTTTGCGCCCTCTCTAGCCACAAACTCATCTTTGGGTATTTGAATGATGACCTGACTCATTTGTCTCAACTACGCATCTTGTCGCCGCTGGAGCTCTCAGGCGGTTGGGTGCGCGACAAACTCCTCGCAGCCCAGGCTCAGAGTCCAAAATTGCAAGGCGGGCTCGACGCTGGGCCACAAGCCATTGAAGACCACGTTGACGCGTCCACCACTGACATTGACATCGCACTGGATGATCAATTAGGCACGGAGTTTGCGGATCGGGTGAGTTGTGGAGCTTCTATCACTTACCCTTGTGTTGTTCCCCTCGGGTAGGCTTTACTCGTATTGTCTCAACAGCACGCCAAATACGAATGCAATTAGGTAAATGATTGGCTTTTAGCACATGGCGAGGAAGGGTCAAACGTTGCAACGATCGTGTCCAACCCTGAAAAATCGAAGCACCTCGAGACGGCCACTATGAAGCTCTTAGGCTTTTCGGTGGACTTCGTCAACCTTCGAACCGAATCCTATTGCGAAACTTCAAGTGAGTGCACGCTCGCTGCACATCCAGTGCTGTTATGCAACTCTGCTTCATTTCTTCACCTTTGCCATTTTTACTTGTGGAATATGTGTAAACAGGAGTTCCATCAATGTTTATTGGCACTCCGCGCGAGGATGCTATGCGACGAGACTTGACCATTAACTCGCTCTTTTACAACATCAAAACGGGCGAAATCGAGGACTTGACGGGCGAAGGCTTGCAACACATTGAGCTTCGCTTGGTAGCGACTCCTCTGCCGCCCCGGGTCACTCTGTTAGATGACCCTTTACGGCTGCTGCGGGCGGTGCGCTTCGCGACTCGTCTGGGCTTTGCAGTGGCCGATGACTTGTTGGCAGCTGCGAGCGATGAGGACGTGCGACTGGCACTGGCGGAGAAAGTGTCCCGAGAGCGCATTGGCGCCGAAGTTGACGCCATCATCTCTGCCAAGCCCCCGCTTCATGACGTGGGCATTGATTCAATGAAAGGGCCGGTGCGAGGGATGCGGCTCTTGCGTGCCCTAGGCGTGTTTCCCATGGTGCTCCAAGAACCGCGAAGCCTCTTTCAGGTTGACCCCCATCAGGACGACAGACAAAACCTGGCGCCCGTGTCGAGTGCGAGTGCTGCACGCCGCGCGAGCCTCGGAGTGCAGGGCCTAGAGATTGCAGCGGCCCTGTTGGACCACCCACGGCACGAGCTGTTGCGGCACACGCTAGGTGTAACGAGCCAAGCCTACGGCCGCCTTCCTTCCTCCGGCAGCCAGGGCTTGCTGAGCGATCACGACGAGCGCCGCCTGGTGTTTTACAGCTGCTTGCTGCTGCCGTGGGCCGACCTCGTGTGCGACAGGGATGAGCTGAAAGCAGCCACCAAGGGAAAAAAGCCCGTGGCGTCAACATCTTCCAAGGAAGCAGCAACAGCAGCGGTGCCCGAGCGCACGAGCCCGGCGGTGCGCTACCTCATGTCGGAGAGCCTCAAGCGCAAATCCAGAGACGCCGACCGCTGCGTCGCCGTCCACGATGGCGCTCAACGCTTTGCCAAGCTCCTGGCGACGCCGTTCAGCAAGGGCCCTATGAGCGCTGCTGCCCGCCGGGCTGAAGCTGGCTGGGCGCTGAGGGCGGCCGGCCCGCTGTGGCGCGCGGCGCTCTTCGTAGCGATTGCACAGGCAGCGGCAGGGCCAGCGAGCTCTTCCAGTGACGACGACGTAGAAGCCTGTAACATGGAAGCATTGCTCGAGGCCGCCAATAAGGGCGCGCCCCCTGCGGCAGACGCGCTCCCGATTGCGGTTACCCGCGAGATGCAGGCCTCAGCCCGCTTCGCAGCCCTCGCGAAGTGGATGGACGAAGAAGGTCTGCTGGGCGCCACTCTCTCGAAGCACCGGGTGCTCGCCGGCCGCGTCGCTCTGCCTGCCTGGGAAATGAAGCCACTCTTGGACGGCAACGCCGTGTGCCAGGTGCTCCCCAAACTCAAACCAGGGCCAAACCTCAGGAGCATCATCGAAGCGATCGTGGAGTGGCAACTCGGGCAGCGCGACGTTTACGCAGCCGTGGCGGAAAGCCAGGAAGGGATCAATGGAGCGAAGTCAGAGGCCCTCTGCGAAGCTTTCCTGAAAGAACAATTTCCGGAATACGCTTGAAAATAGTTGTGGTTTGGTGGCTCCAGACTCCAGAACGGCCATTCATTTGCCTCTTCATTTCCATATGTAGTTGTTTTCGATTTCCACATGACGTTATCTCCTATTTCGCTATTTGCATCACCAATGCCAATACTCAATGCTTTTATGCTAATGCGAATGCCAAAGCTCTAATCGTATATGTGCGGGAGGCACACGTCACACATCTTGTTATGGCAGTTGCTTGCAGATAGGCACATACCAAACGATTACTTTACTCACACTTCGAATTCGGGTGCAGGCGGTCTGTTAGTAGATAATATCGATATATGCGATATGTGGTGCGAATAGGGACGGTGGTACGTGGGGTGTGGGCGTGCGGCAGTGATTCAGTGATTGGCTGATTGCTACGGTGCAAATCACGTAGGTGCCTCCTATCTGCAATGATTTGTGCATTTGCAGTTGAACTTTCAAATATTTCTACTTTGCATTCAAGTCAGCTGATGCAATTCAAGTGGATTCATTCTGCCGGTCGTCATAAATCTGAACTCAGATTCGAATCCAATGGACTTGGGTCAGCCGGGGACAAAAGGGCCACTCCAGAACCATCGTCATCGTCGTCGTCGCCGCCTGGCTCCACAAGCAGCGCATTGGCTTGCATTTTTTCAAAGCCTACTTTTTCTACGTGCCCCTTCTCGTCCAAATCTGGATTATGAGATGGAAGCATACATCCAAAAAGTGGCCAAAAGGCAGCGTTCGAAAGTAGAAGCGCTCCACCAATCGTGGCAAGCATGCCGCCTGGCCCGTAGCGGTGAGTGGTAAAAGTGCCAAGCGCAGCAAAAGTGGTCGGTAAAAGACTTCGGCAAATGCTTAGGAGACCCGAGGCCAGCCCTGCTTCCTTGCCGTACGGCTGGAGGTACATGGCAGTGGCGGGCGGTCCGACCAAGGATTGGCAGAACACCATCGCGTACAGGGGCACCATGCAGCCAAACCATCGGTGATGAAGAGAAGGATGCGACGCAACAAGTACTGCGCTAACGCCTGCTCCAGCAATGGCAAGCATCCCAAACCGGAGCAGCATCAACGGCAAGCAATTTTTGCCTCCGAAAATAGCAATGAGGGCGCTCGCTGCAAGCATACTGATCGGGATGGAGCCAATCAAAAGAGATGCTGAGGACTCATCCAGGCCGTACGTGTCTTCCAGAATAAAGGCCACATTCGAGAGCATGATGGCGGGCCCAGCAAAGACAATCGAAAGTACTAAGATAAGCCCAGCTGACTCTCGATGGTTGAGGATTTGCATCACACCAGCATAGAAGTTCTTCGAATCAAGCGTACTTTCTTGACGGGTTTCCGGCAAAAAAAATGCAGTGCATACCGCATTCATACATCCCCAGAGGCACAATATGAAGAAAACAAATCTCCAGCCATAACGAGCACCGAGGAGTCCTCCCACAGATGGAGCAGCGATGATAGTAAGAGGTCGGGCGGTCCCAAGAATAGCGAGAACGCGCATTCTCTCCACTGGGTCTTCGATCACGTCGCGTGCAACTGCGGACATGATTGATGCTGAGCCCTCGCCGCATGCTTGAACCACTCGCGCCAACAAAAAGACTGAAATGTTTGGTGCCAGGGCACAGCACAGTGTGCCAGCAATGTACGCAGCGAAGGCCCCTAGGACAACAGGGCGGCGGCCAAACTTATCACTCCATTTTCCAAGTACTACCGTTGCTACACCTTTCACCAGCCAATTTAGCTGCAGTGAAAGGCCAACAAGAAAGTAGCTCGAGCCTGAAAGTTGAGCATTGAGCTGGGGCATGTTTGGTACATATGAGTCGGTCGAAAACGGCCCCAGCATATCGATGGAGAGAATCAGAGCCCAAATGGGCAACGACAGGCCCTGTCCTTTCGGGCCTTTTGAATCAATCATTTAGTCAGGGTAGCTTTTAGCTTCTCCGATTGAATGTTGGCCGACATTGCGATGAACTAGAAATCGACAAATATAATTCGACAGTGAACATTGACTTCATATTGCGGAGCAGTTTTCTAATCGACTGCAGTCACGTGAATATCTCATAGCCTCATCAGGAAACTTGCAAACATGGTAAGAAAACTGCACAATGGTGGTAGTGTTACAGATAGCAATTCTGCGTAATAGCTGGTGAGCTCTTACAGTAATCACGGTCGGTAATTTACTAAAGCACCCAATACCATAGCAACGGATGGCCAGCTGGCTAGCTCAACCAACTAGTTGCGGTGGTTCCATTGTCACCGTGTACTGTGGGACTGTACTGTACTACAGATACAGACGACTACAGTTACAGATACTGTACTGTACAGACTGTACCACTGAAGGACAGTAACTTAGGTCGACAGTCCCAACTGCTCAGCAGTCTGCTGATAACCTACATAGAAAAATGGTATTTGTTGAGGGTGGCACTTGTCGACATTTCATGATCATTCATGTCGATGCGACTACCACGTATAACTGAAGTGCTCTGCGCAGTGATTCAAAATGTCTAGGGTCAAATGGACCATGACGCCAGGAGCCCTATCATTATGTGGAACTGGGCTGCTATGCTTTGCTCAGGGAATAAAAGCGGAAATCCACTCGCACTTTCTTCTCTTCGCTCCCTTTAGCAATAAAGTCCCAGGAAATGATTCAGGCTTCGTTAAAGCCTGCGATTTCAAAACCAAACTGCCGCTTAAAATGCGCTTTTCTGTGAAATTCAAATGGCACCAATTAAACCCGAACTCGAACTCGAACTAATACAAACCCAAATGGCACAGAAGCCAATGCTGCGGGCAGAAGTGGGAATGCGCGTGCGTTGCGCAAACAAAGCAAGTGCGGAATG
>Ga0307930_1003706_pt1 | contig 11047 bp, 13 predicted proteins | sample OrgLakmetageno46_FD_203161 | JGI IMG/M metagenome (GOLD analysis project Ga0307930, IMG submission 203161) | Saline water microbial communities from Organic Lake, Antarctica - #46 | ecosystem: Environmental > Aquatic > Non-marine Saline and Alkaline > Saline | place: Antarctica: Organic Lake... | reverse complement strand
GTCAAAAGGCGAGCTCAATCAAGCCAAGGTTCGAGTAGAATGGAAACCCCTCTTCAGAGAGAGAGAGAGAGAGCTGATCTCCAAACGCCGATATAACCTTGGCTGTCATCACGCAAAGCCCATGTACCCGCCCTTGCTCGCACTCCCCCTTTGTCGATCGAAGACTCCTCCCCAAAAAAGGCAAACAAATGAAATGCACTTCCCAATAGGGGTCGGCCCAGATGGAGGATTGATACTTGATTTGAAGGACCACTCCTGCAGGGGGGAGGGCTGTATTCTTACAAAGGGTCCGCGGCGGCGCAGCGCAGAGCGTCAGCAAACGGCTCGAGGTCGATGAAGCCACCGTTCCGGGGCGCCGACAGAAACCGCACGCGTGCAGGCTCCGCAACAGCCGCTCCACCTGCTCCAGCCGCCGCTCTGGTCGCGGCTGCGTCAGTGGCGGCGCACTCGTCATCGTTGAGAGAAGCACCATCGCCATTGCCTCTCCTAGGGCCGCCGCCACGCTTGCCCTTTTGGAGGACGAACAAGCGGACGGGCCAGGGCGCAAAAGCTTCGGCAAAGGGCTCTCCGCGCTCCGGGTCATCCACGCACACCGTCACCGCCGCGCCGCCGCTACTGCTGCTGCTCCCGCTCATAGTAGTGCTGCTGCTGTTACTGCTGCCGCTGCCAATGCTGCTGCTGCTGCTTTCACTGAGTAGACCAAAGTCGCGCGCAAACGCGGCGGCGGCAGCGCGGCGGCTGGCTAAAGTGCGCGTTTGAGCCAGGTGCACGGCGCCCCGAGCTCCGTTGAAACGGCTCGACGCGATGGGCCATTCGTCCGTGGCGTGGGCTTCGGCAATGTACACGAACAACCAGTCGGCGCGGGTACCTAGCTCACGGGCGAGGGCCAACAAGTGTGGCGCTGCGCCCCGAGCTGGGGGTCATGAATAGCTGAGTGCCACCACGGCCAGGGGACGGGCATCGAGTGGCACCAGGTCCTCCAGCGCCACAGTGTCCTTCCCGCTGGGGTAAATCGAGTCCGGTGCCCACTGTAGCGGAGCCAATGCCACCGCAGGCACGCGAGCGTTGCGCGTCAATTCTCCACGGCGCGCGCGGTTGTGCCGCACCCAAAAGGCCACTTCGGGGTAGCGTGGCGCTGCCAGCCGAAGCGCCGCGACGGCCTCGGCCTCTTCAAGGTCGCCGCTGCCCCCGAAGCCAAACGCACGAACGGTAGCGCGCTGGAGCCCCTCAGTGACCTCCATCCAGGATGTGTCGCCGTTCGCGGCCTCCACTTCGGAGTACTGCTGCTGGGTGGCAGGGTTCAGGCGGCTCTGGGCCTCGTGCTGCAGCATAGCCACCAAAGTAGCCTCGGGGATCGCCGCGTCGTCACGACCTAGAGGGCACGCTCTACTGCTGCGCGCTCGTGCCTTGCTTTCAGCTAGTTGGTGCTGTAAGCTAGCAAGTTGGGCTTCGAGGGTTGCTACAGCTTCCGCCATGCTGCCTCGAACTGACGAATGGAAGGATGTACTTAGTAGCAAGAAGCATAAGCAAGGGTACTAATAAGTAGCAAGGGCACTAACTCACTTACTATAAGTAGCAAGAGGGTACAGGATGTGTTCTGTTGATTCTGTTGTTGTTGTGTTCTGTTTGTTCGTATTCTTGGTGATCGGTTTATGCGAGGGAGATTCGGGTAAAACGAGAGGCGCAATCATGTTCTAACTTACTTACTTCTAACTTAGCTAGCTAGAGAGGCCGCGGTGTAGCAAGAAGCCTTAAGAAGAGTAAAAGAGGGAGGTCGGTAACGCATAGCGAGTTCGGCGCTCGTCTAAAAAGGTAATCATGCCCTTCGCTCTTAAAGGATATTTTTATATGCTGCTTCACTTCACCAATCTCGCATGTCTGGGGCGATCTGATTGGTTGGTGACTTCATTCTATATCATACAGGTAAGGGGAGACCGGTTTCTGAATACTAGGAAATTAAATCTACTAAAGCCAGCACCGTATCTGTCGTGCGAACTCGAACTCGAACTAATACAAACCCAAATGACACAGAAGCCAATGCTGCGGGCAGAAGTGTACGCGCGTGCGTTGCGCGCAAGTTCGCGCAAGTCAAAATCGTAAATAGGAAGTGTGTAGAGGCGAGGAAGTTTTAATTTTAATAATTAATCATAACAATTGTTGGTGGGGCTTCGGCACAAAAAGTGAGAAAGTAGTCCACCAGGGCGCGGTCTGGGCCTGGTCCTTTGGCTTGAGATGCCGAGGCCAGACCCAAAAAGGCAGTCTAGTCTAGTCTAGTTAATACTCTCCCAAAAACAAAGAAAGGCAGGTACACAGCAGTCACAGAGGCACATAAAGAATGCACTTGAGCTGGCAATATGCGCTAGCAAATTCGCTCCAGAAGGCCAATTAAGGCTCCAACTGTCGTCTTTCCTCCGAACAAGTCGGCGGGACTGAGTGCTCGTTCGTGTGTCACGTCCCAGGTCCACGAGGCAATTATCTGGGCTATTTTACCCCAGCAGGGAACCGTCTCAATGTTTATCTCAGGCGTCGGGCGCCAGCCGATCTCAGCATCGCCTGTCCTCTTTCTTGCTAACGAAGGATGGATCACGGTGCTGTAATGCTGTAGGCTGTGCGAACACGAATGAACACAGGCCTACGAACACCAGGACAGGGGACAGGGCACGCAGTGATTTGTGTATTAGTTGGAAGGTATAACAAAAGGGCGCCTTTCGCCTTTGCCATCGCATCGCTTTAAAATAATTTCATTCAGCCAGTCATAATTTTATCTCCCCCCACGGCCGCGGCCACCGCACGGCCACGGCCCATGGTACAAGGTAAAAGAAGGGACTTTACCGTTTTATCTGTCCGCCTGTCCTCCGTTCGTCGGTACTGGCCGTTATTCCATGTTAATATTCCGCCGTTCTGATGTCGAGAACTATCAAAACTGATCTTCTTTTCATTGGGGCGTTGGAAATTAGAAAATCAAAACCCCGGCGCTATTATCGAAACGGGCCTTCGAGTGCCAGTAGAGGAACCTATACATTAGTTTCAACGGCGGCGCAGTGAGGCAGTGAGTCACCCACGTGCGCTCTCTAAGTCAATTGCATCTTTCTTTCTAACGGCGGCTCAGCGACGGCATGGTGTGGCCTTTCTCAAGGGCTGCCGCTTTGGCTGCTGCTTCTGCTTGCTCTTCTTCGGTTAGAGGGGTGCTGCGGCCAGCGGACTGGGCGATGCACGTGTACATTTGGGCCTACAGGGGGACGCGAGTGAGGAGGAGTGGAGTGGAGTGAGAAAAATAAGCTGAAGTTGACAGAAGGAGCAGAACAGTTGAGGTCAAATACAATACTTCAATGGTAAATGAACTAAAATTAAACAGAAAAATCTGTACCACCAGAAATTAGCAGAAAAGACAAGGATAGTGTCAGCCAGGAGACAAGGTGAGCCAAAAAGAGAGCAAGAGGAAACAAGAACATATACACACCTCCGTGAGGCCCAGAGCTTGAAACATGAGCTCCACATCGGCTAGAGTAATGGCCCGCACCTGTGTATTTTACAAAAACCATGTTAGGACAGAAACAAGAAATAAATGAAAAAGAAAATGGATTGGAAATTCAATCTAAATTAATTCCATTTTCTATTCAATGCAGAAATTTACTTGCATATACTCCGAGATGCAAAACCAATAGAGAAAAAAAAAAGAAGCAATGAACAAGACGTCGAAACAAGGATAATTGTTGCATTATAATCTGACAATCTTAGTGAACCCAGTGAAAGGATATAGACAATTTTCGTACCGTGTCTTCCCATTCCCGCTGGTATGCCGCCCCATTGCCTGGGTGTTTTCCGTCCATGCACGGCAGCTGGGACCCCGTTAAAATTTCCGTCCAGTACTTGTTACTGCGGAGCTCCGAGGTGTGCCGCTGCACCAGCACCCGCTGCGCCGCCATCAAATTATCCCGCGACAGGGGGTAGGACGCCCCGAACGGTTTCGAAGGGTCCGGCACGATGGAAGTCAAGGACTCAATGGCTGCGTCCAGCGCCAGTTGAGCTTTCTGAGGCGACGCCGTCACCGTGACCAACCACCACCCACCGCCGAGCCGCTCGTGGGCCGTGAGCTAATCAAAAAGGAGTTTGGAAGGTGTGTGTGAAAAGGAAGTTGGTTTGGAGACGAACGAAAAAGAAAAGAGCTCGTTGCTGCAAATACACGCAAACAACTTCTTCAAGAGTGAATGAAAGCCTGGATGATGCAACGGAAAGACTCAGGCATTCTCTCAACGTCGACTCACACAGACACCCTCACACCACTACATGTACCGTACCTGAAAGTTGGCGTCGTACGTCAAGCCACGCCGCTCGCGGACTTCGCTGAACAATCGCCGATTGAGCACTTCTTGGGCCAGCATGAGCGCCGCCGCCGGCCAGAGTGGTTGAGCGCGCCGGGCATTCGACGGCAGGTCCGCCAAGTTCGTCGAGGAGGAGGTAGCTCTGGCAATGGCAGCAGCAGCAGCGGCAGCGCTTGCATCGTCGTTACCGCTGTTGCTGTTGCAGAGCGCGCCGTAGCGGTTCAGCTGGTAAGCGTCGGCAGCGGCTTGGTCTTTGTCCGAGAGAGGAAAAATGCCGAGGTGGTGCCGAACGTCCGACCCGTCGCGCATTTTCCCCCACTTGTTGGGGGCCACGCCACTGCAGTGGATCAGGGCACGCGGGTCGGAATCGGGTACGGTGATCGCGACGTGCTTGCTGGAAGGCGAAGGTGGCGTGACAAAAGGCGACGCTAGAGGACTCTTCGCCATGAGCTCGTAGGAAGACAGCGGTGCACTGTCCTCACTTTCGTCTTCTTTGCTACTGCCCTGCTGCATCGCGGTCAAAAGTGGAAACGCGTCGTTTGGGGGGGCACACGCCAGCACGGCCGCTCGCTGCGCCGGAGAGACACCACCATCACTAGCATCGCCCTCGCTCTTGCCCCCTGTGCCCAGTAGCACTTGCTCCAGCGACGGCGCCGCGCTCGGCGGCAAAGACCCGAGGTAGCGAGCGGCCAGAGCCTCTAATTCTGCATCGGTGAAATCACCCGAGACCGAAACTTCCACCTAAATCATAGGTTCACAGATTCAGATGAGTCGAGGTTACGTTAAGATTATGTTCTCCTTCTATAAGTAAGAAAGATGATAATCCCCCAAAACACTACACAAAACATTTGTGCGTACTTAAAGTACTGAATAATTCTGGAAGAAAACAAAGCCTTCGCTGATTTTTTCATGTTCTATACCTGATTGGGCTGAATCTGCGCTGCCAATGCGCTCTTGGCTTCTTCCAACGTCACTTGTTTGAGGGCATCAGGTGAGAGGGTCACGAATCGAGGGTCTTGGTTGGTCATGGCCGAAATGAGCGCATCTTTGGCTGCGCCTGTATGTGTGTTTGTGTATGATGGCGGGCGTGCACGAAGAAAGGTTTAACGATGAGATACGACTGCCATCTGACTGCATAATTCGATTTTCATTCGTGATTTATAGTTCAAGGGGAGGTCACCACCGTTATCCAATGTGCATGCATATCAAACACATATCAAACACAAAGCAAGTAAAGCATGGAAAGCAGGCACATGCGTACCTTCCAGCGAGGTCGAGTCGGCGTCTGCCTGCTGGCATAAGCCCGCTACTGCCCGCTCCAGCGCATCCTCCTCCCACACAAACCCGTCGGGGTTTTCCGGGGCCGGCTCGGCAATTACCTGGGGGGATGTGTAAAAGTGGTTGTGTGGTTGCCATCATTATCATATGACACCAGCAGCATGGGGAGATACATGGTAGAGTGACGAGGCAAAAGGCTAGTCAAAACTTAGCACTGTGGGCTTCAATAATAAACACGTAGTGGCATTCTGACTTCTCCAGTCACAGTGCTGCAGATCGGTACTACATGGAAGATGGTATGCACCTGGCGCAAGATTTGAAAGACGGCTTCAGTGCCCGACACAGAGGCTTCACCAGCCACTTTATTGGTTGGGAACTGGAAGTTGAAGTGCGTAAATTCGTCTTCGGTGACGATTTCGACCATGATGAGCTGGTCCACGCAGAAGAGCTCCACCTTTGGTAGGGGGAGAAAGAATGGTAGATTTAAAAAGGAATGGTGATTGGGATGACACAAAAAGAGGTTTTTCGTAACATCAACATCAACATAAGGTGTCTTGTATGAAAGAAAACTCAACAATGCTGACAAATGCAAAGACAGCAGCAGCAGAGACAATCACCCATTCTCTCTCAAAATCTTCCTCCCTCTCCCTCCAACTATCTCCTCCTCGTCATCGAACCTGAGTCCGGCTCAAGCCTCCTAGCGCGCCGCCTTCTTGCATCGTCCGAGCCCCTAGCGCGACTGCCCCCTGTTTCGGGGCCCAAAAATCCTCAATGCCTTCTTGGTTGTTCCGGAGGGTCTTTTGTTCCGAGGCCCGCCCCCCCGGCACCGACAAACGCAAACACGCGCGCTGAGGCTCGTCACTCGAAGACCGGTAGTTCAACGCCACCCCCGAGGCCAGGCGCCGCATCACCACACCGTGCTCGTGGCCCTTGAAGTGGTTCCCTTTTTCTGCTCCCCCGCCTGAGAGGGGGTTTCCTGCAGACGACGATGATGACGGCCCCAGCCCCGGGGTTTTGGCTTCGGTTTCTTTGTCGAACGCCGCCTCCATCATCGCCGGCGGCAGTGGCCCTGGCGTGTTGAACCCTTCCGGCAACTTCTCCGGCGGCAACAGAGAAGTGGGCACAATCAAATCCGTTAAATCTGGCGCGGTCACCGGCTGCTCCCGCATTTCGCTGTAAAACTGCGCCACCGCTGCGTGCGTCAGACCCGCATGCGAGGGGGCGCACGCGACGAGCGCAGAGGGGGTGCGACTGTTGCTGTTTTGCGCGCTGTCTTCCCACGACAATGCATGGGCGCCTAGCTCAAAAGCCGCTGCGTTCACTTCTGCTAGAGTCAGCGCATCAAGAGCTTGGCAAGTGGCCCCATAATTGGTTTCCGGTTCCATCACGGTGTGTCCACAAGCGACGGACTCCATCAGAGAGGTGACCTTTGATGACAAGAGAGGAGGGGTTTGGGTAGAAGGGGTAAAATGAGACGAGAGTAAAAGAAAAATACATTGCAGATATCAAACTAGTGCTGTTCCAACGACTCTCTCTCATTTATATCTGTATCCATCCTTCTTCTCCATCCTCCATCATCTTCCATCCTCTCACACCTGATCTCCCGACGCCACCGTATCGCCCTGTGCCGCTAATTGCTCGGCATCGGCCCGCAGACTCTGCACGTAGCGCTTCATCTCATCTTCCGTGATGCCAAAGTGCGCCACTGCTCGAAGCTCGCGAAGGGCCGTTCCTAGCGCGGCTTGCCATTTGTCAGCATCGCACATCATGTCTAGGGAACATACCGCACAGGCTTCTCGAGACGAGTCCAACAAATTGAATTCGACGTACCTGTCATGAAGCGTTGAAATCGTAGACATGTATGCATTGTCAGAATAGTGACAAACGCGGAAACGGCCCAGCAAAAAAAGAAACAGTGTGAACGGCACAGGAAAAAAAAAGTTCAATAGATCACTTCCACTCCTACCCGAACAGCGGTTCCTTTCGACTCAGCACGTTCAGCCGCACTTGTAAAGCTGCGAGAGCCACGCGAGTTGCCAAGGAAGTTTTCAGCTCCCCGAAAGTGGTGAGGGGCATGATGGGCCGTTTCGCAAACAAATGGAAGGACACGGCCGACAGCATTTCGTGGCTGAACACTCGCAAGACGCCCGCGTTGGTAGGAATCACCTCGGTGTCGCCTTCGCTTCCGCTAACAAAGAGCGCCGCGGTGGCTCGCTCCGCTTCAATCTGTACGTACGAATTCAAAAAAAAACGACATTGAAATTTATATTTTTTTTTTTCAAAGAGAGAGCAGCAGAACGAGTAGCAAAAACCACATTAGCAGATCGATTCACTTCCAGAAAGGTCACCGATCGTTCAGGAACCAATCAAGTTTGAAAAAAGAAAGAAAAAAAAGAGGACGGCGACATCATTCGAAGGAACAAGAAGTAAAGCACACTCTTTCCTTACCTGTTTCAGACTTGTTAAGCGGTACTCGCAATCCTGGCTTGCCTTCTCGAGGGCCTCTTTGGAGGGTGTTGGCATTTTACTCGTCGCGTACACGTTTTCTTCGCTGCCCTTCACAATCATGCCTGCACCACCTCCAGCACCACTAGCACCGCCCGCACTCTTCATCTTTTGCTCTGGAATCATGTACTCGAGTGGCAAACGGGCGTTACCGTTCAAAGAGGTGCCGCCGCCTGACCAGGTGTGCAGAATAGGAGGGAAGTGGCGACTCTGCAGCTTCAACGACACGCGTTCCCGCGACGCAGCGAGAGGAGGCCCTGGAGCTGGTTGAGAAGGATATGAAGCAGGTGCGGTCTCCGCCTCCAATTTGACTTCTTCGCCCTCACTGCTGCTGTCGTTCCCATTCTTTTCGTCGCCCGCCTGAGGGGAGGGATTGGCGGCTTTCAGGCCCATGGAGGCCATCAGGTTGGCCATGGCGGCAGACACTTTTTTGGGATCAGCTTTCATCATTCGATTGTTGCGAGATGGAGGCACGCGGCCCATCACCTACGCGCATAGCATTTCAAGAGAGAAGAAACGAAAAGTGGATGTCAAAAGCAACATTCAATCGATGACAACAATACCATACGCGACGAGTGACGAAAAAGTAGAATTCGGACGAAGCGACACTGGCAGAACTCAACGGACGCACGCAATGTACGCATGTGTCTAAACCATGCCAAGCAAACACAAACAAATGACAAAAAAAAACGCTCTCATCTGTGTCACCAGCACATGCATGCAATTCATCATCCAATCCTTACCTGAGTCAGCTGCGCTTCCATCTGGCTCAGCTCCATATCCCCCACCAAATACACCACCGCGTTGCCGGGAAAGTAGTGCGACTTGTGGTAGGCTTCCACCTTTTAAAGAGAGTATATGGCGGGAGGGTGGTGATGTGGAGGATTATAAAATGTGCGAACAAAAAAATAAACAAAGAAGAAGCAGAATAAAAGATATGTATGAAAGAAAGGGTGCTATGCACACGAATAGGAACAATACAAGCTTTAACAATAAATGCTCCTCCGGTCTAATCACTTATATGCCCTCCCTCTTCTCTTTTACATTACCTCGCTCAAGGACCAGTTCTCGATCAAGTGCTTGAGGCCAATGGGAAAGCGCACGCTCAGCTCGTTCTCGGCGTGCAGCGCCTGCAAGATCGCGCACTCCACCCTGTACTCGATGGTGTTGACCATCGACATTTCCGACAGCACCGCGGCGCGCTCTTTCACGAGGCGGCTGTTAGCAGCAGTAGCGGTGGTTATGATGGTGAGGCCAAAGACATCCACGAATGTGCTAAGGAAAACAAGTAAGCAATAGGAAAAAATAGCTTTCCAAATAGCGATTAAACCTCACCAAGGCGAGGTGCCGATATCCTCACCTCTTGACAAGTTTAAAGCCCCCCTACATGTACTCGCATTATAACCCTACCCCATTCCACCACATACCTTTCTTCGAACCGCGCCTCCAGCACTTCGGCCAGCGCCGCCAGCGCCCGATGGAGCATTGCCGTCGAATCCGTAGGTTTGAAGGGGTCGTTTACGGGGCACGACGCGTAGTACACCTACCGAACAAGCACGCCGTGGAGGCATTAATACAGAACCAGTCTTCGTAAATGATACTCCATGCACGGATTGCAGATTCGAAATGGCAAGGCGAATACTATTTCCCAAGAAATTCTACAGCCCAAATGATAGCCTCAACTAGGGCTGTGACAACCATCTCTGAAGTTGTTTCACGGTCCACTTCCTATATTAGCATGCTGCTCTACTTCTACTACACCAAGCTTTATTTTTCTCACGCACACACTCTTTTACCGTGTGGTGAAAGTCGGTGTACGCGTTGGTCTGGCTGCCCGTGCCAAAGAGGGCCTCGCGCTTCCGGCTCCCCATGTAAGCAATGTGCTCCACCAAATGGGCCATGCCCTAATGTGATATAAGAAATTACAGGGATAGACTCGAGCGTGAGTAGGGTGGCGGGAGTGGTCGACAATTAATGCGCTCGCTGCCTGAACTTGCATACACCATCATTCCTTCCTATTAAGCTTCCATATCCACACACGCTGCATCTTCAACAGCAGCAGCAGCAGCAGCAGCAGCTGCTGCTGCAAGACAAATATACAGCACCCGCAACGAGCAATTACTCTTTCTCTCATTTGCACACACCTGTTGCGAGTCCAGCTCATCTGCGGAGCCCGACAAGATCTCCAAGTGAGCGTCGAAGCGTCCCGCCGGGGCCGCATTGCGCAAAAGCACGTAGCTGTTTATGATTGCATTGGTAGATATCAACATGAGCGAGGTTCACACACGAGGAAAAAGTAAAACGAAGAAAAAGAAGGTTGTGAATATTATGAATCATGCAGTGAGTATATCCAGCGAGAGGAAACAACGCTAAGCCACGATTTGGGCCACAAGATTCATCGCAATGCAGCTAGGTATTAAAAAAAAGTAGACTAAGCGCAGCGAAAGTTGAGCTCTAATTTACAAACACGATACCATCTGTGCGATTCACATACCGAAGGCCGTTCGGGAGCACGCCTTGCACGAGGCCTGGATGAGGTGGCAGCGGCAAAGGGTCTAGTTCGGGCGTTTGGCTCAGAGCGCCCATGGTGCCATCGGCCATCGTTGCCGCAATGGCTTCGGGAGAGTCGACCGTGGAAGACCACGCTTTGCTGCGCTGCCGCCGCATCGGCTGCCGCACCCAGGCTGCTGCTGTGGCCGCACCTCCAGCGGATGGCGCGCTCGAGGACGGTGCATGACGAAGTTGCAGTGGTTGTGAGGCAGTGCGCAGGGAGGTGAGTTCTCCTGTGCCCCAGGGGCCCGATGCTCGAGGCAGAGCAGGCAAGTGAAACGCTGACACCGGCGACGCCGCTAAGATCGCCAGCAACACCGCAGCGGTTGACTGCCTCGAGTCCATGATGATTGCCTTGGTATGCTCGCCGAGACTCTCAAGGGACAAGCTCT
>Ga0307930_1003705_pt1 | contig 11051 bp, 10 predicted proteins | sample OrgLakmetageno46_FD_203161 | JGI IMG/M metagenome (GOLD analysis project Ga0307930, IMG submission 203161) | Saline water microbial communities from Organic Lake, Antarctica - #46 | ecosystem: Environmental > Aquatic > Non-marine Saline and Alkaline > Saline | place: Antarctica: Organic Lake... | reverse complement strand
GCGCTGTGGAAGAACAATGCACATTACATGTAACAAACACTCCCGCTACTCATTATTTCGCCATGCTTTTCTAAAGTACTCGACGACCGACGACGACTGCTAAGGTAGCTACTACAGGGAGAAGAAGGCTAAAATTTTTGAAATCTTTCGTTTTGGCTTTTGATTTTGATGGAGAACGAAGAATGAAGAATGAAGAATGCAGGAACGCAGACTTATTAGAGCTAAAGAGTGCTAGCTAGCTAGAGCTAAGTGCGCCGTGCCTAGAGCTCAATAGGTTCAAAAAACATAAGATCTTTGGCTCAAATCCTGCAGAGCACGTCCGTTAGTGCTGATAGACCAGCACAATCATGCGGTAGAAATGGATACATAAATGGTTGGGGCTAAAAAGCTCAAAAACCAACTTCTTGAGAAATCTTCCGTCTACAACGTAGCATGATGACAAGCTTCCATTAGTCATCTCAATTAGATTTGATTCAATTAGTGGCTGAGGTATTTTTTTTCTATGGAAGCATCTCTTGAGCGAGCTGGATACACGGACGTAAGCCGCCTCGGGGCCGGAAGTTTTGGCTCAGTGTTTCTAGGACGCAAGCAAACCAGGAAAAAACATTCGAGCAGGAATGACCCTCCAAATTCCAGCAACAGCGATGAATCTAGCAGCGAGGGCGAGGGTGCAGTAGTAGCGCTGAAACGTCTCACGGCGACAACAGCACCGCACCGCGTAGTTCTCGAAATGCAACTCTTACGCCAGGCAGCTCACGGAAGCGAGTTTGTTCCTGCTGTTTTGGATGGTTTTCACGACACGGTCTACAAGCATCTTCTATACTTCCTCTCAAACTATATTTTTATATATCCATATGCTAACCATTACACTCTTGACGTCACTGCGTTCATAATTTTTTGATAGACCATCATTGAGCATTGCATATTGAATACAACTCTTTTCCCTGATATTTCTTGTTGGTCACTCTCCTACTTCCGCATGAAGTATCACCTGAAGTTGAAGCTCAGAAATGATGGTATCTCCACAATTGTACCGTATGAACTTATCTCTTGCTGTTGTGCCCTATGTCCGCTTTAGGACGGGTTCGTGATCGTTATGGAATATTTTGAGCACGACGATTTCAAATCTTACTACGATAAGCTCACGTGGCCGCAGGTATCGTCGACTTGAAGTCTTCAACGTTGACTATGCCCTCGTAGAAAATAAAATCGAGCTCGCATTGCTCATATCAAATCTGTATGTGTTTGTCGATTAGCTTTAAAGAAGAAATATTCTTTGTAATTTCAAGGGTTATTTTGTCCTTTCTTTTGTTCTCTCTTCATCGGCCTAGTCACTTTTCTTCCCCTTTAAATCTCCTGAACATTAATTATTTTTACAAGCTTTTGACTTTTCGCGTGCATGTCAATTTATGTATGTACAGTTGCAGCAGTACGCGCACCAGCTCTTTTCAGCCCTGGCGCACGTGCACTCAAGAGGCGTTATTCATCGGTTCGTATGCTTCCCAACCCTTCGTGAAAAAATAAGAGATATCGCTGGGCTTTGTATGCTCTCCATCCTTTATTTTTCTTCCATTCATTTTGAACTTGCTTTCATCCAACTGATCGCAATTCTTTGCTTTTATTTATGTGGTTGCGCTCCTTTTTCTTTCTGTTGAAGCGACGTAAAACCACGCAATTTTCTGTTCCACGTGGCGTCGGGCCGTGGGCGATTGGTGGACTTTGGCCTCGCGCAACCGGCCTCGCTCTGGAAATCGAGAGAAGAGAAACTCGCCCAGCACCGCCAACAGCAGCAGCAGCCACGCAGCCATTCACAGCAGCCGCTTGACGTAGAAGTTGGCTCGAACCTAGCTTGGCGCGCTCGAAGCTCTCAACGATCATCCAACAACAACAACAGCAGCAGCAGCAGCAGCAGCGCCGTCGCTGTTGCGCCTACTTCTGTTCTTGCCAATGCTGCCGCCTCGGCTGCGCCTGGTATTCCTGCTGCTAAGACGCCAAGGTCTGCTTCAAGGAAACGCTCTAACCTTGGCCCTGCTAGTAGTACTGCTGCTGCGACACCTCCACTGAAGAAGAGCTCGCTAGGACTGCCACCGAGCACTGTGCGGGGGAATGAGAATGCCTTGGTTTCGAATCCGAATAACCCTGTTCCATCTCCTGAAGTACGAACAGCTATCATCTCCAGAGCTACTAGTAGCGCTGCTACTTCTACTGGTACTGATGGCGCCACTGCTGCTATTGACAGTGCTGTAGCGGGTGACAAAATCGCTGCTGCTCCTGCCTCTACAAATGATAAGGCTCAAGTAGTAGCACCACCATCACTACCACCGCCACTACCACCGCCACCTGTAATTGCCGAGCCTGCCAACGGCCTTGACTCCAATTTGCCCAAACGCCCGGACCGCGCCGGCACTCCGGGTTTTCGAGCGCCTGAAGTGCTGCTTGGGAGTGCGGAACAAAGCGTAGCTCTTGACGTGTGGTCGGCGGGGGCAGTGCTCCTGGCCCTTGTGGCGAGGCGCTACCCTTTCTTCCCACCGTCGGCGCGGGGAGATGAAGCGGCCCTCTTGCAATTGGCCCACATGCTGGGCCCAGCCAAAATGCAGCGCGCCGCGCAACAACTCAAGCGACAAGTAGACTTGCCGTCTGATTTGTCCGTTAGTTGTAGCACTAGTGCTGCTTCTTTGGCTTCTACTTCTTCTTCCGGAGCTTCTGCGACCATGAAGAAGAAGATTGCACCGCTTGGAAAAAATCACAGCACTGGCAATGGTAGCAGCAGCAGCAGCGCTGGAAGCAGTTCGACGAAGACTGGAAGCTGTGGGAGCGATAGTGGTACTGCACCAGCTTCAGGATATCCCCCTGTACCTCTTGGGGACCTGTTCGCGCCTGCGCTTCAACCCTCACCTCCAGATGGTACTCTTGGCGAATTGCCGAGCTCAAATAGCAGCAATACTAGAAAAGCCAGCAGTAGCAGTGGTGCTTCGAAGGCACGTGGCGACGAGGAATCCGACTGCGCTCGCGTCCACCCGCTCGCTTCTGACTTTTTGCAGCGCACCCTGGAGCCTTCACCTTTTGAGAGAGTCACCGCAGCGGGCGCTCTTTTGCTTCCTTTTATCAGCGACAGATAGCTATCCCTATTGAACTCCAAATGACCCTTTGAGTCACACATTGGCTTAGCTTCACTCAGAAATTTGGTTGCTGTGTGTTGCATGCGCCTCATAACCCTCTGCCTGGGTGCCTCACGATTTTGTTGGCTTGCGCCACTTTTGACATTTGACATTAACGCTGGCATAGGCCCCGAAGGACCAGAATTAGAGGGCCAGTATCTAGAATTTTGGTATAGATTAAATTATCTTTAATAGTAGTAAATTCATTTTAATGTTTACGCCCAGAAATGGCGAATTGGATAGAAATTTCTACTCGCCATCTTCTTTACTTTTCTATTATTCCCGTATATCCCTTAAGGATTTCAAATAAGTACTATAATTTCGTTGCGATTTGAAACAAAACAAGCATTATAAAAGCAGGCGCGACTACTCAATGATTTCTTCGTCGGTGAGGTCTTCACGGGATTGACAATTGCGCTGAATCCACTCCGCCAATTGTGTCAAGAGGTCTTCTGTACAAGCCTCAGGACCAAAAGTATCGAGCTCACTGTCAATATCCCTGCAGCTGCTGCTGCTGCTATAGTCCTCGCTTGTGGCGTGCTTAATGCTGTTTTGGGCATGCACTTGCCCGCACAGCTCGGTGAATTGAGGCCGCAGCCGATCTTGCGCTTCTCGCACGGAGTTCACCAGTGCCATGACCAAGGGGACCGACACCAAGTGCGAGGGCGCCTGCGGTACTAGCGATGGCCAATTTGTGTGCAAGTACAGCCCCGCAAGGCCTTCGAAACTGCACTGCAGCACTGCATCTTCAGCTTCGTCACCCCTAGGCCGTATTTGCTCACTCTCGCGAAGCGATACTGCATCGTTCGCTTCTTTGTCTATTCCTACTTTCTCTTCAGCATCTGCCGTGGTTGCCGTCATTGACTTCACCTCTGCAACAGCTTCGGGCTCTATTACCGCATGAAGAGCTCCACTATCCATAGGTCCTTCTTGTCGGCTTGTTCCCAAACTGTCTAAATGTCTGAACCAGCTCTTGTTGCCTAACGCATAAGCAGCAATCGCTGCCAAAACAGCCACCGCCATAGCGAGCTTCAGACTTACTGCAAGGAAACCTTGACGCGGCACGCTGCTGCCATTTCTCCTACGGACGTTGCCACCTTTTATGGCACGGTCGCGGTGTGCACCCATACTAGGTGAGATTTCATTGCTCATGTGCTCGCTGCGACTACTAGCATTCTCTGGTGACGCATGAGCTGCTGCTGTTGGGGAGTCGCTCGCTTCCCATGCTTTTAGTGTAAGGCCCCTGTAATGGTCGATCTCCTCGGGCTTCATCCCTAACGCCTTGTCCAATACAGGGCTCACAAGTTCATCACAACCCATACGTCTAGGGCTGCTCTGCTGTGGCGTACCTGGAGACTGCGAAGGCGAAGTGCGGCTTGCATCATTACTATTGTCCAACGAAGCCGACGATTTTCTACGAAGAGGTGATGTTGGCGCTAATTGTCCGTTGGCGTCACTGCCATCGTCAATAAGACCAGCCAGCAGTGATAGCACTCCTTCAGCTTCTGCAACAGCAACAGCTACCTGTACACCATACACCAAAATGGAATGTAAGAACTAGTCGCACCATTATACTTTTTATGTACGTACCTTCTAGCACCAGTAGTGTGAAAAAAAAACAGCATGGAACGAGGCCCGAAGACCTACTCAAGAAACTTACCCGATCAACCGACGCTCGAGATGACGAAGATTCTCTACTCGCCACACCTTCGTCGGAAGTGGGCACATGCGCCTCCTCTACTCGAATAGAACCGCTTTCGGGTAACTCATCCGCTCCATCGGGCGTTCTAGAAGCTAATGCCGAAGCCTCCATAGAATCAAATGCACTCGTTGATTGAACGTCCACATCTGATGCTCCATCAGATATTTCCGTTTTGGTCTCAGTCGAATCATTTACTGGTCGCTGTGTGCTCTGCTGCAGCTCTGATTGCAGTGCAGCGAGCGCTGCTGAAGCTGCTGCACTCTCCGTTCGTGCCGCACAAAGCTCCGCTTCCAAGGCTGTTGCTCGCCCTAAGGCATCGGAAATTTTAGCGCGAGCTGTCGCTGCCTCGGCTGCAGCAGCGGCTACGTACTGGGCTCGACCGCGCGCTACTTCTTCTTCCATCTTGGCAATAGCGGCCTCGTGCATTAACCTTAATCGGTTGACCTCGGCACTTTTCAAAACAATTGTTTATGTCAAGTGTAGAGAATGAACCACGATTAGACACACTAATTATTAGAGGTTAGGCGTACAGGAAGGATATTACCTGTGCAAAGCTGCTGACTTTTCGGCTACATTCTTGGCCTCATTTTCTTCGGTTAAGTCGAGCACCATCGTTGACGTTAGCACGGTTATCGTGGGGTTCATTTTTTTCATCCTGATGACGATGTCGTATCATCTCAAAACTATATTAGGTCGGCAGCAAGAATAATTCATCTCACATATCGCAGCTCGCAGCTCGCAGTGAATAAAAAAATGACCCCAACGAAAGACACTACACATGGCAGGAGCGCCTGGGCTCTAGTGTACGCCTTCGCTTTGGTAATTGTAACTGTGTTATCTGAGAATGAAGTACCGTGCCGTCATCGTGAGACGAAAAAGTTAAGGAACGGGGTCCGGATGCCGCGAGTAGCATTTGGCACCGCGGGGCTTCCGCGCGGCAGCGGCCATGAGGCAGTAGTCACCACGGCATTAAATTCGGGCTTCCGTAGCTTCGACACTGCGCAGGCGTACGAGTGGTACGACGAAGCGGCAGTAGCTCGAGCCTTCAACGCCTCCGGAGTGCCGCGTTCGAGCCTGTTCGTGACCACCAAAGTGCACCCGCGTGACCTTGGCTACGATGCTACTCTCAAGGCGGTGCGTAATTCTACGTGCAGTCAGAAGCAAATGATGGAATGTTGTGATAGTCTAAGCTGTGTTTGTGCACTAAAATCTTTATGCTAGGGCGCTAGTGTATTGAAATGAGTGCCTGTTGAGGTCAATTCTATAGTTTCTCTTGTATCAGAACTTCTGCACCCTTGCCTGAATCCTTATTCTCAAGGCACACTTTTGAATGGAATTGCAATTGATGCCTTTAGCGTCAGCCGAGTCCCTTGGCTTTGCAGTCTCGTGCCCTTATGACTGCGTTATCATATCCTAGCTTATCCTAGCGTATCATTTCTCCTCACTATCCCGCATGCTTTCAACCCATATTATCTTCATGCACCACAGGTGGAGCGGTCGCTGGCGGTGTTCGGAACCACCTACGTGGACTTGGTGCTGCTCCACTACCCGCGCTGCTTTCCCGGAGTGTGCACCTCTGCCGAAATCACCCGCACGGAGAAAGACGGCGGGTGGCGCGAAGCCTGGCGAGCTCTGGGGACCCTCGCGGCGTCAGGCGTGGTGAGGGCGCGGGGGGCCTCCAATTTCAACCTCGACGAGGTATTTACTACAGTATAACATATGGGGCTTATCTACAGATACGTTTGAGATAATTTGCTGGTGTCGGCTACTTCGCGGTTTTATACAACCGTATATGTGAAATAAGCAACATGCAAGAGAGTAAAGTAGTGCTTGAATGGTGATGTTCATGTGCCTTTCCAACACCTTCGTACCTAAGATATCATGAACTGTCTTGAATGACAGGTGCAGTCGATGGACCCGCCCCCACTGGTGGTGCAAAACTGGTTCGACCCGTTCCGCCAAGACCGCGCCCTGGTGGCGTGGTGCAGCGCTCACCAAGTGGCCTACACCTCGTATTCCACCTTAGGGGGGCAGTGGCTGCACCAGGGCACGCAAACCAACCCGGTGTTCACCAGCCCAGTCCTCGCGAGCATTGCCCAAGCGCACGGGGGAAGGCAGCAATTGCCTGCGGTAGTGCTGTCCTGGGCGCTCCAGAGAGGCGTGCTGGTGCTGCCCCGCTCGGCTTCGGAGGAGCACATTCGCGCGAACGCAGCTCTGCTGTCGCCTTCTTCGCTGGAGCACAGTAGCAGCAGTGGCAGCATAAGTGGTAGTGCTGGCAGCGGTGGCGCTGCTACGGCAGAAACGACGTCACCGCCGCGCATAGCTGCGTTTCTGACTTCAGCAGAGCTCGCTCAGATTGACGCCCTCGACGGTGCTGTGGATACGCATGTGGAGTGTGCGCCATGGGCGGTACGTGGTGACCTTTTTTAACGTCCTTCGCATGCACGCTTCATCTTTCGCAAGCGTTCTCTCGCTACTTCCCTCTATCTTCTGAACACTTTTGCCACCTCTTCTCCGTCGATGTTGCACTTTCACCTCTAATTTTTTTAATTGCTGCTCTTTTTCATGGTTCATCACAAAATCCTGGGCTTTTCATATCAAGGCTGCGGGCGAGTGCGACAACAACCCGGGGTACATGCACCGGAGCTGCCGGGCCAGTTGTGGTATTGGCAGTTCTGAAGCGGAGGCGCTGCATTGCGACGGGCGCCCCGTGAGTGCCCACAGTTCCGGAGGAGACCACACGCTGGCAGACAGCTGGGACTTGGACGAAGAGCTGTAGTTGTTCGTGAAAGGGATGGAAGTTCAATAATGATGTAATTACAAGCAAAGGTGTAGAATGCGCTTGAGAATTGGTGGTCCTTTTGTGCACGGCCACGAAGTTCTCTGATGCGCGACACAAAATTGCATGCCGATTGCGGGTTCTCGAACACGATTTTTCGCCCTAGGCTGCTGTCCTTCGGTGAGCATTGCTTTATTGTTCTTTCTTTAGTCTAAGTCCACTATAGGTCTTTGACATTTATATACACAACTCATACGAAGAACGAATTAAAAAATGGAGTCGCCTTTTGTGGCTTAACGGTTAAGATATGGAAATCGAGGATCGGACTTGGTTCCTCTTCCTCTTCATATGGATATAGCTATTAGCATTAAAATGTCTTATTCCTATTCGTGTTGCTTGTAAGAACTATACTTCAGATAGTTCAATAATTGCAGCTGGGGTTTATGAAAGGAATCAATCCGCCTTATGCCTACTATGCAACAAAAAACAATGATATAGACTACAGTGGCCCACTATACATTTCGGAACAAATTATCATGCGGGGACTGTCTCAGGATGCAGGCCCGGGACGCACGGGTTGCGGCTGCTGTAATTGTAATTGAGGTGCACCACGCATGCCCGTTGTTGAGTGACCGTTTATTGGGTGGCTCTGCTGAATTTCAAGCCCCGCTCTCTGCAGTGACCGCCGCTGCAATTGCCGCATTTCAGTAGCCAAACCATGCTTTGAGCTCAGCGACTGCTGTAAGTCGTGGAGGCCCCGCGCCACTGCGCTCGAATTGGTGGGTTTAGGCTCGAGTTGCAGGTCCAGCTGCGACGATACTGGCCGCGGCGGCGACTGAGGCGACGACGACGACGAAAAAGGAGCCGACGGCGGCTGCTCGGGCGACTGTTGCTTCAACAAGCGCTGCGCTGACGTAGCCCCCACCCGCGACCTGTCCCTGCTCAGCTGTGAGTTTGGCGACAACGATTGCGGGGGTGGTTCCTGGTGTTGCCCGTGGGGGCTGCTGAAGGACCGGGAAGCAGACGACGACGACGCCACTGACCCCAAGGGTTGGAATTGGCGCCCCCCAGGGACCAGAGCCGCTAGATTAGCCCTGGCTTGGCTGGCTTTGCGGGTGAAGAGCTCGGCTTTCTGCCGCTCCGCCGCCCAGGTTTCGTTGAGGAGGTCGACGCGGCGCTCGAGCAAGGCCATGGAGGCGCGGTCCTGCAAGGAGAAGAAGAAGGAGAGAGGAAAGAGAGATAGGGGGAAAAGAGAGAGAGAGAGAAAGAGTCAGATTCGAAGGATCCGACAGAGAGAACAACAGTCAAGGATATTGCTGCATCAATGGAAACTTAGCATTTTGAAATTGAACTTGTGCACCATGCTCTATCTATCTATCTACAGTATCTCTCATGTTCCTTTTTGTTTCAGATCGTCTCACAAGCCCATGATTTGCAGTGTACCTCGTCGTCGAGTTCGTCTTCTCGTAAGCTCCAGTAGTCCTCCGCCAGCACGTGTTTCGTTTTGATGATTTTCGTGTGCACTTCAGCCGCTACCTGCTGCTGCGCCGCGGCTTGCGCTGACAAGCGGGCTGCGTTTTCAGCTGCTGATTCTCCACGCAGTTCCACTCTGTTTTGGAGGAAGAGACACAAATAGATACCAACAGAAATGAAAAACTAAAATAATATCAAGGATGCGGACATGAGTGCATCAGAGGAAATTGGAAATTCTTAAAACTAATCATTACGTGTGAGCAAGGCGCTGCACGCCGCGCAAGTGCCTTTTTTTGTCGGCAGCTTGTCGAGCAGCCAGGGCCGCTTCTTCTGCTTCGAAGTTTTGCATGAACGCTTCGGTCACTTCCAGAGGCCGAGACAACTCGTCTTCGATGATGCTTCGAGTCTAGGATACACATGGTATACGTGAACAGGATCTTATCGAGGAAACGTGCCTTGGTTCATTCGATCAGCAACAAACGCGAAACTGAGTTTAACGGCTGAGTTGTGTACACCTTGCCTCACGCGCTCTCCCCAATGCAGCAAATAAAAGAATTCAAACTTACCCATTCAGCCTTTTCAGCTGTTCGATCGTGCTCTAACTGTTTCATCAAGTCTTGTTCTTGCATCTGCCGAGTTTGCTCGAGCGCAGTGCGAATTTGGGCGTCGTTTTGCAGTTTCCGCCACTGCAGCTGCGCGAGCTGCATTTCAAGCTCCGTGACACGCGAAACCTCGCGGCACAACAAGCTTTCCTGCACTGCCGGAATGTCGTTCCCGTCGTCGAAGCGCACCCGGTAGGAGCCGTTCCCAGCGTCGCTCACCACAACGCCCCCCGTGCATACGCGCGTTGGCCCCAATAACGCTTCTACGCGCTCACCAACAGCGAAAGGTCCCCGCAAATCAGCTCTCGGGGATGGCGGCATCATCGATGCATCTCTACCAGCGCTGCTGCCGCTTCCTACATTACCGCCGCCGCTATGGAAAGCACCAGCGGCTCCATTGCTGTCGTTGTCCATTTTTCCTGAAGTCGTCGGTCGTCGGTCGTCGTCGGAACCATTCCCTGATGTAGTATTCCAATTCTTTTGATGCTGCCGTCTTGCGTCTCGTGTCTCGTGTCGTCAGCTTCCAGCTTGAGCTTGGGACTTGATCCTTCTTCTTCTTCTAAATTGTACTCTCGACTCAGCTGGTGCTCTTGCTCTTAGCTCTTCAGTCCAGCAACAGCAAGCAAGCACAGAAGTTCCCTTGTAATATATTTTATTGGATTATTCCCCTCAGACACCAGAAGATACCCTTGTCTTCGATCTCCGTCTCCGCTTCCCGCCGACTTGTTCGGAGGAAAGGCGCCAGTTGGAGCCTTAATTGGCCTTCTGGAGCGAATTTTCTAGCGCATTTGCAGCTCAAGTGTATTCTTTATGTGCCTCTGTGACTGCTGTGTACTTGCCTTTCTTTGTTTTTGGGAGAGTATTAACTAGACTAGACTAGACTTCACTTCCACTGATATCTTATATCCCACTTTAAAATAAAAAAGAGAGATGTATAGCGAAAGCTAATGGCTAATTGCTAAGTTGTAGTAGCTTGAAGCCCATTCGGCTGGATTTTCTGGACGTGAACTCGCTCGATTTATCTATGATACATTTTCTATGGATCCCTGCCTTGTTGCGTTTGAAGCGATTTTGAGAGCTCAATCAGGCCAGCGCAACAGACCTCGCGTACATGCGGTGAAAGTGGGCCACCGTTACTGCTCATTGTCTTCGCATCGTCTTTTAACTCCTGTATTGCCGCCGTCTGACTTCGCAGCGATACAAGGCACCGTTTCAAAAGTTTTGGGCCCAGCTGCTGAGCTACAGCCGCAGAGTCAATAGTTTCCGTTGGAGTACTTCTGCTGCCATTGCTGTTACTATTGCTGTTGTCTTTGCTTCCACCCTCCTTGCTGCTGTTA
>Ga0307930_1003699_pt1 | contig 11067 bp, 9 predicted proteins | sample OrgLakmetageno46_FD_203161 | JGI IMG/M metagenome (GOLD analysis project Ga0307930, IMG submission 203161) | Saline water microbial communities from Organic Lake, Antarctica - #46 | ecosystem: Environmental > Aquatic > Non-marine Saline and Alkaline > Saline | place: Antarctica: Organic Lake... | reverse complement strand
CTCGAATAAGGCACAATGGTGCTCCCTTGTGGAGAGCCCTGAGGGTATGGTTTGCCAGCACAATCGTAATTCTTCGGATGTTATCATCGCTTGGCCTCACTGGAGCTGCTGCGGCTGTGGAAAAGATGAGCCCTGCACCGCGTCCTCGACAAGCCCTTCACCAGCACCTCCTCAAGTGACCACTGCAGCCGCAGTACCTCCTCAAGTGACCGCTGCAGCTGCAGCTTCTGCTGAGGCACCCACTGCAGCTGCAGCTTTGGGCTTTGTGGACTTGATCAATAGCGATGGTGCGGTGATGGCGCGGACTCAGAACCCGAATCGAGGTGATGAAGGCAAGTATTACTGCGGCCGCCGACTAGGGCGTGATCGTATTCCTGGCTCAGACGGTCAATGTGGACCGAATAACGGTCCTCAATGCTCGAGTTGCTTGCAGTGGCAGCCAATTAATAGCGATGGCGCGGTGATGGCGCGGACTCAGAACCCGAATCGAGGTGATGAAGGCAAGTACTACTGCGGCCGCCGACTAGGGCGTGATCGTATTCCTGGCTCAGACGGTCAATGTGGACCGAATAACGGTCCTCAATGCTCGAGTTGCTTGCAGTGGCAGCCAATTAATAGCGATGGTGCGGTGATGGCGCGGACTCAGAACCCGAATCGAGGTGATGAAGGCAAGTACTACTGCGGCCGCCGACTAGGGCGTGATCGTATTCCTGGCTCAGACGGTCAATGTGGACCGAATAATGGTCCTCAGTGTCCAAGTTGTATGCTCACGGATGCAACTGCACCGAATTTCGCGCAGTGCCCGAGTCATCATGCCCTCAGACCTTTCGCGGACGAGGGTCTGACGATCACGTGCGATGCATGCCAAAAAAGTGTGCCGAAGGGCGGCGGCGTTGCTTGCCGTGCCTGCGACTATGACCTATGTCTGCCTTGTTCCACGAGGCGCCCTCGAGACAGAAACACGCGTTGGAGCATTGTCATGCGGTGTATTGGTGCAGGTAGAAGGCAAACTGGCGGAACTAGTAAGAGTAACCTGCGATCGGCTGTGGTGGGACCACTGGGAGAAATATTTGGACAGTGGCAACGTGCCGGGTGGAACAACCAACGTGCATTTGACAGTGCGTTTGATGCAAGCTATGCAGCTTCGAACCAAGTATTCTTGCTGGTGAGGAACGTGGAAAGTGAAGCCAATGTCAATCGCTGTTTGCAGCAGCTTCGTCCTCGTGTGGCTGCTGAAGGGTTCGAAGCTGTGAAAGTTCAAAGCACTGTGGTGGGGTCTGGCCGTGTTTTTGCAGCAACAGCAGTAGGAGCAGCAGCCCGAGGTGGACGACTGCGAGTGGGTGAGCTCGTCGAAGAAGTACCAGGTAGCCGGAGGGATGGTTTCTTGGCGAAAGGAGAGGCGGGTACCCTCGCGACAGACGACCAATCAAGCGTGCCCTTTCAGGTTGTGCAATTATCTTTTGCTATTTTAAGCGTATGTATGTCACTTTCTTGGAATGAACTTTTTTTTTCTTTGCCCCGTCACCTTACTCATCATTTGATGTTGGTGCATTCTGCTCTAAATTTACTATGTTTGATACCTCGATATTTGCTACCGTTCATTCGTTCAATCATTGATTAATTCCTCTTTCTTTCTCATAACAACTCTGTGCAGGTGCGGAACAACGAAGGGCGAACACACTGGTACTCCGAAAAAGACATTCAACGTTACTCGAAGAAACCAACTGTAGGCCGATCCTCGGTAAGAGACAGTCACATGCGACATTGTAAACGAGGAAAAGAGATAATTTTAACGATAAGCTTTTGATTCATTTTGGTAGCATACAAATAAATCTAATTTATGCCTGAATTTCTTCTTCTACGCCATTTGTTTTTCTGTAGCATCCAGAAGTTCTTTCGACGCCTGCCGCAACCTCAAAGCTGCAAGAGCCAGTGTTCACCTTCTTGGGTGGTACTCCACACGGTGACATCACCATCTCATCAGACGGCCTTACTGTCTCAGTGCCTTGGTCATCATGCCATGGGGGGTATCCTGTGCGGGGCTCCGTGACGTGGTTACCTGTTGGTGGTAGACTGATGCAGTGGAAAATCGCCGTACTCCAGGGAACTGCGAGGGTGGGAGTGCGACCAGCGGAAGGCACTACAGATCCAGATGACAGCGGCAGCCGCACGGTTCGAGTAACAATCTCGACTGGGCCGGAAAGCTCAGCTTACCATGACGCTCCGGCTGTAATACACTTAACCCTCAGGTTCATTGATGGCACATCGGCTGTACGGGAGCACTCTGTGCTGGTTTGGCGCATTGAAGGAGGGCCAAACCATGAGGCAAATGGCTGCGAAACTTTGCCGAGTGACGTGGACGCATGGGAACCAGTAGTCGTGAGTTGCTGCTAAGTGAATTAGACCAATTTGTGGATGGGGTATTTCATTGCCTACACGAAGTATAGTGGAGCTTAAAGGTTTCTCTTCCTTTCTTTTGTCTTGATTTGCGTTCTTCTTTTTGATAGAGCCTTACTTCTGTGGCCTTTTTTTTTGTGTTTCTATTAGGAATTGAGCCATGGTGCTAGAGTGCGCTTAATGGCAGGCTGTGGAGTGCCAACACCGCCACTCTATTACCGTTTGATCCGCGATGCTGCACCGCCTGGGGGGGCACTTGTGTACCGTGTGACTGCGATCACGGATACTTCAACCGTTGGCACCATTCAAGACGGTGCTTTTCCACATAATTTGGTGCCAGTGTCGGAAATCAAAGATGGACGGATCAAACTTCATCCTTCGGCTTATCCCATCCTTCAGTCCTCGCCTGGTTTCGTATTTCATAACCCTGAAGCGGAAGGCTTTTGTTCTCCCAGTCGATATAACGGATCGCCGCAATTAGAGTCCGTATCAGCGTCTGAGGCAGCAGCATTACTGGGTAATGCGAATATTAGTGCAGCCCCAGCACCAGCACAAGCAGTACCAGTCGCGGCCCCAGCAGCGGCCGCCTCTGTAGGACCAGCAAGCGGCGCAGCAGCAGCAGCAGCAGCAGAGTCATCGGACGACGAAGAAGACGACGACAACGACTACAACGAAGACGAAAGTCACGTGTGCACACTCTGCTATGGGTCTATAAGTGCTACAGACTCAAAAGTAAATCGCCCCGGCAATCGAAGTGCACATTCCGCGTGCGATGCGATTCGTCGAGAGCTTTTGAGAGCAAATATCAATGAACTCAAGTCTTCTGCTGCGCGCCAGTGGGATGCCAGCTTGCGCGGCCAGAAGGACAGCAATACTGAGACGAGGAGCAGAGCATCCGTGCCAGCCCCACTCCCTCAGTCAAAGCGTGAAATGTCGACGCGAAGCCGAGTTGCGCTCGCCACCTTCCATGAACAGTTGCTTGCCACCGACACCAACACCACTGCCCTTGCAGATGGTGTAGCAGGAGATGCAGCTGCGGGAGGCGCGGCGTCCACGGCAGGAGTGGCAGAAGAGCTCTTGTTGCGCACTGGGAAGCTTCTCTCTCGCAGTGCTCAGAAACAGGAGCAGGTATTGCGTGCGATTGCAGTAGGAGAGCTCGGTATAGCAGGGCAGTTTCTCCTCAGCCATTCCATCGGTTGTGCTGCTGCAAATGCTGCTGCTAGTAACGCCACCGGAGGTCAAGGTGGCGGAGGAGGTGGCGGCGACAATGATGGTGCTGGCGGCGGTGGTGGTGGAGCTATCAATTGTGCTGTATGTTACGATTCTATGGTCATTGCAAGTTCGCCAGGTGGGCTGGTGAGTTGCTTAGGTGGCCATACTTTACACGCAGGGTGTGCATCTGAGCTGCTTCTCGGTGGAGGTGCCTGCCCTGAGTGCCGAGAACCTTTGTTCTTTGCCAAGCTCGAGATGCGTGAAATAGTGACCGCCACCGCTGCTTCTAATGCGGCAACAGATACTAGTAATGCAAGAACTGGCAGCACTCCTCTCTTGAATGAGGAAGGCGCAGTCATGGTGAAGAGTGCTCTCTCAGGTCTCTACTACTGTGGTCGAGGAGGTGTCAAAGGCCTTGCTCCACGAGGAGTGTTCAAAGTGGGTCAAAAAGTGCGCTTATCTAAGACGTACAAGGAGCATGGTGATGCCCTCGGTGGCCCTCTCGAAAGCGGTGATGTAGGCACTGTTGTGAAGGTGCCTTCGGGCTCTCGGGTACAAGTGCAAACCGAAACCGGAAGAAATTGGTACTACGATCTCCCTGCATTAAAACGCGTCGCCAGTACCGCACAGGGAGGGACTTTACCCGTGTGCGGCCCAAAAGAAGGGCGCCCATGCCGCGCGTGTCGGCGTTGGAACAAAACTCTCGGTCTCAATAAGCCAAAGAAGGTCTCCAAAGCAGCGCTCTTAGCCAAACAACAAACCGCGCAACTGCGAGCAGAACTGGCAGCGGTGCAAGCAAGCAGGGCAGAAGTAAATGCTCAGCTGCTGGGAGTGCTCAACGCCCGCCGATCCAAAATCGCGGCTCTCGCAACTCGGAATAATGACAAATCTTCGTTAGTGGTGGCTGCAAGCGATCTTGTCAGTGTTGATGTTAGCAGGTTTCCGCCGCTGCCACCTCTAGGTATGCTGCCAGGAGCTTCTGATGCGCTTCCGTTGTTGCAACGTCAAGTGTCCGCGTCATCAGCGGCTGCAGCTGCAGGGCTTGATGAATCCTTGGGCGATGCAGATGTGCAACGAGGGCGGCGGTAAAAATTTAATAACCTAACTTTTTTTTCGTGCCCTTTCGATTTTTTAGTTTGATTTGTGCCTCTTTTTTACGTTCCCTTACCCTATCTTATGCCGTCTCGAACCATTATACAAATTGTGCAACTTGACTCATTGGTTCACTTTTTTCCTTCTTTCTTCCTGAATATAGCCTCTTATTGCTAGCGGCTCGATGGGGCAATATTCCCGAGGCCAAGGCTGCACGCGCCGGATTGCTGGAGGTGGTGCGGAGTGGTGACCTCGACTCAGCGGCTCGTATGATGCGGCGGCGAAACGCAGACCGTCTCTGGGAAGATGCACTTTGGGAAGATGCGGTAAGTCCAGAGAGTGAATGGAAAGTGGTCGGTGGCGGTGACGATGGCAGTGACGATGGTAATGGTAGTAGTAGTAGTACGACATGTCGTAGTGGTCCCCTCGTGCTTCGTTTCAGTCCTCGCGTCACCGGTCAACCTACGGGTTACGAGCTGCCGCGTGGCACTCCTTTCAAAGCCGACCACAAGGTGTTAGATGCTCAAGGCCGTCTATGGGTACGCATCGCGAAGCAACCTGCGACTGTAGCCGACTACCAGGCCGCAACTGCCCAAGCAACCAGCAAAAAGTCCGATACTGCAAATAGGAGCAGCAGCAAGAATCGCTGGAGCATTGTTGTGCAGAGTGATAGCTCCGGTGGAGGGCGAGCAGGGGAAGAACGCAAGAGTCACCTAAAGTCAATGTTGGTGAGGGTCTTGGGAGATGTGTTTGTGCAGTGGCCACGAGCAGGGTGGGAAGATCGGCGCGCGTTCGATAGTGCCTTTGATGCAAGCTACGCGTCTTCGAACCAAGTGGTTGTGCTGGTGAAGAACGTGGAAAGTGAAGCCAATGTTGATCGCTGTGTGCAACAGCTTTGCACGCGCGTGTCTGAAGACGGCTTCGAAGCTGTGAAAGTTCAAGACTATGTCATAGGGTCAGGCCGTGTGATTCCCAGTGGGAGTGCGTCCAGTGGTGTTGCAAGTTCGTCGTTGGCTGACCTGAAGCATCTTAGTCCTCCCATGCAAGGCTGGCTCTGCGTGCGACCTGGAGGTCCTGGCACTCACCCAGCGTGTGTCAGTTTGGGCGGCCCTCGTTGCTTCGGTTGCGGTGAAGCCTTCTGTGTCTCGGCAGATTCCGATGCTACTGGTGGAGGCGCCCCCGCAGTTGTAGCAGCAGGAACCGGAGCCACGCCAGAGCTGGCCATTGGAGATCGCATGCTCGTGAAGCGTACTCTAGCTCCTGTCGTTGTGGTGGGCTTCGTAGCCCCTGACCAAGATATTGCGTCTCCACCGTCACGGGCTATCCGGCAAGAAGGAGTTCCAGCAAGTATGGAGAGTCCTCGAGATTTATCTTTGGCGCCACTTTCTGTGGGGGCAGTGGTGGAGTTGTCTCCGCAATTGAACACAAGCGGTATATGTTCTGGCAATGGTCAGCTCATTGCTGGGAATGTTGGCACAGTAGTTGCAGTCAGCACCGATAGTGATGATCAACAACAATATTGTGTGGAAGTGAAGGGGAAGTCCAGGTGAGACCCGTTTAAGTAGGGTTTTGTCCGTCCTCTTGATGCTTATTTCACGTGCATTCCAGCACATACTTGCAAATTGAATATACAAGCGTAAGAGCTGCACATATGGTACCTTTGTAGCATTATTTGGTGTGTTAGTCTGAATACCTCAAGGGGTATAATCACGACGAATGCGCTCACATTGTAATAATGCTCATGTGTGCTTTCGTAGGTGGTACGGCCGAGCAGCACTTCAGTTTCATGGTGGAGATGATACTTCGACCAACGCCGTCGTCACTGGTGCTCCTTCTACACCAAATACTTCTTCTCCTACCTCCAGTCGCGCTCGATTTGTTAAAATAGCCCATGTTGTCATGGCAGCAAACAAATTCAAAGCTCTACCTAAAGTTTCTGCTGCTGCAGCTGCCAAATCACCGATACCAATGCCCACTCATATTGAACATCCGCCAGGACCACCCTCACCGCCGCCTTACTTGACTGAACGAGACTTTGAAAACGAGGATGCTTACAAACGATATGTGAAAGATAATCTACGAATCGGTATGCGTGCTCGTGTAGCGCGAGACCCTAGCCGTGGTGTTGTGGGAGACATCGTAACTTTGGCTCGTGACGATGGTAGTTTTAGCCCACTGTTCCGATGGTCGAATGGCGAAGAAGCTTACTTGACAGTGAGCAAAGTGGAGCTGATTCGCGATGATGACAATGATAAAAGCACTGCCATTGCCAGCCAAGAGATGAAACCTTGTCCAGCCTGCACCTTCGTCAATGCTAGCCATCTAAGCAAGTGCGAGATGTGTGGCACTGCCCTTCCAAAGGAAGTGACCAATTTAAGCACAGCGAAAAATGGAGACAGGTGGCTTCGTGTCAGTGGAGCTGGAAATAACGATGTCAATGGCCTTTGGGCTGTCGATCGCGATGATGCATTCGTCAACGGGCGTCATGAATACAAGAAACTGAAAGAAGATGGTACATTGGGCTTCGTGGAGAAAGGAAGTATGGGTGTGGATAAACTTCAATGGTCAGGACCCAAGCATGGCTGGACATTTGTTGGTACGATCCATAGGATATCAACGCGAAAGCTATGTGCATAATTTCGATCAGAATTAAACGTCAATGTCAACTCAAGATTTTTCCTTTGCTTCTTCAATTGAGTCGTTCGCGGATATATGATCTCCATTCTTTTGCTAATTTCACAGCACTTCATACTTCTTTTCATGAATTACTTTTGCTTTGTTTTTACTGGTCTCATAATTAAACTGATCAAAAACGTGTATTTCCATTTTCTTCTCCTTCGACATTAGGACGCTTGAACGCTTCTTACAGTGCAGTCGATAACGAAGCGACCGTTGTGCCGGATGCTCTAGCAGTACCGCCGCTGGTTGGATGGCAATCCTTAGACGCAACAACGGGACTCGACCCCATGCCAACCCTCACCTGGCTTACGCCTTCCGAAGTCGCTGAGTTCAAACTGGCAGCTTCGTTCAAGGCTGCAGCCAATCAGAACCTTCGCGTTCTGTGCGTGGCTGCTGATGACATCGTCGAAGATCAGCAGCCAGGAGGAGGCTTGGAAGTGTCATACCAACGCGCCGACCTCATATCGCCAAATGCATTACAGGGAGGATCTAGTATTAGGGGCGAAGAGCTCCGCAACGTGGAAGGTGCATTGCGCACCCGCAAAGAAATACTTTTGATCTGCCAAGGGGACGAAGCTAGTGCGCGTCGCATGTGGTCAGCTGCCCGTGCTCCTGCTGTATCGAATCTACCCGTTACTGGAAGCGACTACGCGAGTTGCCTTCACGGACACTTTCTGCACGCCCGCTGCTTTCAGGTAGGAAAAACGAAACGAGAGGGGCGAGGAATTGACTGAGTACACAAATAAGTGAAGACTTGTTATCGACCTCTTCTTAGAGAGCGGTTGCGTTGTTGTTTTTTATGTAAAGAATATTGAGGGTTTAAACTAGCATTTGATTGCTTAGAGGCACGCATTACCCGTCTATTGTTCTACTTCTTCTCTTCAGGCGGTGCTGCTGCAAGGCGAAGGCTGCCCGGCCTGTGCTGAGCCTCTGTGGGTGCCCAAAGTCAACAAACGCCGCACTCCAGGCGCGGCTGAAGACGACGATTGTGGCCACGGCGACGATGAGGGTCAAGCTACAGCTGCTATGGCGGCCGCGAACGCCCTTGAGGATGCTCTCTCAACATCTTCAGCAGACAACAGTGCTGCGATGCCCACCTCAGTGAATGGCAAAGTCCTCAAAATGTGCCCTTGTTGCTTTGCAGGGCCTCTTTTGAACGAAAAGTGCGCTGATATGAAGCGACACCACGGTGAGTGCCCTCGCTGCTCGACCAAGATATCCAGCGCTGATGCTGTGATTGCGAAGGCACTGACGGCTTTGGGTGGTGGGCAAACGGTGGGAGAAGTGCTGCCGTCTTGCCCGAATTCTTCGTGCAAGGGCGCCAAGGTCTTTTTCAACGGCTGCCAAGCGTGCGGCCACCTTTTTGCAGTTGACGGCCGCGATGAGTAAGTTAACATACACGCGCGCATTATTTGAGTACTTGATCTCAATTATGAATAACACCCGAGCTGCCCAGATTGATAAAGATTTCTCCATTTTTATTGAACAATTTGTTTTTGTTGTTCATTAACTTGTTCCTGGTCTTTAATTTCTCGTTCCTCACCCACACACTAAGCAAGGCACATACTTCCTTCCTTGCTTTCACTATCTGTCTCCTCATCTGCCTTGCTCTACCACCTTTGCACGCCTTTGACGACCGCAGATGGGACAAACTTCCGAAATGGGACCCGAAGGCGGCCGAGACCTTAGGCATTGACGAGCAAGCACGCAAAGCCGCCCGCCTCATTGCGGCTCAAGTGCGGTCGGAAGCCGGCTACCTTGCCCACGAGCGCCAGGCACTCTTAGAAGCCACCAATGAAGCCAACGGCCAATCGCTGTTGCCCGCTTTTTACCCAATTCGTCCGCCCAAGCCTGAGCGCGCAAGTACAAACTGAGAGCATGTGTATCTTTAGCCCCCTCCTGCCCAAATTGATAGATCCGCACCTGTTTGGACGTATGGGCTTGTTCATACTTGACTAACTCGGTGTGGGGTCGGGGGGGGGGGATTCCACCTACGTATAGCTCAAATGAAGCAGAAACTCATTTGTCATTTGCCGAATGGAAAAAGGCTGATCGGTGGATCCATGGTCCGTTCTATCGCATTGATTGCATTCAAAACCCTTTTTGAGGCAGGCCCCAAGGGGCCGGACTTTTCCTACACTATAGAATACCATAGAGACCTCTTCTTCTTCTGAGACTGAGGGATATGAGGGATCCAGTGTGCAACACTCCCAATGAATTCCTCTTTTAACACTTTATGTTCTCCTCATATGAACTCCTAACACTCGAAACAGCTCGCTATTAGAATACTGACTCGGATGGCAGATGGCACCACCTCGGACGTTCCAGACTGCGGACTGCCGGCTGTGTGGGTCAGATCTCAGCTCACACTCACACAAAACACAATGCCACTCTCAAAAGGGAATAGAACGGGGTACGCGTAACGTACCGACGCTTCCGCGCGAGAGCAGAATGCACTATAATAGTAATGAGAAACGGCGCCGATGTAGAACAGCTGGAATAGCTGTTGCTCGGTGTTTTAACGACCTTGTTTTATCATAACTCCAACTCCCACGCCATAAGCACCGTCTTTCGCTGCTACAAGCACACGCCCCGTCTCATGGGCTGCTGTGTGCATTGGTGGTTAGGGTTTCCTTCGCCACCATTTGTGAGTCCTTGTAATCTATTTGCCGCACCCTCCTCTGGGGAAGGCTCTAATGCCATAGAGACCTCTTCTACTTCTACGCACGCCAGATCCTGTGAAGTCCAAATTTACGGATTTCGCTCTTCGTGTTCTCTTATGTGGACCTCAGAAGGCGCCGTAGTTGTAATCTGCTGGAGTTCTGATTGGTGAAACATTAGTTCACGCACCTCGATTCGAATTCTAGACAACCGAGTTATTTCATGGTCTCTTCTTATTATCCCAGCTCTCCCGATACATTAGGCCGACAACCTTCGAAAGAAATATACACCCACAACTGAAGTGTCACTAAGTTTTTCTGTCTCGTCCGCAGTTGGCGCATGAAGAAAAGTTTAGGTGTTTCATGTCCAGTATGACGTTCTTCAGTAAGATTTCATCATGATACAGGCCACGAAGGGTCGGAATTAGAGCGGTACTGCTGTAACAGGCAGAAATATAAAGTAGTATATTGGCATTACTATGCAGGAAGCGTTTATCGGGCGAACATCCCCAAGCGGCGATTATGGGTAAAACCAAGTGCCTACTGCAACGAAATTCATAGCGCACCAACCACAAAAATAGCGTGATATAAAAAGCGGATATTCCTGACCTCCTTGTGACTTATTACCTCTTGTTACCGCCCTAGCTATCGTGCGTCCTTGTTGGTATCGTGGTTCATTGTCGAAAGCGCCCTCGTTGTAGCGCTCTCTGACTGTCTGAGCGCTTATCTGAACAAGGGTAATGGCGGCACTACAGAGTAGGGAACAAGAATTGAACAAAGCAGGGTGGATATGCCGAACGCCGACACACAACACCCACTCTAATCAAGGGAATCACTTACTACAGTAACAATATATTAGTACCCTCCGTCCGGGAATTAAATACTATTCAAGTGCCCGACGTCCAAGGGACTTATTCCAGGTCTTGCCCAAGACTCGCATGCCACAACACCCGAAGGTTTGGCAACATGGGCTTTGGAGGCTTCAGTCGCCCTTACTGACTCCATCTTTGTTAATTTCTTTTCCTCC
>Ga0307930_1003692_pt1 | contig 11083 bp, 11 predicted proteins | sample OrgLakmetageno46_FD_203161 | JGI IMG/M metagenome (GOLD analysis project Ga0307930, IMG submission 203161) | Saline water microbial communities from Organic Lake, Antarctica - #46 | ecosystem: Environmental > Aquatic > Non-marine Saline and Alkaline > Saline | place: Antarctica: Organic Lake... | reverse complement strand
TAGCCATATGGTCACCGGCGTTACCGGCGGTTGATAATAAACGAAATCGCCATAACGCTCTTTCATAAAGTCAATGACTTGTTTCTCTGAACTGCCCTGCAACATTAATTGGTACACTTTGCGACGCATGTCATGCGCTATCATTGCGTCAGAGGCCGCGATGTTTTGGTTTTGGCACATTGGGCAGCGAAGTTCCGCCGTTAGCTTTAAAAATGTTTTTCTATCGTCTGGATTTTCAAACACATAATTCTCACCCATTTTCTCAGCTTCAGAGACTTTGGCTAATGCATCACTTGTATTTAAATCTTGCGCAAAGACAGCGGATGTTGACGTCGCTAGCAACAATAAAAAGCCGCATTTAATCAACATTAAGGAAATCACTTTCATTGCCCTGCTCCTAATTCAACGCTTGATGATCCAGCTTTTGGTGACTCAATATATGCTGATGCTTCAACATCTGATGAGTCAATCATAGGCATAATTTCAGCCAGTATTGGGGCAAATTTATTGCGCCAAACTCGCTCATTTAAATCACCTAGGTGATGCACCAAGATAACGCCTTGCTGATCCACTAAAAAGGTTTCTGGGGCCCCTGTTACGCCTAAATCGAGTGATGTATTGCGATATACATCAAAAATATTAAAGGCGTAAGGGTCACCATATTTGCTTAGCGTTGAGACCACTTCTGTGCGCACTCTTTCAATTGTTTTGGTGCCAAAATCAGGATCCAGATCTTGATCGTAATACAAACCGACAACTCGGTAACCCTGATTTTTTAAACTCTCCAAATACGGCAATTCAATTGCACAGGTTGTGCACCAAACACCCCAAACATTGATTAAGGTGATTTGGCCATCAAATACCGAGTTGTCGTACATAATAGACTCGTCCATTAAATCAGGCAGGCTGAATTCTGGAAACGCTTTAGCAACAGCGGTTGATTCACGCGCCTTAGGGTCAGAATAAAGTCCTTGAAATAGGAACACAGCTAAACCCAAAAACAATATCAAAGGCAACATGAACCACGTGATCCGTTTCATTACGTTTGCTCCTCAACTAACTTACCGCCGTTATTTGCTGACGGTTGCTGACTAGCGAGCGCAGGCTGCTCGTCACTGTTATTATTATTTACGCCGCCAACATTCTTCCACGTTGCCATTTTTTTAATGCGATAGCGTTTATCACTGATTGAAAAGATACCACCGATACACATGATCACAGCACCACCCCAAATCCACACCACAAACGGCTTATAATACAAACGAATAGCCCATGCGCCATTAGATAGCGGTTCGCCCAAGGCAATAAACAAGTCCCGAGTTAAGGTGGTGTGTATACCCGCTTCCGTCATTGACGTGCGCTGTACTGGGTAAAAGCGTTTTTCTGGTTCAAGGTGATTCACAAACACGCCGTTTTTATAGACATCAAAAATACCGCGATCGGCGCTATAGTTAGCTCCTTCTATTTGTTCAATGCCAGTAAATGATACCGTATAGTCGGCTATTTCGACGGTATCTCCTGCAGCCATTCGTACATCGCGCTCTAACTCGTAATTACTCACTAAGGTAATACCAATCAGAGTTACAGCGAAACCAACATGCCCTAATACCATGCCCCAATGACTGGGTGTAAGTTTGCGTAATGACGCTATAACGGGTTCAGACTTGGTTGTTGACACCACGCGTTGACGCACTTCCAAAGTGATCGCTATTAAAATCCAAAAGCTCATTACCATACCCAACATACCCATATAGGTAGGCTCGTCATAGTTGTAGTTGATCAATATGCCGGCAGATAAAGCCAATACCAAACCAATCAACAGCTGATTTCTCAATGCCGAGGGTGCTTGTTTTTTCCAGCGAGATAAGGGGCCAACTGCCATAAACAACACAAAAGGTACGATCAGCAATGTAAACATTTGATTAAAGAACGGCGCACCAATTGATATCGTACCTAAGCCTAATTCTTTATGCACCAACGGTAACAATGTGCCAAGGAGAACCACGATAGTTGCGGCAACTAGCAGCACGTTATTACCCATTAACATCATTTCGCGAGAGAACATTTCGTAACGTCCAACGCTTTTAAGCTGCGACGCACGCACGGCATAAAGTAGCAATGAGCCACCAATAACAACCACTAGCAAGCCTAAGATAAACAAACCACGGGAAGGATCGCTAGCAAATGAATGCACCGACACGAGAACACCAGAGCGCACTAAGAAAGTACCTAGTAGGCTTAATGAAAATGTCGCAATAGCTAAGAGCACAGTCCAAGATTTAAGTACTTTACGTTTTTCGGTGACCGCTAAACTATGCATTAGCGCTGTGCCGACTAACCAAGGCATGAATGATGCGTTTTCAACTGGATCCCAGAACCACCAACCGCCCCAACCAAGTTCGTAGTAAGCCCACCAACTACCCAAGGCAATCCCTATGGTTAGGAAACTCCAGGCAGCAATGGTCCAAGGACGTGACCATCTAGCCCACGTTGAGTCGAGTTGACCACCAATTAACGCCGCAATAGCGAATGCAAAGGCGACTGAGAATCCGACATAGCCCATGTATAGCAGTGGCGGATGAATAATCATGCCAAAGTCTTGTAGCAAGGGGTTTAAGTCGCGGCCGTCGACCGGGAAAAACGGCAGTAAACTGTCGAAGGGATTCGAAGTTAACAACATAAACAAATAGAAACCAATGCTTACCATGCCCAATACAGAGAGCACGCGCGCGATCATGGCCTGTGGAATACCCTTTGAAAATAAGGCGACAGCACATGTCCATACCGAAAAAATTAAGCACCAGAGAAGAAAGCTACCTTCGTGGCCTCCCCATACTGCCGTTATCTTGTAATAGATAGGCAATGCACTATTTGAGTTTTGTGCCACGTACTGCACACTAAAGTCGTCAACTGCAAAAGAATAGCTTAAACATCCGTAAGCAAATGCGGTGAATAAAAACAGTCCAAAACTCAATGGACGGCCCATTCTCATCATGGTTTGATTGTGTATGTGTGCTCCCCATAAAGGGTAAATAGCGAGCAAAATGGACAATGCCAATGCAATAATGAGTGTGATATTTCCTAACTCTGGGATCATTAGTATCCTGCCTGCTCTGGTTTAACGTGCTTTATGCCTTTAAGCTGCTCTGCCAACTCTGGCGGCATATATTCTTCATCATGTTTGGCCAACACTTCATGAGCGACAATTAAGTTGCTTTTTTCTAACGTGCCGGTAGCCACAATACCTTGCCCTTCGCGGAACAAATCAGGCAAACTGCCATTAAACTGCACCGTAACTATTGGACCTATATCCATCAAGTCGAAAGTAACCGCGAGTGTTTCTTCATTACGCGATACTGATCCGGGCACGACCAAGCCACCAATACGCAGCCGTTGACCCACTGCTGGTTTTACCCCTGTTTTAGCTTTGCCATCAATAATTTCAGTTGGCGTATAAAACACATCAATTGAATCTTGTAGGGCATACAGCATGAAGCCTATTGCTGCTACGAGCAATACACCAATGCTTGAGACTGCGACTAGTCGCTGCTTACGTCTTGGGTTCATCGAATACCTCGGTATTGTCTATATTGTTGGGATCTTGTGCTTCGCGTTTAGCTTGTTGCTTTAGTTTGCGTTGTGCACGATCCGCCATTATGCGCTCTGCTCTAGCCTTTTCTTTTTGTACACCTTGTTTTATTTTTTTGCTCACAACAAGACTCTGAATTAATACACCAGCCATGCAAAAAAAGGTGCAGATAAATGAAGCCCAAACGAAAAACGCATAGCCACCCATGTTGAAAAAATCGCTTATACTGTCAAACTGAAACATCATCATCGCTTCCCTTGCGCATTTGCGCTAGCGTCAGCAGGGCCGATTTCAGCACCGCCAAACCGCTGCGCAACCCAAGGGCGATGAAGATCACGCAGTATAATTTCGTTTTTCATGCGAACAATAGTGACCCAGCCAATAAACGCAGCAAAGCCTAAAATACAAATGAGCAAGGGCCACAGCATTTCAGGTGCAATGGAAGGCTTTCCAATTTTGGTGATCGTTGCGCCTTGATGCAGCGTGTTCCACCACTCCACTGAAAAATGAATAATAGGAATATTAATAACACCCACCATGGCCATTACGCCAGCAGCTTTGCCTGCCTGTTGCTTGTCTTCAAATGCGCTGTAGAGTGAAATAACACCCAAATACAAGAACAATAAAATTAATTGTGAGGTGAGCCGTGCATCCCAAATCCACCACGTTCCCCACATAGGCTTACCCCAGAAAGAACCGGTAAATAATGAAATAAACGTCATTACCGCGCCAACAGGTGCAATGGCTATCATGAACATAAATGCGGTGCGCCACTGCCATACAACACCCACCAGTGCAGCAATTGCCATCGCCACATAAGCTCCCATTGCGAGTATCGCGCTTGGCACGTGAATATAGATAATACGAAAAGAATCGCCCTGTTGATAATCCTGAGGCGCGTAACCTAATCCCCAAACAATACCAATAATAAGACTGGTAGTAGCAACAGCCGCGAACCAGTTTTGCAAGACATCACACAACCAATAGGCTTTTTCAGGCTTGGCGAACGAATTAATCCACTTCCACATTAGTTTTGACCCACTTTTAATGAATATACAATTGCCATAGGAGACAACGCAGCAGAGAACAGTAGCAAGGCTGCTATAATAGCAAGTTGCGAATGATAAGGTAACAGCATTGAAGCAGATTCGATGGCCGATGTGGCAAAAATCAGCAACGGAATAAATATCGGAATTAATAATAGCGCTAAAAGTACACCGCCTCGGTGTAAACCCACGGTAAGAGCCACGCCAATGGCACCGACAAAACTGATCAATGGCGTGCCCAACAATAACGTGAGCATGAGCGCCACATACATATCAAACGTGAGGTGCAAGAACAGCGCAAGTAAGGGTGAAATCAAAAACAACGGCACAATATGCATAAGCCAATGGGTCAGCACTTTTATGACAACAATCATATACAACGGTGTGGGTGACAACATATATTGCTCTAAGCTGCCATCCGCAAAATCGTCACGAAACATTCTTTCCATACCAAGTAATAAAGACAAGATAGCGGCAACCCAAATAATCCCGCCCCCAATACGCTGGAGTGTCTCCGGATTTGGGCCTATCGCAAGCGGAAATAAGGTAATCACTAATACAAAAAACATGAGCGGTTGCATCAACTCAGCTCGTTGACGATAGGCTAGCGCCAGGTCTTTTAGAAATACTGACCGCAACGCTACCATGAATAATCCAAGTGCAAATTAGATAAGGGGTAATCGATGTGCAGCGTCTGATGAGATGTAATGATAATCGCACCACCTGTTTTTAAGAATGAGGTCATTTTCGCTTCGAGTTCAGCTATTAGTTGAACGTCCAACGCGGTAAAAGGTTCATCTAATACCCACAATGTAGCGGCGGATTTAAGCCAAAGTTTAGCTAATGCAACTCGACGTTGTTGACCTGCGGATAAATTTTTAACGGCAATGTCTTCTAAGCCCGTTAGGCCTAATTCAGCCAAAATATCATGGATAGCGTCATCATTTTTATCAACACCATGTTGCTGACACCAAAACTTGAGGTTTTCGGTGGGCGTTAATAACTGACTAATACCTTGCTTATGACCTAAGTAAAATAAGTGTTCACTAGCGTCATGCACATTTTTATGGATGTCATGGCCATTCACTTCTACCACGCCAGCGGAGGGCGCGCTCAAACCAACCAAGATGCGCAGTAAACTGGTTTTTCCAGCACCATTCTCGCCTGTCACATATAGTAACTGGCTGGAATGAAGCTCAATATTAATATTCGAAAACAACTGGCGGTCACTTTTTTCACAGGCCACTTGTTGTGCTAACAAAACACGCAATTAGGGAAACTCGAATTATGTTGATGAAGTAAAGATTTTATCACATTATTCCGATGTTTTGTGTGCTTAATCAGCAACTAATGTATGGAATATCCGATGTATAAGATAAACATCAATCGATGTATTGTGATCACGACTTTGCATTTTTTGTTTTTTTATCAAAAACGAGTCACAAAGTGCGATCCAGTCATTGCGTTTTGAGGGTCGCGGCCGATAATTAATATATGCCTGAAATAACAACGGTCACCCTAAATCAATTAAATAACCTGACTCGTGGCTCAGACGCTTCTGCTGCGCGAAATAACAGCGACGCCAACAACGCACAAACCCTCAATAGTGTTGCCGCAAAAGTCGTGGTTAGCCAAGTGTCATCTAATACCATCACACTCACCAACCCACAAAATAAACAGTCAGTGCAACTACCAGCCAGCGTGCTTGCTAACTTAGGCAATCTCAAAGCAGGGCAGTCTTTTGAGCTCATCAGTATTGCCAATAAACCAAACACCTATGCACTGATCCCTGTGGCTGTTGCGAGCAGACAAAATACTAAGCTGAGTCAACAATCAGTATTACTCGCCAGCAGCAACATTAGAATTAACGACAATCAATTAAACACACTCGTTAGCAAGGCATCGGCTAACGCAGATATGAGTTTTAGTGGTAAGGCTATTATTAACATATCAGGGCGAATAACGGCAATTTCAGCTAAGCAAGTGAGCCTGAATTTTTCAGTACCCGGGTCAACCTTGCCGGCTCAACAAGCCCAACTAAGCTTAAATCAGGCCCAAGTAAATAATCTAAAGATTGGCGGTAGCATCAGTATTGCTATCGATATCAGCGCTAAGCAAGCAAGGATCATTTCACTGACCAGCACCAGCGAGCAAAGCGTGTTGAATGCAAATAACCCGAACACTACCCTTAAGCTAAGTTTGCAATTAACACAATTAAACTCTGCCGCGTTGTCCAATAAATTAATTAGCACATCAATTTTGCAACAGTTGTCGACTAGTCCAGCATTAGCAAACGCGGCAGTTAATAATAGCCAAAGCAATGTCGCGTCAGGATTAACTCAAGCGATTATTCCTCTGACTGATGCAAAACTGGCGGACTTACCCAAACCGCTGCTAACATCATTGCAAAACGCCATTGCCAAAGTAAATACAAGCGGCGCCAGTCAAGTATCACTGGTAGTTGAAGGCACTGGCAATACAAATACGCTAAAACTATCTGTTTTGGGAAACCTTAATAACTCATCAGTTGAGCTTAATGCCAATCAAGTCAGATTATTATTAGCCACGTTGGATGCTAAAGCCTCAGGCAAAGCGGGCTTAATTAATGGCCCTGGCTTGGGCGTGGATAGCACGCTTGCCAAGGCTTCGGCAGCCAATCTAGCAACGCGAACATTGGCAAGCGCATTGTCGAACACGATTGCCAGACAAGGATTTATTGGCAGTCGCGCCGAATTAGGCGTTAATCAAGCGGGTAATCCTGCGGTAACAAACCCACAACCAGGATTAACTGACCCCGCAACAGCGACAACAACAACGCCAATAACAAAAAGCCCAGCCGCAAGCGCCCCCAGTTTCAAAACTGATCTGCTGTTGCAGCAACTAACTGAGTTCATCAATTCAAGGCCTCAAGTTTTTCAGCCTAGCGACAAGCAAAATTCAACTCTATTGACACAAATTTTGAGTCAATTACCAAATACAAAAATAGGCTCTGTAATTGAACAATTAAGCAATGTTGGGGTAACACAAAAAAACACGTCAGGAAGCACTCTTGATGCCTTAAAAACTCAGGTGCAAGCGCTAGATAAGGCAACCTTGGCGCAGTCAGCTAGTCCAACACGAACCCTTGCGAATATTATTAACGCATTGAATGCTGAAGCAGATATAGCTGAGCTTAGCCCGGCAATACAAACGCTTTTACGAAATATCAGGGAAACATTACCAAACACATCAACAACACAACCGGCAATCGATGCGAGAACAATACAGCAGCTCATTGGCGCGCCTCTAAATAACCCACCACTAAATGCATTGCCGCCCATTGCGGCGAGTAGTTTCTTATCTGGGTTAGTGACATTGCTGCAGGTGAGCTTAGCCTCGAGGTTACAGCGTCAGTCGAATAAACAAGCGAGTAAGCTGCAGGATCAAATTCCTGAGATTATTAAGAGCATCGTGCCAAACGTTAAGAACACCCAAAGCGCTAAATTACTGCAAGACTTTCGGCAATTCGATGCTAAACACACCTTGAGTGCTGAAGTGGCTAAAATGTTATTTAGCCATCAACATCACAAGCTAAAAAGCATTGAGTCTTCGCTGCACGGACAAGACCAGCTGTATTATGCCCTACCCAATATCTTTAATAAAAATGCAGACGATATTGAATTGCTAGTTAAGCGAGAAACACGTGAAGAAAAGGACAGTAACAAAGGTATTTCTTCCTGGTATTTAACCATGAAATTAGACGTTGGCCCGCTGGGTCAGCTGCTAGCAAAAACACAATTAAGCGATGATGAAATAAAGTTACAACTTTATACATCAACCACCGAGCTTAAAAATAAGGCATTGGATATGTTGCCCTATTTGCAGCGACGACTGTCGGCATTGGGCATTGAGCTGACCGCACAATCGTGTCAATTAGGAAAAATTCCTAAGCAGCTGAAGAGCGAGCATTATCAAATTTTTGAGACCCAAGTATAGTGATAATCTGATATGAAAGACGATACTAAAAAAGCGATTGGCCTAAAGTACAACACCGCCGAAAACAATTCTCCCACTGTCATAGCCAAGGGCTTTGGAGGCTTAGCTGATGAGATCATCGAGCTGGCAAAGCAAAATGGGGTGATGATCCATGAAGACCCCTATCTAAGCGATTTGTTAGCTAGGATGGATTTGGGTCAAGAAATACCCGAAAACCTATACCATGTTATTGCTGAACTCATTGCCTTTTCTTATGTGTTACAAGGCAAGTTTCCGGAGTCTTGGTCGGATATTCACGGTGATCTCCACACCAATATAGTGACATAGCTCAGCTCGCTTATGCATGTTTTTTCTTTTTGAGTTTATTGAATACGGCGCATTAAAGTAGGGTCATAAATGCGACTACATTACTGACGATGAATGCGCATAGTTTAGGGTCATTGAAAGCTAATTAGCTGACAAATAAGAGCTACCAAATACCCATCAAAACAGCGTCATATGTATCAACAATATCGCTTCTCGCTTGCAATACATTGTCTACCAAATGCACTAATCGATTGCTCTCAATTGTCGCAACAACATTCATGCAAATAAGTTAGATTGTTGTAGTCTCGGATAATTGATTGCACGCAGCGCATTCTTATAACCTTCGTAAAATTATTCATTTTTATCTGATCAATGTGAACTAGATGGCCTTCAGAAGAATTTACCTTGACCAATACGCTCGCCTTTATAACTATACCAAGCACCGGTTTTTCCAACTAGCTTGTGTTTAACGCTTAAATCGATTAATTCAGCTTGTTTACTCCACTGTAGAATTTAAGTGCGTTACCACTGGTCGTTGTTTCTGGGTTACCAAACATGACACCAATCTTCATACGAATTTGGTTAATAAAAATAACCAGTGTGTTTGAACGCTCAATATTCGCCGTTAGTTTACGTAAAGCTTGAGACATTAGCAGTTTGTATACTCAGAGACGGGATCGGGAGCGTGGGGTGAATAAAAGCACTGAAAACTCGGAAAAGCGAATTATTATCCGAAACCAAGAGGGACGTTATCGTATTGGATTGTCGTGAAAAAAAAGCGCCGACATGCGGCGCTGTGTATCGGATGTTATGACTATGCTTTCTTGCGCTTTAGTACACCAAAGCCGAGAAGGACTGAACCAAGTAACCAAACGGTTGCCGGGGCTGGGACGGAAGACACAGAGCCACCCGAAAGTCCTCTGAAGACTGAGACGCCAGCAGCTCCTGTGGGTAAACAATCAGAGTTTTTACACACGCCTTCGCCATCTGTGCCGCCCGCGGTATAAAGTTGGATTGTGCCGCCAGCATTAGTCAGGGCGCTCATAAACTGTATCGAAAGACCATAATACCCAGTGGAGTCTGGCGGATCAAATGAAGTCGGTGTGACCTGCAAAGAAGTAGCACTTAGTGGACTATTGAGGTCAGTAGCTCTTACATATGTGCCGCAAAGGACGGGATCTCCGCAGATACCAGTCCCCCATAAGTTTGAACCAGTTGTCGTGATATTGACGTTAGTGAAGGTAGAGGTGTCAGCGTCATAGGTGAAGCTTCCGGTAGCAGTTCCGCCATGCGGTCCGGGTCCCTTAGTTTGGTTAGAAGCAAAGACTACATCCTGAAGTTACCAATTGATCGGGGTCGCATTGGACGCGTATGAAAGACCGGCCAGATTCGCGACTAGGATGGTGCGTGTTAAAAGTTTATCAAACATGTTATTGACTCCATTGGTTTGTTTGCGAGGCTGCTACACCGGGTTAAGTTGAAACTGCGGGCAGCGCGTGACACCTCATCCATTCACTTGTTGTGTCGGCGATCACTCATAACCGCTCTTATTAATTACACTAAACGTGGTTGTTCAATAGGCAATAATATTTAGATTGTTTGATCATCAGAGGCCAGAACTTAGACCAAAAGGTGATCAATCGTTTTCACATGGGCTGGGTCGGTTTTTATCTTTTCCTGAAGAAAATAAATCGCTCACAGGAGAAAGTTGAGCGTAAAGGTGCGACCGTCCGGTTTGTCAGTTTTACAGACCCTCGATGATGTCTTTAAGATGGACTAATTATCGTGTAAAGCGGTTTAGTGCACCGGGCTCCCATACCAAAGTTAAGATAGTGGTAAGCCCCTAATATTTTCCGCTTCAGGTCTCACTAAATCAGATCCACTGCGAACTAGGGGCTATCGATAAAAGCTGTTTTGTAACACATTAAACTATCATTAATATGTCAAATCAGGCGCTTAAGCTAAGTTTGCTTCGCCCAGAACGACTGATTAAGTAAGCGAATGTACTACGATTTTTTACTCTACTTCACTTTCGGAATTAACAGCCTCTTTCTTTGGCGTGTCGTCTTGTTGCTTTTTAGGCAACAGCATATCTCTTAGCTTTTTATTTAACTCATCCCTAACTGCCGGATTATCTTTAAGATATTTACAAGAATTGGCTTTTCCT
>Ga0307930_1003685_pt1 | contig 11089 bp, 10 predicted proteins | sample OrgLakmetageno46_FD_203161 | JGI IMG/M metagenome (GOLD analysis project Ga0307930, IMG submission 203161) | Saline water microbial communities from Organic Lake, Antarctica - #46 | ecosystem: Environmental > Aquatic > Non-marine Saline and Alkaline > Saline | place: Antarctica: Organic Lake... | reverse complement strand
TTGATGGTGGTGAAATGCAGAAAGGTTCAGGACATATCCGACGCACTTTGCCTGAGCCCGAAAACCGTTAATACCTACCGTTACCGCGTGTTTGAAAAACTCGGTATTTCCAGTGATGTTGAGCTGGCCCTCATGGTTGTACGCCTCGGGTTTCACGATGCCAGTATCGTCTGATGCGGCCGCCCCTCCGGCGGCGCCCTTTGACAGCCGGCACTTCCTTAAACAGCTTACTGAAAGGCCGGGCGTATACCGGATGTACGACGCCGCCGGCAAGGTGCTGTATGTGGGTAAAGCGCGCAATCTGAAAAACCGGGTTAGCAGCTACTTTCGTAACACCGGGCTGGCGCCAAAAACTCAGGCTCTGGTGGCAAAAATCTGTTCCATTGAGGTCACCATAACCGGCAGCGAAACCGAAGCTTTGCTGCTGGAACAGAATCTGATCAAGTCGTTACGGCCGCCTTACAACATACTGCTGCGGGATGATAAATCTTACCCGTACATTTATGTATCCGCGCACCAGGATTATCCCTCACTGACCTTTCGCCGAGGGCGTACAAAAAAAGGTGGCGGCACCTGGTTCGGGCCTTTCCCCAGCTCGGGTGCGGTTAAGGAAAGTCTTAATGTGTTACAAAAAGTTTTTCGCATAAGATCCTGTAACGAAAGCTATTTCAGGAATCGAAACCGACCTTGTCTGCAATATCAGATCAATCGCTGCACTGCGCCCTGTGTGGGCTATATCTCCCCAGAGGACTACCAGCAGGATATACGCCGGGCGGCGATGTTTCTTGAAGGCAAGAATCCGGTGGTGATTGAGGATCTGATGCAGGCTATGGAAACGGCTGCGGCAGAACTGAATTTTGAAAAGGCCGCTGCTTACCGCGATCAGATGAACCACCTGCGACATGTTCAGGAGCAGCAGTCGGTTGACGGTGAAGGCGGCGATGCTGATGTGATTGCAATAACCCAAGACGCGGGCATCGTGTGTGTGGTTGTTATTATTGTTCGCGGTGGCAGAGTGCTGGGTACTAAAGACTACTTTCCGCGATTTATCATTGAGCAGTCTGACGGCGAATTGCTGGCGGCGTTTTTGGGTCAGTACTATTTTGCTGGAGACACCCGTCGAGAGATTCCCCAGAATATTTTGGTGAGCTCTGAACCGGAAGGCATGGCGCTGTTAGCAGAAGCTTTGTCAGAGGCAGCCAAGCGAGACACCCGCATTCGTGGTAATGTGCGCGGCGAGCGTAGGCGCTGGTTAGAGCTGGCGCAAACCAACGCCCGCCAGACGCTGTTGACGCACCTGGCGAGCAAGGAAACCGTATACCGCCGGTTGTTGGCGTTAAAAGACCTGCTGGATCTGGCAGAAACACCGACACGTATGGAGTGTTTTGATGTCAGCCACAGCCATGGCGAAAACACAGTCGCGTCTTGTGTGGTGTTTGATGAAAACGGCCCGTTGAAAAGTGACTACCGGCTCTACAATATTGAAGGTATCACCGGCGGCGATGACTACGCCGCTATGCGCCAGGTTCTGACCCGTCGCTACAAACGATTGGTAGCCGGGGAAGGTAAGCGGCCCTCATTGGTGTTTATTGATGGTGGTATAGGCCAGCTTAATATTGCCCGTGAAGTCTTTGAATCTTTAGAAATTACAGACATTCCGCTGATTGGCGTTGCAAAAGGCGCTGCCCGGCGGGCGGGCATGGAGCAGTTGATCGACGCGGTCACGGGGCGGCTATTCCGGGTGCCAGCAGATTCACCCGGGCTGCACCTGATTCAGCACATTCGTGACGAATCACACCGCTTTGCCATTACCGGCCACCGAGCGCGTCGAGATAAAAAGCGTCGGCAGTCTACCCTTGAGGGTATCGAAGGCGTAGGTCCAAAGCGCCGGCGCGATCTGATACGTTACTTTGGTGGCATACAAGAGCTGCGCAAAGCGGGCATTGACGAAATGATTAAAATTCCTGGCATCAGCAAGGCTCTGGCTGAAACCATTTACGCAGCATTGCACGACGAGTAGGCAACGAATGAACATACCGAATATTCTCACTCTTTCGCGCATCGTGATGATTCCGGTGTTTGTGTTTATCTTTTACATGCCGGTGCAATGGAGCTACCTGGTCAGCGCGGTGATTTTTACACTGGCTGCCGTGACCGACTGGCTGGACGGCTATCTGGCGCGCAAACTGAACCAGAGCACACCTTTCGGAGCGTTTCTGGACCCGGTCGCTGACAAGCTGATGGTGGCTGTGGCTCTGGCGGTGCTGATTGAAGAGCATGCAGCGCTGATTCTGACGTTGCCGGCAACTATCATTATTGGTCGTGAGATTGTAATTTCTGCACTGCGTGAATGGATGGCAGAAATTGGCAGCCGCGCCAGCGTGGCGGTGTCTTATATTGGTAAAATCAAGACCGTTGCCCAAATGGCGGCCATTATCGGGCTATTAGCCTTCCCACCCGGCGTGGTTCAGGCTGACATCGCAATCGGGCTGCTCTACGTGGCCGCCGGGCTGACCTTGTGGTCTATGGGGCTATATTTGAAGGCGGCGTGGCCTGATCTGTCTCCGCGTAAGTAAGTGTTCAACCTGCGCTTAAGGCGACTGGTTTTTCAGTTTTCAGTTTTCGATAGCCCTTCGCAGGCGCTCGCCCATAGCGCAAGCTCACTCACCAGGCGTTGCCCGGCGCCATCAAATGCAACAATCACATCGTCTAGGCTATTGCTGGCGGCGCTGGTTTTAATATCGAAGACCTGCGAGCACGCCGTTCTACGACTGCGATTTTCCATGATTTCGCTGTATAGGCGGATGACCACATCGCTTTGATTAGCGCCGGGTTGGCTTTGAAACGCTAGCAATTCGGTCACCAGGGTCAGATCGGCTTCAGCCGGGCTAACGTCAGTAATTACCCGCTCAAAACCCTGACTTCTGCGCAATGCCGCGGTCATCGCATCGCGCATGATGACGGGCGCTCTGTCACGCCAACGTGCGCCACCGTATATGCGAAATTCTGTAGCCTCTGGTTTTGCCAGAATGCGGGTGCTGTTGATGGGTTCAGAGGCCACCGGTGTGTCCACGCGCAGACTATAAGGCTGCTGGTCTCCAGCGCGGCCCAGGGTTAAAGGTGCGGGTGCGAAATCCAGTACCCGTGGCGTCTCTGGAACCGGAAAAATGGTGCAACCGGTCATCACCAGCGCGCACATGATGGCCGGTACAAAACTCTTTGAGTAGCGAATCATTGTGGCAATTCCTTGATAGTGTCTGCGCCCCAGAGTGTTCCCGCCGGGTTTTCATCCAGGCGGCGGGTAAAGCGGTTCAGGTTATTAAGTGTGTTACGCAATTCCCGCAGGGCCGGCGCCAGCTCGCCCATGCCCTGCAGCCCTGCGTCCAGTGCACCGGCATTGTCGGAGGTGAGGGTGTTCAGCCTTTGCATAACGGCGTCAAAATTACCCAGGGCGCGGTCCATCGAGCGCAGCGCCGAGCGGCCCTCGTTGCGCAACAGCGCATCGGCGGTACCAGACACTTCAGCTATTTGATTGGCTGCCTGGCTGGCATTTCCGCTGGCTTGATTCAGGTTTGCAAACAGCTCGTCCAGAGCAGCGCTTTTGCGTACCAGGGTTTCACTGGCCTCACGGGTATTGCTCAGAATGGCAGACACCTGCTCGATATTGTCAGCCGAAAATAACTGGTTGGCGTTACGGAGCAGCTGGTCGGCTTTATTCATAAGCATTTGACTGTTGTCCAGCAGGCCGCTGAGCGCAGAGCGCTGGGCGTCAATAATCGGGGGATTCTCACGGCTACCGATTAACAGCGGGCTGTTCTGGCTGCCGCCGCTGAACTCGATGCTCATGCTGCCGGTGATATTCGCCAGTACCAGGCTGGCTCGGGTGTCTTCATGCATCGGGATGGTCTCATCCACTCGCACCAGCACTCGCACTTCTCCTGGGCTGTCCCGCAGCAGGCGCATGGACACAACATCGCCTATATTGACGCCGTTATACAAAACCGGGTTACCTTCGGCAAGACCGCCAACCGTGTAATCAAACGCCACCTCATACCAGGCCCATTCTCGCTCATTACTGGTTTTACCAAGCCACAACGCGAATATTAAAGCAGCAGCTGCCGTAATAATTGTAAACAGTCCAATCAGGAAGTGATGGGCCCGGGGTTCCATTATGACGACTCCTGCTGGGAATGAGGTGCTTGCGATGCCTGGTTTTTCTGGACCGCGTAGCTGGCGGCTCGGCCCCGTGGCCCAAGGAAATACTCCTGAATCCAAGGGTCCGGATTTTCGACAACTTTCTGCAAACGGTCGGCCACCAGAACTTTTTTCTGCGACAGCACCGCCACCCGGTCGCAACTGGTGTAAAGCGTATCCAGATCATGGGTCACCAGAAACACCGTTAAACCCAGTGCATTACGCAGGGTAACAATCAGTTCGTCGAAGGCGCCGGCGCCAATAGGGTCGAGCCCGGCGGTGGGTTCGTCCAAAAACAGGATTTCCGGGTCGAGAGCCAGAGCTCTTGCCAGCGCCGCGCGTTTGATCATACCGCCGGACAACTCCGACGGATATTGGGTCGCCGCTTTTACCGACAGTCCGGTCAGCGCCAGTTTCATCCGGGCAAGACGCTCGGCTTCCGATCGCGGCAGTTTACGATGCTCGATCAGCGGCAGGGCAATGTTTTCCTGAAGATTGAGCGAGGTAAACAGCGCGCCTTTCTGAAACAGCACGCCAAAGCGTTGTTCGGTGAGCGAGCGTTGGCGAGAAGACAGCGCCAACAAATCTTTGCCAAACACCCGAATGTCTCCGCCTGACGGCTTGACTAGCCCAACAATGCTGCGCAGCAAAACCGACTTCCCGGTACCAGATCCGCCGACTACTCCCAGAATTTCACCGCGAAACAGGTCCAGATCGAGCTGTTGGTGAACCACGTGACTACCAAAGCGGTTTTCCAGGTTTCGAACCTGAATAACCGGCGTTTGGGACCAGTTTTCTTCATCCGTTGTTTGTGCCATTTACCAGCCCATCTCCATAAAAAACAGCGCCGCGATAGAGTCGAACAGAATGACCATGAAAATCGACTGCACCACGCTGGATGTGGTGTGCACGCCTACCGACTGGGCACTGCCGCTGACTTTGAACCCCTCAAGACAACCCACGGCCGCGATTAAAAAAGCGAATATGGGCGCCTTAGACATTCCCACCAAAAAATGCTGCAGCGCGACATCCTGCGACACGATCGATATGAATTGTGTTGGAGTGATGTCCAGTGTCACCGCACAGACCAGGGCGCCACCTACCATGCCGGATATCATCCCCACAAACGTCAGCAGCGGCAGGCTCACCATCATTGCCAACACCCGCGGCAACACCAGCAGTTCAATCGGGCTTAAGCCAAGTGTGCGCAGCGCGTCCACTTCCTCATTTACCTTCATGGCGCCAATCTGGGCGGTGAAGGAGCTGGCTGTTCGGCCAGCCAGCAGAATAGCCGCCAATAAAACGCCAAATTCCCGCAGGAACGAAAACGCCACCAGGTTCACGGTGTAAATGGTGGCGCCAAAATCGGCCAGTACCGTGGCGCCAAGGAAAGCGACAACCGCACCCACAAGAAAGGTGAGCAGGGCAACAATGGGCACCGCGTTTAGCCCGGTGTCTTGAACCGCAGCTACAAAAGCCGTCATTCGCCAGCGCCGTGGGTGCAGCGTTGTCCAGGCCAGGGCCGCAATAATCTGGCCGATAAAGCCAATAAGGGTAACAACGAGCTGGTACAACTGTTCGACCCAGGCGCCTATATCGCGCAACATACCAGACAGCGTAAAGCCGGGTGGGGCTGGCAGTGGCTGTTGATCGGCCATGGCGGTTGCGACTGCACTCAAAAGCGCGGCGGTTTCACGACTAACCGCTTGCGGGTTATCCGCTAGCCACTGCTCCAGATTATGGGGCCCAACAAGTTCAGCCAGCAGTGCCGCACCGGCGGTGTCTATACGCCCCAACGTTTGCAGGTTCAGTGTTTGATAGCGGTCGGAGTCTTGGCCAGCTGCGGTAACGGATGAGTAGAGGGCGTGGTAGTAGGGCAGGGTCCAGTCGCCGCAGGCGCTTATTTGGTCGCCGTCAATCAGCAGTTCGCCAGCGGCGCTCTGGCCAGGTTGTGAGTAATCCGACATGTCAGCACGGGTCACGTTGTTGCCAAACTCCCAGGATAATAACTAATGGATAGCAGCTTAAAGACTCCAGACCTTATCCGCCAGTACCTGGCGGTCTTCTGCATCATGGCTGGCCAGTATCATCGCCACACCGTCGCGTTTTTGTTCCAGCAACAGGCCGTGCAAAATATGGCGGGCGTCTGGATCAAGCCCGGTCAGGGGTTCGTCCAATAGTAACAGGGGCTGGCCGCGCAGCAGTGCTCGCAGCAAGGCCACCCGCTGACGCTGACCGCCGGACAGTTGCGCCGGGCGGCGCTTGCCCATGCCGGCCAGGCCCACGCGCTCCAGAGCAGCGGCAATTTTCATTTTCTGTGTGCTCGATAGCTTCAACCCCGGATGAAGGCCAAGGCCGATGTTATCTGCAACGTTCAGGTGCTCAAACAGATTGTGCTCCTGAAACACGCTGGTGATCGGGCGCTCCCAAGGTGGCAATGGCGTCAATTCCTGCTGGCGCCACCGAATAGAGCCGCCACTTGCTTGCAGGAACCCGGCAAGCAGATTGAGCAGGGTGGATTTGCCAGAACCACTGACGCCATGAATAGCAAGGCATTCGCCGGGTGCCAGCGTAAAATCAAACTGCCACTTCGGCCCATGTTGGTCGGGTGAAGTCGGGTAGTGAAAACCTAGACCGGAAACATCAAGCATGGCGAATGTCCATAACGGATACGTTTTGCGGTCGGGCGAATGGGCGAAAGCGGGCGGCGCGGGTAAGAACATGAGCCAGGCTGAATATCATCAACAACAGTAGAATAAGCCAAAGCCCGGTAGCCGCTGCTGCAACCAGTTGATAGCTGCCGAGCTGCTGGTACAGCAGCACCGGAAGCGTGGGTGCACCAGGCGAGCCAAACAGCGCAATCACCCCAAAATCCCCCAAAGAAAGGCCAACTCCGTAGGCCAGCGCCAACGCTAACGGCCGCTTTAGCCGCGGCCAGTGTAACCAGCGCCAGCGATACCAGCCCAGAATACCCAGCTGGTCAGCCTGCTGTCGGCTTGGCTGGTCCAGGCTTGCCAGAGGGCCGCGGACCAGCTGTAGAATAAAGGGCAGTGCCATCATGGCGTTAATCAACGCTACCAACAGCATTCCCTGGCCGGCTGCGCCTAGGCTAGGGCGAAACAGCAGAAACAAACCGGTACCCAACACCAGTGGCGGCACTATTAACGGCAGGTAGCCGGCGCTGTGAGTAACCATTTTTGCCCGGGGGAATTGCCCGGCCGCAACAATGGCCATAGTGGCGACGACCGCCAACAGGCCTGCGGGCACGGCAATCGCCAGACTTTTTACAGTGGCTTGGAATAGCGGTGTTTGTGGATCAAACATGGGCAGTGTTGCAAGCCCTGGATAGCCGCGAATGACAATGGCGAGCAGCGGCAGCAGCAGGAAAACGGCGAACATCAGTATGAGTGCTGCGTCGCAAAATCGTGCGCGCCCGCGATTGTCGCGTCGCGGCGGTGGTTGGCTGAAGCGTCGTTCTGACAACACGCTGGTGGGCTCACCCAGGCCCATAACCAGCCACCACAGGCCCCCGCAAATACCCAGCTGCACCAGTGCCAGCAAAGCGGCTCGGCCAAAATCGAATTCAAAGCGCAGGGCCTGGTAAATAGCCACTTCCAATGTGGTTGCACCTGGTCCGCCGCCCAACGTCATTACAATGGCAAAACTGGTAAAGCACAGGGTAAACACCAGCGCCAGCAACCCGGGTAACACCGGTTTCATGGCCGGCCAGTCCAGAACCCGCCACAACATAAAACCGCGTAGCCCCATCTGGCTAGCCAGGCGCTTTTGGCTTTGCGGTATGGCCTCCATGGCTTGAAGTAGAATGCGTGCAATCAGCGGTGCGTTAAAAAATACATGAGCCAACACAATGCCGTTCAAACCGTATAGGTTCCAATTCAGCGCTGGGATAAAGTCATTTACAAGTTCGGTTAACCAACCCCGGCGGCCGTAAACATTGACCAAGCCAGACACCACCACAATAGTGGGCATCACCAGGCTGAGTTCCATCAGCCGGAGCAGCAGTCCGCGGCCGGGAAACCGAGGTTGCCGTGCCAGAGCCCGTGCGATGGGAATGGCCAGCAGCGTGCTGATCAGCACCGATAGCAGTGCCTGCCAAACGGTAAAACTAACCACATTGCGCAGATAACGGCTATGCCAAAGTTCTGCCGGGTTCAGCGCTGGAGCCTGCCAAAGCAGTGCGCCCACGCCTGTTGCCGTCAGCGTGATTATGGCCATGGCGATCAGCAGGCCGGGTGCCAACTGCCAGCCGGGGTGACTCAGGGGCGCGCGACGAGTTTTATAAAAGCTTTGCGGACTTTGCATTAGCGAGTTCCGTTAGCGCGTCATGGCTTCCAGCCACTCATTGACCCATTCACGACGATGTTGTGCTACCTCGGCCGGGTCGAAAAACAGGGTGCGAGACGGCTGTATCAAACGGTTAAAGACAGCGGGCAGTTCGGCGCCCAGATCAATGGCCGGATACATAACATTTTTCAGCGGAATATGGCGTTGAAAGTCGGCGCTCAACATGAAATCCAAAAACTCCCTTGCCAGCGCTTGATGTGATGAACTGGCGACCACCGCCGCCACTTCTACTTGCAGGTAGTGCCCCTCGCCGAACGCCGCTGCCTGGTAGCGCTCGGTCTTGTCGATGGCCATGTGGTAAGCCGGCGAGGTGCTGTAAGACAAAATCATTGGCGCTTCACCGTTCATAAACAATGAAAAATAGCCGTCACTCCAGCTTTTTGTGGTGGTCAGGATTTTTTTCTGCAACTGTTCCCACTTGGCCCCGGCATCGTCGCCGTAAACGTGGCGCATCCAAAGCAAAAGGCCAAGGCCAGGTGTACTAGTGCGCGGGTCCTGAATAATGATCTTCAAATCATCCGGTGCCGCAATCAGCTCAGCCAGACTTGTTGGCGGGTTGGCCAACTGCTCGGTGTCGTAAACAAACGCGAAGTGGCCCCAGTCGTAGGGAACGAACAATGGGTCTTGCCAGGGGATGGGCAGATCGAGAGCGTCTAGGTTTACATTGTGCGGCGTCAGTAGGCCGGTGGCGCGGGCCAGTTCCATAGTGCCGGTGTCCAGGCCCAGCACCAGATCAGCTGAACTGCTGGCACCCTCAAGTCGCAACCGTTGCAGAATGTCCCCGCCGCTGTCGAGCACCACGTAGTTAAGCTGGCACGCGCAACGCTGTTCAAACGCAGCTTTTACCGCCGGCCCCGGCCCCCATTCCGCCGCGAACGAGGGGTGGGTGTATACCGTCAATTCGGAGTTTTCGGCGGCGCTGGATAAACTGGTAAAAATGAGGACAAAGAGCCCTAAAACTGTCCGGATTTTAGCTGGGAGTAGGGCAGTCTGACTATTTTGAACAATGCGTTGCAGCAGTGAATACGCCATGGTGGTTAAACCTCAAAGCCTGGTTTCAGGGCACCACACGCGGTTTTCGGCCGATTAAAGCTCAATTCCTTCGCCGGCATTATCCGGGGCAGGTTCCGCGGGTATGGTCTCAGCCTGCTGGAGGCACCCCGTTGAGAAAGGCGAGTATAACAGGCTAAGTCTCATAAGGACGATACTGAAGATCGGAAAACTATACCAACATGCAAATAATTGTTTAAATAAATAAAACTGGCATCGGAGACCGTATCAAACTCGGTGGTACACGAATGTTCACTAGATGCGTTTCACCAGTGCGGCCAATGCGCAAAACACACCAGCCAAAGCAAGATGCTATTGCAAATTTGATGGGTTGTAGCTGTACTTGAGCGGTTGTTCAATATAAAGTTGAGCGGTTACTCAAAATGTTCTCTTGTGCCCTGTCCGGGCATCAAAATTCTGGACTCAACCATGGCTCGCGCGACGATTCACAACCGACAAGATTCTCTGGAAAGGGCTCTTCAGCTTTTCTGGCAAAAGGGCTTTCATGCCACCTCGTTGAAGGATCTGGAGAAAGCACTCGACATGCGACCGGGTAGTATCTATGCCACCTTTGGCAGCAAGGATGGGCTTTTTCAGGAGTCTCTGGAGCGCTATGCTCGCTTGGGACTGGCCGAATTTGAGCGCACTTTGAATGCTTACCCATCACCGTTGGCCGGATTAGCGGCCTATTTGCGTGGGCTAGGTGGTCTTCGCGATCGGGAATTGCCAAGTCGAGCCTGCATGCTGGTCAAGAGCCTGTTGGAGCTGGGCGAGCGAGAGCAGGCAGCCTGGCGCAAGGCCGAAGATTTGCTGGCAGCAATGGAAAAACGTTTTATTGACCGTTTCGATGCGGCACGGCAAATCGGTGAACTGGATAGCCGGCTTGATCCCGTTCGCCTCGGCCGGCGGTTGCAAGCCGAGGTAATGGGGCTGCGCGCTTTTGCTCAGCGCGACGTCGACAGTGCGACCGTTCATGCTCTTGCTGAAGATATGGCACAGTCCCTGGAAGCTCTGCGTAAGGACGGTGTTACAGATAAACGCTAATATTTATCGCGTATTTGCCTGCTCTTGTTGCCTTAGGGCAGGGAACAGCCTTCTTTCTTCAAGGCAGACTGTTTAGTCGATCGTTTCAGGCCCCGGTTTCACCGATGGCTAGCAGCTCTTCGGCCATAATGGTGACCTTCTGGCCGTTGGGTGTTCCCATCGAATAAATCTGCAAAGGGTGCTTTCCACGCGGCAGCGTCACCTATGAGCGATTAATACTGGCCCATGTTCCGCCGCTTTCGGCGTCCCAGGTCCAAACCTGTGGTGGTTCATATTGATGGCTGTTCGACATGATCCCGGCCCTCTTTCAAAAATAGATAATGCGTTCAATACAGCAGCGACAAGTCAGGGCGGGCAACGAGAACCGCCTCCGACTTGCTTGCATGTTAGTCAGCCTTATGCCACTCAAACTTCTGGAACGGCTTGTCTATCGGCG
>Ga0307930_1003681_pt1 | contig 11108 bp, 13 predicted proteins | sample OrgLakmetageno46_FD_203161 | JGI IMG/M metagenome (GOLD analysis project Ga0307930, IMG submission 203161) | Saline water microbial communities from Organic Lake, Antarctica - #46 | ecosystem: Environmental > Aquatic > Non-marine Saline and Alkaline > Saline | place: Antarctica: Organic Lake... | reverse complement strand
GACCTAGTGAGAGTACATCGATACGCGTGAAATTGAAAATTGTCGCACATTTTCTATTGATGAAAGAATTTTTAAATGCGATATTATGCACCTCATAGCTCCATGAGGGGCGCGCGCAATGATGATTAACGTGATGACAACACTCGGGAGACGCCGAGATCGGACCCAGCTTACTACTAGTAAATATAGAAACTAGACGAGCCGTAGAGATTGAAGAATCAACTTCTAGGAAGGGAGTTCTACACTCAAGCATGATAATGGCATGCTTTCGAAGATGTGAAAGTTTGAGACAATTCTTCCGACACGCTCTTAAGCTACGATACGTCCCGCAAAGGGCTCGTCAACTAACCATACGAATCCTTGCTGTACTCCACCCGCACACCCGCACACCCGGCCCCGTCCCTTTCTGGGAGGTTGGGCAAGAATAAGGTGCTTAGCGTGGGTCTTACGTCTGTATATCGTCCGACGTCCATTCTGTGGTTGAGGCTGGAGCGGCAATAGCTTCACCATGTGCTGCGCGTGCGCAACTGCGTGTATTACGGTACACCACTTGTTTGTTGGTAGGATTCGCTGGCTTTCAGCCCCTTCTGATCCACGAAGTTGTGAACCTGCTGGCCGATCGGGTTTAAGATTGATTCTGGTGGTGCCAATGTTCGTGTTTAGTGTGTTTGACTATGTGTATGTTCGTTAAGGCTCACTGTTTACTTGGAATCTGCATCTGCTCTGTCGTCCGACGTATCCTCGAACCTCCCCACGCCCCCTACTCCCTTCCTCCGCTGCCGCTTTCTTCTTCATTGTATACAGGCGATCTCTAATGTTCTCCTTGGCGCCCTCGTTTTTGGCCTTTCAGCTTCGGTAGACGTTGCGGCCTTCCGCGAGAAACTCCAGCAAAAGTACGGAAGCGAAGACGACGCTTGGACCTACTTGCACAGTTTCCTCGCGTTCGTCACTTAGTTTTATGTTTCACTCAGCTTCCTTCGCTCCCACGACTGCTTCATTACTACTTTGCTGTCTATCTCATTTGCCTGAACTGCTCTTGAGTCCTATCGCTTTTTACCTCGCTACGCGTGCCTTGTTTTTTTTTTCGGAATGATCGGCCTTTTTCGTGTGCAGGAACGGCATATTAGTGGGGCTAGCTTGCCAGTTTTTGCTGTTGCCGTTCATAACGTTCCTCACGGTTAAAGCTTTTGCACTCAGAGAGGTATCTTCTAGGTGTTTTAAATCACAATTTTCTATTTTATGGAACTGCCTTCTCTTTCGTAAAGTTGAGAAGTGGAAGTGGGGAAAAGGTTTTCTTAGCTAGATTCGAATCCTCTCTTCTTTCTTACCGTTTACACTGTCACCCTAATCTATACTTCTCTATCTACTGTTCACTTTTCGCGGCCTCTCTTCTAACTTCTCTTACTCTTCGTACCTTGTTTGCTTTTCTCTCAATCTTCATTTACAAAATATCTCTTCAAAATTAAGGTTTATGGTGTTACCTTGCTCATTGTCGCCAGCAGTCCGGGCGGTTCTTACTCCAACCTCTGGTAGGAGCGTGTGCACATATTTGTGCACTTCTAAGTGAGCGTGGCTGATGGCTTTAAGTTAATCTGCACGTTTGAGGGATCCTCTCTCTGGTGCATGGTCTTCTCTATCTACACACCTTATGACGTTTCTCCAGTGAATTTTAGTAGTAGTCGACGCTTTATGGTATGCTCGGAGAGCATTGCTCCTCATGTCGTTCTTATTCTCTGCCTCCTACATGCTGCGCGTGTCATGCAACCTTCTAATATGCGCGCGCCACGGACTTTGCACATGCTTTCGCCGCCATGCGCCATGCACGATAGGTGCTCCCTCTTCAACGCGGACTTGGCGCTGTCCGTGGCCATGACCTGTGCTTCCACGATTGTGAGCGCTCTCATGCTGCCGCTCAACTTGTTGCTGTACATAAATTTGGCGTACGAGGTCAGTTATATATAACGCCCCCTTCGTATACTACCTTTTCATCATCCCTTTCCCGTCTTCTACTCATATATAAGTTAAAAAACGTTGCTTGCCTTTTGCACGCGTTCACAATTTTTTTTTATTCCAATCACCACCACCTTCAGATGACACTCGTCTCGTTTATCCATGCCATCCAATTACTAAAGTGCTTTTGCCAATTCTTTTTATCGATTCCAAACCTCTTTTCTCTCGGCAGAATTCAGGCGCAACTGAATATTTAGACTGGGCTGCATTATTCACCTCCATTGGGGTCGTTGTAACCGCCGTCGCCCTCGGCTTATACGTGTCCGCAAATGCTTCTGTGCGAGTGCAGGAGCGGTGAGAAAATTGATGAGATACTGGGTAGTGATTGCAACGGTGGTGCAGTTCTTTTCCTGGGACTATTTTCAAGTGGTATACTTTTCGGAGGATTATTAATTGATGCAGTCACTTGATGCCATAGGAAAAGACACTGCAATTTTTCGTCTGCCTGCACAAGCAGATTAAGATAAACAACTTCGCCTGCGTATGACCTGTGGCAATATTTTTTTTCAAATGTCATTGTAATTTACATGCGCTTATACTTGAACAGGTGTGCTAAAGGCGGCAACCTGGCAGGCTTAGCGCTGATTGTGTTTTCCGCTTTCATGGCCTCAAGCGACAAAAAGGAGCCGATTTGGGACAAGCCCCTCGTGTTTTACATCGCGGTAAGAAACGAGTGGGTGTGCTCGCACAAATTTTGAGTGTTTTCTTGTGTGGCGCAAGTCTTAGCGCGCGTAGCCTTCGCGCATGCTTCAAAAGTTGTGCTTAATTTTTGTGCTGCATGGCATGACAAATTGGGGGGCGGGGGCGGAGAGAGGGGACAAGGGGTATCGTGTAATTGCTAAGCTACCAGTATGCGTTCTGACGTGTATCAATCCGCACAATGTGCACTCACTTATCGTCTCTACTTGCATGCACCGACCTTTTTGTGTGTGTACCTGTTCGTGCGGCGTGTATGTGAATGCTCGGAAAAAAAACGCCATTTTCCAGTGCGCCGTGCCTGCCCTCGCAGCTCTGGTCTTGTCCACAGCTCTCACGAGTTTCCCTAAGTGCGGCCTCAAAAAGCCCGAGAGAGTCTCAGTGGCGATTGAAACTTGCTACCAAAATGTGGGGGTGGCGACAGCAGTAGCGCTGAGCATGTTTCACGGGTCAGAACAATCTCACGCGGTGCGTTCAACTATGACTACTTATTATGTAGTAATTTCGCACATTTCTCCCCTTGGCAAGTTGTCCAAGGCATACGCAATTTGAACTTCGTAATTTTACGTTTTGGATTTGGGTTTTTCTGTACTTTTGATTTTTTTCATATTCGTATATAAACACAGGTGAGTGTGCCCCTCTACTATGGATCTCTGCAAGTGGTTGTGTTGGCTGTCTTCAGCTTGAATGCGTGGAAGTTTGGCTGGACTTACGCTCCTGCCCGGGCTCGGGATGTACTTTCAACGGTAATCATCGCGTATTGATAATCACACTTACAGGGTCTCTCATTATTAAGAAGATTCGTTCTTTTATCATTATTTGTGTCGTTTTCTGAATGAAGATTTTTTTCCTTCTTTCGAATGCCCGTGGTAAGGTTCCTTCGTTTTTTTAATTATGCTCCTTCTTCTTCTTTTCCTTTTTTTCTTTCACCCAAAATAATTATGCACGGTGCGCAACGCAGCCAATTCGCCATCATGACGAAGCAGATGATGTGGAATTGCGTGCCCGCCACCATCAGCATTATCAAGAAGAAGCAGCAGCATCCGCCGGAGACGAAGACAAGAGCCGCACCACTCCTCCGGCTGCCAGCGTTCCTGGTCCTGGTGCGGCAGCGGCTGCCTCTGCTACGCATGTAAATAAGCTGAAAGGAAGCAAAGAAGAAGAAGAGGAGGAGTCGTGGAGTGCGTGGTTGAAAAGAGGCGGCCCCTTTATTGATCTCCAATTCCAGGTGCGTTAATCTGCTCCCACTGTTCGTAATTCCCCATGTAAATGTGTTTTCTACTTAACTGCACAGTAAAAAAAATGGTGTTTCACTTTTTCTTTCATGTGCTCCTCCTTCGACTTCCCTGTTCTTCTTGTTGCTTTTGTCAAGGCATCACCTATTCTTCTGAGTATGATCTCTCATATGTGTATTACCATGCTTACTCACCGTTTATGTCGATAATTACCGTGTTAGTCTTCTTCATCTTATTCTTATTCTCCTCCTGCCCTCTTCTTTATTTTACATTCTCCCAGTTCACCTTCTTCTTCTTCTTCTTCTTCTTCTTGGTTTTCAAACGCTGTCAATGCAACAGGTTCGCGCGCTTGTTGTTATATTGACGACCGACTATCAGCCCCGCCGCCAAACTCCCGCGACAAGAGTTGAGGGGTCCGAACAGCCAGGTAATGAGACACATTACATGTGATGTCAAAGGGCGTCCTTATTGAAATAAGACCTCCCCCTTCATCTTCCTTCTGTATCAAGGTCACCTTTTTGCCTTCGTCTACATTATCTTTTCTTCTACATTTGAGCTTGTCGCATCTCTTGCCTTTGTCGTCATTCTGATTTGATTATTGGTCAGCCTTGTATTATCGTTGAATTTCTCTCATTCTTCTCTCAACTAATTCGCTCTTGTTGTGCCCTCTGGTCCTTCCACCTTTTTTGCGTGGTCCCCTTTAATCTTTCTTTCCGTGCAATTCATCAACTAGATCCTTCTCTAACGCGGTCCTCGTCTCCATTCCAGCGCGGGATCTCTTTACCAGCCACGAACAGCAATAGTACACCTCTGTAGCAAGAAGAGTAGCAACGACGGCAACGACGGCCGCAGTGACGGCAGCAACAACACCACCAACCGCAACGGGATAAGCACAAGCCGCATCAGCAGCAACAACACTAGCGAAAACAATAGCGGCTCAGGAACAACAACAACTAGAACAACAGCAATGGAATAACATGAGGTCCTTTTCCCCTCGAGGAAAGTTAATCAGTTGGATATAGGCAGCATGGGTCTGGCCTAGTTACTAGTTTGCAAACATGAAGACTCGCCCGTGAATCATACAACAGCAGTTATTTCGACCTTCAAGGGCTGGATTTAGGATTTAGTATATAACATTATAACAGGCAAGGTTCTTTTTGCAGAGCCCGCTCCCACACCCACCACGAGAGGGAAGACTTCCTTCTGCTATATGCTTCTGGGGCCCAGCACCCTGGCCAAGTGATTACCAAACTCACTCCACTTATCTCTACGAGGGGTCTCCGTGTATGAAAAAAACGCTGCACGCCATCACTAGCCACCGAAAAAAACAGCCGTTCGCCCTTCATGCTTCATGACATCGCTGGGACTGAAAGATCCTGCCGGATGCCACTAATTCACTAAAGCAGCAAGCCGTGTAGAGTGTAGTAGTGCAGTGTGCTCTGCCTGTAGTTAGAACACCACACTCTCCACTCTAGCCAATGACTGCGGACCCCCTTCCCAAGCGGTAACTTTTTATGTGTTATGTGTCATACAACTCAAAATTTTAAACCAGACGAAGGTCGATTATGCCCCTATTTCTGCGTTGAATAGAGCGCGCCGATGTTTCATCTCGTGCGAGGAGACCTAAGCTGCTTGCCTGGCTACTCGTGCCTAGAACACTAAGCCGAGAGATTCAGCAGCAAGCAACAAGCAACAACCATTTCTTTTCTCATCTCATTTATTCTTCCCTGTCTCAGTGGCCATTTGCTTTCTGGTGCGCGAAATAAATCGCTTCTTTCACCAACCGCTGCAAGAACGCCGCAGCCACCGACCGCCACTTCCACGCCTGCACATGTGGTTCAAAATGGCAAAAAAAATCGTGAAATAAATCGGTATTACCTGTGGAGTGCCTTCATTGGAAAAGGCCTCATTGGGTGTGATTGCCACGCATGACAATAGCCAAAGTCACTCTCTTTCTCTTCCTCTCACTCCCTCTCGAACACACCACACACGCTTATGCACAACACCAATCCCCCATGCACACACCTCGGCCAAGGCCTTCTGGGACGTGTCCTCTGGCTCGCAGAGCAACTTTTCAATCACGCCGCGGGTCTCTGCCACAGTAGAAGCCAGGTCCTGGTACGAGTTGGTCCGCACGGCTTGGATGAGGGCCCCCTCCACGATGGCCTTGGCCTGAAACAGCTCCATTTCTTGGTCCAAGGCCAAGTAATCGAACGGCGCGTGCACGGCGTCAATGCCGAAGAGTGGCACGCCTGGGTTGAAAACAAGCAGGCAGTAGTTGTTCCAGCGGCGTTAATACGCAAAATCAGGTGGGAAAAAAATGCTCTCGTAGAAAGAAAAAAGGCATTGATTCCTTCTTCGCTTCGTTCACAAGACAGGGACTACGCTTTTCCATGCAAAGCAAATTTAATTCTTGTCAAGCCTATTCAACCCTTTACTATTTTTTCACATGCGTGAAAGTGTGCGTTCCTTTGTTGATACCGCGCAACAACAACTACTACTACTTCTTCTTCTACTACTACTACGACTACTACTACTGCTACACCAAGTAGTGCAGTTACCGGTGTGAGGAGTCCCAGCCGGCCACTCGAAGCTGATCGTCCAGCTCGTTTCGTCGGCTCCACCTCGCGTGACTTGCACGGGCAACATCTTCCACACGTCTTTGCCGCCTTCGTTCACTTTTACTTCCATTTCCAGCGGCACGTCTTCAGTGCCGTCCTGGTTTATTGGGAAACAAAATGCAAGTTCCAGCAAGCATAAAAAGTAACGAGAATGATGATAGTTTTTTTTTGAAAAACACATTGGGTACAGGACGTCCACACAAGTTTACGCCGAGGCCGCTTTGGCCGTGGTGTCTTTCGCGCACGTATGCAGGTTGGCCCCGGTGTGTGCGTGTGCGTTGAATCATCCGTTCTTTACCCGGTAAATGTCACGGGGCACGTCGTAGTGCGGGCCAAAAGCCTCCAGCGCCGGCTCTCGGCTGTCCTTGAGTTGCTGCAGGAGCCGGGCCGATTTGGTCGGGTCATCGCGCGTTGCTTCTTCGACCCCACCGAGCACGTTGATGCTCAAACCGCTCGCAGTTTCGGAGCGGGTGCAACGCCCCAAGCGATGCACGTAGGTGGTCTGAAAGACACGAGAAAAAAAAATAAAAAAAACGAAAATGAAAATGAAAGAGAAAATTGAACAATGAAAGAAAGAAATGAATGAATAACTCATTTTTGGGCGTTGTGAGACATGCACAAGCATAAGTGCCATGCGTGCACAGGCACTACTACATGTGCACACGCTACATGTACCGCGTCTGCGCCGCCGCCGCTCTCGCGTCCCTCCGGAAGGTCCATGTTGACGACCGTGGTGATGGTTTCAATGTTGATGCCCCGGCTCAGCACGTCGCTGCAAATGCACACGTTGAACTCGCCTGATATAACATCACACCATGAATTACCCGACAAACCAACCCACAACAAACAAACAAAAAGAAATGAAAAAAAAAGAAACAGCAGAATAAGTAAGCTATGGCTGGCTATGATTCACAGCGAGGGTGAGAAGAAGACATGAATGCGGTAGTAAACTAACAGACGACACTTTCGCATGTCATGTGTGCCTGTACTCCTCCCCAACCTTCACGTCAAAGTCAATTCTTTTTTTTTCCTTCTCGTGTTCTTCATCCTCACCGGTTGAGTCTTCTTTGAATTGCCGTAGAGCTTCCGCGCGGGCCTTGGCGTCCCCGTCATGGCTGTTGGCGTATACGCCCACCTTGGCATCCGTATACGGGTACAAGCGCGCGAAAGAACTCATTAATCATGGGGCGGGAAATGGAAGAAATAAAACGAAGACAGCGAAAAAAGAGTTGCAGTCAAAGGCCGCATGTGCTTGTTCAAAACATGATGTCCGATCAAGGTGGCCATAGCTTCCTCTAAACTAGTATTCTATTCTATTCTATTCTATCACAATTACCGTGCCGGGCATTCCGAGGCCGCCCTCTTCCTTGGGCAGCCGAAACTTGTCCCGCGTTGCGTCCACGTCAACTACCGTGTTGGTAAACACTAGTTTCTTGCCCGTGCGGACCACCTGTTGTCGTTGTTTGTTGTTTGTTGTTGTTGGTTCGTTTCGTTGCGGTGATGTGTTTTAAAGACAGGAGAAGGATTGAAGAACGTAATAGCTGGCACCGTAGAAAGAAAATAAAACTGATTTTGAAAAAGCGACGACAGCGAGGCAATTTTTGCGAAAGGAGCACGAACAAACTTTCAAGCCTTGCATGCACCTCTCCAAAAGAAACCTTGACTTCATCTTTTTAATATCAACGACAAGACAATCCAGGCGCAAGCACCTCTGCACTGGTCATGAACGCACATGAACAAGAGTGTTCCTTACCTGTTCGTTGATGCGGCGCATGGTTTCAATCTTCGACTCGTGAGGGTGGAGCAAAAAGTTGGCCTGAAACGCCGCCCGCGTTTTTTGTTCCGTTTGCACATCCACCAGATTGCGACCCTGTAAATTAAAAGAAATACATCAGCGTGGATGATGAGGGCTGTGCGCACAGTCGAGAATGAAAGGGGAGCGAAGCTCAAAAGGTAAGACTCCTAAAAGTCGAGAGCCAACTCAAAGAGGAGAGCTCAAGAAAATCAAATCACTTCATTTTCTCTACTACCATGATTTTTCAACCATTTGTCCCTCATCTTCTTGTCCTCCTACATACTCACTTTCATGAGAGATTGAATGGTTTCCTTGGCCTCGTCGCTAATCGTGGCCGAGACGAAGAGAGCGCGGGCGTTAGGGCAGCACGCCAAAATGTTAGCCACCTTGCACAGAAAAGAGAGAAAGCACCCCGATGCAAGACCACATGAAAGCAAAACAAGCAGGAACAGAAGCAGGAAAAAAAGACGCGGCAAAGTTCAGGCCAAGTGAAAGAACGATACGAGGAAGCTTTCATTCGTAAAAACAAACATGTCTGCACTCCGTCCCTTCAGTACTTCATCTCCTCTTCCTCCCCCTTGCAAATCCATCCTCTCTCCAGCAGCCTCTCCTCGTTTTCTTCTTCTCCATCTAGAGAGCCCATTCTACACCCGAAAGGACTCCTATTCGCCAAACCTCCGTCGTGCCGCGCGCCAAGAGTTCGTCAACTTCGTCAAAGACCACCACCCGGACCCCGCGGCCGTCCACCTTGGGCTTCCCGCCCTTCTGCAGCGACTTGAGCACCTTGGTGATGGTGCCCACCACCACTTGCGCCGTGGCCGCGCGGTCGTCCCGCGCGCCTTTACCTGGGTCCACGCCGTCGGCACCGCCTTTGCCACCGCCGCCTTTCCCACCTCCGCCTTTGCCACCGCCGCCTTTACTGCCTCCGCCTTTACTGCCATGCTCGAGCCCCACCAAAATGCCAACCTTTTTTTATGTATTTTTCCAAGGATTGTCCGAGCAAAGAACAACAAAAAACATGTCAGTGCTTTGCCGAAGTGAAATATATACATTGAGGGAAAGGGGGGGGGAATGATTGCGCCCTACTTTTACTGGTATATGTCTCGAAGACGAGCAAGACAAAAGTCTCAGCCAAAAAAAACATGGATGCTGCATACGTATATATATCAAGCAGGGTCGACTATGGAGAGCTTGCGGGAGCCATTTGTACCTGCAGTGAGTCAATGTCGCCCAGAGCTAGTTTGTTCAAGTCCAGGGTTCCTGCTGACGTGAGTGGCATTTCCGGGTCTACCCGCGATCCGTCCGCGTACGTGTCCAAAGTTCCTTGCGCGTACTCCAAAATCTTGCGCTGGTGCTGCCGCGCCAGCTCGCGGTTCTTGGTGAGCACCAAGGCGCAAGGGCCCGAGTCTTGGCTGCTCGCGGCGCTCGGGCGCTGGGTGGCCGCCTGCATGATGGGCAGAGTAAACGCTGCCGTCTTGCCGTGGCCCGTAGGGGCGTTCACGATGAAGGCGGTCGAGCCCTCGGCGCGCAAAATGCGGGGCAGCGCGACTTCGTGCAAGCGGAACGGAAACGTGTGGCGGGGCTCCATTTTCGCCGTCAAGCACTCCACGATGCCTGGCTTGAGCCCCATTTGCGACCACTGATGTTGGTAACACGTACAGGCGGCCGCAAAGTAGAAGAGTGAAATTTTAAAAAGAAAATACTTAAGGCAGTATCGTGAGCCGTAGAAAACCTCGCTCAGCGAAAATTTGAATCAGAGGCTATTGCAAAAAGAGGGACACGTGGGTAGAAGTGATGCTGAGTGCAAAAACGCGGTCGTATAAATGCTAGAAGTATGGTTACTCGTGTCGCAATTACCTGAGAGACCAGCTCTGTGTCGGGCACCCTCGCGCCATCCACCATGAACGTCTCACGCTCGCTCACGAATTCAGGCGAGTCACGAATCTCTTCGGGCGGAAAATCCATGGACGGCAGAGACGCAGCCACCTCCGCGACTGCGGCAGCAGCCGCAGCCGACTGCACTCCAGTTGGTTCGGCTGCCAAAGGTGCCGCCAGAGCTTCGGCCGCAGCTTGGGCATCGGGGTTGGTGGTGAGCGAGTCCAGCTGGTTCGCTAGCTTGTCTTCAGTCGAGGATTCTAGAGACGCCATCTTATCTTATGCTATGTAATGTATTCCAGACAATACGAGAGGCAGTCGAACGTTGTGGCAAAAGCTGCGCGCTTAGCGACGGTCTCTACTTTGCTAGCTAGAGAGTGCACAAGCTGCAAGAGTGCAAGATTGTGGTTCGTGGATGGAATCATACTTGTGGTCGTCGTGGAGCTTTCGTGTGCTCGTGTGGTCGGTCCCTCACCACAAGCCACAATTCTCCCCTGTAGCCCCATGGCCTCTTGTTCTCTTGTTCTTCTTCGTTGTTCTGTTGTTCTGCTGGCCCCCATGGTGCCCAAATAAGTTAAGAGTAGCTAGTTGGCCTGTGGTCGTCACAAGAGGAATATGGAAGAAACGAGAGGCGCCTCGTTTCTTTTTCTGTCCCTAGGTTTGGAATTGGCTGCGCCACTGGCAATTGAGGCACGACACGGATTGGACTGTTTGCTGTTTGGTTTCTGTGTGTGTACTGTGCATTAGGCCCGCGAGAGCAGGGTCCATTGATGGTTGCAGCGGGCACCTCGGAGGTTGCACAGGGAACTGAAGTGCATGGAGTGTGGCCGTGACGCGAGCCATTAGCACCTTCATCTCTTCGAGAGCAGCAAGCGC
>Ga0307930_1003680_pt1 | contig 11108 bp, 12 predicted proteins | sample OrgLakmetageno46_FD_203161 | JGI IMG/M metagenome (GOLD analysis project Ga0307930, IMG submission 203161) | Saline water microbial communities from Organic Lake, Antarctica - #46 | ecosystem: Environmental > Aquatic > Non-marine Saline and Alkaline > Saline | place: Antarctica: Organic Lake... | reverse complement strand
TGCACAATTCTCGCTCGTTGTCTAAATCGTGTCGGATTTGAATTCTGATACTTGTCTCGAAATCGCTAGTGTCGTGTTTCGTCGGTGAAGTGTCGTCGGATTATTGGTCTGAGTTCGGAAACACCTTCATTTTCCAATTCAAGTTTTTGCCCTTTGTGGCCTGTTTGCCACCTGCGCGAGCACCTCTACATGTGCCCATCTAACTCCTCACACACACTCACGTGTGTTTGCCACCTACTCATATCTACTCTTCCACTTCTCATATCCCTCATGTTTTCATCCTCTTTTTCCCTATTTTTGCTACTATGGTGTGTGCCTCCCTCTCCCTCTATGTATAGGAGAAGGGCCGCACTGCTCTTATGTATGCCTCGCGCAATGGTCACACCGCAACTATGGAGCTGTTGTTGGGAGCGGGGGCTGACAAGGAGGCTAAGTCTGAGGTAAGAGAGACAAAGAGAGCGATTCACACACGCACATGTGGTTGACAAGAGGGTTTGAAGGAGGTAGCACCATGCGGCCTCTCTCCACCACTTTATTGCTGTTCGACTACATGTAGCCTGGGGCCTGGGGCCTAGCCGTAGTGAAAGAGCCTTTTAAGGGTTGCCAAAGAGGCCAGGTTGCCAAGACTTCCTTGGAGGCCTCCCCTCTTTACACCTGCCTTATTTCTCTCTTATTTACATGTGCGTCGAGTGCGTGCACGCACGAGCTTTTCTCTCTTTTTTTTAAGAAGAATAATATTGCGGTCTATTTGAGGTTATATTCTTGACTTTTTTTTTCAATTGTTGCCTATGAATCCATTTCCATCTGAAAGGTGCAGCAACTTATTCACTTTTTTTGTCATTGCCGTATGAAATATACTTTCCTTGCTGACATATTCACTTACATCACATTGCATTGGCCGTGTTGCTTTTTCTGGGTGCGTGCCTGCGTCTGTCTTTTGCTTCTGAACACACATACAGAATGGCAAAACGGCCACGAAGAAGAAGAGGAAATGATCCAGAAGTGGTGGCCCTCCTTGAAAAACAAAGAAGAATTTGGTTTCACTGTACTTTCGGATTTTAAGCGTCCCAATTCCCGGTTAGTTTTTGTTCCTTCTTTTTTTCTCGTCACTTACGCGAATTCCCTTCACCTTAATCAAGTGTAAAGCATGGCAATTGATCGTATTTCGTTTCAAAGCTTTTGCTCTCTTCGTCTTTTTTACACTTTTATGCTCGCAGATGAGACCAATCGCTGTGAGCAGATGAGCGAAGGAATACGACGACTATAAAAGATTACAAAGGCGCTTGAATGACAAGGCGCATAATAACTAAAAAGAAAGAAGTCAGCTAATGAGCGAACATGAGTAAAAAACGGTTGTATGGAGAGAATAAGGGCGAGCTCACGAGAAGTCGTCAACAAAAACAAAACAATATCCTTCCCAGCAATTAAAAACAGACCCAGAAACTTAAGAAAAGCGAGCAAATACGCAATATCCCTCAAATAGTTCTCGCGCTGATTTTTTTTTCGATGCTCACGGATATCGGATTGATATCGGCTACTATGGAGTGATGATAAATGGTGGTTAGCAATTAGCAATTAGGGTAAAACAGGCGATGCGAAAACGCAGTGCGACATCGGCAGTCCGATTCCGAGCCCGGATCGCAGCTGCTTTTTATATAAACCCTCTTACCCCCTTATCAAATGGCGGGTTATGTGCGGATTTTCGTTTGCTTTAGTGGCCGTAAAGCGCAATGGAACTATAGTCTAGCTAGAGAGGTAACCGGCTCATTCAAAATTGTCAAAATATTGGTTGAACCGTACTGAACTCGAAGTGATACAAAAAAAAATACACCGATGTCAGAGTAGTGGACAGAAGTGGGAATGCGTGTGTGATGCGAACATACCAAATATTTAAAGAGGACATGCGCAGGAAGTAAGGAGATTTGCTCATGTCTAACTCGAGTCAACGTCTGCTCAATAAGAGCCGCTGCGCTCGAATTGCTCCAAACACAGCCCCAGCAAATAGTCGCGACCAACCTTACCTCCAAGAAGAAGGCGTAGAGAAGTTGAAGCATTCACACAGCTCACTCCAAGGCGGCCTACACACGATCCGCACGGAGAACGTCAGCCATAACGTGCGATGCACGCGGGGAAGGAGACAGCGAAAAGATAACAAATAGTTAGAGAGAGAGAGAGAGGAAGCCAGACAATAACACCGTTTGCAAGCCCCTGTCGAGGTACCAACTAGTAGTAATTCGTCCGTATGATCAGATACATATCAGGTAGTTACCTCGTCTAGGCTTTTTGACAGGAATTATCAAGTGCTATCTCGTGTAAAAACCAATAACCAATAACCTCACCACATGGCGCCTCCATCGGTAGCCACAATCAAACCGCCGCTACCTTCCCTGTGCATTTCCTGAGACACCATCACTAATTCCTTCACACACACAGGCTTGGCGTCTGTACTAGAGGGCGCTTTCGAATCAACTCTGCTTGAGCCCCGGGTTTGGCCTTGTTGCCACTCTTGCTAGTGGCAGTCTTGGTGAGAGCTACGCCGCCAGATTTGCCACTCCGAGTGGAACTCATCTACGAGATAATAAATGAAGGCATATTGTGTTGCAACATTATGAGGGACATTCATATCATGAACATCAATGCGCCAAGTCTGCTAGGTGCTTAATCTCATGCACCCAGTTGGTAGGTTGGTCGTTCATATCAGCGGCGGCCTCTTTACTAGATAGAGACGAAGTCAGCAAGCCAGCGCCCTCGAAGGAAAAGTCGTAGCTCCGAAGTTTCGTGAATTTGAAGTCTTTCATCGACCACATGCAGACCTTTTGGAATCATCAACAAGAAGATCAACATAAGAATTCACAGAAGTCTTTTGTCACATAGCACAGCTTATGAAGTATTTTTCAAAAGGATCGCTTGTAAGAAACGTAGCTTATGCTAAGAATCTCAAATATTCTCATACCGTTTGATCCCCAGCCCCACTCCACATCATTTTGCTGTCTCCCGTGAAGGCCAAAGCGTACACCTAGAGAGAGTATGCAAGTGCAAACAAAAACACATAAGGCAACAGTGGCGAAAGTAGAGGCTGAGGCTAGCTGTCACACGATATTTCTGCTAGCACCATTCCCTACACACAAGGGGTTGAATCTACGCACGCTACATTACTAGTAGATTATGACTGAGACTCTAACCATCGCGTCTGGCTTGTGCAGAAGTTGAGCGGCAAAGCAGTCTCCAGGAGCGCGCCACACGAGAACGCGGCCGTCGTTGGTGCCCGTCAAGGTGACGTTGTCATTTGGGGCACATGCGCGATGGCCCACAGGACGCGCGGCGTAGGGATCCGGTTGAAGGTGCCTTTCACAAGCACCTACATGTGGGGGGGGGGGGGGGGGCCCAGAGAGGGTTAAGCGAAAGTACGTGTAAAAGAACCACTCCAGGACAAAAAGCTCATGCCTGCACCACCTCCCACCTCCTAGTGCTGTATTTACCAGGGGGTCTTGTTCGTTGGGTTTCCAGCACCAAAGCTTCACGTGGCTCGCTTCGCCGGTGGTCACCCACACCATCTCCGCACAGTAGGCCTTGCACACTAGCGGAGGCGCGCAGCAAGTGGAGTGAATCTGGAGTGGGGGCCCAACTTGGCCTGGCGCGTTCGTGATCAGAGAGGGGGTTTTGCTCTGTGATGAGATGAAAGAAAGAGAGAGAATGGTGAGAATGCATGGCTCGGATAGAGAAGAAGGATATTTTTGAACATGGGAAAGGATCCTATTGCTTACATCGGTCAGGTTGAAGATGGAGACTACATGCTTATCGTCAGCGCCAACCAGCAAGAGCATGAAGGAATCACTGGAGAAGGAAAGGCCAGACACTGAGCGCTGAATGTTGGCTGAGGTGTTGCTGCCATCGATGGTGCGCAAGATCTGAGCGAATTAGGAGAAAGAGGAGAGTTAAGAGAATAAAGCATTTGAGTTAGAGACAGAGTGTATATTAGATTCAACTACACCGCCACTACAGAGTCCTGATGTGATATTTAGCTTTTGTACTCTCCTTCCTCCCTCTTCCTCCTTTACCTCGAAAGTCCCAATGTCCCACACGTGAATGATGGGAGGCTGGCTGTGGCCTTCGATTACAGGGGCACATTGCGCAGAGGCCGCCAGAGTCCCTGATGGATCCACCGCTAGGCTGACGATGCCCTCGCTGTGGCCCATGAAGTAGCGCTGGGTCTTGGCAGCGGGGTCGTGAATCACCGCAATCGCAGCTACGAACCACACGACCAAGAGGGCGCCGCTGGAGGGATCTTTCACTTCAAAAAAGGTTGCGACCGTTCGCATCGCCATTAAAACCGTGCACGTACTCTAGTGCGAAGCCCTAAATCAGAAGAGCAAGATGATGAAGGAGTTGAAGAAGAAGAAATTGAGGCAAGTTGAGATCGAAAGGGTGAGAAGCAACAAACCATTGTCTCACTATAAGCAGTCCCACAGTCTAACTTCACTTTCCTCCGTCTATCCCTACCTCTTCCCTTCTTCTCCCTGTATTTAACCCCTCTATTCTGTACCTGCGACGGCACGGTGCCCGAGCGCTTGAGGAGTCTCTCGCGGTCTTCCTGCCACCCCAGAGGGGGAAACACGCAGGTTTTGGTTTGGGGGTACTCCATCACCGGCAGCTCTCGCGTGGCTTTCTCCCGCGCATCCGCCACTTCTCCCTCGGGTGTCTCTTCTTCGGGCTTAGCGTACAACACCTGAACAATGAAGAAGAAATTTAAGAGAGTAAAACGAAAGAATGTGCGTGCAAAGAAGAAATCGAAGGTATAGCCTTTCGAAGACGCTAGACACAGAATAATTTAAGCTCCTTAGGCCACTTTATACCTTGAAGAAAGTGTTCATGTTCCCATTGTCGCACAGCCCGTGCAAATCCTCCATATCAGGCCAGGTCGCAAACGGCTGCCCGGGAGTGCGAGACACTTTCAGCACTGCTCGAAACTTCTCGAACGACACCCGGCGATTCCCGTCGTCGTCAACTGTCACGTCTTTGCTGTGGTTCGACTCAAACATTTTTCGCACCTGACACCACAAGGACCAACCACAACGAGAAGAGGCAATCATTGGAGATGATAGATATTCCAACCCAGACAGAATCTTACATCAGCATACGTACTGCCATCGTTTTCAGAAGCAAAGTATACAAAGGACCTAGTGTTTACCTCTTGCCGCGCAAAGCGTTCGAAGAGGTCGTCTTTCGGCACAAATAGGCGCGTCGTGCCGCTAATCTTCGCGTTCTCGACAGTGGTGGCGCGGTGTAGCGTAGCGGAAGCCACACATTATCGTGCTGCTTTTCCATCAGAGGGTTCACGGAGGCTTTCATCGAACGAATGACTTGATCCTGGTATTTGGGTGGCGGTGGGAGAGGTCTTCGAAATGCTGAGTGCCCCAATCCTTGGGAAGTGGCGGTGGCCCTGGCACAGTAGCGCCGTAGTGCAAGTCGTTCATCGCTTGAGACACCTGGAAGGAGAAGCCATCATGAAAGGGGGGGGGTCGTGCTTTGGTGAAGTGAGAGACTCTGAACGGGTTGGCCTTTGACGGTATGGCTTTACAGTATGAATTTTAGTTAACCCATTCCTAGTAACTCGCAGCTGTAACGTCAATGCTAGCAATTGCATAACTATTTCATTTACAGCACCCGGACCTTACTTCGTCCGTTGTCATTTGAGTCAAACATTTTCGCAACCCCTTGGTACTCCATCTGATCATAGCCCGGTAAAAAGTCATTCAGCGCTCGAATGCACTCTCGCGTCTATGATATACAAACGTGTATGAGCAGCACATTCAAACATCCCCAGGTATAGCGTAGCTGATGCTCATCGTTAGCAGCCTCATCAAAGTTGGGTTCATTGCTATTGTTAGTACCTTGAGGAAACCAGAGTACTCAAGGTCATGCTTGCGTTACTACTCCTTGACGCCCATCTTGATGTTGCTCTTCCACCGTTTGGAAGCCTCAGTCGAGGTACCTAGAAAAATTGGTTCGCCCGTAAGTGCAGTTGCAGAATCCAAATAGGTACCTCATCTAGCCATTATGAACGGAAGTAGCAAATACTATCTTGACCAAAAATTCATTCCGCGCAAACAAACATTATTAGGGCCATTACCTCTTCAAGCCTCATTGCGCCAAGAGCTCCTCTAGGATTCGTTTGGGCCCCAGATGCGTGTCGTCAAGAATGCCCGGAGGACTTGACAAAAGCGTCTGTGCCCCGAGAGCTTTTGATCTTTTGATGTAGCGTGCGCGGCAGCGGCATGGGCGATGGGCGAAGCCACCCCGTACGGGCTAGGGTTCGTAAAAATAAGTAACAGTTTTGACCCAAATAAGTAAATAATTAAGTAAATACGGTATATACGGTGATTTATACCGTATATTAGGGTGGGAAAGTACCATTTTTAAGATTCCGGTTTTTAAAAGTCCCGTTAATCGGAAAAAGTGGAAAAATCTGTTACTTATTTACCTATAAATTTACTTATTTGGCCACAAAAATTTGCATATATAAGTAATACTTATTTTTATCAACCCTAGTACGGGCATGGTCATTTTCTGCGTGATAATGCATCTGTACTGTACGGTAAGGGTAAGCACTATACGTAGGTAACGACTGTTACGATACGGAGTAAATATATTCAAGCCCCTAAATTTGAACTAAATCATTATCGCTAAGGATAAAGTAACATTTAACATTAAATTTCAGCCCACTGCCCACTCCGGACCATCCGCGTCGCCGGTGTGAACTCCTTATGAGAGAGGGAGGGGCTTGATTGAATGAAAAGTTATTTTAAACCCGAATGTAGCGTTAAATGTTTAAGAATCAGAACCATTATTGAGGTTAAATTTAACGTTAAATTGAAGCCTAACGGTTCATTCAAGCCTTGTGATTTTATGTAGTTCCATATTGATGGGATTATATAGGAGCGCTATGTTTAATGTTGATAGATGATTCGAAGCCACCGTTTCTTTCTGGATCGGATGTGTCCGAGTGGTGGAAATTGGTGCTTAGTGCTTAGTGCTGGCTATTTTAGTGGGCTTCAATGGCATTTAATGGCTCTCGAGTTAGCGTTAGAAATAGGACTCGTGCTCATTCTGGGTCGACCGTTTCCTGGTGTTCTGGAAATTTTAGTACAGTGAATGGAATTAAGTTTATGCGTCACTGGGGTATTGTTAATCTGGAGGGACTTCGAAGTGGCCAAGTATCGCTAACGAGGTAAGAGCAAAGCGTCGCCGACAACAAAGCCCCTCCCTGTATAGCTCTGCAGTCCCTAAAGAGGACTATAAACCCCACTGTTCGTACATGAACAGGTTTGCTGTCAAAAAAATTTAGAAACCTTTGTATCTGCATCCTGAACTGAACCTGAACCAGGCAAGTATGGGCATTTGGGGAAGTCGCATGCTTGTTGGAAATTCGCTTCCCGCCATGAGACTCACGACCGGGCGCGTGCACCCCCAGTTACCTCCCGCAGCCCGGGCCATTTCACCAGCTATGCAGCTGGGATTGTCGCTCCGCACCTCACTGCTGTGCTGGCATAGTACGCCTCAGCGCACTCAGCACTCAGCAACACTTTAACCCGGCAAACTATCGCATTTAGTTGCCGCATATCTTGAATGCCTCAAACCTTAACTCAGCAGGTGTTCACTCCCATGATCTTAAACTTGACTCTTTCACTGGTGTCTGCATTTGACCACGGAACCATCATAAAATGGACTTCACCTTCGACCACACCTGCATCATCACTGGATGTTGACGAAAAGCGGCTTTTGTTGCGTATTCTATGGTTATGGTTGTCCCCAATGAGATTTGAAGGGCCACCATTAAGATCCGGTGAATGGAAAAAGGAATGAGCCGTGTCATGGACTGTCCGCCACGGATTCCCAGGTACATGCTGTAAATGACAAAAGCATGCACAAAATATGGCGTGAAGCAGTATCAATACAAGACTCCAATCGTAATAAACAACTCACTATATCGCTTTCGAGACGTAGGCTTCCTTTCCGCGCGTCTACATCTACTTGAGAAGACCGGTCGTGCCAAAAACCTTGCAAAGGACGTGCAATCGAAGACGAGCTTTAGGGTACAGGAGGCCATTTCAGGTCGATTCTTAAAAAAGTAAATTTACCGTCGAGCACGGCAGGATCCTTCCATGTGCCCGCTAAAACCATGTTGCAGTCCGGGCAAAACGGAAGGCAGCCAATAGAAGAAAAAGTAGTGAACACGTATATTTGGAAGTATTGTCTGACAAAATCAAGCACAGTAAATGTTATGGTCTTTTTTTTACGTCAAGAACCTGAAATTGATCCTTTTGCCTCTCTCGTGGATATTCTCATGGCCGAGAGCTCGTTTGCATACGCTAGAATACCGGTGATCTATCCATGCTAGTCGCAACATAGCACGAGCGCGAACTTTGAGTGCTGCATACGAAGGCCAAATACCACCTTCAGCAAACGAGATATCTGATTTTGCATTACGACCGTGCGAATGGCTGCTAGTTACAAACACTATCGCCTGCCCGTAGTTCGCGTAGCTCCGTAAATATTCAACAAGCAACCCAGGGTCATCGGCTTTGAAGCGCCCTGCGAACGATATAATTCCGGGAAGATTTTCTATACTTTCGTTGCGAATCGCCGGAGGCAATGGTGGAATTGGTGGCGACACATTCTTATCCGATTGAGATTGTCCACGGTTTTTTGGCTTTTTTTTCTTCTCGTTCGACTTTAGACGCCTACGCGTGAACGGGGTGTTATCAAACATGCTGTCAAGATCAGGGCCTAGGTTTTGCGATGAAGCTTCAGCCAAAGAGTATTCCCAGCCAAGCTTGCCATTGTGGTCAACGTGTCGCCACCCCTTGGTGTCCGGCCGAGAAGGCTTGAGCCCACCAGCTGCTACTGAAGGTGGGGTTGACAAATACTTGCCACCAGGGCACACTTCAAGCTCATTACTTCCAGCTCTTTGAAAAAGATACGGTTTGTTCTGAGAAGATTCGCTTTCATTCAGCAGAAGTATCGATGCACTTTCAGTTTCTGATTCGTGAGAGTCCAGCAGGTGACTGGCGACCCCCCAGAGCGACTGGTTGCCAGCCAAGGTCCAAGCAAAGGCCAGTAGATCGGTAATTAGTTGGTGGCCCGACCATAATGGGTGTGCGCCCGCCTTAGTATCCCACAGTTCCGGGCGCAGCGGTACCTTATCGGGCCAGACTGCATCGCGCACCGACACTACTGGCACGCCATACGCACGGCATACCGGGTGGTATACATCACGGCCAAAAGAAATGGTACTCCTATCCGGCGCGTTGTTCATCCCGCGATGCACATCTAAGTACAAAAGCGTTGCCTGCGGATTCAAACGATTTATTATAGCAGATTTAGTTTCAGGCCTATCTTCAGCAGCTTCCTCGGTGGCCTCTAGGAAACGCCGAACTAAACGCTCAGTTGTCGCCCTACACATGGATGCATACCTGTTCGGATATTATCACACCTCAGTACAGGGTCCAAAGCGAACCATTAAATTCACATTTGTGTATCAAAGACTTACTGTGCTTTTTGTTCTGGTGTTTCACCCATGTTGGGATCATTTATTCCTGCCGCGCAAAGGCGCAGAAGTGCGGATATGAGTAATACACGCACAACACAAATAATATTGAGCAAGAGTTCGCACCATAATCAACGATCAGTAGGTCAGGGCGGATTGATAAAACTTCATTGAAGTGGCTCAAACGCCATGCTGAGGTTGTCGCCGGCACTCCCAAGTTGAATAGCTTGATACTGGGGTTCTGATGACGTTCCTTAAGCCACTCAACGAAGCGGTGCGCCCAGCTACACAGCCCTGGAATGTCCTGCTGCTTCGATTGTGGCAATGCATATGAGCCACAGGCCCCGCCATGAGTCACACTGCCGCCAATCACGGCAACTCGCACTGCAAGCCCTTTCTGAGCCATGTCAATCACATGTGCAAGTCGCCTGAGGTCACCAGGCACCTGTCAGAAAAAAAAAAAGAAAAAAAAAAGAGTTCACTTAACGCATTATAATGAATAGTGTCTGAAGTCAAAATGACAATCCCAGCGTTAGTACCGCTTCGCGACTCCGCCAAAAGTCTTGGTCGGACAGTGGGTAGCATGAGTACTTGTCGCCACTCTGACTGCCCACGAGCCTAAATCCAGGCTTAATTTCAGCAGGAACGAAGTTGATCGTGACACCGCCCGAAGGACAGCGGGCTGAAACCTTATGCTTTCCAAGAGGTTGGTGTAAATTATGACTGTTACATCGTGGTAACGCGCGACCATGTTCAAAAAGGGCTAAACAAGGTAGGGTCTCGTTACGCTGTACAAATATTGTGGTGTTCTGGCCCAGCACTATTGTATGAGGAGCGCTCACGAGAAGCCACCATCCCAGGGTGCTAACAAAATGAATCCTACGCATCGACCTAATTTTGCATGATGTTGATACGCAGCGGAACGTTAGCTTTCTTTACGTTGAGTAACTATACCTAAGTTTTAAAGGGCTCCGCAGTGACTGAGCTGCACCTTCGTAAGATTAGCTTGAGCCACTAAGCAGTTGAGCGCCATTTTCGAGCTCGTATTGTACAGTACAGGGACCAGTTTTAAACTACCAAGGGGCTATGCTAGCTGCTGTAGTAGGGAGGGGCTTGGGCCCTAACTCAAGGAGATCCGAGTGAATTGACTTCAGAGTTTGCATACTGTACGCCTCAAGTATCACCTAGAAAGGCCGGTGAGGTTAGAATAGTTGGCAAATTGGATGTTTGAAACTGGTTTATGAAGGGAAGTGGGCAAAAAGGGGGCGAAACTGACGTCAAAAATCAAATTTTCGGTGCTCAAATCCCATGACGACAACACCGCCTTCCCATCATGAGGGATTTCTACTTTTCTTAGGCACAACCGAGGCTGAGCTCTATGGTGTTTCGCGTCGGTGACAATTTTGGTATAAAAATAGCAACCAATGGTTAATTCTGTGGTAGTCCACCTGAGCGACCATAACCCCTGTTATGGTCGCTCAGGTGGACTACCACATTAGAGCAGAGCAGAGCATAAATGGTAAGGAAACTACAGAGTACATTCACAAAGTCTCAATGATCT
>Ga0307930_1003679_pt1 | contig 11109 bp, 6 predicted proteins | sample OrgLakmetageno46_FD_203161 | JGI IMG/M metagenome (GOLD analysis project Ga0307930, IMG submission 203161) | Saline water microbial communities from Organic Lake, Antarctica - #46 | ecosystem: Environmental > Aquatic > Non-marine Saline and Alkaline > Saline | place: Antarctica: Organic Lake... | reverse complement strand
GAGCAAGTGGCCGTTGCCGCTACTTGTAAGCACATACTCTGCAAGGGCTACTGTAGTCAGCCGGCGTTGAGTGTAGCCCAAGAGCAACCCGCTGATTTGCAAGTGAAGGACATGGTCAAAGCGGGTGTAATTCACTTTCCATGAAGCCTCACTACCCAAGGCACTGCCTTGACTGACGCTGTAGTCGCAAAATGTAGTGCGTGGTCGATATACAGAGCCTGAACGCACCAAGAAATGCTGATAGCGGCGCAAGAATCTCACTGGCAAGTGCGCGAGTACGTTCGCAGGAGGAAAGAAGGTGTCGTCATCACTCTCATCAAGGCTGCTACTTGAGGTGACATTCTGCAAAACCCAATCCACATCATCAGCACCGTGGCTAGAGTTGAATCCCTCTTCCTTCCAAACGAAATCTTCGAACCAGGGAAAACTCCCCGCAGCCAATACCTCAGAGTGCCGCATGCAATCCCAACCCGCTTTCTTGCGCGTTGCTCCGAAGAGAGCGCCCCGGTAACGCCGGTGGTATTCGAATTCGTCTTCAGCTGAGCCTTTGAAGGCATACGCATACGGGTTACTGTGCGTGTGTGCTGCCGATTCTGCGGCTCTCGTGTTGGATTGAGACTTGGCAGTGGCAAAATTTTCAAATGCTGCCCACTTGCGCGGCACACAATCCACGACGCGCTCAGCTGGTATTGCAATCCATATCGGACGAATCACAGCCATGGTATTCGATGAAGCACTGTCATCTGACGAAGTGCTTTGAGCGTTTTTCGTTTGACTCAGGGGACACGAACGCGCTGGAAGTGGCCAGCCGCTGGTCCCCAGAAGACTCGCATCAGAGCCGATCAGACGTTTGAGAGTGTGGAGTCGAGTGCTAGCTGTGCTATTCGTACTGCTGCTCAATCTCCCATTGAATGAAGGGTTGTTGGCAGCATCTCCGATGGTCTTTGCAGAAGCCCATGATTCAAACTCGTCCAAATGCTGAGGCTTTAGGCGCGGCGCAGCGCACTCAAAAGTGCAGTACGGAGGCACGCAAGGCACCGATGCAAACTTGCCCGTGGCCGAAGTTGTGCCACGCGCTGTCTGAGGGCGGTGGTCCGGGGCTAAGGCAGCCCGCCGCGCTAGAGTGGCAGCACGGCTAGCATCTTCTGCAGCCTGCTGTGCAGCATGAGCAGGCAGCTTTGGAGTGTAAACGGCATGGGTTTTGTCTATGACGCCGCGACTGCTGACGCTGTTGCCAGAGATCTCGTTTGCCAAGCGCCCACGCATTGTGACCTCGAGCAACCTAGCCACGCACGCGCGGTCTGTACAACCTCCTCCGGAATCTATCTTCATAGCGTCCGCAGCCGCCATGGCTAGCTGTGGAATATCGTCACCCCACGAGAAAGTCACGTCCGCTACTTGCCCGTCGCTACCATGAACTTGAAGCGAGAGACCTTCAGCAACCCTCCCACTCCATAGGAATGACCAACATAATAGCCCAACGCAAATGTGTCGAGTGCACATGAATACACTTGAACCAGAACTAGGTCAGTGAGCAAGAATGCTACATCAGAACCAGAACTGTAACAGCACCAGCAGCGGTCGGCATGATGGCTTCATAGGCTTTCAGGCTTTCAGCTCTTCGACATTCGACGAAAGACAAAGATGAATCCCAGTTTCCCACAGAAAATTCGAGAATTCGCTGCGCGCAGTCCCTAACGAATTATTTCACACAGCGGGCTATCGTCTATCGTCTACCAAGGAAAAGTAATTACCCATACCAATGACTCTAGTACTCACTTACTTAGGTATAGATACCAGATAAGTAAATAATGAGGAGTTGGGTTGTTATGGAGTTATTCCAGTGTATACGTTACAAATTCACCCACTCGACAATGCTGGGAGTTCAGTACAGGAGTTGGGTTCACTTTTAAGGCAAACTCCTCCTCCGAACAATCAACTGATTTGATTGACGTAGCCACGAATATGGTCATCGGCTCGTGAACTTGTCACATGCGTTATCTTATTCTTCTTTAACAGGGAGTATTAATTAAGGATCTATTTATCAAGTATGCCCGTTCAAAAGGCCTAGAAACGCCAAACGCCAATATGGCAAAGAAACGGATTGAAGGTGAAGGTGAGCCGGATGTGTTCTCTCTGTCTCAGTCCACTCTACTCGGACTAGTAATCGCGTTCCATTATGAATTTGCTTTGTGTCCTTCTATGACCATCGTTCGCTACTTGTGGGAATAGATATATAAAATCCAATTGATATGGAATGGGCAATGAGCTCTTAATTTTTCGTAGTTTCTCAATGCGATAACCTTTTGAAGTTTTTATGGTGCTAACGTGGACAAGGGACCAGTGCGTAGAAGCAATATGCACAGTCGACGGGCCAACCCCCTCTATATACCACAGGGGTGCCCCATACTCGAACATGCGCGGCCTATGTATTAATACAATGGCAATGCGGTACCCTCCGAGTCGTAATTAAATAAAATTTGTTTTTGGGTATTAATTTACGTAAAAGAAGTCGTTGAGCTTAGCAGTTGGATGAAGGACAGGTCTATGAGTGATAGAGCATGTGCCGAAATCTTAGCTCAATCGGACCCAATTCACTATTCTAACGGCTAGTGCTACGAACCACACGTTTCTCGTAAATTTGGTCTTTTTGCGAAGATACGCGCACAGAAATTTTCAGGAAATCGCATCTGCTGTTGTTCATTCCGAATAGCGTCCAAACCCACGCCCGATGCTACTTAAGTAGCAATCATGAGGCGATCTATAATTTCCAAACAAATAGTGAAGCCAATCACATCGGCGTGGGTGCGACTATCGCTAATAAAAACATTCGAGATGCGCAAGGATGTGACTCAAGAGACCTTTGAAACAATCAAGCAGATCATAACGGCGAGAAAAGGCCAAGGATGCGCAGCGCGTCCATGAAGACTCAGCATACGCTGCGCTACACAATTAATCACTTTTTTTTCATGTTTTCAACATTTGGGTCCTATTTTTCGGAGCCCACTACGTCAGACCACCGACTCGCCTATCAGACTTAGGGAAATCAATGTACTTTAAATGTCTTCAGGTTTCATTTGCGCTATTGAACTCTAAGAGAGTCGTTAATATACTCAAGTTAGACGGTTCTATAGTTGAAATCTTATTTAATTCTGACTCTGAAGGTAAAGTAATTTCATGCAGTTCAAAGTTCATGCCCCCGCCACGCAGCACAAAGAAACACCGGGATGAATAATAAGCCCATTGAATTACCTTTTTGGCTTAGTTGGGATACCATTCTTCAATCATGAATGAAGGCCCATTTAAGTCCTTTCGAACAAGTAACAGAAACAAGGGAAGTAAATGCCACCTTTAAGGGTACCACGACTTTTGATTCTGGTCCCAAAACGAGGTGGCCTGCATGGGCACCGGTGGGTCAGGTAACCACGAGGTCGAGTCCTTGTGGTAGCACCCGAAGTAACAAAAGCGCTTCGTGGCTGCGCTCATTTGGTTGCACGCGCACACGATTTTCAAGAGCTGGTATACACTGGCGTGCAAGGCGGGGCTTTTCACGGCTAGGCTGAGCCCCCCACGGCCGTTTTGGCTCGCGCCGCAAGTGGTGGAGCACCCGAAGCCCTGGTTGTTTTCGTCTCCGCTGACCACCCATGCTTGCGTAGGGTCGTGCGTGGCTGCCACCTAAAAGTTGGCCAAAATGAACACACACATGAGTTGTGTCATCATGATGAAGAAATGTAATATTGCGTGAATGATATTAAAGTTGAACAAGCACAACAAGCACCCGCGCACACGAGAAAAGTTGTAGAGGGTGCAGGAAAATGCATTGTACATCTTGATTGGGCAACGACACTAATACGCCGTACCCCAAATTTAGCGTGGCTGTTGATGGAGTGAAAGCTGCCGTACATGGCCCAGGCACGGTCTTGGCCGTTGATTTCAAAGGACGCGGCAATGGCGTTTTCGACCGACTGCGCCGCGCCGCCGTTAGCGTTCAAGCTTAAACCCGCGGATTCGTCGACCAAACACATGTTATTGGTGGCCGCGGAGTAGTCGTCGCCTTGGCAGATTGAAGCAAAACCGTACTATAGGAGCCAACGTTGAGAAAAAGAGAGAAAAGAAAAGAACGAATGTAATGAATACAGTGAATGAATTGCAAGACCAGTTGCGCCACAAGATACACACGTGAAATAGGTGAGGTACAAAGAAAAAGAAAGAAACGAACGATTTTTTTTTTGCAGGTACATCTTTCATCAACTTTCCTCTCGAGAGGAGCCCATGGATGGGACTTGCTGGGAGCATGAAAACATGTGGACGTTTGTTCGCTTCGCTTACCTGGTTTTCCCACCAATTCGCCACCCCAAGGTCCACGCCAAGGCCGCTGGCGACTAGCAGCCACGGAGGCACTTCATCGTCTTTCGCGTGGCTGAAGAGGGTGACGGTGTTGCCGCCCACCTATAGGCAGCAAAAGCAGGAGCAGTAGCAGTACAGAGATTGAAGCGTTAGTTTTGGAGTACATGCGTTGAGCCCGAAGGAAAAAAGAGCCACCACGAGAAGAGAAATTTACAAATAATAGATAGATAAGCACAACTAGAGGAAGCCCGAAGTAACGAACAGAAAATTACTGCCTGTAGAAATTGAACTACTTTTGAGATTAAGTTATCATGATATCGCTTAAAAGAAAAAAGGCAAGAAGGCAATTTGGTCTTACTCTTTTTAATGTCCGTACTAAGTAACGCTACTAACCGTCGTGAGTTCCATCGACTGTGATGACATGCCAGTAGTGCTGGTGCCGGCAAACACCGTGTCAAGAATGCTCCATTCCGCGTCCCGGGTCTGAGCGCTGGTGCAAGTGTAGTCGGTGAGGTGGCCTGCGGTGCCGTTGGCGCAACTGGTGGTGCCGGTGCTGCAGAGCCGCGCCGTTTGCAGCACGGGCGCCGCGCGCTGGAGCTCAGAGGCTGACAGCGTGAGGCCTGAATGATTGAAGATGGAAAGAGAAAGAGGGAGACATAGAGAGAGAGAGAGGCATGAAGCATAGGGAGTTAAAAAAGGAGTACACAAGATTAAAAATTGCGTAAAGAGAAAAGAAAAACCGAGGTGAGTCAGTAGCACGCACTTTTTAGCAAGTAAAGCAAAATCACACAAGAATTTGGCAACAGTTTGGCCTAAGAATGCACGCGTGGCTGCGTGTGTGCATATGTGTGCCCTGTGCATTCATTACCCATGAAAGACTGGCCGAGGAACGTGTTGTTGTCGAGCTGACAGCCCAGGGGGGCAAACTTGTCTTTGGTGGAGGGGTCGGGCCAGTTGGGGGTGGTGACTTGCAGCCAATAGCCAGTGCTGTTTTCTTCGAAGCACATGGCGCCTTTGGAGTGGGCGTACGGACTCCCGCATGCGTTGTAGTACGCAGGCAAGTCCTAACAAACAACAATCAAACCCCCCAAACAATAGACCAACGGGTAAAACAGTTCATGGAGTTTCCACCCCGTGATGTGCGTACTTTTACTACGCAAGGAAGAAAGAGCTGGCGACAGCCTCGTAAATTGAGAAACAAAACAACACCATCGAAGGCAAAATCAACATGTTAAGAAGACCCCAAAAACACACACCTTGGAAGCGCACGATATTTGCTTGCAGGTGCTTCCACCGCAAATGGGGTCGTCCTCGCCGAGCTCGTCGCACGGCGCGTAGGGGGACGAACTGCAACGCTGGCCGCACTCGTCGTCGCTGGTGCAAAAAGTGTACGGCAAACTTTCGTCGGAGTACGCCGAGTAGCCGCACACGTTGGCGACGTACGACGACGACGTGGCCTGAAATTCGTCGTTCCAAAAGGCCCTGATGTTACACCAAAAGAAGAAGAAGGATGGCGGAAGTGAAGCGCACGAAACGATCAACAACGGAGAAACACTTTATAAAAATATGGAAATGGGAACGGGCAATCAAAGGCGCTAGAACTAGGTATACAAATCAAGGATACGCGATGAGAATGCCCCTCCCCCAAAAGAGAGCTCCCCCGAATGTCCTTTTCTGTGTAAAGGGAAGTAGAGATCGCCATTAGTACCACTCGACCGAAGAATCGTCGAAGTTTCTGCGGTTTTGCGCGCCTCGCATCAAGGTTTGGCTGAGGGGGTCGCGGCCGCCCTGCCCAAGGCACTCAAGCGATTGGCCGGTGGCCTCATCCACCACGTCTTGAAAGTAACGCAGCGTGGGGTGGTTAGCGTCGGCGTACAGGTAGCACAGCCCGCTGCCTTTGCCGGCGCCGTACTCGGGAAACGGCATCCCGACGCAGGTAGGGTCTGGGCAGTCGCAGTGGACGTCACTCACGTTGAGGGCGTCTAAGTCGGGGTACCCGTACGACGCTTCAATTTGCCAGAGGTCCTTGGCTTCAAACGTTTCTTTCGGGAGCTTCAACACGAAAAACCAGTCCACTGTTTCAACAGACGTAAAAAATAGAAGAGCGTATTAGTTGGTAGAATGGGTAAATGTCCCGTGGAAATGCAACCAAGATGAGCATGTTTCACGACTAATATGTGCACCTACTCCTCATCGTATGAGTCTACCGCAAGCATTCGTCGCAATACAAACACAGTGGAACGGGCAAAAATGCCGCCGAGCAATCAAACAGTGAAGCACGCTCCAACATTTTTCAAGCGAGAAAAAATCAAGGATTAAGCCCTTGATGAGATCAAGTATGATGGATTGCATTTATCATCTCAAGGATATAATTTGGTTGCCCTGACGTTTGACCAGTATAATATAACCCTTTAAGATCTGTACCTGCGTTCCCAAATCCGTCATACGATGCGATCGGTACCTCCACGCTGTCGACGCTTCGAAGCAGCGATGGTATAGTGGCCACAATTAAGCGTGCGACACGCATTTTCGTGGCAGAAACGCGCCTAATAATAGAGCAACTACAGTAGTCTACAGTGAAAGAAAGAAGAATCATCCAAACGAGATGCTGAGATTCATCAGTTCGCAAGATAGCTTGAGGGCCGTTGGAAAAATTATTCGTCTTTCTGCTTTCTGTCCGAGGGTTTCCTGTCACTAATTTAGTAATACCGGCAAAACCCCCCAAATCACCGGGCCGGCTCTCAACAATTCCATTCCTACGAGTCAGTCTTCTACAAGAAGACCGACGACGACTGCGGTAACTGCGGTCGGTGGTCTGCTGAATTCCTTCCCCGGGCGTGTGCCGTACAGTAGTGGTCTTTACTTTGGCTCAGTTCAGGAGCGTACCGCCCGCGAACAATATGCCCACATACGAGAGATCGTATGGCGCGTTGGGGGAATACTCCCTCTCATCTGGTGCTGATGAGGAGACTATCGGTATGAAGGAGGTTTTGTCTAGGCGAGCCGGGGCATCCTGGAGGCTTCTCAAGCTAGGAGCGAGCGCAGGCGCGCTCGCCTTTGTCAGCGCATACACCGGATCCCACGTGCGTATTAATGTTTCTTTCATTACCTGATAGTGCTGCCAACCTTCATCATTGTTTAATCAGGTTCCCTGTTCCCGATTCCATTCTACCCGCAACACACTCATTATGCTTCCCTCAGTAAAACTCCCATTTGGATGTTTCACTTTGCTCCGAACCTCACACTTCTTATGGTTTAAATGTGCACAGTATCTGGCTTCTTCGTCATCTTCTGCCCACGAACAGCTCGAAGTTGCCCCCACCATCGACGTGGTTCCATCCTCCGCCCTCGCCAGCGACTGCGGCGATGCTTCCCCGGACCAGAGATCGAGCGCTTGTTTCGACAGCGCGACCCAAAGCTTCAGGAATGAGTGGTTGCTTTGGAGAGAGCGCGCGCCGCGTGCATCGCCCACTGCTGTTCTGAACGCCCACGAATTAGCTGCGGCAATGCACCGCTTCGACCACGTGAACCCTTTATCGTTGTCCACAGCCGACAGGAGCGAGAGTGATGATGGCGAGAACTCGATGTCCAAGAAGGAGAATGCCGCAGCTTTGGAGGCCACAAAGCAAGCGCAGGGAGAGAAGGCGGAAGCTGCGGGCTTTCTTGAGGAAACGGAGGATGGGATGCCGGAAGGTGGACGCAAGCGGTCAAGGGCACGGCGCTTGACAGAATCAAGCACAAGCACAGCAGACGACGGCGACGACAGCGAAGCGTCAACCCCTGCCTTCACCATTACCGTAGGCAATGCTTACACCGCCAAATCCGGGGGCTACTCGGCGGAATACCCGTGGAAGTACATGGCGGAGCCGTACCGGGCCACTACGCTGGCGGTGGAGGCACCCGTGAGCGGCGCGTCGTACCGTTGGACGGTCGATGGCCACGTGCAGGGTTATGGGAGCTCCACTGCGGTGCTGTTCCAACAAATCGGGTACCACGCCGTCACCGTAGAGCGCCTGGCGGAAGACAAAGACTTTGAAGACCCCGTGACGGCGAACGTGATGTGCAAGTACGTGCGGCGCGAAGTGCGGTCGATGACTGACGCGGACCGCGAAGCTTGGCTTTCGGCAGTACAAGTGCTCCAACACGTCCCCACGAGTGCAGGCCAGGTAAGGGAAGAAAACTGCCTCCAGCATTGATGATGAATTACTCCCCCGCTGAGAAGGAGAAACAAAGGTTGTCTCCTCAAGTTGTGTGTTTTTTCTTCTCGTACTATTGAATTATACCTTTAGCGTGCTTTAATGACCTCAACGTTTGATTGCTTTACGTAGCTAGCAAGTCTCTAAAGTTTTTCTTCTTTTTTAAACAGGCGCTGTATGGCCCAAATTACTATTCCAAGGACCATTTCACTCGGTTACACTTGTACTACGGTGGGGCTGTAGACTGCGACCGCTGGCACCAGGGCGCGGGGTTTGTGACGAGCCACGTAGCCTTGACCTTGATGTTTGAACAGGCTCTGCAGAGCGTGAATCCGACAATTGCGGCCCCGTACTGGGACTTCACCCTCGATTCTACTTTTTACGGCTCGTCGGTCCGTTGCTAATTGCCCCCCTATATTTTTCAGATGTGTGTGTTTTTTCTAAACATGAGAATAGGTGTTGACATCAACCGTACCTTTGCTTCTTTGCTTCTTTGTATCTCTGAATTCTTTGGAAAATGTCTCACACTTCTACCTCCTCTCTCTCTTTCTTATCTCCTCTTCTATTGCTGTACCGTTTTCGCCGTTGCACACATGAATGTCTTATACCAAGGATTGGTCCAAAAGCTTCGTCTTTGCGGACGACTGGTTCGGCGCTGCGAACCCCGCCAATGATCTGCACACCCCCGTCAAGGGGCGCTTTGCGTTCGTGTCCGCACTCGCCAACGCGTCCCAGTACACGGGCTTCGTGAATTCCTATGGCCTGATGCGCGCGCCCTGGAACAACGACCCCACGCCCTTTTTGACGCGCAGCGGCCACGTGTACGGGTACCCCAACAACATGAAGCCGTCGAGCTGCCAAACCTACGCGATGGCCGTGAAAAAGACCACGTGGATGTCGCTGTCTAAAGTTCTCAACGCAGCGGCCCACGGCCACATTCACGAGCTCGTGGGCGGCAGCTGGAACCATTACTTGAAGACCGCCAACCGGGGTGTTTCCTCGCCGGCCGTGTACACTTTTGCGCATCAAATTCAGCCGATGAGCAAGATGCTGTACCGGGAGGGCTACGTGACGTGCCCTGAATCTTGTGACATGACCACGCCTTCGGAAAGCTGCCAGTGCAACGCGAACTTGGAAAAACTTGGCACCAAGCCCGCAGGACAGGTGCTTCAAGAAGTGGGCATTTTAGCAGCCGTGGATTTTTACGACGAAGGATACCGCAGTTTGTCCTCTGAGCAGTTCTTAGATGACGAGGGCAATTACAAACCAATCCTTGATGGCTACTCTGAGTCAGAATCGACGCACATCTACAACAAGTTGTTGGCTATGTTGGCGAACCCGGGTCATTTGGGAGACATGTACCAAGCGACGAGCACCAACGACATTACGTTTTGGACCATTCACCTGACCGTAGACCGCTTGTGGCACTACAAGCGCTTAGGAAACTTACAAAACTACGACGAAACTTGGGATCCTTTGCACACCTGCTACGGCCACAACCCAGACGACGTGCAGCCCTTCATGAACTTGTTTGGGGAAACGAACACCGGTGCGTATGCCGCGAACATCACGATCTCAAGCATGGGCGGCGAATGGTCCACAAGTGCGAAAATTGAGGATGCAGCAGTACCACCGTACCGCCGCAGACTGCGCAAGTCTGAAACCACTGGAGGGGAGAGTGCGAGTGGTTTATCGTCAGCTCAAAAGATTTTTGGCTCATCAGCGCCGAGCTCGACTTCAGCAGCGAACACGTACTACACTAACGCAGAGCTATACACCTTGCTTCACCCAATGAGCCAGAAGCTCCAGTACGTGTACGACAACTTCAACTGGCCTCACTGCGATCAGTCAGGTCATAAAATCTCTAACTTATGGTAACCGTTGATGTCCGATCTCATCTCTACAGTAGATACCTCGGAGAACTGCCTTTTCTATTCGATTTGCTTGATCGGGGCTTCTAAGTCGTTTGTTGATTGAAGTTATAACCTGCATCCAGTATTCAGTAGTACAAAATGTACACCAAACCGGACACAGGCCCTTGGCACTAAGCACGATCATGCCATTTAGTCATGCTCATATCTTTCCTCGCTTAGAAAAACATTAAAGTCCGTTTATTTCCAAAAATGCGCGAATGCCGGGAGGTGCTGGGCGGCGGACCAGCACCTCCTTCGAAGCCATAAACGCTTCGAGTGCAACCGGGATCTCAAACTTAGTGAGGTAAGGTGTTTAGAGTATCGCCGGTCGTTTACGACCCGTCGTGCAATTTTTGCTGTTTTACGCCGGTATGGCATGCCTGATCATTTCGTCAAGGAGCTTATTCGGCTTCACTACGGGGCAAAAGTGAAAGTGAAGATTGGTGAAGTGGACGCCGAGATCGATAGCACCATAGGTGTGCGGCAAGGCTCATGTGAAGGTCCTGTGCTCTTTCTCATCATTATTCAGGCGGCAATGGAAACGTTGGAGTGGCCGGAAGGTGTCTCAAAGCCGGAGTTTATGACGCGTGAGTACGGGAAGACAACGGGTGAGAGAGCCTCCCGTGTGCGCGATGCCTGTTCGTTTGAACTTT
>Ga0307930_1003676_pt1 | contig 11110 bp, 12 predicted proteins | sample OrgLakmetageno46_FD_203161 | JGI IMG/M metagenome (GOLD analysis project Ga0307930, IMG submission 203161) | Saline water microbial communities from Organic Lake, Antarctica - #46 | ecosystem: Environmental > Aquatic > Non-marine Saline and Alkaline > Saline | place: Antarctica: Organic Lake... | reverse complement strand
GAGACAGGCCCCGAAGGGCCGGAATTAGAAGACTAACAGGTAGAGAAGAAAAGCAAAGCAGCGCAAACTAGACCTAAGAAGCCAATCAGGCGCACATGCCCGAGTGGCCATGGAAGTGATGGTAGCGATCCAAAGTGGCACGCTCCTCCATGCTCTGAGAGTGCCGCTCAAAAGAAGAGTTTCCGCCCGCAGAGGAGGGGACTACAACGAAGTCCTTCAGGCAATCCAGAAGAAGAGTCGCCCATCCCCGAGCAATTGCGTGACCCCATTTGCGTGCAAGCTTCTCTCGCACAGAGAATCCGGCACTTGACTGTACTAGTAATTTTGTGCTATTCGCCATTCGCGCCGATTCTTGGCCCCAAAACCCAAGATAACGTAGCAGAGGTATTACTTTTGATGCGTAAGTTATTTACGGTCTATTATCTATTATCTGATTATCTATTATTTTTGATGCGAAAGTTATGCACGGCCCCACGGTCTTAGGAAATAAATAACCCAAGCACGAGTTCCTCATGCTATGATGGCGTTATACAGGAACTTTCTGAATTGCCCTCTTTCAGCTACTAATTAGCCAACCAAAACAATAAAGTTCCCTTAATACTCTCCTGTATATATGGCGCATCACATGACCGCGCAGCGCTCATTCTCCACGAGTTCGCCTTGAGCCTTGGCAATGACTTGCGCCAGGCCCTCAGGGTCGTCGCCGTGTGCTAACGCCGCCGTCTCTAGCGTAGCACAGCAGCCCATTCCCAGTAAAGTGTCCCTCGCAGCTGGGTGCCAGGCCAGATGAGCTACCGCAAGGGCGCCAAACCCCATGACGTCACGACTTTCCGCGAAATTCCGTAAACACTGCACAAGGGCCGCACACGCGCCGCAAGCCCCTAATCGCGCGTGGTTTTGAGGCAGGCCCCACGCAAGCAGGTACAGCAAGCGGCAGCACTGCGCCTGAATAGCCGCGTGGCCTGCGTGCCGCTGCATAGTGGACACAACAAGCTCACATGCGCCAGCGTCGCCGAGCGCGGCTGCAGCAGCCCGAGCAGGAGCTGCTAAGGCCCCTAATTGATTGCCTGTACTACCTTCACTGCTACTAGAGCCACTACTGTTATTGTTACTGCTGCTACCGCTGCCTCTACTACTCTTGAGATTGCAACTACTCTGGTGGTCACCACGGGCGCTGTCTTTACTGCTGGCAATCGAAACGCTACCAACTGTACCAGTGGCTCCTCTCGATGTGGCTCCAGCAGCGGCTTCAGAGGTTGCCAGCATGCCACTTGGTGGAGCACCCTGTAGACCAATCACTACGTTTGGAGGCAAAGGAGGCAAAGCTGGCTCGCTAGACTCATTGGGTAGGTGATGAGTAGATGACGAAGATGAAGAGGGAGTTCGAGGAGGGTTGTACGGTGCAGTACCGGCGGCCAAATCGCCTGCAGCCCGCCAACCAGCTTCCTGCACTGCTTCGCTTCCTGGGTAAGCACGCAAGAGGGCAACCACCGCAAGCGGCCCCGCAGTCCTGGTCGCGGACACCAGCTGACTCAGCGTTTGCTGAGCTTCCACCTGAGCTGCTTGCCGCACGAGTAACCCCACAGCCAGTGCTTCACGGCGCGCTTCCCTGAGTAACGCTCCCAAGCGGCGAGTTCCTGCTTCCACGGCAGGGTTCCTTCCAACTATAGTGGGGCCAACGTTACTGGTATGGTGGTAATTGCTGCCATCGCTATCGCTTCCGCCGCTGTCACCTCCATCGACGTTTCCTTCGCTGCTGCTGATGTTATGAGTACTAGTATTTTGGGTGTAATAGCCATAGTGACTGCCATCTTCTCCATCACCACCAACGGCTTCAATGCTACAGCTCGAGTCCAATCTATAATTACCATGCTGCGGTCCTCCACCATTGGCAGCATTGGGGCTGAAACGCCTATCGTTATACGCGCTGTCATTGTTCACATCCATAATATTTTGACCGCACCGTAATGCATCTATTAAGGACGCAACTTCAGCTGCGGTGCGCCAGCTGTTGATGTCTGTGGAGCTTCCTTTGTCCCTATTGCCGCTATAGCTGCGGTCGCCATCTCCGGTTGGATGATTACTAATGCGATTATCACCACTGCCTGCCACAGTGGCATCGTTCGCCGCAGTCATGAGTTGTTCTAATTTGCGGTCTACAGCGGCCAATTCCTGCAGGTCGGCAGCACGCGCGTCTACTTCAGAAGAGTGATCCATCAGTAGGCAGCTTAAATTTGAGCCGCCATAAACGTCGGGGCTTCTATCTTTGTCAATGTTAGCGTTATCGTAGCCATTCCTAAATGTGTTGATATCACCATGCTCATTTGCCCAGAACGACGTAAGGTCAAGAGGCTTAGCACTTGCGCGGTCGTCAGCCTTAACCTGTCCTGGTCTGATATGCGCCTCGGCCTTCAAATGAGGCACTCCTGAAGGATGCGGTACGTGGGGGTGTGACTGAGCAAAAGGTGGAAGCAGCGGCTGCGGCTGCCCTCTTTGCTGCTGATTGTCACGTTGGTGCTGGTGCTGCCGTTTCTCGTCTCTCAAGTTTCTTTGGTGACTAGACGTGTTCTGATATAATTGCTGCTGGCCAATATTCAAAGACGATGACGTAGTTAGACCAGGCGGTGCGATGCTAGGTTTAAGCGATTGCTCAGCACGCAGTTCGCTGCCGGTCCCGCCATACCTAGAGGTATGGACTCGTCCATCCAAGCAATCGTTGACACTGCTACCTCTTCTAGGGCTTTGAGTGCTACCAAGAGTACCCCGATTATATAGCTGGCCTTCGTCATACCCAAGACTTCTAGCACTTCCCCTGCTGTTGCTATTAGCCCTGCCGCTTACTTCTCGGTTTGCATTCCGAGGATGTTCTTGCCAACTGGCTGATGAAGCGTTGCGCACCATTGCCTGAGGCACATTTCGGGCTAAATTTGATGGAGGTGGCATGGCACTGCCATAATGTTCAAAACTTGGTGGATTGCTTCCATCCGGTGTTGGAGGCAGTGCCATAAAATCTTCTGGCCGCAGCCTTGGTGCTTGAGGGTGTGGTGGCTGTCGTTCACTGTAGCCTCCATAAGATTGCTGATCATCTGCAGAGTACCACCGATGCGTCATTTCGCATGCCGGAGCGGAAATATAATGTATGTTGCTATGGTTTTGAGGCTAGAGCTAGTCTCTAACGAAGAGCACCAAGGGCGCCTGCTTTGACTCCCATAGGCTGCAGTTCCGCGGTTGTAATTAATTATTTTGAACACAGTTTCTCGTATTTTGTGGAGAAATTAATTTCAAATGCTACAGTCGTCAGTCGTCTCTAGTTACCTGGAATTCCCATTTCGAGAAAAGAGCCTCGGGAATTCCCGGAATACCCGGGAATTCCCGGGAATCGAAGGGAATCGAAGGGAATCCCGGGAATCCACGGCTGTGGCGGGAAGCTGGAACTAGTGCCCTGTATATCGATTATATGGGATAATCTTCTCTTCGCGAGATGCCCGCGCTAATCCCACTGGAATGGGCACTGCGGCCTCCGTGTCTTTTTCCCATTTGCCGCTTAAATTATGTGCACCCCCGCATCCAAATGACTATAGCGGGCAGTGTCAGCGGCCAATTGAGCGGAAGCGGCATAAAATCTAATGCCGATTGCAGTGAGGCTTCGTGGACTGCTACTTGGTTATTGCGCTCTTCAAATGCCGGGCTCGCTCTGATAGCAGTGACACCAGCAACCACCGCGGCAAATGAGCAACCAAGGGTGCAGCGTGTAAGAAATTTTGGGATGTTCCAGTGCGAAATGCCACTAAAACACCCCCCTCTGTATGCAAGAAAACCCCCTATGTATGCACAGAACCCCCTCTGTATGGGAATTCCAGGGAATTCCCAAAAAAGGGCCGTTTTCGAGTCGGGAATTCCAATGGGAATTCCAGCGATTCCCGACCTCGGGAATTCCCGCTTTGGGAATTCCAGGTAACTAGTCGTCTCGTCGTCTCTACTTAAGTACAGTAGAGTACAGTACTACTGTACTACTAAACACAGCGTCATCACGTCATCTCGGTCTCTCGGTCATCATCATCATCACCCATCACCATCACCCCGTCACCCATCACCCAACACCCAGCTCGTGCTCTTCCACCTCCATCATCCACTATCGAATGTGCGTGCAATGGCATAAGCCGATTTTGAGGCGAGGCGCCTTGGCTACAATAGTACAATAGCTGTGCCTTCCATTTAGGGCGCGCTCTATCTATCTCTAGGGCCCGGTCGTAAGGCGACTTAGGAGTAAACATAGAAACCGAATTCCCACTGCAACTGCAGTGCAACTCAGAAGAGCAGCAGACCTAACCAGGCCTATCATTTGGCGGAGCACGTATGAATACACGATCGATGTACGATATAGTGGCAAGAAAACAGCTCTCCAAGAACCCCAGTCAACTGCGACCTTAATGTGTTTATGGATCCGAAGGATGCATAATATGTACACAAGATCAAAGGGCAATTGCTTTGTATAATGCGAGAGATAGCTTCAAGCCTATCCAGGCTCGTTCTATCAAGCCCATCAAAACGCAGCTTCTCTCAATTCGCTGATATACTTTTCGGTTCACATCCTTTTCCTTTTCAATTGGAGAGCAAACAGATTTCTCCATGCGCCCTAAGAGGCAGGTATTCTAGGATTTGCTGACACATACGGCCAGAGCTACGCAGAAAAAGGCAAGGTAAGGAAGCTACACAAATGCGAGAGCGACCATGAAAGTGGCGATGGCAATGACGGTCCTGTGTACATAATTCCGTACCAAACTCTACTGAATTGACTTTTAAAAGAACTGCTTTTTCTTTCAGCGGGCAGTACGTTGATTAATTTAGGTAGATTTCGTAGTACGACTCACCGTGCACGCATAAAAGACGCCTGAGGATGTTCTAATGGGTCAGCTTTATACCCGTAACGTAAAGCCATGCCTCGTACATCAGCTTCCAGGCGTAAATCCAACGCTTTCAAATCCTCCCATGATGCTGCGAGGTTCAAGATAGAAGCATCACTTCGTATAGCAGAAACTGCCTGGTCCACTTCTCTTATACTCAATTTATCGATTTCACTATCAGAATGTGATTGGCAGCTCGAAAACTTTGCAAGCTCGCACAAATGTTGCGGATCAGTGTCCTCAACGCGAAAGCGTGCATCGGCATACGACTCGATGTGAAGATTCCAGTAGAGCCAAAGACGCGCTGCCCGCAGCAGCACAGGAAGCTGCATGCACTCCTCAAAATACAATGAACTCTTACTAACTTGATCATTATCATCCTCGAAGGACGTATCTGAACCAGTGCATATGCGGGGTTCACGCTCGAGCTTCCAACGCGCAATATCTGGCTGTGAGGCACCTAAGTTGACCTTTATGTTCGAGCTCATCACTCGTAAAGGGTGCCGCACCTACATCAACGTGCATATACAGCCATGATACCACAGTAAAACGCTGTTTTGTATTTAAAAAAAACGAAAATTGGATGACCTGATGGAATATAAAACAAAAGCGCTGGTTTCGTAGAGGCTCTGGTAAATTGATGGGGTATCCAGCAGCACCTGATACAATTTCGATAAAGCGTCAGTTAAGGCAGTGAGTTGATAAACATTCATTCAACGACCCAGTACCTGGCTGGTGGGCATAGAACCACGACACACTTCCATCTGGTCCAACGCCTTCGTGGTTTACTTGCACTCCCAAACGTTGTAAAGCAGCTACGCTAAAATGGGTTCCGGACCGAGGGGCAGCCACGATCAAGAGTTGCCGCACCTGCATACGAAACGAACAATAAGACCAATCTTCGATGAAGTTATAGAACACACCACTAGAGTAATTTCTATTGCCTGTGAAGGAGACATTGCATCAGCCTGTTGACACTGAAGCTCCGATTGCTTGATCCTGCTCGAAGCTGATGAAACACCTGGCTGGCCTCTTCCATATATGTGCACGTGGGAACTTGCAGCAAGAGAAGAGTTCAATGAACGAGTATTTTGATCTGATAGAGCACAAGGCAAATGTGTTGCCCTCGAGAAAAAGACATGGGCGACTTTCGCAAGTTTTTCAGATGACTGGAAATTAATCGAAGCAGCATTCGCCGATGGCTTGCGTTGCAGCCATACTTCAAGGTGATGCTGAGCGTAGCTTCCCTGAAGATCGTAGTTGTTGCCATCCAAATCAAACGGTTGCAGCTGTGCGTTTTGAGATAAAATAACGCATCGAGGTGTCGGGTATATTGATTCAGAAGTACTCCTCGTGGTATAAGTACTCGATCGTACTGGCCGACGCATCAATTCGGCCTCCTTTCGATGAGTGAATTCTGTGGAGACAGTGTAACATAATTGAAAAGTATCTGGGGCTGCCCGCACATGATCTGATAACGTAGACTCCGTCAGCTGAAGCGCAACCATTGGGTAGATGGACGCTGGGGCATCAAGGAAGCTCTGGTGTGCAGGTGTTCCAATAACCAATGATGTTGGTTTACCCGGGACAACGATAGAGAATGTGATCTCAGTCAGGGTGTGCAGCACCCAATCGATTGGCAGTGGCTGCAAGCCATTTTCACCACTGGGCTGCTTTGATTCATTGGGCACGTAACACGCAAAATCTTCTAATGCTCGTATATCCGTGCAAAGAAGGTGGCGCAACCAGCTACGAAATCGGTAAGTCATAATCTCGCCCGCCTTACCATTCTGATACACGAGAATGAGGAGGAGCCAGAAAGAGTCCAGAGAGATAGGAACAAAAGGATACTTGACAATAAACTACGAGCTATCCAATGGCATCAAACTAAGGCCAAACGTTTTGGTTACCTCCAAAATTGCTGGGTCAACCATGAACCGTTCGCCAGCTCCTCCGAGCAGGCCGCGACACGCTGTCGGGAATAGAGCAGTCAACGAATCGTTGGTAGCGTTCCAGTCGATGCAAAGCTCGTAACTTGACGGCGAATAGCGTATCTAGTTTTGCAGAGGCTTTAACCGTAAGGTAATGCAACAAGTGCATTTCTCATACGTACGTGGTGCTTTACCGCATCAGAAATAGGACCTTCTCCGAACTCAACGTTGATTGCAGCCGAAGGTACGTCGATGTACGCTGAATCTGTCCCACAACAGATAAGCCAATTAGGATTTTTAAGCCAAATGTTCACAAAAATACGAGAGCTCTCAGTACTTCTGGTAGTACCGTTTATATTAAGCCGAGGATGGTAGATGTAGTCCGGTATCGGGGAAAGCACGGTTAGTTTTACGTCGGTTGAAGAGATGCAGGCTTCCCCTAGCATTAAAGCAACTACCAGTACGTGCCGAAGCTTTCTCAACTTCATTTTTGATGAATAAGTGAATCCAATGTCTCGCAACGAAGCTCAACGATAAGGTGATATCGAGAACATATTGAGTGGGTCTTCAATCATTGGGACTCTCTAAAAATGATGAACAGTACTGCAGAATGAAATTGAAACGGCGCCCAATCTACTATTCACTAAAAAATATGTCCATATCTTGCTTCGTTTTAGCATACTAAAAAGTGCTATCCTGGACTACTCAGGATTGCTTCAAACGAACTTACTCCTGCTACAGGAGCTTTCAACTATAGCTCTTGTAGCTAGGATACTGTCCTCAACACTCTACTTCAACCCTTACGACCCTGATCGGTAAGCTCTTAGTTGCTATCTGTAACGATAGAAGTATTTTCTAACCAGTGTTGTTCAGCCTTCCCGCTTTGTCGATGTTCCTACGCGGTATACAGTAGCGACATCGTGTCAATACTTATCGTCACCGACATCCCATTGTCTGTTGTCGTCATGTCGTCATGTCTGAAAACTACTATTGTCGCCAAAAGATTGTCGCCCTTTAAAAAGTTGTTGTATAAACGCAAACGCCCCTACGGAATAAGGCACTGATGCCCCTGCGGGGTTCACCACAAGAATGCTCCGACGCCCCTGCGGTCTACTGAACCGCCACCATAGCGAGCAAAAGCATGGTGACTATGTATTTCTTCATCCGATGGCGCTAAATCACAACGAAGAGGGGTACTCGAACAAGACTCGTTCAAAATTAAGCCCAGTCTTCTTGACGCAGGAACCGAGGGGCCGGAATTAAAAGGCTAACAGGCAGAGACAAAGCAAAGCAGCTCAAACTAAGAAGCTAATGAGTAATCAGGCACAAATTCGCGAGTGGGCATGGAAGTGATGATAGTGGTCCAAAGTGACAAGCTCCTTCGAGCTCTTAGAGCTAAGAGCTTGTCAAAAGTAGAGTTTCCGCCCGTAGAGGAGGGGACTTCTAGCTAGACTGCTATGGAGTCTCTCGGGCGATCCAAAACAAGTCTTTTCAATTGACATACATCCAAAAAAATATACACCTCATTGGTTTTTATTCTAGTTTTTATAATCTGGTAATGGGGTCCGGGAAAAAATACATTCGGCCCATTTATTTGTTTTGTGCCTTCGAGACCGATCTACTTCTGTCTTTCCTTGGTCACTGCCTGAACCCCTTGTGGGTAAGATTCGACTTACCGTATTCGCGACATCTAGAGAGCGGGCTATACGTCCCTTACTGTCAATCGAAAGGGTGGGCCCTAGTGAACGCGACTTCGCGTCGCAGTCTGAGTGAGATTATTGTGCAGTGTATAAGGGTAAATTAAGCCGCATCTGGAGCAGGAAATATGGAGAGCGATCTGTGTACCGTCGCGACGACGAGAAATTACACTGCAATCGACAGATATGGACTGCAGAGTAAATTAAAAACTTCTAGAGGAAAGTCCCAACAACACAAGCCCGTTTACGCCCGTTAAAGGGCAATTTTCTGCTGCCACGGAGCGCATTGCCAGGATGCTGCTTGGTGGCACTCCAAGTTGACGACCGTCTTCGCAGCAAAAGCGTTGTGAGCAACCTTGAATCCCACAGTCGTGATCAATACCAAGTGATGATGCGAGCGCTGTACGGCGCAATGGTAAGCCTGGAGAGCCGCGTGGCCGAAGCAGTGGCGTGCGTAGGCGGCTCTCAGAGCTGGGCGCTGCTGACATACTGTCTTCACGGTTGCCTGCCACGTCGCTACCGGCAACTGGCAACAAATCAGCCGAAGCTGACGGTAAAAGTGAAGGTGCGGGCAACGGTGGCGGAGGTTGGCGTGGTGGCTGCTCGCGCAATGCACTGAAGGGGGGTGGAAGGCGGCCTGAGGTATCGCAACGCGCAGCGCGCAGTGCCGCACGAAGCGAGGCATGCTTGAATGGCAACCAAGGAAAACTTCGAGTGACTTCTGATGCTCTCCCGAAACCCACTCCCAATCCAATCGGAGCAGGGCAAATATCAAAACCAATGGGTAACTCCCAGCCCCCTTGACTGTCATCCCCGTTGCTTCTGCTTTTTTCATCCTGAGATTGTGCATCCGAACAGGATTTCAGGCGTCGACTTAAATCGTAAAGGCGTAGTCGAAGTGCCTCAACACTGTCCTCTGGGTGGCACGAAAGCACCAGGACTAAGGACCTTGTCACGCAATCTTGACTTCGCGCTTGGTGGCGACTTGTCTCTGAACCTGAAGCTTCATCGACGTCTTCGTCACCTTGAATGCCGTTCACAATCTCGTCTTCGATGCGCACCTCTACGAGGACACTGAATACTGCACTACTCAAGTTGCAATTACACGCAGCGTTTCCAGCGCTTTCAAGCGATGGCGGCGCAGTCAACAATTCTATCGCGTTTTGTCGACTTTCTGCGAGAGCAGAAGAGATATCAGCAATTGAAATGTGAAGCACTTGTTGCAGTTAGTTAGCTTTAATTATGTTAAACTTCGCATGCCCACCTTTGGGCAAGTCGAAAAGCGCATCTTTCTTGAGTCCGTGGATTAAAAAGGTTCCGCTTGGATGAAGTCGATTATTTACTAGGAAGGGTATACAGCCTGAGTACGCGAAGATTTGCAGAGTCCTGCCGTAATTGAGGTATATAGCAAGTAAGTGACCAGAGAGAACGAATTTCACAATCAAATATCTCTATAGAATATCAAGTTACCGTTTGTCATGAAGTATTAAGTGAGCAACAGGTAATTCAGCGAGTTGATCGAGCTCGTTAAAGTCTAGGCGCCGACGATCGAATATAATAGGCCGCGTCGGGTGCTCAACAGCCAGGCACTCGCCAAGTTCAGGCTAGGCGGACAGTGCAAAAATGGATACCAGCAACAGGCTGATTAAGTAGTAACTCCTGGCTTATTCAAGAACTGACTGAACACATGCATACCTGGCACACGTCAACGAGGTACAAAACAATGCGGCCGGCTCTAAGAAAGGCGTCTCGGTCGAAGAACAGCGAATGTGGGCAGCAATCAAGATTGTCTACGAGCTCTGCCGGGCTTCCAAATGAGTTGAAACCAGCACGGCCTCCTAGTTCTTCACCTAAAATTTCCCCTGTCCATTCTTTACTCGTGCGGCCTAAAATTATGACGACAAAGTCCATACTCTAGTCGAGGCTAGAAATTGCTTGTTACCCCAAATACTGTAGATCAATCTCGAAATGTGTGTACTGTACCTCGAAGATTGTGTAATTCATGGCATCATATGGCTCAACTATAAACGGTTTACAAACGCTTCCAACATGCATAATAAATTCCTTGCGTCATTGCCTCGGCCGTGTGAACATCCCTTGCAGCATCATGATGAACTCGCTTGCGAGCTAACTTACTTGGAGCTACTTATTACAGTAGCTTTTAGCTACTTATTACTGCAGTAATTATAAGGGAAATCGTAGATTTTTCTCGGTGTCGCCGTGAAAATAAGCAAAGCTTTAAAAAAATTTTGCGTTAAGCTTACGTATTTCAAAGGAGGCACTGAGATGGAATCGTTTGAGCCTTATTTCCCGCTTTATATATTCACCCTCATACCTCTGGCACTCTGTAGAGTCTTATACTTCGAAGTTTGATGTTTGATGGCTGAAGCACAACTCAAGAGGAAATGAGCGTATTTTGCTTCAAGCATAAAGACCCCCCACCAAACTCGGATACATGTGAGTCTGAGCCTGAACACAATCGAATCTTTATTCGACCTCGCTAAGTACCGCTTCTGGAGCGGAGGAGCTATTCCTGGTGTTCGTAGGCCTGTGTTCATTCGTGTTCGCACAGCCTACA
>Ga0307930_1003669_pt1 | contig 11125 bp, 10 predicted proteins | sample OrgLakmetageno46_FD_203161 | JGI IMG/M metagenome (GOLD analysis project Ga0307930, IMG submission 203161) | Saline water microbial communities from Organic Lake, Antarctica - #46 | ecosystem: Environmental > Aquatic > Non-marine Saline and Alkaline > Saline | place: Antarctica: Organic Lake... | reverse complement strand
CAAGCGTGTGTTGGTGCGCATGTGGACAGGAGAACGTACACTTAACGGTATTCTCACCGCCGTCTCGCTGGTTTTGGTCTCCCAAAGTGTGCGATATCGCATGGCGCTGATGAGCCAACAAGTCTTGTTATATTGACGGGACGTTGTCGTGTATCGGACCTGCAGATGTAGGCACCAGATATGGGAGAGAAGAGACACGTACATCATGCACTGAAAACATTGTCCAAGAAGTAATGAAATCAAGACAGAAAAAACTATAGTCTTCCTCTTGCAGAAGGCAAATCTGAAAGATTGCCAGACATTCCTTACCGCAGTAAGTCGCCCTCGCGCAGCAGCGGACAGTGCTACAAGGGTTGAGTCATCTACGAGATGGTCGCAGTGCACCACAAACCGCACACGCCGAATTTCAGAGCTTCCATTCGTAACGTCAACGCTGTCATCCGTGCTGCTACTACTATCGGTGTCAACTCCAGATGTAGGTAAGCCATCAGCTAGGGCAGCAACGCCTCTCAGAGCACACAAGCGATAGTACGGGTATGCTGTGCCGCCAGAATCGAACAGTGAAAAGCTCACGACTAAGTCTTCACGCTGCCGCTTTCCCACCGCACCTGCTGCAGCGACAACTTCGGTATCGATGCCATCGAGTTCGTCAGTTTCTTCGGGTTCCTTTTCTTCGGATGTACTCATATTTCTTGACGACCGTGCACGCTTTGCATCATCCTCGGTATCAATGTCGTCTAGTTCATCAATTTCTTCGGGTTCCTTTTCTTCGGATGTTCCTACGTTTCTTGACGACCGTGCACGCTTTGCATCATCCTCGGTATCAATGTCGTCTAGTTCATCAATTTCTTCGGGTTCCTTTTCTTCGGATGTTCCTACGTTTCTTGACGACCGTGCACGCTTCAGATCTCCTCCATGTGCCAAGTGTCCACCAACGTAGTAATCCCACTTTCTACCTTCCTTTCGAAGCGCTTGCTGCTCTCGTCTGCGCGCTTGATAGGCCGCTTTAGCTGCCGCCAGAGCTGCTACCTGAGATTCTCTCTTGGCTGCGGCTGCCCTCGTTGATTCGTCACTTTTTCGATGGCCACACCGAAAACAGGCCGAACTGCGCGCTTTATTGACTACTGCGCATTCCACACATTTCCACCGTATCAACTCGCTGTGGCTGCTGCTCTCATCCTCACTTGGCTTTCTATCCGTTGCAACACGTCGAGAGCGGGAAGTGGCATCAGTTCTTAACTTAGCCGAAACTTCGAGCAACTGAAATTCCTCCTCCCATGTCAATGGCTTTCGATCTACTATATCAGTCGACTCATTGTAGGTCTGCAGCTGATCTATTGGTAGACTCAATTCGAGTGAATCGGCGACGCCACTTGCCACCATACTCTCATCTGCGTCTCTATTGTCCATTAAATCGATTTCACCTGTTGATGCTTCCATCTGATTCTCGTCCCACTCTTGAGAATCCCATGATTCCTCTGGCGCTTCGCAACGTTGGTGCACTGAGTCACTATTCAGAGTGCACACCCACACTTCGCTGCTGTTCACTTCGCCTTCTTTAACTTTACGCCACTTGCTGCAAGCATCGCACTGCACCCACTCATCTAACGCTTCGGAACTTGCTTCCTCTAACGCTACAGCTGGAGTCGAAAGAAACTCACTTTCAGGCGACGGCTTCAGTAAGGCAGACACTCCTGCCGCTGCGATGGTTGCATGGGGCTGCAAACTATCATCTGAGGCAGAGAAAGTTTCCTCAGTGGCGTCGCACGATGCCATGTCCGGTGCCCAATAGTTCATGGCACATAACCACTTCTCAGTGTCCACCTGTAGATCAGAAGGCAGTCTACGCCACTTTTCACACGCTTCACACTGCACCCACTCGTCCAGGTCTCCGGTGTCCGTCTCAACTTCCATACTTGCCGTGGTCTCCGCTTCAACGCTGACTGAAGCTTTCGTGCTCGTGGCAATGGTGTTGACAGTACTAGCCTCATCGTCAGTCGCAGCTTCATCATCGTCTGCGTCTTCTTGCAGCCACGGAGGAACCCAGTTTACGTCGCCACGTGCAGCGGCAGCTGCTATCATTTCAAGCCGCTCAAACTCCTCTTCTTGGCTCAGTCGCTTTCTGCTGACCTTGACTCCACTGAGCTGTTTGCTGCTTGCTTTCTTCCAGCCGTACAAAGTACTACTACGCTTCTGAAAGGCACTCCCATCGTTACTCGATCCGTGTTTTTTAGATACATCAAGGTCCTCTTCTTCTTTCGAAGTGATATTGCAATCAAGTGGAATGAGGTACCCAGTGGCCGTGGGAGGGCGCTCTGATTGGCACTTGGCTATTTCGAACCATTGGAACTGTTCCTCAGTACCGTCCGTAAAACTTACCTTGGAAGGGCAAGCAAACAACGAAAGGCAACTTTAGATATAAATGCTATATTTCATACTTAAAGCGCTGGCATTTGGCTAATGGGAGAGTAAATACCATAAAGCAGCCAGGTGCTGAGCGAATGACGTCACCCACGATGCCCAAGTCGAGGCCGTCATCACCGTAATCGACCACCACCTGAAAGAGTTATGACACTGAAATCAGCTCAGATTCAATCATAGAATGCACGTGAGCAATTCTATTTAGGTGTTGAGGCAGTGTGGTCGTGCTTGCGCACCCGAGTGCCAGGCAAAGCTGATCCAGCGGCAGCCGAACCTCGGGTCACTCTGGTGCGCACTGGAGCGCTGTTGGCTGACCCAGCAGCATTAGCAGAGGCACAATCGGCAGCGGTCGGTAGTAAAGAGGGCGAGCGGAGACGTTTTGGGCAGACATCTAGCTCACCATCCGCCCATGATTCGTTCTCTGAAGTCCTAACAGTCGACTGCTCCTCGAATACAACGTCATAGCCTGAAACCACTTCCAAGCCAGTCCGAGCGTCAACCTCAGTTCGATGGCGCACAACAGTCGCTGCCAACCACGTAGGTTCAGAAAGAGCAACATTTGCCATAGGCGCGATGCTGGGTTGGAGACCACGACTATCTCGCATTTCTAACGTAGAGGCAGCGTTGTCGGCGACGGTGAGGACTCCAGTTGACATCGGCGAAAGGCTCGCTGTCGCTGAAAGATCAGCTATGGTAACAACCTCATTCGCTGAGTATTTCGTCATCAAGAGATTGACTTCTGTGCTATTTTCAAATTTGTCAAAGTCAGCAAGATTTGATCCCCTCTTGAAATGCGCTTCATCTTGTGCGGCTACCGAGGGACTGGCGAATCGGTAGTAAGAGTTGACGAGGGCAGAGGCGATTGCGGCAGTACTACAGCCTATAGTCGCGCCAGAATCCGGCAAAGGTGCCGTTGAAGTTGGAACCGCGGTTGATGACGGTGCCTTTGAGAAGGCATTAGTGGCTGACAAACTAGCTGAACTTGCACCACTCGTCGAGTGATTAAGATGTTTCCTGCTAGGATCTGATACATCAATCGAAACGTCCACGCGAGTCCCGACGGCGATTGAAACCACTCCAAAAGTATCAAATAGAGTACTTGATGGAGAGCCTCGCGTACGCCGAGGGCTCTGAGCCATAACGCTAGCACTTCATATGAATTGAAAGGGCTACTGTGCGCTACTGGCTACTGGTCTGTACTTACTACGCTAGCTACAGATACGACACTCGAATGCTCGAAAAGGACATAAGGAGGGACGAAGTACTGTTTAACCCCGTACGGGCGCACAAGAGTTGCTTGGTTGTTGGTTGATGTGGTTGTGGTGGTGTTGTGTATCATTCAAATCGTTACAGGATTCATCCGCTTGCAGGCAGGCGAAAAGCACAGCACGGAGAACGGAGAACGGAGCGTTTCGATTGGCGCCAAGGCTAGTTTCGTTTCGGGGCGCTGTGCCTATATCATCTGTATTTCATCATTTGAGATCAAGGGATGAATGGAAGAGGTGCATCAGCTGTGAGGTACGATGGTCGTTGATGGGAGACTTGCTCGCGATGAAATTGGATCTCTCAATAAGTGCTACGGCAATGCAATAGGCTCACCGTACATTGACTTCATATTTCTTCATTAGGAACGAGGTGCCGCCTCCACCGGCACATGGATCCAATCCAGCAGCCGCTTCACAGGCGTATTCTTTCCCCGTTACAACTGCTCAAGCGCCTTATCGCAACCGCAGTAGTTATACCAGCGGCGGAGTGGATGTCGGCGGCAGTAGCCTAGGAGAAGAACCGATGCCGCCGTCGCCTTCTTCGCCCCACACACAGTCGTCTAGCTCGAATTTTAAAGTAGTGATTCGGGCGCGGCCTCCGCTGCATCGGGAGCTCAACGGAGAGCGGCCATTTGTGAATGTGGTTAGTGCTCGTAAAGCTTGATCCTGCCTCTAGACAACAACAACTAGATAAAATTGGTACAAGCATAAGCCCCACTCATTCTTCAACATTCATATTAGGTTTCGGTGCGGCCTGACCAAGCCCAGCAGATCACAGTAAGCGAGGACTTGTCATCGGCGTTGGACGAGGATGGCGACTTTCGAGCCACGGGCGGCGCCCCAGCTCACACCTTCACTTTCGATTACGTTTACGACCAGGTTTCGTCAGATCATAATAAAATTAACCGCAGCACTTAGAGTTAATTCAGAAGATGGTTTAGCTAAGGAGGAACATTATTTGACTTTTGAGTGTGCACTTGCGTGCTTGTCATTTTGGCAGGACTCCACCCAACAATCGGTGTACGACAACACTGCTCGAGGAGTAGTGGACTCCTCTCTAGCTGGCTACAACGCTACAATCTTTGCTTACGGCCAAACCGGCACGGGGAAGGTGTGTATATCTTTGAGTTTTTAGCCTGAGTAGTTTCCCAGATAAGAATATCCTTGCACCAATCATGAAATACATGCACGTGACTATTCCCCAATTCCTCTAGACGATCCTATGTTCTTTGAATACACTTGGCGATGTCCTGCCTAGACCTACACGATGGAGGGCTACCACGCGCAGGCTAATGTGGAGGAGCGGGGCATCATTCCGCGGGCAATCGAGCAAATTTTTGGGTTCATCACCAAGCTAGCCTCCCCGCGTATGCGCTTCCTCGTCCGTGCGTCATACTTGCAGGCGAGATATAGTAATATGCACATGTATAGATGTGCACATACACGTCAGTCCCTCAGTTAATTTCTACTTGTTACTCCCTTTCTTAAAAAGTGATACCACGAAGATCAAAGTTAGCCGCGGCCCACTAATGCTTTGGCGCTTGTGTGCATTGCTTGCTTTTTTTAAATCTGCGATATTAGATCTACAACGAGCAAATCAGCGATTTGTTAAAACCCGAGCGGAGCAATTTGGCGATTCGCGAGGACAAGAAGCGGGGCGTGTTCGTGGAGGGTTTGTCGGAGTGGGTGGTGCGGTCGCCCGCTGAAATTTACGGCCTCATGGAACGAGGCGCGATCCAACGGCGGGTGAGTGGAGTGTGTGGGGGGGAATTGGGGATTGGGGATTGCAACAGTCTTCCCTCCTTCCCTATCTTGTGGAGCACCGGCTCCTTCGCATTTGCGAACTGATTCCTTATCCATAAGAGTAATTAAATGCGTGTACTCGATTGTGCTTTCATGTTTTTTTTCTGCGATTGTTTATTCATTTGATTCGTGCCAGGTGGGCAGCACGAACATGAACGAGAAGAGCAGCCGCAGTCACGCGGTCTTTATCATCATCGCCGAGCAGTCTCACACCACGTAAAGAGCAGGAGGAGGATATGGATGGTTTACTTGATTGTGATAGTTTAGGAGTCTTTATTTTTTTCCATTCCCTAATATATATGTATACATCTTCTTGTTTAAATCCAGATACGTGGACAACGCGGGCAAGGAGATGACCCCGGAAGAGTTCAGCCGTTTGATGCATGTGCATGGGGTGAACCGCCAGCAGCTGCACTCGAGGCTAGAACCCTTTTTGAGGCAGAGCTTCAAGGTAATGTTTCGCTCTTTTTGGAAGCTTTATTCGTCAGATGATATTCCGAGCCTTTTTGGAACGCTCCTTTGGGGTGCTATTTTTTTGTAAAAAGGAAACTTCTCACATCATCACATCTTGCCTGCATGGAATTATGACTTCATGCCTTCTTGTTTTTTTATGCCAAATCACAATCGCTACTCTCTTCACCCCTACCAGGTGGGGAAATTGAACCTGGTGGACTTGGCGGGGTCGGAGCGGGTGCGCTTGAGTGGCGCCACCGGGCAGCGGCTAGAAGAGTCCAAAAAGATCAACCAGTCGTTGAGCGCGCTCGGGAACGTGATCGCGGCTTTGACTGACCCGAAAGGCCGAAACCACATTCCTTACCGTGATTCCAAGCTCACGCGCATCCTCGAGGTTTGTGTGCCATTGCCAATTTTTGCATAATATGATAAGAAGATGCATGGTTCATGTCGCTCTGATGTGCGCCTCGATCGATTCTTAAAGTTTACTTCCAACCATTCTCGCTCTCATTTACTCTATCTCTTCTCGTTCGACTCATTTTGTGGGTCACTTCAGGACTCTCTGGGTGGCAATTGCCGGACCACCATGATGGCGATGATTTCGCCCGCGCTGGAGGCCTTACAAGAGTCCCTGAGCACTCTCAAATTTGCGAACCGCGCGAAGAACATCAAAAACGAAGCCAAAATCAACGAAGATTTCGACCAAAAGTCCCTTCTTCGCAAGTGGGTATCTTTTTCCTCTTTTGCTGTGATGTGGTCTAATATCGCATGCCGTGGTCTGAAGTCCTTCATGAATGGGACGATCTATGTACATGTCAGCCCAAATCTCTTTACGTGTGGAATTACACTCCCCGAATTCTGTAGGTACGAGCGGGAGTTGAAGCAGCTCCGAGCAGAACTCGAGGAAAGGTCGCGGAACGTGGTGGACAAACGGCGCCTACTGGAGCTCGACGAGCAGAGGCGAAGAGCGGAAGCCGACAAAATGAACGCTATCCTGTGAGCAGACAACAAAATGAAAAAGATTGTATAGCAAAAAGAGATGAGACTGTTTTCACTCGAGTTGAGAGAGTATATGTTTTTTTTTATGGTGTCACTGTCTGGATAAATCTACTTGTGCGCAGCCTTGATGATATATTGTAATGCGTGACCTTCGTCGTCTTCTTCTTCGTATGTTAACAGGGCGCTGGAAGCTCGCTCTCAGGAATTCATGCGAGAAAAAGAAGAAAAGAAGAAATTAGAAGACAAAATTCAGGCCTTAACTTCACAGGTAATAGATTCCGTGTGTGTGCGCGCTCGTTTTGAAGTCGTCTATAACGCTCCCCTAGTAGTATTCTAGTATTACTGGCAGGCAGTATGTGTATGTCATCATCCGTATGCGATCTCTTTCTTACATTAAGCCACCCTCTCTCACCCACAGGTAATTCACGATGTGAACAGCGGAACCACTCCCGGTGCTAGCAGCGGAGCAGCAGGCGGTGGTACTAGCAGTGGCATCAGCAGCGGCGGAGATGGGGTCTTGTCGGAAGTATCAGAGCGTTTACGGCACGAGTACGAGGAGCGGCTGCAGGAGCTGGAAAAGGAGCGGCAAGGGATTGAGGAAGAGAAGGCCCAGGTGGAGCGGTACAAGCAACTGTTGCTGAAGCAAAGGGACATCATGATTGCCTTGACGCAGCGCCTGAACGAACGAGACGAACAAATTGTTGCTCTTCAGGTGAGATGAGATTGAGAAGATGTTGAAAGCGAACCATTGCGTTCGCATTCAAATGCATCTGCGGCTGTGCTCTCGATTTTTTTGCTAAAATTACTTTTCCTTTCACCTCTTATTGAGAGGTAGAATATCACTATTGGAGCCAATTATGCCTCTTGATTGCGGCACCTGCGCGCCCTACTTCTGTTGCATTCTTGAATTCTGTCTCATTATCATCCGTATTTACATACATATATATATATTAGGACGAGCTGGATGGGCACGACAAGACGCGCGTGTCCTTAGAGGAGAAGCTGGACGAGAAGACGGCGGAGCTGATTCATTTGCAGCGCGTTACATTAGAGCAAGCCGACGCGTCCCCCGTGAAGAACGCCCAAGTGGTGGATGCCCTCGGTGGGTGGGGCAACACCACTAACACGAGTGTTGGTGCTGGTGCGAATGGCAAAAGTGAGGGAGAAGGTGGCAGCAGCAGCAGTGGCAGTGTGGCCGCCTCTTCGGAAGCTTCGTCACATTTAGACCACAATAACACCAACAATGAGAAAATAGCCGCAATGGCAAAGGAAATTGAAAAGTTACGAGCTGACAAGGTGAAGTATTGAAGGATCTTTATACGCTCTTGAAACGTGTGCTTTCTTTCGGGTTTCTTTCATTTTTGCGCTTCGTATAAGATTCTTGTTCTCTGTAAATTTGTTCTACCTATGCTGCATTTCTTCACTTATTCCTTTTGTGCACTCATCCATTGACTCATTTCTTTCATTCAGGCACTCCTTGAAGTCTCCCTGCGCGGCAATAATGTAGAAGCTAGTGCTACTGCTCAAGGCAGCCACCAATCGCACGCTTTGAGTGCTCTTGCGTCATCATCCTCGTCCTCCTCGGAGCCAGCTTTCCTTCTCGATCAGTTGCAAGCGGAAAATCGCCAGTTGAAAAGTGCTCTTGCTTTAGAAACGCAGCGCCAGGTTGTTCATGAAAAAAAAAAGAATCAGAATAGAACGTTGCGTCAATTCCACTCCTGCACATTTCCGATGCGATTTCTCACTCCTTTCCTCTCTCAATATGGTGTGTGTGTGTGTGTGCGTGTGTGCTGATGTTCGCTGTTTGAATCCTACACATGGCTCTATGTATTACTACTACAGCAGGCTTCGAGCAGCCATGACTCCGGCGCAGCGCTGCCCTCTCTGAAAGCGGAGCTTGAAGCTACTACATTAGCGCTGCGGCGTGCCGAGAGTGCGCGCTCCAAGGCCGAAGCCGCCGTGTCGGGGGCGAGAGCTGCGGCGGAAGCGGCGGCGAAGGTGGAGACGAGTCGCATGGCGGCGCGGTGCGAGGTGCTGGTGAAGGAAAGAACAGCGGTGCAGACAATAATGGAGCTCAAGGTGGGGACACTAGGACGGCTGACTCTTGTCTCTATCTCGCGCATGCACGCATGCACGCATTCTGAGCCCTATTGATTGTAATTGTATCGGGCCTTTTATGTGACTATCACCGCAAATATAGATCTTTAGCCTTTATTTGTCGGTACCTCAATTGTCTGGATTTTCGGTATCTTTTCCCTTTTTAAAAAGGGGGTGTTTGTGCTCTCGCTCTCCTCTTCTACCATCACCTTTGTGCTAAGGTATGAGCTGCTCCTGCCATCGTATTTCTCTCGCTGTCTTTCAGGTCCAAGTGCTCGTGAACGAGATAGCGCGTGCTACTCAGGATGTGCTCAAGGGTGACACCTTGGCAGTGGGGACACTCGGCAAGGAGCTGTCTGCTTTACAGCGCTTAGTGGGTGCCAGCATTCAAGCCTTGCGAAATGCTCAGGTAATAGCCAGAAAAGGCAATGGAAGAGAGCTGAAAAGCGTCCTGTTAGATTCAGCCCTTCAATTATTTCCATATAAATTACACACGAGCCGAACTAACCTCTCTTTTGCTTCTGTTTAGGCTGAAGACGATCTCCGGGAGCAAGCACTTGTGCCACTTACGACTGGCGATACCACAACGTCAAGACGTCGAAGTTAAGAGCTAAAGACCAAGGGTGACCAATGGAGAGATAGAAAGGAGATGTGAGGTATCAGTAAATGGCGACGAGAAATGCGCAGAGACCACGGCTATTAGGATTTAAGATCGCAATGAATTGTGACATAGAGCAGAACACGAGATCTCGAGGCGTTGTTTAGTGGAGTTATGGCGAGACAGCTGCATAGCGATGGTGATTGACATAGGGGGAGTTTGAGAAGACTTAAGTGCACTTTATTAATGTATATGGATATAACAGTATAACTATACAGCAGCCGATTTCCATATACATATATGGCCCACAAGAAGCTTCACTTCGAGGTTACTTCTCCTTTGAGTCGCATATAGGCCGCAGACCGCAGTGTCGATTTTGAGACAGGCCCCGAGGGTCCGTATTGGTTTTGGGTTAGGATTAATATTAAATATATAGGTTTCGAAACCTATGCCTCCTTCCGAGAATTGATCCTGAAGGGTTCATGGGAGTAAAGATGTACATAGCATTACGCAAAAGAACACTCAGCTCAGTCAGACTTGTTCTGGAGGATTCATCAAAATGCAGTTCTATGCTATTTGTCGTTGTTTCTTTGCATTTGGGGAGTATAATCTAATCTAATCTAATAAACATATATTTATGAAATATGAAAGCGCGAAGTTCCTCGGGCCGGATTGTATCCATGGCTTAGGGTTCATGCGCTGTTGGGGGCCCTCTGCTTCGCGGCTGGGCCGCCTCCACCGCCGTAGGTGGACTTGGAAGGAGTCTTCGGACGCTCGTGGGACTTTTTGCACTTGTCGCCGTACTTACAGGTACCCTTGAGGAAGTGGTGGCAAATGAGGTTGTCCCTGTCGAGGTCAAAAGTGGCAGCAGGCTTTGACGGCGCGGCGTGCAGACTCGGGGGTACCTTGCTCTTGGTAGGTGCGCCTACCCCTCCCCCGGGGCGGCGGCGGCCGCGCCCCTCGAAGTTGTAGAGCCAGCAGGCGGCGTTGGTGACGAAGCGCTCCGTGCCCGCCGTGTGAGTCCACTTTTCCTCCAACAGACGGGTGAACCCACCGTCAATCATGATGCGACATTGATCTCTGTCGTGGCACGCGGTGACGATCAGGTTGTCCGAGCTCTTGATGAGCGCGCGGCGCTGGCTGGTCGGGCCCTGGACGTTGGAAATGGTGATCCCTTCGTACATGGACTCGAGTCCCGTGCAAACCAGGTGCTTACGAAAGCCCACACCGCCGTCGTTGTAGCGGCCGTTGCTTTCCGTGGCCACTTCCGACTGCTCCCGCAACACTTGGTCGCCGTGGTAGTTCCCCTCTAGCGACAGGTTGCTCGTCTCGGGGAGTGCCTTGAGGATGGCGTTGACGTCAGCAAAAAACGGGTAGTTGTCGCCCCAAAGGAAGAGCCCTTTCTTCGCGTGCACCAGTCCCTTGATCGCATTGATGTAAGGAGCAGTCACGGACACGTACTGACCGTTTATTTCCAAAAATGGGCGAA
>Ga0307930_1003668_pt1 | contig 11132 bp, 10 predicted proteins | sample OrgLakmetageno46_FD_203161 | JGI IMG/M metagenome (GOLD analysis project Ga0307930, IMG submission 203161) | Saline water microbial communities from Organic Lake, Antarctica - #46 | ecosystem: Environmental > Aquatic > Non-marine Saline and Alkaline > Saline | place: Antarctica: Organic Lake... | reverse complement strand
TTTGGTGGACAAACGATTGACACATCGTCACCCTGCACATTTCACGTATGCGTTTGTTATGCCAGTTGCGCAGGCGAGAATAATACTTCCACCCCCTTCTAAAGTGGAAACTGTTCATGAAATAATTTTGAAACCGGACTTAAGTCGTTTCTGCGTCTGTTTCTGCATTGAAGAGAGCGCGCCGTTGACGAGGCCGGTGTTGCTTGGTTAAAGGTTGGTCCTACGAAGATATCTAATTTCGCGCCTTCATGTTGGGTTTCAAAAATAACCCAACACCCAACCAACTGAGCTAAGTGACCAACAAAACGATCATCCCGGCCCTGCTTTTTAGTGCGGTCGTCCGGCCAATTATGGATCTCGCACAGCTGATTTATATAGCTGAACTGCTAGCGTTTTAGTATTGCCCAACACTTCAGGCCACCCACCGCCTCCCATCAGGCCATGCGGATTTCTGGCAGTTCCAGAAATATTTCTAGGAGTTCACTTCTCAATGGCCTTCCTAAGCGCCAAGCTCAGCCCAGTCAGACTTGTTCTGGAGGATACATCAAAACGCAGCTTTATGCTATTTGTTGTTGTTTCTTTGCAATTGGGGAGTATAATCTAATCTAATCAAAGCCCCAACCGCCCTGGCGAGCATTCCCGCAAAATAAGTATTATTTCCTCGCGCGCTGAGTCGACGTGGGTAAAAAACCGGAAAACCCGCGGTTTTCTTGGTTACTGCGTCATCAACTCTGTAGCTTACAGGGATGAATCTTAAAAGAAAGACACCACCAAGAAGATACTGGATACAGTACGAAGGAAGTGCGTCATCAGTTAGAAAAATGGCCAAAATGACGGCGCTCCAGAGAGTAGTGCTCATGCTATGTTTGGGCGTAGCAGCGGACGCCTTTGTTGTTCAATTCCCAGGTATACGTAAGCATACAATTTACTTCGTTGAATGCAGGGCTACTTCAAACTGGCGGCTGCTACGAGGCTAGCAGGTTGAAGTCGAATGCTCTCAAATCCTTGGCTCCTTATCGTCTCAAGCGCGGTATTCTTTGGCTTGTGTATAACTATAGGTTTAGTTCACACGCGATCTCGGACAGTCGTGCAGGCGATAGGCTCTTCAGGAGAGTCGGATGCTAAACGGTGAGTATTATGCCAGCATCATGCTAGGATAAAAGTAGAATACCTTCGGCTTGGACTAGTACTAAGCTTAATTAAAGCATACAGACAACAAGCTCGTTCCTGATTCCAAAATTACGTTATGTATCAGGGCGGCAGCAGCATTGGCAGTAGCTCTGCAGTTATCATCGGGAGTATTTGTGCCACCAGCTTTGGCCTTGCGCGCTGTTATGGATAACCAACCGGCCATTCCTGACAAGATTGTGCCCGGGCAAACGGTTCTAGGAGGCTCCGGTGAAGCTGCTTCGTCATCATCTGCAAGCAGCGCTGGTGGCTTTGAGTTTAAGGGCAGCAAACCTCAATGGCTGAAAGATGATGCGCCGGAAGTGACAGCTGCCCCTGCTGCGTCGAAGCCTTCGGCCGATGACAAGAAGGCAGCAGACGCAAGCGCGAAGGTTGCAGCTGATGCCAAGGCTGCTGAGGCTGCAAAGGCTGCTGAGACCAAAGCGGCAGAGGCAAAAGCTGCCTCTGAACGACGCATGGCCCAAGTGAAGGCGGAAGAGACTCGAGCTGCAGAGGCGAAAATTGCTGCCGAGAAGAAGGCTGCGGACAAAAAGGCAGCAGAAGAGAAGGCGGCTATGGAGGCGAAGGCTGCAGAAGACAAAGCGTCTGCTGAGAAAGCAATTGCAGCTAAAAAGGCCGCTGCGGAGAAAAAGGCAGCCGACGCAACGGCTAAAGAGGAGAAGTCAACTGAGACAAAAGCGGTTGAGACGAAACCAGTTGAGACTAAAGCTGCCGAGATCAAGCCGGTTGAGACTAAGCCTGCACCACTGCCAACGCCAGCGCCTGCCCCTAAAGCAGCGCCCTCTTCGGAGTTTGTCCTTCCATCGTCTATCAAAGCCGACGTTAAGACCACACCTCCACCTGCCGCAGTGCCAGCACCTAAACCTGCACCAGCACCAGCAGCACCCGAATTCAAAGCGCCGCCGGCACCTGCACCGAAGACAGCCACAGTGGCGCCTCCTTTAAAAGTGCAAGTAGCTCCGGTGCCCGGCGGTGGCAGTCTCTCCAGTGGAGCAGCATCGTCGTCCTCGTCTTCAGCGGCACGCAAACCATCGTCTACCTTAACGGGCACCGCCGCCGACAAATTCGCGGCAGCGGAATCCAAAGCCAGTGCTGCGAAAGAGAGCATGAAGGAAGCAGCGACGAGCGCGAGCAAAGCAAAGAAAGCCTTTGGGGAGGCGAAGAGTTTAACCTCGCAAGCGGATGCGTCCTTTGCACTGGTGGCGAAGCGGGAAAAGGACGCCAAAGCGGCTTTGAATGCAGCGCCTGAAATCGCCACCCGTGCGCAGAGTACACAAGCTTCCTACGCAGCCTCCCTCACCTCCAAGCTCCAGAACACCTACGCCGCTGCGGACGAAGCCCGCAACGCAGGCGAAGCGAAAGACGCAGCGGCGTACTATGCGGACGCTGGCGTGCAAGCCAAAATTCTCAAAGCGCTCCCCCCAGCGAGTGTGCTCGAGGGGTATTCGTCGCTGTTACGCTCCGCAGCAACCACTTTAGACCCAGAACAGGTATACAAACAGGAAGTTGAGATTATATCCGTAGAAACCTTTTCATTTTTGATCGTAGTGTTCGAGTGGGCGGAAATGTGCTTGTTTTACTACTCCCCGACAACTGTCATAAGCCTTGTCCTCACCTTTTTTTTCTGTTCCTATTCCCGTTGTGTTCTCTCACTCTCGTCTCTTGTATCTGCTTACTCTCACTCTCGTCTCTTGTATCTGCTTACTCTCACTCTCGTCTCTTGTATCTGCTTACTCTCACTCTCGTCTCTTGTATCTGCTTACTCCAAAGATGGAAACATTGCGCGCGGATTACATCAACAATCCTGAAAGCGGCGCGTTACCATCTCTGTTGCGATTGGGGGCGACGGAAGAGCAAGCTTACAACAGCGCGAAACAGGTAAAGGATTTTACCAAAATGGTATCTTGATGAGGTGGTGAATTTGAGGGAATGAAGCATATCAATCATTTCTTAAGCATTGTTATTCCCGCACTGCGAAAACTTCCTCTGTTGATTCGTTTTTTTATCTTTTCATCAAATATATAATGAAATTTAACTGCCTTCACGTGGTTGTGGTGTGGATGGCGGTACATGTACAGGCGTTGGAGGCTGCCTTGAAATCGGGTGGTGCCACATCTGGTTTATTAGACTCGGCCAAGGCGCAGTGGGCGTCGGCGGATACGATCGACACCGTCACGCAAAAAGCCTTGCGCAACGGCGCAACGGCTGCTGCCACTTTGGACAACAGCCAAAAAGCCGCAATCAAAGACCTCGCGAAGGTATGCACTGCACTGACAATTCTTGGACTGCTTCTTGTTGATCAATTGATTACGTTCACTCTGGGAGACTCCCCTGTGCAGCTTCTTTTCGGAGTGATACATCTACTAGTATCAACTTTCTCCGCGCGTTCTTCGAACTCTTTTTTTTCTTTTTACGCTTACTTCCCTGTCTTGTTTTACCTATATCTACAGGTGCGGTTGGAAGGTCCTCAGTTTGAGTCCATGGAGAAGGACCTGAAGACCTTGTCGAGCGCCATCAAGACCCTCCAGCCTGTGCCGACCCAAGCGAGCTCGGGCGAAAAAGCACTGAAGCAAGCAGCGACGAAAGCCGCAGAAGCCAAGGTAATATAAAAATAGTGATGGTGTGTTATGGATGTCTTGGCTGATTGCCTTTCCTTATCGACGCCATGCTTTTGCACCAGTACGTACATGTACTTTGCTCATTCTTGATAATACGCAATTGCCATGATGAGCGTGCATTTTTCATGCCCTGTACGCGTGGGCTCTATTCTTTCTCGGTTTCTTTACCGCGACCGTCTTTTTCCTTTCAAGGCCCAGTGGCTGGACAGCGCCCGAGCTCTTAGCACAGCTCAAGTGCAGTCAAGTGCGGCCAGCCAGTTGTATGCCGATGCCGCTGAGCTAGGCGCGCGTGAAGCTGCACTCTTCAGTGGAGTGACGAACCAATAGAATATCCATATTCCCGTGTGGGTGGAATTAGGGGGGTCTGTGCGGTCCATAGTTGAGTTATGAGCAATCCGGCACATGAATAGAAGTGAGCACGAGTTTTAAACAAGATATATGGCCCCCCAGTAAAGAAACATCTTGAATCCGAATTCCGGAATTCCACAGTCCAACATCCCAATTGTTTCCTGAGCACCCAGCTGCCCTTCTGTTTTGAATTAGGGGCGCAATGCGAAATGATTTAAATAAAAGTTAATAACAAATTGATTTACTTATTGACTAAATAGGAACACTTGATACCTTCGTCGTATTTGCAACTCGAATCCTACTTCACAATAAACAATTCGGTTTATTCTACGTCCTATTGATATCGCGCTTACTTGCGCGGGCATTCAGAGCCCCATGTGCCATGTGCCATGTGGGTGTCAAATGCATATTCAGAGGCGTGGTGAGTGCGAAAGTGGTTTCTGTTTGCCTCCTCGGAATGCCCCAGGGAATTTCGTACGCAATTCGGCCGCGTGCATTAATTCTCAACAACGGACTACCGTGTACTCATCGCGTGACCTAAGGGCGTCCTCCATACATCGCTTTTTAGTTGTCTTCTTCGTCGGAGCCTTCTTCAACGATGCCTTCCACTTTCGTGCTCCCGTCAACTCCCAATTGCAACAGCCGGAGTGCCTCCACCCATCTTGAAGACATGACACGGGAACAGCGGCATGAGCAAAGCACAAGATTAAGAAGAAAAAAAGAAGAGATTAATGAAAAGCCACAATTTGTATGTTCATGTAGCCATACAATCAACGCACGCACGCGCGCACAAACCAACCAACCAAACAACCAACGCAAGTAAAAAAGTGTTCATCTCTTCTTACTTGGCCGCGGCTTTGTCGGACTCGGCTCGGAGAATGATGTCGCTGCCTTTGCCACTCTTGAGCTTGAGGTGAAAGGTGCGGCCTTTGGCGGTTTGGACATCCACAAGGTGCAGGTCAATGGCGGCCTGAATGTTCTTCGGGTTGTTGGCCACACCCAGGTTCTTGTAGTACCTGTATATGCATACACATGGGAAATAGAGACGTTAAGTGAAGGAAGAGCACACACATCAAAAGGATGATTAAAATGACAGAGATGCAAGAGAATCAAGGGCTATGAGAGCGAATCCGTGTGTCAAGCATTGCAATTACTTTCTGGTGTGCATCTAGTGTTTATCTTTCGTCGCTTACTTGAGGTAGTGACCGCGCGCCGCGAACCACCGGGACTGCCAAGGGTTGAGCAAATTGTCGCCCTTCTTGAGCATGTAGCCCTCCATGTTGGCATCGTCGGGGTCGCCGGCGTCATCATCCCCCGGGCCGGACCCAAACACCGACTCGCGCATCGAGGCCTTGTCTTTGTTCACGGCCGAGCCGTTGGTCAGGCGCGCGTTGACACTGGAATCACCACCGCCGATGGAAGCACCGTCGTCTTCCAACAGAGGCGCGTGCGAGGGCATCACGAAGGTGACGGAAGCGGTGCCTTCGGGCCCTTGCATCGAGGCCTTGGCGGCGGTGACTTGACCCAAAAAGTCGTTGAACAAGGCCACCTTGTAGTAGAATGGATACACACACAAGAGGTGCGAACAAGGCAAGGAAAGATTCAAATGGGTGGGTAAAGTGAAGACACAAAACAGAGAGAAATGAAATGACAGAAACCGAAATTTATAGAAAGCGCGCATACACCGCGTGCGCATAGTTTTATTTCATTCAAGCTGATTTTTCAATCCATCCCAGTGCTCTCACCGGCACGCCGTTGACTGCTTTCACCAGCCACCCTACCCCAACGCCCAGCTCGTCGGCCTGCCCGCCGCTCGAGACGCCCTTCACTTCGAGGGTCAGGTCGCCCAGATCCATGCCCATAGGACCCGCCAGAGAAAAGTCCAGGGTCATTTCGCCCAATTCTTCGCCGGAAGCATTCACGGTGAGAGCAGCGGCAGCCTCCTTTGTCGACGAAGCTTCCACTGCTGCTGCTGCCGCTGCTGGCGCTACTGCTTCAGTGGGCGCTGCTGCTTCAGTGGATGGCGCCACTGGCGCGGGCGCTGCAGGAGATCCCAATGTCGCTTCTTGTTCCTGCTCTTGTTCTTGTTGGGAAGCCGCGTCACTCATGTACTTGTTCATGGCCGCACTTTCGTCGAAGGCCTCCGCAGTCGCGCCATTGTCCGCAGGCAGCACCGCAGGAGCAGTTTTTGCTGCCGGAGGAGCAGACGAGGAGACTTCAGCCTCGGACGGCTCGTCGGCGGCTGCGGGCGCAGGCGCAGAAGCCGCAGGTGCATTTACGGCGCGCTCGGCCTTTTTTGCAGCCACAGTGGCCTGTGCGTCTTTCTTGCGCTTGATGTTCTGAATCCGAATGGCCGCCTAAACAACCAACGTAGAAAAGGGGCAAGAGGTCTTAAAAGTGAAAAGGTTCAAAAGGAAAGTGCAGAAAGAAAGCGCCACTCACTCACTTTCAAATAAGGCCCACGCGTTAATCATCAAGGAATGAATCATATCTAACAAACACAACAAAAACAGCCTACCTGGTGGGAGGCGGGGTCGAGCCAGGCTTCGGCAGCTTCTCGCACTTCGGGCAAATTGAGGCGCTGGAACTCTTGCTCGTCGATAAACCCGTCGCGGGACGTGTCGAGAGCCCGCACTTCCTTCATCGCCTCCAGCAACCTGTTGCATGCACAATAAATTAGGGTGTTTGAGAAAGAGAGAAAGGAAGGCGGGGGGAGAAGCACTGATTCGCGCAGGTGAAAAATGGGCAGCCGCAGTGAAATGGGACAGCGCGAAGTGGTTCTCGATGACTATGATACGAGAAGACGAGAGATAACATTATCAGAAGACAACGGAAAGAGAACACTTCCAAAGCGAAGAGAAAAAACAGCAGAGTGATAGGCACGCAATAAAAGAGTGACGAAAGTGCGCATCCTTACTTTTTCCCCTCTTCAGCGTTGCCTTTGCCAATGAAAGTGGCCAATTCTTGGTCTGCCAATAGAATCGACCAGCACGCCAGTCGCTCGATCTTGGCGCCCGTTTCTGCGTCCTTGGAGATGGTGGCCCACAATTCGTCAACTTTTTCCTTCAAAGTCTCCGCTGGCTTCTTAACTGGCGCTGGTTCCTCTTCTTCTTCTTTTTCCGGGGCTGACGGTGCAGCTGCTGCTGGCGGTGCTGCTGCCGGCGGTGGGGTTGGGGCTTTGTCCGCTAGCATTGCTGCAGCCATTTCCTCCTCCAGGGCAGTAGTCGCTGGGTCAGCGGGCGTAGGCGTAGGTGCAACAGGAGGCGCAGCCGGTTCAGGCACCGAGAGAGCCGCAGCTTTGGCGTTGGCTCCTGCTTGAGCGATGTGCTGGTCCGAAGAAGTGTCGGGCTTGGGCTCTGGAAGCATCAGTTTTGGCGCCACGCGGACTAGGGCTAGGGCCCAGAGTAGCATTTCTTGTTCGTTTTCAGCACTCAAAGTGAAGAGGCGATCCTTGGCCCGCAGGTCAAAAGAGAAAGGCGGCGCGTCCAACACCACACTTTCCTCTAAGCGCTCGACGTCCTGCTCACATCAAGACAGGCACACATATCAGGGTCAGAATATGGAGCGCGCTCGAATTTTGCATCATGCCAGCCACTAACCATCGACCACACTGAAACGCGCAGAATTTACTTAATCAAATCTATTTGAAGCGGATCAGAACAATTCATCAACCTCTCTTTCTATCATTTTGCTATTGCCATGCGACTCCGCTGGAGTATTCGATGCGGGTGCAGGAGCACGCTCGCGTTCTTAATTACCTTGAGGTCCACGGACCCCTTGATGGGAGCGTTTTCGTCGGCCTGGTAGACCAAATCCGTGCTCTGAATAGAGAAGAAGCGGCGGTTCCACTTGCCGCCACCCAGCATGCTTATTGACGGCCGCCGCCCCCTGTGCACATGTAGACGCATTGGATGGCAGGAGAGCAGATTATTTTGCAGGAACAGAATGGATATGTTGTGAAACAAAGCTTGGCATCATTGCATTTTCATATTGGCCTTGTTAAAGCGTTAAATTGGTTAACAGGATTGGAGAGGAGACAGACGCATTAATTTGTCCTGAGAGAGGCGGAGAAAAGGCACAGAGCTTCACGCATATGCTTCGAGGATTGCGTGTCGGTTGATTATGCGATTGAATTGGAAAGAAAGAGCGCAATGGTTTAGGACATGATATTCAGAAATATAGAGCGATTGAGGAAGGAAACTTACGCATCGGCTGTCGCATAGTGAGCTACAGTCTGTTCCTTGCGTTTGAAGTCGGGCTTCATCAGATACCCCTTCGGATTGTCCAGCCTTGACATAAAGAAGTAGAGAGAACAGGAATAACATCGATGGAAATGAGACCAGCATCTGATAATGTTAAGCGTCCCTGCGAAAAAAATTCGAAGTGGCAGACTCACGAAGACGTTTGCAGACATGCGCTCAAAAGTTTCGTTGTGCCAAAAAGACCAATGCTTTGTCATAAAGGCGATTCTTACCGAGCATTTTTCTTGCTTTTCTGGGAGTCTTCGAAAGCGACCAACTTGGCTATAAGTTTGGGAGAAACGGAGTTCTAAAAGACACGCAAACAGACGCAATGTGAGCTTGAGAGATGCAACTCATGCTTCCTAGACCTGTGCTCACCGCCATGGTAATGATAAGCGATCCTGCACGAAAGTTTGGTGCTGATCGCATTGGTGCCGATTCTTGTTTTCTTGTTGTTCACGCCGAACACCCGAACACAAATTTGTTACACTTTGCACCAATAGTAAATACACCTAAACACAAAAACCTTGGCATAAACCAACGAATTACTTTTATCGTAAAAAAACGAGTTATGATAAGTTGTTTTTTGGTCCAATTTCGGCGGGAGAGTGCTCAAATCAATCATGGGGATGAGCCACGTGTGGGCCAAGGTCGTCTTGGCCCTGGTTCCAACCTTAGCCTGGGCGCCTCCTATAGCTAGTTCCAGGTTCATTGGAGGACTTAAGTTCTACCGAGGGCACACTCGGCGAATATTGCGGCTAGCGTCTAGACCTGGGAGCATCGAACCGTCCGGCAACTACGAACCAAAGAAAAAAGGGCTTCTAGGAAAGCTTTTCGGTGGTGAAGATGACAACAGGTCAAAGCAGTACGAATCCTATTCTCAAAATATTCCACGTGATGTGAGCTACAATTCTAGAATGAACCCGGGGAGCGTGGGGCCTGCGCAACGCGAGAGTGGGAGGCTAGCGAAGCAAGAACAAAACGAAAAGTATCAAGCACTCATGCGATCTATCAACACGGGCAATATGATCGTAGACCGAACAATGGGACGACCAAGCACCTACGACAACTATGACTCGAGCACTGGCGGGCCCAGGCCTAATGTAGGCTATGATGCTGACTCAAATGACGGTGGCCACGCGTCTTATGACCCCCAATTAACTGTAAGCAGGCAAAACGCAGACTATGTCGCCACAGCCCTAGAACGAGCGCGTCGCCCCGGCTTAACGGGCCCCACTCCCGTGTATGGTTCCAATGAATATCAAAGCTCCTCCGCGGCAAGTGTTCCGAGTTCGATGGAAGCCCGAGTGAATGCTGGTACCTTTTTGCCGCCTAGAGCCAGTAGTAGTTCGCTCGTGAGTGGAATGGGTGGTGGAATGGCTTTCAATGGCGCAAATGGACCTACGCCTACTTTGCAGAACGACATGTTCAATTTGTTCGTCACGGGCTTAGACGCAGACGTGACGATCAACTGCGTGGGGACGGGCACTTCCCGGACCTTCCGAGTCCACTCACAGATCCTCAAAGCGCGGTCATCTTACATGCGCGCGACCCTAGCTCCGGATGCGTTGGAAGTTATCGAACCGGATTTCGACGCGGAAGTCTTTGAGGAGTTTCTCAAGTACCTGTACACGGACACGCTGCCGCCCAACGCCATCGAAGACATGGGAGAAGCCTTGATGCTGGCCTCGCACAAGTATGGCTGCGGAGCGCTGAAAGAGCTCTGCGAAGAACGGCTGTGCCGGGACTTGAATGTCGACAACGCTGCGTCAAGGCTCGTGCTGGCGGACGTGGCCGATGGCAAGGCCCTGATGGAATCGTGCTTGTTTTTCATCAAAAGCAGAGCGCAGGCCGTCATGCAAACCCCGGGGTGGACGGAGGTCATGGCGCACAAAAACGGCCTTTTGGGCTTTCCCTTGTTTCAAACCATGGCCGGAGTCACGCCGGCGAACCTTCAGCCGGGGTCCGCCATTGCCGATCAGTACAAAGCCCAATGGCAAACGCCGCGGCTGAATTCAGCCGAATACAACCGAAGAATTCCCGAGACCCGAGCAGCCAATGACGCCGCTGTGGCCGAGATGGCTCGGCTGCGAGCGGAACGAGAGTACGAAGCCGCGCAGAGGCTCGCCGACGCGGCCTCGGCAGAGAAGCGAGCAGCCGAAGCTGCGTACCAGGCCGAGAGGAAAAACATGAGGGTGAGTAGAACCCCAAACACGGGGCGCTCTCGTGGTTCATCGGATGCCAGCTACTACGCTTCTGAGGAGCCGCAAAACCAGAGGCGCCCCCCACGAAGGTACGCACAGTCCGAAGAGCTGCGAAGCAAATGGAACCAGGACTCGGATACCATCATGCCTTCTTCACCTTGGGACGGAAATCCGCGGCGCCGATGATCCATGCATAGCTCGCGTTTCCAGCCCAATGTGCCATGTCAAGAATGCGCTGGTGGGCACTTGGGAGCTCGCTTCAAGAAAGAGTAATAGAGATGGCCACATTTCCGAAAGGCGCATGTTTTTATGAGCACGTAAGTTACCCCTAAGATGTTGATCGGGAGAGACTGGGAATTGACCAAGTATCGCTAACGAGGTAAGAGCAAAGCATCGCCAACAACAGGAACCCTCCCTGTATAGCTCTGCAGCTCCTAAAGGAGACTGCAAACCCCACTGTTCACACATCAACATCATGGGCGCACAACATCCTGAAAACACGGAGTTTCGCAGTACTCAAAAACTTTGTCATC
>Ga0307930_1003665_pt1 | contig 11141 bp, 6 predicted proteins | sample OrgLakmetageno46_FD_203161 | JGI IMG/M metagenome (GOLD analysis project Ga0307930, IMG submission 203161) | Saline water microbial communities from Organic Lake, Antarctica - #46 | ecosystem: Environmental > Aquatic > Non-marine Saline and Alkaline > Saline | place: Antarctica: Organic Lake... | reverse complement strand
GAGAAACGAAACAATCCTGTTGGGCTCTTTTCCCGGTTTCTCGTTCACTCTGATGCAACCAAGAAACAACCCCTGAAAAGTCCGTGTTTCGTTTCTTCCGATTTTTCGTGTTTCAACTTCTTCCCTAGTCAGAACATGGTTGATGTCAGATGTCAGTGACAACGTGTCAGAACATACGTAACGTGTCTTAAGCACGTGCTAGCATATGACAACGTGTCAGAACAAGCACGCAAGGGTTTTTTGTGTCTGTGATGTGACGGAGTGACTGACGGACATTTTTCAGTGAGAGCACTATTGAGATGCCGGTACTAAACATCAAACTACGTTGATCTATTTTATCATACTATAATAGCACAAAATAGCGCAACGACTTGTTGGCTCGTTGGCACAATTTAAGCCCAGCATCCGCCGCAGCACCAACATGGCCCACCCGCACGGGGCCCATGCACGGAGAACACTCATAAAGGACGAAACCGGCAAGGTAGACATCTTTCATGATGTATTTGACACGAGCCCATTGCCTCATAGTCCTAACTTCACCTCTAAACCGTTTCGTGAATCTCTTGCTTGATGTGATAAGTGCCGGCCTACAAGTTACGACCTCCCGCCAAAAGACAATGTGTACGGCATCAAGATGACAGGATTGGGAGAAGGAGCTGCCTCAGGTATTTTTTAAGATACAGTTCCGGTACTTACCCTAGCGCTGTGCTATTCGTGCGAGTATACCATCACTGGCTCTCACAATTCCTCCTGGTTTCACACAGTTATGGGTAACTTGGAAGTGCACACTGCATCTAAGCCGGCAGTCTCTGATCAAGATCTCGTTCGCTGTAACAGAATGGCCGTCAAAAATAAGTGAGTTCTAGTTGTTTAGTTTAATTATCTTGACTTTTCTTTCACACAGGGCAATGAGGATGTGAGACATTTGCTGAATATAAACGCGTTTCTAACGCTACCGCAATTCTTGTTCGACTTCCTGGCCAGGCTTATTACTGCGAAAGACCAATACAACTTTCAGTTGTCTCATCAGGACGTGAAGAAGATTCACAGCCGCCACTCTATGTTTGAAAAACCTGAAATTCCGGAGCATGCGAAAAGCGTAAGTTTTGCGTTGCTGCAGTATGGGACCTAACATTTGGGTTCACAAATACTTTACTGTGCTTTCTGTCTCTTTCTCTCTCGTAGCGGCCATTTGGTATCGCTTCCTACCCTCGCCCGGCCGACGACACGAGCATTATATTCAAACCGCCTGATGGGTCGATCAGCAAGGTGCGCTATCACTCTGAGCACATCCTTGCACGCACATGAGACTTACCGCTCCACCACCCTTTCCTACCTGAACCACCTAGGTGATCAATAATGAGTTTGCAAAGAAGCCAACTGGACCTGAAACCTACCCAGATATCAGCGGCCGTGTTCATCCAGGTAATTTTTACAGAAGCACTCGTAATTCATTCATAGAAGTTGGAAGTAAGTACGAAGTCTGCACAAGTTGAAAACAGACAGTGCGTTCGTGGGCTAGGTTGATTACAGCATTTCCTATTGGCTTTCTAAATGGCAACAGCCACTATGTTTATACATCTAACATGTGCTTCCATTCGATGCATCAGGTAAAATGCCTGCCCCTAAGGACACGAACTCAAATCGGCTTAAAACGAAAGCCAACACCGAGCAGCCCGCACCGAAAGAAAAATTCATCATGAAGCGCTTTCAAAACATCCCCGCCAAGACAACAAACAAATAGACGATTTTCATGGTTTACCGGTTGGGATGAATGGTGCATTGAGCTGCCCTCTGCCTCTGCCCTGCTGTGGGATTTTGGGACTTGCAACTCGGATGGTGTCTTTTCTTCACATTGTATTCATAACGCAAGTTGTGATAAATTCCATCAGCGTGTACCTTCTATTCAGCTAAGCATGCATAGGATTCACTTCTGTATCACACATACCAGAAATGCATCTGGCTACTGGCTGCCATGCCATGCACCATTCTAATTAAATTCCAAGGCGAGGCGCGAGGCGCGGTTTATCTTGTATCTGGTATCACTGCAGCGGCGCGCGCGCCGCCGCGCCACGATCAACGTAGTTGATTTCAGTGACAACGTGGCAACGTGTCAGAACACACGTACGCAGTACCCAGTACGTACTACAGAACATGTACATATGTACACTGTATAGTACAGTACGTATGTAACGTTACCCAGATAAGAATGTGATGTGGCAGAGTGACAGACACATCTTCTGTGACAGACATTTTTCAGTGAGAGCAGTTTTGAGATGCCGGTACTAAACATCAAACTACGTTGATCTATTATCATTTGACATATTTGAGTCATTCGAGTCGCGTATTTTTGTAGCTTCAGTACAGTAACAGAAGCAAAGCAGAGGTTTTGAGTTTTGAGTTGCGAAGCTAATTTCAAGGACATCGTGAGCTACGGTAGCTCGAGAGCTCCTATCATGCGTGCTTGACTAGTGTATCGAGTCTCGAGTTGTCGCACAAAAGCACTGACCGTAGCATCTAAGCTAGAACAGTCAATTTTATCTTGGCTATTTCAACGCAGGCAATTTGATCACATTGTCATCTTACGGTAGCTGCTTGCGTGTCTTCTCACTGAGGCCAAAAAGCGCATGCTTGACTACTAGAAAGAGATAGAAGCTGCCACACTCTTAAGGATAACTGCAATTGAGCTTCTCCAATATACATCCCGAAATCAATGAGGCGGCGCCGTCGAACACGAGATACCTCACCTACAGTTCAACCTTCAGACACTACTTTGCCCATTCACCCACGCCAACGGGAACGGGAACGATTGCAGCGCTCGCAAAGCAAGCGCGAAGGAACGACAATGACCAAAGTCGAGATTGTCGAAGATACTGCAAGGTCAGATAGTGCTGCATCCGCATCAGACGACGCCTTAGATGAAGGTGCTGTGGAGGCCAAAACAGACCACGAGCGCGCTGATGGATCCCAGCATTGGAGCCCCCAGGTGTGGGACTGCGCAGTCAATGGCAACCTTCAAGGCCTCCTCGTGCTCGCAGCCCGGGGACAATTGGTTGATGTGCCCCACCCAACCACCGGCATTACCCCCCTCTGGGCAGCCGCTGAAAGTGGGCACTCAGCTGTGGTCCAGTTCCTCTTGGAGACCATGGGAGTTCGCGTGAACACGCGTGCCGTTGACGGCAGCACTCCACTGTTTGCAGCAGCTTCTATGGGCCACGCTGCGGTGGTGGCAGCTCTTCTGGACGAAGCCAGCGTGGACGTCGACTTGCCACGCGTTGCAGACCTTGCCACCCCTCTGTACGTGGCCTGCCAGCGCGGCTTCGTGGACGTCGCACAGCTGCTGCTCGAGTGCGGCGCCAACCCCAACGTGCAGCGGCGCGGGGGCTACTCGTGCCTATGGACGGCGTGCAATCGGGGGCATGGCGCCCTGGTTGAAGTGCTCGTTGGCAGAGCAGTGAACCTTGCTAGCGGTGATGACGATCACGACATGATTCCCGACTTTGCGTTAGCCAATGAGGCGGGAGTGCGACCTGCCACCGCCGCGAAGCGCGCAGGCTATCCTCAGCTCGCTGCATTGGTAGAGCGCACTGCGAAGCACCAAGCAGAGACTGCGAAACGAGCCAAACTCGACGCTAAAGCTCAAGAGGCAGCAAAAACACCAGCAGCGATAGCGTCAGCTGAAACGTCAATGACCGGCACTGCTGGTAACAAAGAAGAGGAACGACCAAAGCCGCCGCCATCTCCGATGTCACCTAGTCGGAAGAAGGCCAGCGTAACTCGAAAAGATAGCCCTAGTGGGATTGATGAAGGCATTGGCAGTGCTAACCAAAGTGGCGTTGACAAATCGATGACCACAGCCGAAGCTGTACTCAATGCTAAGAGCCCTGACACTTCTCGAACCAGCGCCTCGTTAGAATCCATCAGCAGCACTTGCAGCACTAGCACTAGCACTAGCAGCAGTAGTAGTGTTAGTGAAGCTGTAGACCAAGCAAGCAAAGACAACAACAACAACAATGATGATGACGGTGATGACAACGACGAGGAAGGCCTTCCCATAGGCCAACTCATTGAGTCGCCTGAGGAGGCAGTAGCTGCGACAGTGCCCGCCACCACGCTGCGGCTTAGGCCTGAGGACAGCATTTTCGTGTACTCCAAGCAGGAAGAGCGCAGCTGGGAGTGGGAATGGTACATTCGCCAGAGCCGCCTCTTCACCCACGACATCTGTCGCTGCGCTCGAGATGGCAACGAAGACGACGACGACGACACCAGTGGCAGTAGCGCGCAGTCGTCGTCTCGCAAGCCTCCTCCTCCTATTGCCGACGGTAGCAGCAGCATCCACCCGTGCAAGTGGTGGCGCTTGCAACCGAAACTCTTTGAGCTGGAGCCTTGCGTGGTCTCCACCGCCCTCTTCGAGCAGGTCGCTCAGCTTCATCGTCTCGCGGCCGAACGACAAGGCCTCTTTGCATCCGCAGCCAGCAGTAGCGCTGACAAGAAGAAGATGAAGAACAGCGGCGGCCTCCGAATCACCCAGTGCCTCTTCACCGAATCGCGTGGAGCGTCAGCTGGGTCTCTGCGGTGCCACACGCTTGAGCTTCGCATTGCCGCGCCTCGCCCCAAACGAGCTAAACAGGCTCGGCTCGCGTTCACTGACCCTCGGCTCGTGCGACGTGACGAAGTGGTGCTCTTGCTGGGCTTGCCGCTGCGGTTCCCGGCCGACACCCGAGTGCGCGTCCACTGCATGCAAAACCGCGAGCGAATCCCGCCGCAAGTGCTGGCTACTCCTGCACTGTCATCTCCTCGCGCAGGTGGCAGTGATGCTCTTGTCACGTCGTCAACACCACAAGAGGAGGAAGAAGTGTTACCTGGAGCCCTTTTGCCTTTGACAAGCTTATCCCATGGGTGGCCTCCTCACTTTTCCTTGGCAAGCTTCACCGGCGACTTCTTGCAGCGCATTGAAGCTTTGAGTGCTGAAGGAGATCCGAATTGCGGCCTGCTACCAGTGCCTCCGTACCGCTTGTACACGGAGGCCGCGGACGCCATCCTCGAGCGAAACAGTGCGTCATCCTTGTTTGAATCAAAATTTAACAGACATGTGATCGTTTGTGGGTGTCTACTTATATGCGCAGCCCCCTTTGTCCTCATCCTTACCATGCGCTATGGTGTACATTCGAGCTCTTACTTACACCCCTTTATGATCTTTGTGTTGCCTGTATTCACATCTTCCCCAGTCATCGCATCTGAGGCTGCTGAGGCTGCGCGCAAAGCGAAACACGACGCTCCTCTGACACCGGAAGCAAAGAAGGCGCGGTGGTTGGTGTTTTTTGGTGTTCTCGTCCAAGTCGGCGCAGTCTTTTTGCTCCTTTATCTCAAGCAGCATGGTATCTAAGTGTGGGAGACCAAGGGGGCGCCAGCACACACGGCACACGGCACACGGCACTAATCATAATCTTCAGGGCTGTGGAGCTGTCGAAATGCGCTTTGAATCGTCGAATTAAGGGATGTGGGCTATGTGCTGGCGATTCGTGAGAGCCACGGTGCTCGAATTTTATCAAATTTTTTTAAATGCTCGTGTCGCCATAGCCCACTGCTCTGCATCTCTGCATGGCCGTCGTATTTCTAGCTCGGATTTGCTACCACCTAGCGGACTTGTTTTCAAGGGGCTTCATCTGCCATATATTTTCCCAATTGGGCTTTATTGAGTATTGAGAACCACTGGCCATTTCGCTCTTCGGGGTAAGTTTTAGTAAATTAAAGTGTCATACTTAAGCTTGCGGTTACACTGCTCTATATCTGTAGTATAGGTATAAATTAAACCACTACAGTCACTACAACTAAAACTTGTGTATGATCTATATGTATTTATTTGAAGTTCGGATACGGGATACGCCAGTGTGTCGTGTGTCGCTTAAACTCTTAAAGCGTCAAATTATTAATGGTTAGACGGGACTCCGACTTACGACTTATACTTCACACCCCAGTGCTATGTGCTATGGAGGTGAGTATTAATACTGAATTTCATCTAAGCACCATGCAGTGCCGTGGCACAACTGCAAAGGTTCAAGCATTCGGAGAGATAACGACTTAATAAGGGACAAGGGGAGCTCATACAAACTCTGAATCACGATAGATTGCCATACCTAGCGATCTCTCGACGCCTTTTCGTCGGCCGCTTTCTTGGCTCGCTTTTGAGCGGCGCTCAAGGCCTTCGGAGCTCCGCCTGCCACCACATGCCATCGCTCCTTCAAGTCCGCCAAAGTAAACGTCGTACTAGAAATGGATGCAGGCGCGTCGAGAGCAGGGGCAGGAGGCGAGCTGGCCGCGGTGCTGTCTTCCTCGTCCATGGAGCTCACAACGTCTTCACCAGCGATTTCACGAAGCACGTTAAGCACGCACATGTCAGTGCTTTTGAGGGCGAAATCGATGTACTTGGCGAGGCCAATTGCGAGCTGCTCGGCGTCCACTTCTTTGGCTTTCTTTCCGTCTAACAAGCCGCGAAACAGCACTTCCGGGCTCATGTACACGATTGACCGCAGTCCTTCAGCGACAGACTCCTTCAACTCTGCCGTGCTTACAACACGTTGAAACGCCTCAGTGCCAGCCATCTCTTCTCCACCGCTTTGGTTGCTCGCCATCGTCGTCCTGTCCCCCTGTAAGCGGGCCAGCCGCTCGCGCTCTTTCTTTTCGCGCGCGCTTCTCTGAGCAGCTGTTCGCGCTGCATTGGCGGCCGCAAGCTCAGAGGTTGACATTGACCCTGTCTTACGAGCTGGACCTGCAGTTGTAGCGGCAGCTTGTGGTGGCACTATAACTTTTTCGTCCTGCCTCTCTTCTAAGACATCGTCGGCATCTGCTACCTCCACGACATCTAAAATTAAGGGTTGAGCTGTGGCACTAGTCTTAGACAACTCGCCACTTTTGTCACCACTGAGAGAAGAGGTCTTAGCGGAGGCATAGAGTGGCATCGACGCTATAGGAGAGCTGTTGTGAGTCTTCGGTTGTTGTTTCGGTTTATGAGCTCGAAGCCGCTCCAGGGACTCAGCTGCTCTCGGGTTGCCATCAGCAGCTGCCTGTATCGAGGGAGAGGAAAGAGGGGAGCCGTAAAGGGCATTGAATAAAAGGCTTTAAAAGAAACACTTAATTCACACATGCGGTCGGCACAATCAGTTTAAAAAAGAAGCTGAATCCCTCACTTGCTTACAAACACACAAGGCCACCGTCGCCTTTCCTCCTTAAGAATACCTTGGCATAGAGCTGTAGCGCGCGGTGCACGTCCTTGGCCACACCGGCTCCGCCGATCTCGAGCAAGTTCGCAAGCAGCAAGTCCGCAGTGACGTCGCCTAAGCCACCCCACGAGCCCGCTTCTTCCAGAAGGCGCACGGCGGTGTCCCCACTGCGAGGCACGCAACGGCCCTCGAGGTACATGCACGCTAAGTTCACCAGGGCGTCAGCGCTGCCCGAGGTCGCTGCCTTCTGCCACAGCCGCACCGCTTCGTCGTAGTTCGGCTCGTCGCAGCCGGTGCCGCGGCTGGTATAGTGCGCGGTGCCCAGCGAGACCTGGCTTGGGGCATAGTTCTGCGCCGCGGCCTTGCTCCACCAATGCACGGCCATGGCGGCAGCGCTGCTGCTTCCCTCGTCCTCGGGAGAGCCGGAAGGAGCCAACCCTTTGTGGTAAGCCACGCCCACCGTGTGCTGTGCTGCAGCGTCTCCACCCTCTGCGAGCTTCAGGGCAGCAGCAAAATTAGCGTCGCTGCTTGGTTGCGTTGGCAGCAAGATTCCGCCCCAGCTGCTACGCCGGCCGCTGCTCTTGCTAGCCTTCGCCTTCTTCCTTCGTACTTCCTTCGAAGTCAGTGACGACGCTCCGACTTCACAACAAATAACAACTTCTCGATCTGCGTTGTTTATACGATTTGAATATTTTTGTGAATTCAAGGTCCGGAAAAGAATAAAAGCTTTAGATGAAAACAGGATTGCGCACCTCCACGATCCCGGCACTCCGTTAGAGCGGCTTTCAAATCGGCAATGCTGAACACGTCGATCCCACCGACAGACGAGACACGGTCCCCCGGCACCACGCCGCCGGCATCAGCAAACGACCGTCTTTCAACCTTGGTGATGAGCAGAGTCTTGTCTTTGGCCTAAGTAACGTGCAGCGTGGGTTAGATGTGTCAGTTTCTTCTCACCCAATAAATAACAACCTTATTGGTGCCCTCGAGCTCAAATTGACTGACCGTAATACCCATAGGCTTGTTCAGGTCCATCACAAATGCATGCACTTCTTCCTCAACTCCCTGCCTATCTGCCATCCCTGAGCCGCTGAAACGCCTTGAGAATGCCTTCAGCATGCTAACTGTGGTGTTATGAGAAAATGATAATCTCGATAGATAATGCCGACTAGACTTGTGTTCGCTAGCTAGAGTCCTATGTACCGCCTGATTACCACCCTCTAAAACTATCAATCCAATTTCCAATGATAGTCACACTTCTCCTTCCAGTGCTCTCTTCATGATGGATTGGGAACGGGGCGCAGGATGGGCGGGCACAACTCTCGAAAACACACGCGTGAACCAACCGCGAACCGCGAACCGTTCACACGTTCTATTCTACAATTCCCTGTATAGAAAGTCAGCTTTTTTGTGCAGAGCAAGCTTTGTATCTTTGTGTCTTATCTCTAAGACTCTAACTAACTGAGTAGCTTTAGCTAGCTGGCTGCCAGCTAGCTACGGTAGCCGCAGGCGGGCTACATTTGTTTGCTATTTTTGGTACCTTCTACGTTTTCATATACTACTGCAGCAGACACAAAGCTATCGACTGATTATAGGTTGTAGTTGAGTCGACTACACTTCTCCTCGGGGAGACACGGCCATCAATGACACCGCTTTCTTAAGACGTTCATGATTTGGGCCCTTATGGATTCTAGCAGCTCTTTGCTGCAATGCGTTTAGCGTTTTTCCAGGAACACGCTACTTGTCAGAGGATGGCTTACCGCCAACTTGTCCGTTTCGGGCTGCTCTTGCTAGCTTTCCCAGGAGTAGCAAAGGAGACCATCGATGCTTGCCGACGAGCGTATCCAGAACTTCTGTCGCGGGTGGATCGTGAGCTCGAGCCATGGGCCGCCGAGGGTATATCTCGCGCTCAACTAGATAACCTTTATAGCTGCCCCGGCAATGACGGGCGTCGGCGTTTCGTTGGGTTCTTTGCATCCGTTAGGTCCGGAAAGCTCGGTATAGAACAGGCTAGAAACAGACCTATGAAGAGAAACATGCACCTTACCATGATGCTGCAAAGCGTAGCTGCGTCTTTTGAACTACCGGACGTTGACTTTGTGATGTTGACTGCTGACCACCCAGAACAAGGCTTCAGCAAGATGAGCAAGGTTCCCGTAGATTCCCACTTCAATCGGTCTAGTGCTCCTTTGCTCCTGGCCTATCGCAAGCAGCAAGACAATGGCACCGTAGCTGCGCCAGACTGGACGTTTTGGAGCAGCAAAAGTGGATCAGAGCACTACGCGCCCGTGCTGCCATCCATTGACGAAGCTGCGGCCTTGATACGCGCTGAAGCTGCACTGCATCCGTGGGCAGAACGCGACCCTAGGCTCTTCTTCATGGGCGCAAATGCGCACGGCGACGAGCGTTCGAAAGTTTGGCAGCTCGCGCGAGATGAGCCAGGCTGGGCGTGGGTCGGCGTGTCGAATGTTCAAGCTGCTGGCAGTGCCAAGTACGGGGTTAACTTAGAAAAGACTCGACCAGACCTTTTCTTCAACGAAACTACTTTACCTGAACATTGCAAGTTCAAGTATCTTTTGAATCTTGCTGGTAATGCAGCCTCGAGCCGATTCAAGGTGAGAAATCATGCGCGTCTTCTTCACGCGTGGCTATCAATTGCACTTCATCAGTATCTTGTTGATTTTGTTCTGCGTGTTGTCTTTTTGCGCGCAGTACTTGTTCTTTTGCGGCAGCGTCGTCGTGTCTCCAGTGCGTTCCGGCGGCAACGGTGGCGCAGGTCCAGGCAACGAGTACGAGGAATTCTGGTCCCATCGCGTGAAGCCGGGGGTTCACTATGTTGCCCCACCCACGGTAACCGACTTACCCGCTACGATATTAGAGCTCCGCGCCAACGACGCTGCGGCTCGCACAATAGGCCAAGCAGGCGCTGCTTGGGCCGCCCGTGAGCTCACGAAGCACGCAGCGTGGTGCTACTGGGCGGCGCTGCTGCACAAAATGGCTGAATTGGAACAGCGAGGTGGCGCGCTTCGCCCGCGAGCACCCGAAGATCCTCTGAGCTCCCTTCGCTTCGGTGGACCACAGCCCTCGCAGAACGCTGGCGTATTTTGTGAGTCGTGATCGCAATTGATCGAGTGAAGCGTGAAGGTGTCGGTTACAAATTAATGTCATTCAGAACACAGCGAAGGATCGGTTAAATGTTCTGAGTGTTATCATCAGATCTGGTTAGGAATACGCCCTGATGTATTCAACCGAATCCGGAATTTCCATGGGCGTTGCGTCCGTAGCATGTGCTGTGCCAGTCTTCATCATGCCTTCTATCTTCGATCATCAAGTTAGTTCAGCCACTCCTCTTTAAAGGCTCAATGTCATGGACCTTGATACTGGTACTCTAGTAGCTACATTAACAATCAGTTTATTCGTTGGGCTGGCCACGTTGGGCATTATAGAAGGCTCTAAAGTGTAAAGGGCTTTCTGTCAACTTTGAAGAGTGGCGTGCCATAGCAGAGGACAATGACTTAAGTCTGGTTTCAAAATTATTTCATGAACAGTTTCCACTTAAGAGGGGGGTGGAAGTATTATGCTTTCTGCCTCTGCACACTACCCTCTTTACGATTTTGACTTGCACGCAACGTACGCGCGTACGCTTCTGCCTGCAGCATTGGCTTCTGTGTCATTTGGGTTTGTATTAGTTCGAGTTCGAGTTCAATGGAGATGGCGGACTTACTCGAAGCCTATGCCTCCTTCCGAGACTTGATCCTACAGGGTTCATGGGAGTAAAGATGAACATTGCATTACGCAAGAGGACACTCAGCCCAGTCAGGCTTGTTCTGGAGGCTTCATTAATACGCACTTTTTTGCTATTTGTTGTTATTTCTTTGCAATTGGGGAGTATAATCAAGTCGAGTCGAATCGAATCGAATC
>Ga0307930_1003660_pt1 | contig 11150 bp, 13 predicted proteins | sample OrgLakmetageno46_FD_203161 | JGI IMG/M metagenome (GOLD analysis project Ga0307930, IMG submission 203161) | Saline water microbial communities from Organic Lake, Antarctica - #46 | ecosystem: Environmental > Aquatic > Non-marine Saline and Alkaline > Saline | place: Antarctica: Organic Lake... | reverse complement strand
AACGTCTGTAGCCCGCACCCCCATTCTGGAAAATCTCCTCGTGTGCCCGCCTAAAGCTATGACGGTCTCGCTAAAACCGACCCCTGTAACCTGAACGGTATCGGTGTCGCTTCGCGACACCGAATGAAGCCGAAGAAAAAATGTAGCCGAAGAACGATGATGGAAATCTCTTTTGGATAGGCACATCTTCGAACTATGGCGAGTAGTGAGGAAAGGCGTCTCAGTGGGGTCAGTGCTGTGCTTACAATGGTTACGGAAGCCTTGAAGTGGCCTTCAGATACGATGGCTAGACGCTATGCTGAACCAGCGCTCAGTCATCATGACATGATGCAAGCTGGTGAGGTGATGGCAGGCGTAATGCCGATAAACATCGACAAGAATCGATACAGCAACATTTGCCCCTATGATGACCAGCGTGTAGTCTTGCGTCGGGATGGGCCTAGTGACTACCTCAACGCATCCCACATCGAGCTCCCACATGTACGTGCCATTGCAGCTCAAGGCCCCACGCATCCTGATTGGCATGGCACTGATACCACTGGCGACTTCTGGCGAGCTGTGTGGGAGCAGGGTGTTGAAACAATCGTAGCACTCGCAGATGTTCAATCAGGGTTCAGTGGTTCTGCTCGTTACTGGCCCCAAACGATTGGAGTGGACTCGACAGTGTGCGGATTTTACCCTAAGCTTTCTATGACGCTGCTTTCAGAGGAGAAAGGAGACCATTTCACGACGCGCCGGTTGCGCTTGTCTCAAGCAGGAAGCGAAACAAGAGATGTATTGCAACTGCACTATACGAGCTGGCCTAACTACGGAGTACCAAAGAGTACAAAGGGTGTGGCAATGCTCTTACGTACTGTAGAAACCTTGGAGTCAGCCCGCCTCGCACGAGACGTCACTGAACCAGCACCACCACTACTGGTGCATTGCTCTGGCGGCGTTGGGCGTACTGGCGTTTTCTTGACAGCGCTCTCAGTGTACCGCACCATCCTTCCGACGGTACCATCAGGGTCGACTGTTGTGCCCAAGCCACTGAGGAATGCTGACGCACTTGCCGATTTGATCGCGGAAACTGTAGGGTCGCTGCGAAAGCAGAGACATCCGTGGATGGTTGAGGGTGCTGCGCAATATTCCTTCGCCCATGCACTCATTATTGATGAGTGTGCTGCCACATCTCAAGCCTTAAGTGGGCAGGCGGCATACTAAGTGAACTCTGGTAATCTAAACTGCGCGGCAGTGAAGTAGCAGTAGCCACCACCTGTGAACCTTTGAGGCAGCTACTGCCGGTATCATATCACGGTTAGATAAATGAGGAGCATAGAGATCAGCTCAGGAACTCCCCACCGAGCTAACAGTAGTTCAATAATAGGAGCGCTGTTGATATTTATGTGAATAAGCACAAGTGGGGCTTTCGCCAAGTCGGGAATAAATAACCATCCAACTTCCTGTACGGACATGCGAAGAACACTAGACTTTATCTTGAGCTTCGTGCAGCTAAAAAGGCTGCCACCTGTGGCTAAACTATGGGTACATCCGTATCCAAGATCCGTATTTCTGTTATATACGGGCATAGCTATGGTGCTGCTGTGCTGATCTGTGATCTGAGAGCTCGAGGTGGGCTCCACAATAAAACGTCTGACGTGTTTTCTCTAATATACAGGGCAGATACGCTGCTACGTAGCCACTTCTCCGGTGACGCCATCAAACAGCCAGTTGCGGGTGAAAAGAAACACCCACGTTAAGGATGTGAAGGATAAACTTTGGTGAATTTTAAAAGAAACTGAGGGGATTTGGCCCTGGTTTCTAAGAAACGAGGGCCTTTCTGCCCTGCCTGTCTCCCAGTCACCTTAAAAACCGAAGAGGGCCCACGCGGGAATCTTTAGAATTCGCCGAAGAAATGAGGGGGTCAGCCGTTTTCTGCTTTCTTATCACCCGCAACTGGCTGTAGACATGTCATCAAATATACGTCTATATACGGCGTTTGCCATTCATCTAGTGGGAATATGCCCTAATATAGCGCAATTTACAGTATAGACCTTCTGATTGGCGTATTTAGGTCAAATTTTTGACGTATTTTTGTAAGCTGTCGAGGCTCGAGGCTGGAGGCACGAAAAGCACGAAGTTTAGCTTTTAGGTGTCTCCGTGTCTCCCGAGTGGAAGCCCTGAACAAAGAGTACAAATGTCGTTCAATGCGAGTCTCATGAACAAGGCCACGACTTCTGATCCGGCGCCGACTGCAGGGTGTGCCCTTAAACCCCCCTTAGCCCCTAAGCGAGTGTAGAATTATAATGCTTCCGGCGCTGGCATATTTGTGCGCACTTTCTTGATACGCCTTGATGCCTGCTTGGCCTTTGTTTTGTCTCATGCGATACGTAGGTACCTCTTCGAAGAGATTGCTAAAATGACGCATATTAGCTTTGACGTGAATGCTAAGGTGCGTGGTGTGAATTAGGCTTTACATTTCTTGGTGCATGTTTGCCGTATCTGTAATCTATCCCGAAGTGGCACCGCATAATAACTTCTCTTTGGTTGTGTGAGCTAAGGCACAACTTAGCGCGCTTTTCGAGCATCTTAGAGAGCGATCGTGTTCATAGTTTCTTGTGGGCTTTGATAGTGAGTTTGTTTTAGATTTTCGATGAAAAGAGGCGCAGCTATTACGTATGTCCCTACCACCTTCTGGAACTATCCTTTACGATCTTCGTGGGTATTCGCCATTGTTATTGCATGTTTTGTAGCTCTAAATCTTGTGTCAAACTTGTACTACTTCTTTATTTCACGGCGTGCCATCTGTGTGTGTGTGTACTCTAGGTGGTATCGTTTGTGCAGACTCGGCTGCAGAACAAGACCAGTCACGTGAAGTGGAAAACGTTGCTGATGGTCAAGTACGTGGCTTCCAAAGGTGCTCCAGCCTTCAAGCAAGCCCTGCAGCGGCAGCTTATGGGCGACTTGAAGCAGTGCCTTAGTTTTACGGGCCCGCCGGACGTGCTTCGCCAGGTGGCATGTTGTTCGCATGTGACCTGAGGGAGTGCTTCCTTTGTTGTCTGCCTTCTCATTCTTCTTCTTCTTTTTATGGTTGTTCCTTCATTCTTCGATGCGTCGATTGCCATTCTCCTCCTTCTCCTTTGCTACATCCTAGGATGAGTACAACGCGCGCGTGCGGACTGCTGCGGCAGGCGCCCTCGAAGCAGTCACCGCAGACGATCGGGCTACGGGAGGCCGTATGGCAGGCCTTGGCAGCGACAGCTTCAGCAGCAATGCCAGCAACAATCCGAACAGCGGCGGCGGCGGTGGCGGCGGCAGCAGCAGCAGTGGTGGAGGCCCAGTGCCTTTTAACAATAACAACACTGGCACAGCGGGCTACGCCAACAATTCCGGCCGGATGCAAGGGATTGGGTCGTCTCCGTGGGACCCCAATGCCAAGAAAGAAACGTTCGGTACGGTTGTGCTCTTGCGTGTTGTGACAGTCTCCTCTGCGTTAAATTAAAAGTTCATCTAGTAAAAGGATTATAACGAGTGGGCTTTTAACCGCTTATTCTCTACTTTTCATCGCGTCGAGTGTGGCCTTCGACTTTCACTTTATTGGGTTGTGTCACCCTCCATCTCTGCGCAGGTTCGTCGGCCTTGTCGGCCGCTCGGTCCGCGGCATCCAAGCTCGTCTACGCGGCAGGCACCCCAGAACAGCGCAACATGGCGTACGGCGGCGGTGCTAGCGGTGGCGGTGACTTCAGCAACAGCTACGCCTCGAACCGGGGCGGCAACGCCTACGGTCAATCCAATTGGCAGCCCACTCCTGGCTACAGCGGGAACAGCGGCGGCGGAGGAGGCAACGGTGGCGCAGCAGCGGTGAATTGGGGCAGCGGCGGAAGCACGGGCAACAATGCTAACGCGAACAGTACACCTGCAGCTCCGTCTTCGTCGTCGTCGTCTTCAGTCGGTGGGCACGGCGGCATGGGTGGCGGCGCTGACGACGGCGCCTACGAGCGCGGCTTGATTGCGGAGCTGTGCGTGCCCGGTGGAGCGCGCGCCGTGCCCCCTGCCGACGCCCTTGCCAAGTTCTTAGAATTAGCGCCCTCGCTCGACTCGGAATTGGTAGGTGCGTGTGTGCTTGGGGGTTTCGATGGTGTGAAGTAGAAGGACTTGCAGAAGAAGGGAAAGGGAGTTAGTTCATTTTGCTCTGGTTGTCTGGAGGACGCGAATTAGGGTGCTGTATTGCACCGTAGGCTGTGCATTGCCCGTCCTCTTCTTGACAACTTCAGCCGCAAGTAACTTTGCTTCCTCTTCTCGTGCTTAAATCTAGGTTGGGCCCTGCCTCCTTGAGACCTTCTCGATGCCGGACGTGCCGTGGCAAGCGCGCTCGAAAGCCCTCGCGGTAGGGCTCGCTCTAGTCAAAAAAGGCAACGACAACACCGACTCATCATCGCCCTCCTCCCCGCATGCAGCGTGGTTTCGAGCCAACGCTGCCGACGATCTGGAGGCGATGGCCAACGACGCGACCATGAAGCCTGCGTCGCTAGCCACCAAAGCCAGGGACCTGCTGGTAGCGCTAGGCCTCCGCGCCGGCAGCACCAGCGGTGGTGGTGGTCATAGTGCGGTGTCAGCCGTGTCGACCAGCCTAGGCGCCACAGCCGCTGCTCCTGGAGGGGAAATGGATCTGCTCGGCACTTTTGAGGAACCTCCTCCTCCTTCTCCCGTAGCAAGCAACAACCAGCCACCAGCACCGCTTACCCCAACTGTGCCACCAGCAATGGTGCTACCTTCTCAGCCGGTCGCTGCCACGCCGAGTCCCGCGAAAGCCTCAGGCGTTGGCGGGTCGCTCTTTGGCAGCTTAGCAGTGAAACCCTCACCGACTGCAGCAGCCACTCCGGCTTCTAGTCTCGAGTCCAACACAACTCTTTCTGAAACGAGCTTGCTGAGTGCCCTGTCTCTCAATGAGAACAGCAGCAGTAGTGGCGGTAGCACGGCGAATGCAACAGCTGCTGCTTCCGCTAGCGCACTCTCAGGAGCAGCCCCAGCTCCAGTACACGATCCTTTTGGGCTGTCGGACTTATCACCTTCTTGGTCTGCTCCTTCCACAGCGCCACCTCCAGTGCCCGCGCCTTCAGCTAGCCCTGACCAAGAGACTGGGTTTGACTTCATGAGTGGTGGCGGCAGGCAGCAGCAGCAGCAGCCTATGCCTGGTCCTTCTAGTTTGATGCCCACTGATCAACCGCCACAGCAAATACCAGCTTATGGGCAGCAGCTGCCTATGGGAGTAGGAGGCGGCATAGGCTATGCTCCTCAAGGTGGGATGGGGTATCAACAACAGCAGCAGCAGCAGCAGCAGCCACCGATGGGCATGGATGCTGCTGCGCTCTACCAGCAAAACATGTACCTCATGCAGCAAATGCAGCAAAACCAAATGCTGATGCAGCAACAACAAATGAGTCCACAGCAGCAACAGCACATGCAGCAACCCCTAATGCCACAACAGGGAAATGGCATGATGATGCCAACACCACCGATGCAGCCACAGGGTAACGGCAATGGTAGCAGCGCTTTCGACTTCATGGGCAGTGGTGGAGGCGTTGGTGGATTCAGTTCGGGTGGTGCTGGAAGCGGCAACAGCAGTAGTGGCGGTGCAGTGGGAAGTGCAAAGGAAGATGCGTTCTCTTTTGTTAAGGACTCCATGCAAGCCAAGTGAATTTTCTTTGAAAAGCGAGGCGCGTTTATTTGTATAAATAGCTCCTTAGAAATGCCTTGCTTCGCGCCTTGGTTGCCTGATTCGATTTGCTTGGAACTCCACCAAGTCGAATATGTTCCGATGTGAACGAAACCCCCGGACTTTCTTCATTTGAGGACTGGTTCGGTACCTCAATAAGTCGGGGTTATAGGCCCTGGAGAAACAAAAACAAGATAAAGACAATGATGATAATGATAATGGATAAACGGATTGACGAACAGAAATCCCCCCTGTACTATTTTGAACTTCTGTACGGTACTGTAACAAGTACGCAATGGCAACCCCCGAGGACTTCTCTCCATAAGTTCGCGCCGACATTCCAGCGTACGCCTGAAGTATACAGGCTCAGGCTTTACATCACTCCCTAATCCTGCTGTCCGATGAAATCGTTTCAGCCTCGGTTCGGGCTACAAATGATGTCTAGAATAGTAGCCGTAGCCATCCTACTACTCGGAGTGCTTACTTCGCCACCATCGACCCTCGGCGCGGTTGTGCCACTAGAAAGCGGTCGCGACTTGCCCTACGTAAAGTTTTTGAACCCTACCATAGGCGCTTGCTTGTCTAGCGACGATGACTTGAAAGTGTCTTGGGTCTTAGTTATTACGGGCCACGAGAGCGAAGCTGATGCCTTTCGAGCAAAGCATGAACACAGCGAAGTGTGCATTGCTATTGGCTCCGAAGGCGCCGAAACCTGCGTGGGTGCCCTTTCACAAGTGGATATTTGGCTCAGAGGCTACCTTCCTGAGGGCTGCTACACAATGGCGGGGTGGTTCAGGGAGGCGAACGGCCGGCCTGGCAGCGTGGTGAGCGTACCCTTCAGTGTAGGGCCGAATTGCTCTGCGGCTTGCAATCAAATGGGTGACGTAGAAGTGGGCGAAGCTGGAGACACTAGTCGCTATGATGGTGATACGCTTTATGCTGCTTCATCTTCTCGTTTTGCGCTCGGCTTTCCGCCAAACGCTATCACAGGAGGCTGCTTGAAGAGTGGAGGTGCCGATCCAGCAGGGTCTGTTGGCGGAGGAGGTTGCCGTTGCACGGAAGGCTGCTGTGAAGCTGGAAGCCCGATGAGCATGTGCGAGCACGCAAGCTTTGACCAATGGCACAATTCGACTGCTGTTTCTGCTGCTGCTCCCGAGGAGGTGGTTTCGGAATCGAAGAGTGGAGCGCCCGCTCCAATGGCTAGGCGCCACCGGAAGCGGCTGCCTCATTGCTCCGAGTGCTTGCCCGAAGTCACTGCACCGAACCGCGCGATGCTGCCCCGCTTCTCAGTGGGGGTGCCGCTGGTGCGGCGGTATTTGGACACCGTAAAAGCTACGGTGCTGAATTCGGCGTACACGAACTTCAACGAGGCCGACTTTGACTCATTGCAGGTTATCATCCAACACGCAATACGTACACCCATAAGCGAATGAATGGCATTGTTGCAATTACCTTTTTGAAATGTGTAGCGATGCCCCATCTCATTTTTATTTCTTGTTCGGGTTTTGTTTCTTCTATAATGCTTCTTCATTCCAGGCCCTAACCATGGTGGGAGATCGGCGCATCGATCATTTGGATGCTCTCATTCAGGACGTGCTGTATCGGGATGTTCCGGGGGACTTCATTGAGTGCGGTTGCTGGCGCGGTGGCGTCGGCCTCTTTGCTGCCGCTGCCTTCGAAGCTTACGCCACTGCGGCTTCCTCCGTCACAGCTCTAGTTTATCCCTTGGCGACCAACGTGGGCAGCAGCAGCAGCAGAGGTGGCACAGAGTTGCCCGAAGGTGGAGGCCTAGGAGGTGGCTTGAGGCGGGTGTGGCTCGCGGACAGTTTTAGCGGTTTGCCCCCTGTAGACACTGCTGCTTACCCCGCGGACGCTGCTCACCAGGGCAGCGACGACATTCAATTGCTGAAAGCGAACAGTGTGGGACATGTTGAGCGCGCTGCAGCAGCGCTTCAGTTGAGCCACAGGACGCGCATTTTGCCAGGGTTTTTCAATGAATCGCTGCCTGCCGCGCTCGCTACGAGTATCGCTAAAGAAGAGGAGGGTGACGCAAGTCGAGGCAGCGGCGGTGCTGGTGGTGAAGTAAGCGGCGTTGGAGGAGTGTTACCCGCCAAGGAGGGGACCTTAGCGATACTTCGGCTCGACGGCGACTTGTACCAATCAACACTGGAGAGTTTGCATTATTTGTACCCGTTGCTCGCGGTGGGAGGGCATGTAATCATCGATGACTTCACCGATTGGGAAGGGTGCCGTAACGCGGTGACGGACTATCGAACTGCGCACGGGCTTACGGAACCTCTTCAAGTAAGTTAATGACGATGATAGTGATGATGATGATGACGGGAGTGCCTCGCATTTTGATTTTCATGCGACTGCATTTTTTTTTAAGCAAGAAAACAAAATTGGTCGGTACCTCAAACAGAGAAAGTCTGCGTATTTTTTCATGTGACCTGCCTGCATGCTTCAATCTTCCAACCCCGCTTATCGTTCTGCGAACCTCCTCCTCCTCCTCCTCAGATCACTTGGCACGCATTCGGCAGTGACGCAAGCCGAGGAGAGCTTACGCGAGGCATATGGTGGACCAAAGCGAAATCTGGCCCGACAATTACGTATGCACCGGGTTCCGGAGATACCACTAGTCGTGTGGCGTACGCAAGGGGCACTGTGCACCTGCCACTGTTGGCAAGATCATCTTGATGAGGGCGCTTGAATCTGGAGGCGCTAGCAGGATCACCCGAATGTATTCGTCGCCTTATGTTACGCGTGTATAGCATTCTTAATTGCACTGGTAAATACCAGGCCTGAATTGCTTTCTGTTCTTGATTCAGAAATAATGGATGATAGCCGAGTTTCAGGGGAGTTCGCTCGATTTATAACATATAATGTTTATCGCAGGCCGCAATCGCCAATTGCCGCGATTTCCCATCGTAAAGTAAAGATAGATGATAGAGATAGAGGAACGCATTACTAGGAGTAGCCGGCTCCAGCCCGCATGAGCTCAATTTCGGGGTTTTATCAGACCTTGTCGACCCCGTTCGCCCACCTCAAGGAGAATGGAGCAAGGAAGCTTACACATTAACTCATACAAACGCAGCAGAACTAATAATAGCGGGATATTCTTAGTGATGAATGATGTAATAGTAGGGATAGCAAAGGCCAATTCCCGGGTGCCCGGAATTATTTTTCTATACAGCCATCTCCAAATGTATTCCCTTATTATTCAGGTATCCTTTTGAGTACTGCGATGACGACAGTATAATCCCTCCTTACCATACATCATTCTCCATGTATTTACCCCCACGGCCTTTTGGACCTCCTCTGAAAGACGTAAAATCGCTCGTGCCCACCCGGAAAAGGCGCGAGGTCGATATCTTGCTTTAAAACCCACTGCCCACCATCCTGATCAACATGGACACCATACAAATAAGGTAGTCTTTGGTGTGAACACGTTAAAAGGAAGGAAGCGGCGGGTCAAGGGTTGAATTTCCTTTTGACATCTCCAGCCCATCTCTATTTCCCAAATATTAACCCCCCCCTTACAAAAGGGTGTATTAAAAGCATCTAACCTCCAGTTTGTCAAATAATTGGGCATTGCCGTTCGCGCCGCCGCGGCCTTCCCCGACATAGAATAGAACATTGCCCTGGTAGGCTTCGAGGCAATTGTGAGCCATGGGACCCGGCGGGGGGTACACCAAGAGCAGGGCTCGTCTGGTCGTGATAGATGGAAAATGGTGAGGGTATTGAGTCAAAGAAAGACATTGGTGGCTGGCTTGTGCCTTGCTTGAGAAGTGCAGAATGTGCGCATGAAACTAAAAGCTCAAATTTATATCAGGCCAAAAGAAAGCCACCTGACACGCTCATGTATTAGGCTTCATTTCGTAGTTACACACATACAATACCTATGCACAAATTAGTTGACCTGCTGCCTCTTACCGCTTCATGTTGGATTGAGCTAGAATCGACTCATCGCCGAGCCCCACGCCTGCTGCCAGAGCTGCTGCTTTGGCTGTGCCTCCAATGTCGGGTAGCTCAGACCTATCAACATAAATGGTCATAGGATAGCAGAAGAAGAGAAGGTTCAATGAATATGCTATGCGCAGGATCACCCTACTTCGCAAAGCTCGCTGAGACGCTACGTTTCTTGAGCTCCTCAATAAAGCAATTTACCCGTTATCATAGGCAGCTACGTCTACTCCTCGCATGCGAAGCGCGTTGGCCCATCTCCCGCTGCCCGCTCCAATTTCCACCACCCCAGATCGCGCCCATGATTTCACGGCTGCGAGCGCTGTTTCCGTCCAGGCGGCGCAACTAGTGTGCATTTATTCGGTAATGAACACAGTGTTGTTGTTATTCAATTGTTGAAGAAAGGAGCGACAGAAGCAACGGAGAAAGCTCTTGCGCAGACAAGATACGAGATCCAGTCGTTGCAGAGCTAGCTCTGTGTGGTGCGAAGTGAACTAAAGAGCACGGACCCAAAAGCGTCGAGGTATTTCTGCCTTAAGCCCGGCGGCTGCCCGGGATACAAAATGCTTTCTACTTTACCCCGAACCTGAATATGAGTGGCAAGGAGTGAATGCTGAGAACCTAGGTTGGTGCTCTTTCTTCAAGAGTAGAAGAGAGGAAAAGGACTGATTGCCTCTCGTCACAAGTACAAACAAAAAGCGAAAGGAAAGGTTTCCAAAAGAACTCGCTACTCAAGACTAGCTCGTCACTAAGATAAAATAAATCATGCTAGCTAGAAGCATCAAAATTCGAGCTCATTAGTCCAACAAATTCGCACCACAGTATGGAAGTCTACGAGGTTCACGAGCGCGAAGGCTCGGGCCTGATGGTCCCTAGCGACTGAAGCGTCGTGAAGCGCCTTGGCTAGCCCTTGCTGACGCTTCGCTAGGTCCGCCATGCTCAGGCGCATTTCAAAGTCTGCACTTTTGCGACCCGCAATGGCGCCTGCGAGTGTTGGGTCGTCGAAAATGCGACGCTTTGGAGCTCCTTCGCTCGTAGCGACGCTGCCGCCGACAAAGGTGGCACCGGCAACAGCGGCAGCTCGCCACACCATGGGTAGCTTCGAGTATGAATTGAGCATCGATTAAGATACTAGATTCAATTAATAAAATTGGCTTGATGAACACTGGCTTCTCCGTTTAGAATGAATGACTCGTTCAAGGCTAGTACTTAGGAACCTGAACACACGCTAGCTAAGTAGAATGATAGGCTCTGCAGCTCATGTCACAGGCTCATCAGTTTTTAAATTACTAATATGGTATGTCAAAAATGAAATACGCCAGAAAGCAAATCAAAAGTCAGGTTTGGCATGGAAGGAATGATCGAGGGCGAATAGCAGGGATAGGGCCAGAGTTGAAACAGGGAAATCGTGGAGAAACGAAACACCTACTTTTTGGGGGCTGTTTCGCATGACACTCAAGAGTAGAAACGAAACAGGAAACTAGCTTCGAAT
>Ga0307930_1003656_pt1 | contig 11157 bp, 10 predicted proteins | sample OrgLakmetageno46_FD_203161 | JGI IMG/M metagenome (GOLD analysis project Ga0307930, IMG submission 203161) | Saline water microbial communities from Organic Lake, Antarctica - #46 | ecosystem: Environmental > Aquatic > Non-marine Saline and Alkaline > Saline | place: Antarctica: Organic Lake... | reverse complement strand
AACGCTTACTCTTGGCGGAGAGCAGCAATGGCGCGTGGGATTATGTGTCGCTCACTGGTACTTCCACCAAGGATTCAACTTATTATCATTCTCCTTCACCCAAAGCCGTGAAGAAGAATACATGGGGGAAGCCCAACAAAGCAGAGCCATCTTTACCACTCGTTCGGGACGCGGAATTCGTAGACGTGTCCAAATCGCCACCACGTTCATCTGCTAGCTCAAGAGCGCCCTTGGCCCCTCGCCGCCCCCCTGCAGTGCCAAATGCGCCAGCTAAGAGGGAATAAGCTCCCGGCCCGCAGTAGTGCTAGCTATATCCCTTTTCATCTGCATTTCGCGTGTTCGTTACTTATGGCCTTGCGTTCTGGGCGCAATTGCGATGAATGGACAATTGGCATTTGCTTTCTGGGAGAGCGCGGGCAGGTCAAAATTAGGGCCACCGCATTTCTAAAAGAGATCTAGGTATGGGTGTTTAATATTAAATCCCCCGAGTTCGCGAGTGCGTGGAGAGTGCGTGGATTGCGCTGCAGGATTTCGCATTCCGATCCCGAATCCCGGTAAACGCCACTCCTTCTTGATTGTAAACATACGTCCAAATAATCCTACTTAACGAATGATAAGGAGTAAGCGAGTAAGGAGAAGGACGAAGGAGTGGGTAAACTCGGAAATGCGGGTATCTCTGCCCCCTGTATTCGAGCTACAACCGTCTACTTAAGTATATGTAGTTGGCAGACGAATCCTGAGCTCAGGTCAAACTCAACAAACTATCCTAAGATTACATCTTTGACCTTACCGGACGTAGTAAAGCTAGGAGAGGGCACAAAGTACTCTCGAGCAAAGTTGAACAATTATATATAAAGAAAACTTGAACACTTGCCAAATAGAGCCACCTTGATTTGTCTAGCTAGCTCTAGTCAACCTTAGCTGCTGTAGAAGCTTCTTAAAACTATAAAACATACCTAGGTCTCAGTTTAAGATACATCCCATGAAGCAATACCAATTGGCAGCAACTTTACTGCTAGCCTTCTTGAAAGCGAACTGGGCATGGGTACCGAATTTACTGCTTAAAGCGGGAACGTCTAGCCTGAATAGGAATGAACGTATCTCGACTATTGCGGCCACAACGGCTGAGTCAGGTTTGGAACCACTTGTATCTTTGCTTCTTGATGAAGCACATGCACGTAGCTTACTTTGGTTTTATACGTCATTTACCTTGAAACTCAGGACGTAAACGCGTTTGTGATACTAGGTGCTGAACGGGTATCGGATGAAGCCAAAGCGTACGGCGGGCCTCGGTGGGAAGGAGACGCGACGAGGAGGCCATTAGGCTCGATGGAACGACTGTTGAATGCACGGCGGAGCTGGGGTAATCACGCCATGACAACGGTACATTTAATTACCAAGTAGAGACATAGAAGCTTTTCGACATTATTTCTTGTAATCAAGAGGGGTAGCTCGTTTCAGTTATCTACTAACATCACACTAACGAGCGAATACTCGCACGGTCGAATAAGATTACACCGTCATTCGATATTGCAATCCCTTCGTGGTTGTTTTCTTTTTCCTTGTAGGCACATGTAAGCACTGCTGTTTTGAGCGGGCCTCCGCCAACACCAGAAGAACTCACAACGGCCTTAACCTGGGTGATTCGTAGACACCCCTTGCTAGCTTCGGTGATTCGCGGGAAAGGTACAGCACCGTATGAGTGAATAGCTGAGCACACATTACCTGTGAAGTAATTCGTCTTCTGTGTATGCCTCTTTTTCTTCATATTTTGATTAGTCTCCCAAATTTGATTCGTCTTCCCATTTTCCCTATTTCTTCCTTGCTTCATTCGTTTTCGGGTAAGACGTGCACTTCCTCCTTTCTTACTTCTCCCTGAACTTTCGTCCATTACCTCTCGTTTCATTCGCTCGCTCCTGTGAATACCTGCTCCTAGGAAAATACCATGTGCCCAACGCCCAGCCCTACCCTCTGCACGACGACTACCTGAAGAAATCCGTCGAATACACCGACGAGCTGTTGCGCATTTACCCCGATGACGATGTGGAGGTACGGGTGGGCGGTGGAGACAAGGAACAGCTTCATTGTCGCGTACTGATATGTGTCATGTGCGTTCTACTTTTCAAAATTCAAATCCTTATCAACATCGATGTTGTAGCTTACAGAGTTCCTCTCCCCGTTCACTGTCCCTTCTGTTTCATTATCTTCCCATTCTGCCATCTTCTTTCCCCTCCTAACGATCAGCGCTTCGAGCCCTCTTCCTTGACGCCAAGCCAAATTGCTACTCGCGCTCTTGAAGTAGTACGCGTAAATGAAGCTGCGAATGAAACCAACGACGACGGCAATGCTCCTGCTCATCATGACGCATCAACAGCAGCGGCTGCAACCTCATTGCAAGAAGCATGGCGCGAGGGCATGCGTCGAAGCATGGATGAGTTAGTGGTGGGCAATGGCGACGATGACGAAGGCCCCCTCTGGCGCCTCAAACTCTACACCACTTCGACATCAGGCAGTTCTAGCTCAACCAGTACCAGCGGTGGTGCTAGTAGTACCACTAGTAGTACCACCACCAGTAGCACTCGCGGTGGCAACAGTGACAGCAGCAGCAGTGACCGCAGCAGTGGCAGCAGCACCAGAGATAACGAAGATGACGACACACCCCCAACCTTTGCCCTAGGCTGGGCCGCGAACCATGCCGTCTCCGACCAGCTGTCTTTCCACATTGTCTTGAGCCAGCTGCTAAAGCAAATCGCGTTGCGAAGGAAAGAAGCATCGGTCGGTAGCGGTGTTGCTGCAGATCATTCGGCACCACCGCAGCCAACACCGCTGCCGCTGCCGCCCTCGGTCGAAGGTGCCCTCCTAGGCCCCGAGCAACGTCAAGGCGACGAGGTTTGTGCCTGCACGTGGTTTTCCTTGTCTATAGAACAAGTCGTGTGTCCTCGGAGAACTCTGTTCCAACGTGATCTTGTGATTTGTTTTCCTTTTTGAATGCGTGTCACAATACATTTTGGGGGGTGAAGACTTAACCTCCGATTTGTTTTCTGTCTCTTTTCTTTCTCGTTTCTTTCGTTAGATTAAAACGCGCTTGGAATTGATTCTGGGGTCGTTTGAGAGTGGCAACTTCAAGTTGCCTCATTGGGTGCCAGGGCGACTTACCTTGAGCACAATACAGTACGCGATCTGGCAAATGGCCAATTCTAAAGCTCAGGTACTGCTTCAACTTACTGTAGGTTATTGAAGTGTAGCATGTGTGTGCTATAACGGCTTTTTGTGACAAGCATGCAGTACGTCTCTATCCTCTGTTTGCTCTCATCATCGCCCGTAACATCTTTCTGCCCTTTTCACTCTTTTGGAAGCCTCGTAAAACTTCTTTCTGTTTTTCTTTGCCGTGTTCATCCACAGCTGTTGCCCAAGTGGGTTCCCTCGCCTGAAAAAATAGAAGCCGACCCATGTGCCGAAGCCAACTGGGGCCATCAGGTTAGTGTGCGCGTGCACTGATATAATATGGCACACCGACTGATGTTTGGGCGTTGCTTCATGTGTGCTTGGCGATATGAGGAGGTTTTGAACGAATGAGATGGCCGCGGAAACGATTTGCCCAAAAATGGCCATTCGTTCATGAGCAACTTGTGCTCTGGCCGTATCAGTTCCATTCTTCTGTCCTCATTCTTTTGCTGATACATTTTTGTTGATTTTTGTTTTGAAACAGGCGCGGCGCACCTCCAATGAGTTTCGTATCATAGATGCGGACAAAACCAGCGCCTTGCTCTCTGCGTGCCGCAAACGTAAAGTTACGATTTCGTCGGTTCTCTGCGCCGCCGCCGCCCTGGGAGCCAGTGACGTCATGGGTGATGGCAGTACACCTGCGACGACTCAGCGCTACAAAGTTGGCTTTATTCTTCTTCCTGTTTTGTTTTCTCCATTTCTTGATACGTTGTTCTGAATTTGCATCGCCTTCTCCTTTTTTTACTGAGTCTCTTTTTTTTCCTTCTCCTTCTTCTTCTCGTTGTCTTTTTCGCCTTAATTAGATTTTACAAGCGCTCGATATGCGGCCATTTCCAACCGCTAAGTGTTCCAGCAACAGCAACAGCAACAATTGCAGTGGCAGTGGTGGCAGTAAAACGAGTGAAGCAAAGATATCTCCTCGTACAGATTGGTCCCAGGGGACGGTAGTAGCAGGCACAGGCTCTCTTGATCTGCTCGTAGATTTACCGCCTCAGGTACGTAAAGAAGAAGAGGGACAAGCAAGAGAGCAGGAGTAAGGAACATACACACGTGTGTAAGTCTGGGGTCTATTCAGTTGTGTGCATTGCGTGTGTGTCTATTTCTTGAAGGTGTGAAGAAGGAGGGCAAGAAACGTTTTTGAAACGCACACCTTTCACTGAATCATCATCATCTGAAGTCTTATGATAACAATGCGTGCTCAATTCTCTCCAATACTCTCGCATTTTCTACACTAATAATAAAATCACACAGGCTGGCGAAAGTTGTCGTGCCCATCCAGGCGATCTGGATACGTTTTGGTCCTGCGCACGAGAATGTCGTCGGCAAACAGTGGCATGGGTGCAGAAGGGGTGGCCGCGCGAGTCGCTGTTGCTGTTTTCGAGCGGCTGGGAGTTCATGAACATGAATCGCGTGGTGGAGTTGGGGTCTCAGGTGAGAAACGACATTCGCTGTCATGATATCTTAGACTCACGTGCAAGGCGAGACAGGCTTGAAAGTTGCCCACATTTGCAACATAACGTTCGATTTGTGGCCAATTCAAGCATGCCTCCCACCCTACTCGCACCACTGACAGAATCCGCGTGCTATGTCCATCTGTACTTTCCATTCAGCCCCTTCTTTTCACTTCTATTTTTTTTGGCTCTGGTGTGAACAGGACCGAGCCACTCTGGGTCGTGCCTATTCGGCAGGAATTTCGAATGTTGGGGTATTCGGGCATCCGACCAGCTACGGCGACTTAAGCTTGCGCGAAGTATTCTTCGGCATTTCTCAAACGGTATCGGCGCCTGCCGTGTCGGTGTCTGCCGCTACTGTGGGCGGTAAATTATGCTTGGCAGTGCACACGGCGACGCCATTGTGGCCGCAGTCAGAAGCCGCGGCTTATGCGGATAAGTTCGTGCGTACTCTAGAGCTCGCCGCTGCTGAAGAGGGAACGGCTTCCGAGTAACAACCGGGCTCCAAATATAAGCTTTTGAGGTGTTCTGATAAATTGAAGTCGTAAAAAGGACTTCTAAGATTGCGCGTTTAAGTTTGTAGCTAGGAACCGCAATAGCAATAGTAAAAATTTGACACAAGAGCTAAGAGGCTAAAAGGTAGTTGTGCAATTGTGCATTATTTCACCGATTTATCGGTTTTCTAGTTGGGTCGGTCATTGAGGTAATTCGTTGACTGCACCGTCTCCTCCAATCAGAGAGTTCAAAAAGGAACGCTGATGACTGAAAACACCGTCGTCCTCAAATCCTTGAAAGCTCGTTGCTCTCGGAGGCCAATGGCAAGTTGTTATCCGCAACGAAGCACGCAGTCACGTTGACTTCAGCCCTACAATAAGATTTTTCCTAATCTACTTGAGGCTATTCGAGGTCCATGCACCCTCCCTGAAGTCATCCTATCGTACTCGGGGGCATTTATCGCAGCACAGCTCCCCCCCCCCTCACGCCTTCGTGCGTTAGGCCTTCCCACTAAAAATTAGCCATGTCAGAGGGCATCGACCTTAGCTCACTAGAGACAACCTCGTTGAGCCAAAGCGACCAAGCGAATGCAAACCGCGTCGCTCACCGCTTCGAATTCAAGGCCGACCAGGTGACTATTATCATGGTTGCCGCCGGCTTTTTTCATTCTTCCAACGTTCAGTCCCAATGAGTTTTGCGCACACACTAGGGAATCTTGGATAGCGCTCTTGTTATTCTAGTTCACTATGAAATCAATTATGGGACTCTTTCTGCTGAATTATCTGTGTTGGTGTATCCTAATTCTGTTTGTGGCCTGTCTAGAGCGTTATCGATAAGAATGTGACCAGCGCGACGAAGAGCAAACCTCCATCTTCCTCTTTGGCTGGCCTCGTATCTCCCATGAGGAAACCCCCACAAGGGTCAGCGTCGCCTTCTAAGCCATTGCACGCATTCCCGCGCAGTAGCTTGTCGTCGTCGTCATCTTCGACTGCTGCTTCAGCTAAGCGATCCTCTGCCTCTCAACTACCACCACCCCCAAAGGCGTCAGAAGCAGGAGCACGCCCCCTAGCAACCTTTGCCGACGCCAAAGATGCCCTCTGGCTTCGTAAAGCAAACTTCGATCCCACGGTGCCCATGTCGAAGTTGGTGGAATCGCGAGCCAAGCTCAAGAACGAAAACTTCGCGGAATCTAGGGTAGCACCGCAACTCTCTCTGCTAGAGTCTATTCCAGGCGACGGCAATTTAGAAGACCGGGTTTCTGCTCAGGTACGCATTATAGAGAAGCACCGAGGATAGCGCAGTGCTCTCAAATAGTGCAGGGTGTGATCGGAATTTGCCGTATTAAGCGGTGGCACTTTTGTGAACACCGTAGTGATCAGGCAAGCTCAGTTTCTGTATGTGCGTGCATGTGCGCGTGTATGTGATTTGGGCTTCTTTTTTTTTGTCTCTTTCGGCACTCTTGTTGTGACATCAGGTAGCGGCTCGGGAAGCAGAGCGCCTAGAACAGAAAGCTGTGCTCAAGCAGCTGCACCGCGACATGCTCAAGTCGCAGCAAGAATTCCGCGATCTCAACATCAGGAACGGAAGGAGAGTCTCCAAAAATGGCGAGAACGATAACGAAGATGGAGGCGAAAACAGCGACGACAATGGAAGCGAGTACGACGACGACGGGCGATTGTTTGTCTTTTCCGGCAATTCCTCTGTGGCGGGCTCTCTGACCGGGTCAGAAATATCGGCCCGGCTCGAAGACATGTCAAAGCCTCGGCCGCCGATCGCCCCACTGTCGGGAGAAGAGTACCGCAATCAGGTAATGCGCGTCTCTCTTCTTTAAGCTTTTTTTGCCCTATTTTTGTATTTATCTTTGAAAGGGCGGACCATCTAAATTTTATGCATTGCTTAACTCAGGAAGAATGTAATTGATTTACGATTTTCTCGATTATGTTGCTTCGTGTTAAATGAAGCTTTCGTTCTCAAGGCCTTCCATTCTTGTCTAAATATGCCCACTCTCAAAGACGCTAATCTTATTGAAGACTTCATTATTTCTCATCATTTTCCACCTGGTGGTCTCAGTATATGACGCCCTACGACACCTACTCCACGCTGAAGCTACAGGGAGGGAAATTCAGCTCGGCCAACCCTAAGAGTGACGTAGAGTGGATGATGTAAGCGCCTCTCTCGCAGATGTCTATATCGCACTTTCTTCCTGCTAGACTTCAATGATAACGATGGAGAGAAAGGGTTAGCAACCTGCCTCTTTTAATGCTATTTCTTCGCCTCCGCTTTTCTGGTTAACTTGGCTTTTCTTACATTCCTCACTAGACATGCATTGTGTATCGTAATCAAAATGTCAGGTACACGGCCAGCCAAATTCCTGGCCCAGGAGAGTATGCCATTCCTAGCCCTAGTAGATCTACTGGCAGTTTCTCCACCGCGCATCCCAAGTCTGCGCTCGATGTGCTGATGGACCAGGTGAATGGTGGGTGCTGGGTGGGTGGGTGGGCTATTCGTGGTGGGTGCTGGGTGGGTGGTGATGTATTGTACTTTTATAGTACAGATCTGTAGCACTGTGTAGCGATGTGCTTCGACAAGTGGTATCATTCATGACAACATCTTGAAGTACAATCAATATCTACATTCTAAATCTCCACCCATCCTCTCACTCATTAAAAACGTCCAACACTTTTGACATGTTTTGTGGTTGTCTGTATGCACTTCTAGGCGCGTGCTTCTCCAGGGCCCGGTGCTTATACCTTAAATTTACGCGAGCGCCGCGGGGGCGGGAAGTTCAACTCGAGTCGCCCTAAAAGCGACTTGGAGTGGGCCATCGCCCGAGCCAAAATGCAGCCGGGCCCTGGCGAATACAAAGTCACCAGCGCACGCCCGGCTACCGGTGAGGAGGATAATTGAATGAGCGAACGAGCATACAAAGTTTTCGAAGAGGCCCTTCATTAACTGAAACATTCCAAATGTGGTTTGCAGGAGATTTTTCATCTTTTGGTGATTTGAATTTGTGTGTGCGTTATTTCTAACCTTCTGCAGGCGCATTTTCTACGGCAAACCCTCTGTCACCCCTCGATATTGCCATAAAAACTGCGAAAGCACAGCCAGGTACGCCATTTCTCGAACCTTCCTTAACGAATTTCTATCAATTTGCCTCTTTGACTCGTTTTTTCGTTTTTTATTTCTGGGATCTCTTCAACATTGAATTTTACCTCAAATCACCTCCTCCACCGCACGTGCCAGGGCCTGGTCAATACCACACTTCTGACGCCACTTTTTCACCGAGCGGGGGGAAGTTCAATGCCAGCAAGGCCAAGAGCGACTTAGAGTGGCAAATCTTTTATGCCAAATCACTTCCGGGCCCAGGCACTTATGATTCTCCGAAAGAAAAGCACGAGGGCGGGACGTTTTCGACGGCCGTGCCGAAGTCTGCTTTGGATTGGGCCATCGACAACGCCAAGAAAACGCCCGGGCCAGGTATAATACATGAAGAAGCTTACACATGATTGTGCGCGCGTTTGAGTGAGTGCATGAATAGAATTGTGACGACAGAAAAAGTCGGCCGAGTTTCTAGCAATGGAGCCTAGAGAGAGCGTGTGCATGAAAGTGCAGCCTTCCATCACTGTGCTTTGACCAATTTCCTATGCAACTGCAACAACAGGGGACTACGCAGTGAATGGTGGAGCAACCCATGCCCTAGGGGGCGGGAAGTTCAGTACTGCAAACCCAAAGGTAAACGATGAGAAGGTTTCGTCTTCTTTTCATGCAGTGGCCTCTACAGCTGATGCATGCTTTTCAATGCTTAAAAACGTGTATTTTGAGCATTGACAAAAATGGCATTGAGTGATTTCAAAATCGCTCGCTTCATTGGATTCATTTTTAGTAGTTGTGTGTTTGTATCGTGTTTTTCTGTCAGTCGGACGTGGAATGGAAAATGTACGCAGCCGCTCAATCGCCCGGTCCGGGGGAGTATGTATTGCCCCAAGGCAACCGCCAGGACACGGGTAGATTTTCCACGGCCAACCCCAAATCGAGCCTGGACTGGGACATTTACCGTGCAGCTCGGACGCCTGGGCCAGGAGCTTACCACGTCTCGGACGGGAGGAGCAGTGCTAGTGGCAGCCGAGGAGGTGCTGCTTCTTACAAAGGTGGAGGTGGCAAATTTTCCGAAGCAGTCCCTAAGAGCGACTTGGATTGGAAAATCTTAGAAGCTGCACGCACGCCGGGGCCGGGCAGTTACAAGATCCCAAACTTGTCTGAACCGCCGCCCTTTGCGGGGCGCATTCCCTTTGGGATGCCGTCATCGTACCTGGATGCGCCGCTTCGTACCGCTGCCACGATTCCAGGCCCTGGTCAATACTACAAGTCAGAGGAAACGTTGTCGCCGAGTGGGGGGAAGTTTAACTTGAGCAAACCCAAGAGTGAGCTGGACTGGCAAATCTTCAATGCCGCGCAGACACCCGGGCCAGGCGCTTACGAGACCCAGGGCTCGGCCATCAAGACAGCCAAACGAGCTCTCAGTCCGAAGGAAACTTCCACGCAATACAGCACAACCACATGACAAAAAAAAACAAATGATTTTACCTGATGTCGAAGTATATAATTGCCACTTAAAGTGCAAGTGGTTGAGCACATACGGCACATATCCCTTGAAGGAAGGGAGGAAGTGGGACTTTAAGAGGAGCCGGGAATTCCCGATTTCACCATGCTAGGTTAGATATCAGAGCAAGCCACGTGCGTCGGACGTCTGGTAACACACTAGGATACTGGAATTGGATAATATTGATTGTCGATGTCCCAATTTAAGAAAACCGGCTCTAATGCCAATGCGCAGCAGCAGGGATTGTGCATAGCCACGAGGCCCCTCTGCCGTAATTGATCTTTGGCCGTGTTGCGTGTTACGAGAACCAAAAGGCCGCGTATTGACGCAACTCCACCTCGAGGGCCACACGCATTGGCGACATCAGAAATCCGATAACTTGAATATAGCTATTAATTTATGCGGATTACTTTTATTCGGTAGCAAACATTGTAAAAATTAATTCGTTTGATTTCTGGCGTTGTAATTTGCTCGATGGGGAGTTGTTGGGGGAGTTGAAGTTAATCAAGAGTCAGGGTGTTGAAATTAGTCATCAGTATAACTATGAATATGCATGTTCAAACATTCATCAATTTTTTTATGAATGTGCGCGGCTTTCCATCAGCGCGTGTAATCATTTCGCGAGATTTTGCTCAATAACTTTAAAGTTCACTTTGATACGTCATACTTATCGCATACATCGCACTACCGAGCGCAGCGTACCATCTTTCGGCACCGTCGACGTAGTCATCATCATAGGACCTCATTTTCTCCATGTTTCTTTTCAAGTGACACAGAGCTTCCCTCATCTCAGTCCGCGCTTCCAATGCTTCGAGTGCTGCCAAGGAATACTTTCGTCGGTTCACTGCGCCCGTCTCTTCGTCAAAGTTCAGCGACATAAACGTGTCCATCGAGTCTTTATACGCATCGACTGCAGAATTGGTTTGGACAATCAGTTCATTGAGCAACTCAGTGTAAGTTGCGTCGTTCACTTTCTTTATCGATGCCATCGTTTGATTCAAGTACTCATCTACGTACGGCGTGTAATACTCATAAAGATCCGTAAGACGTTGCACCTTTTGTAAGGAATCACGGAACAAGATGAATGAATGATAATGGTGAGAGAATATATGTAAGCTTGGAATTAGACTGCTTGACCACGTATCATTCTGGTGACACTCCTTGTTTTCTTCTTCGCCTCACCGTCTTTGAGTCAATGCTAAATTCGCCAGCAGGTTGATCCATACTGAACGAAAAGCTGTTACTGAAACTGAAACTGTAAGAGAAACTTAGACTAAAACTTTCTTGGGTGTGCTCGAGGCAAGATGCTGGATGCGCAACGAGGGATGCAAGAATCAAAGTTCGGAGAGTGCGCATCTTGAAGGCTTGTTTTAAGGCACGACAGAA
>Ga0307930_1003655_pt1 | contig 11159 bp, 10 predicted proteins | sample OrgLakmetageno46_FD_203161 | JGI IMG/M metagenome (GOLD analysis project Ga0307930, IMG submission 203161) | Saline water microbial communities from Organic Lake, Antarctica - #46 | ecosystem: Environmental > Aquatic > Non-marine Saline and Alkaline > Saline | place: Antarctica: Organic Lake... | reverse complement strand
TGCATTGCTGAACTCGCGGGTGCTGCCATCGTAGGAGCTTGGCGCCTGGCGCTGATACGGCTGTGCCGGGGGCTGCGAGTAAGACATGTATCCACCACTTTGTGGCGTCATGGCGTACGCGGGAGGCAGCGCCGACATCGGCACGTTGCTAGAATAGTGGGGCGTTGAACTATAAGAAGAGTTTTGGCGAGGCGTAGCACTAGAGGAGTGGCGCGGGGTGGCTGGCGGCTCTCGCCCGCGCTTTTGTTTGTACGACTCTTCGAGGGCCCATAGTCGCCGTCTTGCTTCGTGAATTTCGGCGACAGCAAGATCGCCATCGCCGTCATCTCCATTTCCGTTGCTATAATTGAAGTTGTTGCCGTGAATACCACTACGGCTGCCCATGTTTTCTTCGCCGCTCCAAGCAGAGGCGGATGGGGGGGTGCGGCCTGCCTTGCCGTAGTCAGCATTGGCGCTGGACGAGTGCGCCTGCAGAGTGCGCGGCGCCAGCGGTGGAGGTGCCGGCATTGAGTTGCGCGGTATGTCTCTATGAACAGCTGTAGGGGGTGGCAATGGGGCGCGGTGTGCAGGCCCTGTCGGTGCGCTCTGCTTCGAATGCGCGTCGCCTTCTTCTTCGAGTTTCGCAGCAGCAATGGCGTCGACGTCGATATTTTCAAAGAAAGAGTCGTCTAAAGCGCTATTGCCGCCAACGACTGGTTCCACTTCCCGAGGCTTGTGGGGTAATGCTGCTGCCAGAGGTTTCGTTGGCACTTTCCACGAAGAAGATTGATTCACGATCTGCGAGGCCGGCGCAGATGAGGTCGCCGGGATAGACTGTCTCGGAAGTGGTTGTGTAGTGATTTTTTCCGTGTAGAGCGGTTGCATTGACGTGCGCGCAAGTTCTTGCCGCTGCCGGCGCAAATCTTCAAAGGTTTCGCCCGGTCGTTTTTTGCCTGCAATGCCCTCGCTTATTGACGAGGGTGCCTGGCCTCCAGGTGTGATGAAGGCATACTCAGCCTTCGGTTGGTTCTCCCTGAGAAGCGTGAGAGTCTCGTGGAACCCTGCATAATGCGCAGCATTTCGATCCTACATGGAAATTAAAAGTTAGCAAAGCATTTAAGAACAAGCATTCGTGATTGAATATTGGAGGTGAAGTCTACGGTCCTTTCATTCAGCTTCATTTTTGATACCTTTTCGAACCACTCGATCTGGTCGTCGAGGTTACTGATGCGAGGCCTATAAGCATGAAATAAGGTGAGCAACGAAAATAATTGTGATACACGATGGTACAACTCTAAGATGATAATCGTACCGTCTTGACGACTTCATCTATCCTAGCGGCCGCGCTAGGAGTTAGGAGCCCCCCCTTACTTCAGCAGCCTAGCCTAAGCGTTTTTTGAAATTATTCATGTACAGAAAGTAGTCGCGCCGCCCGCTGCTGAGGAAACCCAAACTCGATCGCTGTCAATACAGGGGGATTTCATAATTTGCACTGGCCATGCCATAGCACGTCATAGCGCCATACAGTAGCACCCCGCAGCGCATAGCCTTAGTTTGGAGCGCAGAGGAGAGTAAAAAGTACTGAGCTAGCCCAGGGCCATGCATTTTACTTTTCCTCGTATGCGAATGAAGCGTTTTGTGTATGTACATAGGGCCTAAGCGCTTTTATTTCCTCGAAGAGTAGAGGGGCCTTGTTGTTTATTGTTGCGATGTGCGACTGCGCAACTCAACTCAAGTAGCGGCACTACCCTTTCACTGCCGTTCATTGCGCAATATGCCCTTTGAGGCGCGGACCATAGACCCACATAACTGAGGCGCCATTCTTGGTGCTTCTGCTGCGCTGCCAAGAAAGCACTGAATAGTTGGAGTTGGAGATCCCAAGTTAATGCACCCGCACCCGACACCCGACGAAGGGACTTCCCTTTTTCCTGACCCGGCGCGTGCGTGTCCTGCCTTCGCCTTCTTTGTGTAGTGGCTTAGCCCCCCTCCTCCCTGCTAGCTATCGCCGATGACTCCTTCTACTTGCTATCCTAATGATTTGGCCTATTCCTATTCCTATTCTTCGTTCTAATCTCTGGTTCTATCTATATCCTTTCGTCTTTCGTGCTTCGATGTGCGTTCTAATAGTGGATTCTAGTTTCACTGGAGGAAGTTTGCTTTAGCTATACAAAATTACAACTAGAATAATTATACACTGGCGCTGCTGTCTTGCACCGGGTTCGCCGTTGGCGCTGCCACCATGTCAGCGCTGCAAAACTGCTTCCCGTTGGTGGTCTCCGTGCACCAGTCGAAAATCGAGTAGCAGTCGCGGAACGAAAAGTCGTAAAAGCCCTGCATTTCGATGCCGTAGCCTTCGACGCCTTCGGACCACACGTGCTGCGTGGCCATGCCTTGCTCGTTGGTTTCCGCGCGGCCGTGGGGGTTGAAACTGACGCTGCCGGCATAAAAGCTCGACATGTAGTCGTCCAACGGGCACTTGTCGAAGAGCAAACCTAAGTGGCGGTCGTACCACGCGTCCCAGCCGCGGTTGGACCCCGTGTTGGCCCGGTGAACGCTTTCAATGTACTTCACGAACGCCTTCACGTCGGCGGAGCCGCGCACCCCCGCAGAATTTTCCACCAGACGGGTCTCCACCATGAAGTCCTTAGAGGTGTACGCAGGCAAGGAAAACGACGCAGCCGCGCAAGTGTCGGTGTTCTCGGCGAGATCCTCCACGGCCACCGACGGCACGTAGGTCGACCACCACGCTTTGGCTCGCTTCAGTGACGTGACCGCGATTTGGTTCCGAATCGGCAACAGCTTCGTGGCGTCGCCGTTGGCAAAGGTGGCGTGGAACGCATCCAGCTCCAAAGCGGTGTAACTGTGGCTGGTCGACGATTGCTGCTGGGTGTGGGGGCACACGTTCTGATCAACCGTCCACTCTTTGACGGCACCCCCCTGTGAACGGAGCCATGCTTTCCCCGCGGTAGTGGCGGACATTTTCTTGAAGTTGAGCTGGGTGGAGGTAACTTCAAAGACTTTGCCGGAGGGGGAGGCCACAATCAGGGAGTACCAAGTAACCCCTTCCTCTTCACTGCTGCTGCTCTCGGCGGCATCAGCAGTGTCAGAAGAAGCTGAGGCTTGGCGCATCATAAAAGGCGTTTCTGCTTCCAGAAGGTTGGCTAACAATTGGTCGAGGCTAGGGGTGTAAAACACGAGCCGGTAGTCCATAAACGCGTTGAACGACTTCAAGTCGCCATGCGCGGCCAGCATCGTCGCGTCCCAGGTAGCGACATTGTCCGCGTCCGGCGTCACGTGGTTCACTACGAAGTGTAAATTGTATGCCAGCGTTGAGGCTAAGCATGACGTTTTGCCAAGGTCGGCGCAACCCTGCGATATAAAGAGAGTTTGACGGATCAAAAGAGGAAAAGAGAGGGAGGCGAATGCAGCACCAACACCACTACGAAATCGCAACAAAAATATACCATCAAACTGCACAACCACACAGATGCAACCAGGAATACTACAACTTGTGCAAAGAAACAAGAAGCTTGAGTGCTAAAACGATCCTAGCTAGTATATGAGAGCGTGCATGCAGAACGAACTATGGTAGTTCGAAGGAAGGCCGAAGTGCGCTACCGAACACAACTAACTCACATGAGTGTCCGTGACGTCGCGAAACTTGCATCCCAACAAGTTGTCTGCCCACTCGCCGTCTTCTGCAGCCTTCGAGGACGCAATCGTGTACTTATAGATTGAGACATCGTCATTAGCCACGCAGGATGCGCTCATTTTTGAGGCGTGAGCAGCCAACTCCGTGGACGACAACCCTGCCGCTGCCTGCGGGGCGCCGCCGCGCAAGAAGGCTCCACTCGCGATCAAAGTAGCCTGCTCAATCACGCAATATATAAATATGTTAACCCAAACAAAGCACGCGAAGCAAAGTATGTTACGAAAGGGAACACAGATCCTTGATCACCGTCCAATTACGTCCATTAGCAACATAGGTAGAGAGTGTTACTGAACGCATGATAGGGGGCACATACCGCGCATAGAGTCAATGTGGTTGCCCAGCCCGACTTTTTGGACGGTTCGGCTTCCTCCAGAAGTGGGCGGGCCTCCTCAACGTAGTGCGCGTCCGCCATTTTTCTATCGGAGCTTTGAGATCCGTTACAGATCGTAAGAATAAAAAGTACCGTATATTTTTTCTCTCATTCTCAGTATTCAATTCCCTGAAGTTCTCTTCTCTCTTCCCTCTTCTCAATCTCAATTCAACAATTGAATCTTTAGTTTAGTTCTTGGGTCTTTTCGGAAATCGCCTGCCACGGTTTCCCCTCTAATTCCCTCGGTATTCATTTGAGTTTTAATACTGGAAGCTTTTTCTTTCTTTGTTGAATGTTAAATAAGAAAAAGCCGGCGATGAGCACATGAAACAAGAGGAAAGCACCCCAACGAAACCCGAGGTCCGGTCCAAGTCCAATAGCGTAAGGGCAATGAGAATTAATCTAATAGCTCTATCAAAGTAGTCCGAACTCTGGCCTAAGCAGGCGCAGCTGGGCCGGGGTTGGAAGAAATAACCCAAACGATGTAAGTCTCTGTCGCTTGAAGAGGCCAGAGCAAAAAGGCAATAATCCAAGGCGGCGTAAAGCCCATCTTGTATTGGAAGTAGAACCCCGCCGCCGCCAAGGCCCAGCCCAACACTTCATCCACATACGATTCGTCGGTGTTGACGGTTACTATGCCCTTTTTGTTGAGCCATTCCAAGAACCCGCGCGACGCCATGAGCCCACCGCGAATCGCGCTGTGGAAGGTCGAAATGATCCGTTGGACTTTCCAGGCCACGGTGATGGCCACGCTCTTGCACGCGTAGCCAATCAGCGTGGGAACCCACTTGTGGTACTCCCCCGGGAGCAAATGCACCATGATAGACCCCAGTGGGTTAGCCACGGTCTTGTAAAGGAAGTCGCCAATGGCGGCGCCGAGGGCAATGGTTTTCGCGAACTCGACTTTGAGCACCGCTACCACTCCAATCCAGCCCGAGTAAATGCCTTGCAAAGCACCGTTGATGAGCTCCGGGTCGGACGCCGTGACGGCAATTTTCAGCTTCCGCACAACGAGCTCTTTCGAGCTGATTTGCTTCACGTCTGCTACCTGAAAAGAGGGCCCGAAGTATATAAAACAGAATGAAATAGTACGAGATCGAGACATACTTTTACAGGAACTCGAATGATTTCATAAAGTAGCTGAACTGGACATTGAAGCCATAAACTAAGAAAACACACTTGAAGGAGCATCCACCTATCCTTCGGCATGAAAGTGGCATTCTATTTCAAGGCAAGCAAGCACGAATGTAGTCACTCACCCCATCACCGTCCTCGTCTTTCTCATCGTCTTGCTCGCTAGCCTTGAGTACACGGACGAACGAGTCCTTCAAGTCCGCAAGGTTCTGCAGCGCTTGCTTGCCACCGCACTGTCGCCACGCTTCCAAAGCTGCCATGGTGGTGGGGTACTGTGCGTAGGACATCGTGGCAGGGATAAGATTTGACATAAGCATGAACAAAATGCATACCAATGAACAATTCCAATGCGAATGAGAAGGAGGGAAGCGCATCTCTTTAAGTAAGAAGAACGAAAGTATCGATGATCCCTTCATTGCTTTTGTCCGTCAAGACGTGCACACACCATGCCGCCAAAGAAGCAGATGACGAGGCCCGAAATAATGTACATGGCGTCGAGGGGCAGCAGGCACCAGGCGCCATACGCCAGCTGTGAAGCACGGTAAATAACTGGAATCATAATTTCGGCGAGGACCACGAAAAACGAGATCACTGGCGCCATCATTTTCAGGTACGGCACGATGCGCGGTGGCGCTGATTCAGACATTCCTGTGCAATCCCCAATAACGTTCAACTTAAAAATCGTCAGTTGGAAGACAAGAAACGAAAGTTGCCGTTCATCGTACAAAAAGAGTAGTATTTAGAGCACAATTGTCAAGAAATTGTTTCAACATTCAAGATCAGGCGCAAGCGCTATCTTTCTCTCTCGACAACTACGGCCGCACTCAAGTGCACAAGCTCTTACCCAGTAGTAGCTTTTCAATCCGCTGAGCCTCCTCTTTGCGAGCAGACGAATCCGAAGCCAGCACTCGCGCCTTTGAGTCTTTGCCAAGCAGTTTGTCGGTCACTGACTCTTTCTCGGTGCTTGCATTGGTAGATTCAGGAAAAACGCCCATGGTATCCTCTGGCGTGGGTGGAGGCTTTTCTATAGACGAAGGATTGCTTGGTGTAGGATTGGTATCGGCAATGGCTGGCACAATTTCGGGAGTAGTTGCATCAATCTGGGTCTTGCTTTTACGCCGAAACATTTTGCACTCGTGTCGAGCAATGTGCAAAGCGCAGTTTCGGAAGGCTAGCTTGTTGAGCCCTTCGGGTCTCAAAGTCTCAAAAGATTTTTGTTGTGCGATCAACACGACGAAAACATGAAACAAGAAAATTCATTCACGCTCCCAAGAGGGGGGAAATTCGTCCAACGACTTTCTTGGCATCGTCCACCACACTGCACACACTGCACTCCTGCAATTCTTACTTCTCGCTTCTCGCTGGGCTTCACGTTGTTTGAAGTTCGGAGCATTTGCCTCCGCGTGGATTGTGGGGCCATGAAGAAGGTAAATCCAATCCAGATGAGGAGCAATAGCTTACTTTTTTCAACAATTTAATTTGTTGAATATTCTGTGTATTGTTCCTCAGCCAATTTAATGATGCCCGCATTTGCTAAGCATGCATGCTTTACGTTGTCAAGGACTGCATGTGGTTACTTTCTCTCAACCTATGTTTATGCATCTGCCAGGCTCTCGTTTCTGGCTCTGTCGCCGTCGCTCTTATAGCCAGTGGAACAGATGGCCGTTCGGCCGTTCCTAGCTCCCGCTTTCCCTTGAAGGCACAAGGCAGCGTCGCTAGCAACGAAGAAGCTAAAGGCGTCATGGTGCCGGAAGCGTCGCATCAAGTAGGGCGTCACTGGCTGAGCCGGTGGCGCGGTGGAGCTACAGTCGTGGACGAAGGCAGCAGTAGCAGCAAGAAAACCAAAAAGTCAAAGGGTTCGAAGAAGTCGAAGAAAGCGAAGAAGGAGAGTGTACCTGAAGAGCCCGCAGCAGCTGCAGCAGCTGCACCACTGATGCCGTCGGAGCCAGTGCTCTTGCAGCTGGCCGCAGCTTCGGCCATTGGGTCAGCGCACAACGTGCTCGAAGTGCCCGCATCCGAAATGGCGCGCCTGGGTTTGTCGGCGGGGGACCGAGTTCGCACGCGAGGCAAGCGCCGCACGACGACAGTGTGCGTGGTGGCGCCCGTGAGCAAGCTGCGGGTCGGCGATGCTTCCAAGAGCGTGGCGCGCCTCAGCCCTCAGGTTTAGGATCGAAACAATTTTCTTTTTTCCTTTTTAGTAAGTGAGGGCGCTGAAGTATCCGCAGAAACTCTCAGCAGGAGGGAAGTGTGGTGCATTATGCGTTGTGTGTTTATAGGAATGGGTATTGTGTGCGTGCGAGTGGTACTGGGGCGCTAAACATAAGACTCACAGCACTAACATGGACACATATTCTCCAACGCGTGCTCACGCGCATCATTCAATTATAAAATATTTTTACTTCATCCTTGCTCTCTCTTTATCTTCTCTCTCTTTTGCTCCTTCTATCCCACTATTGCGATTCCCCTCGACTATCGTACCCAAAAAAACAGGCGATGCGCAACTTGCGTTTGGAAGAAGGCGGCCTGGTGCGCATCGACAAAGTGCTCACCGATGACGTCAGCGCCGAAGACAAGGACAAGTTGCCGGCCCCAGCGGTGGAAGTGACTGCGGCCCCCTTTGAAGACACGCTGCCGGCTTGGATGGGAGCCAGCAGCCGCGCCGCCACTTTGCAGGCCTACTTGACCAAGCTGTCGGAAGTGGCGGGCTCGGGCGGCGCGCCGCTCAAGGTAGGTGCTAGATGCTTCAAGAATTCTTTTCGATTTGAATGCATTCGAGGATTTAGGGGGGGGGGGGGGTTGATGTATTATCTCCTGGAATTTGTGCACATGTTTCCATGTTTTCTTACTTCATGCTTCTGACGTGCTCCGTATAATTGTGCGCCTGTTAGGTGGGCGATCATTTCATGTGCGAAGCGGTGGTTGGCGAAGACGACGAACGCAACGACGACGACGAAGGCGCTGCCAGCGTGATGGTGGAGTTCAAAGTGCTGGGGCTCACTGTGAAGCCACCAGCCAAGGAAACCACCGCTGAAGACGGCGAAGAGGACGAAGAGGCTGAGAAAGAAGATGAAGAGGAAGAAGAAGACCTTGACGTCTCCGTAGCAGCCTACCAAGAAGGCGTGAGTGCGGTGGTGTCCGACGGGGATGCCTTGACCCGCGAAGACGACGACGACGCTCTGAACGAAGTCACTTACGACGACGTTGGAGGCTGTGACAAGGCCGTGGAGTTGGTCCGAGAACTGGTGGAAATGCCGCTGCGCCACCCGGAACTGTTCAGCTCCGTGGGAATTCCCCCACCCCACGGCCTGCTGTTGCACGGCGCCCCGGGCAGTGGGAAAACCTTGCTGACGCGGGCGGTGGCCTGCGAGACGGGGGTCTACGTGAAAGTGATTAATGGGCCCGAGGTTATGTCCCGCAAGAGCGGGGAGTCCGAGTCGAACTTGCGGGAAGCGTTCGAAGACGCCCGTCGTAACGCCCCTTCCATCATTGTCATCGACGAGGTATGTGCGTGCTCACTCACTGACTCAACAGTAGTATTGTCGATTGTGTGAAATGGTGATGCATTTTGCCTGCGCTGGCCTTCTCCTTTCGTAACCTTACTTCTGAACGACATAACCCAATCCCCTCCCCACACATACACTTCCCTCTTTGTCTAGGTGGACTCGATTGCCCCGAAGCGCGACGCGGCCGGCGGTGAAGTCGAGAAGCGCATGGTCTCCCAGCTCTTGACCTTGATGGACGGCTTGAAGCCCAACGAAGCCGTCATGGTGATTGCCGCAACCAACCGGGCCAACGTGCTCGAGCCTGCGCTGCGGCGGTTCGGCCGTTTCGACCGGGAAATCGACGTCGGGGTGCCCGATGACCAGGGGCGCATTGACATTCTGCGCATTAAAACCAAGAAAATGCGGTGAGAATGAAGCGCGGTATCGTGTTAGCGTGTTTACGAATTGAGGCATCAAAATTTTGTGCGCTTTCTTCTAGTTGTGCGTCTGTTGAGTCCCTTGGATACTTCATTACTGTTGTTGAATCCAAACATAACTCTACTCGGTGCGCATATTTTAATTCGTTTTGAATTTTCATTTTTCAATTTGTTTTATCTCACTTTGTCTTCTTTTTTAAAACAGGGTTGCGGCGGACGTGGACCTCGAGCGCATTGCCATGGATTGCCAGGGTTTCGTGGGCAGCGATTTGGCGCATTTGTGCTTGGAAGCCGCCCTGCAGGCAGTGCGCGAACAACTTGGCAACATCGACGTGGATGCCGACTCGCTGGACCCAAAGCTCCTCGAAGGGATCAAAGTAAACGCCGCGCATTTCGCGCACGCCGGCACCAAGTGCAACCCTTCCAGTTTGCGGGAGTCTCTGGTGGAAATGCCGACCATCAAGTGGGAAGACATCGGAGGGCTCGAGGAAACCAAGCGGGAGTTGCGGGAAACCGTGGAGTACCCTGTAGCCTACAGCGACAAGTTCCGGCGGTTCGGAATGCAGCCTACCAAGGGGGTTTTGTTCTACGGCCCGCCCGGGTGCGGCAAAACCTTGCTGGCCAAAGCAGTGGCGTCCGAATGCAAAGCCAACTTCTTGTCGATCAAGGGCCCGGAGCTCCTGACCATGTGGTTTGGCGAGTCCGAAGCCAACGTGCGCAATTTGTTTGACAAAGCTAGAGCCGCCGCCCCCTGCATTCTGTTCTTCGACGAAATGGACTCGATCGCCAAGGCCCGCGGCGGCAGTGGCGGAGGCAACGACGCAGGCGACCGAGTGATGAACCAAATCTTGTCGGAAATCGACGTGGCCGGCAGCTCGGGCCAGAACGTGTTCATCATCGGCGCTACCAACCGGCCTGACATTTTGGACACCGCCATCACCCGCCCGGGGCGGCTGGACAGCCTCATTTACATCCCGCTGCCCGACTTCGAGTCCCGCGTGTCCATCTTTAAGGCCAACTTGCGCAAGTCCCCCATCGCCGAAGACATCGACTTCAAGACCCTGGCAAAAGTGACCGAGGGTTTCTCGGGCGCCGACGTGACGGAAATTTGCCAGCGCGCCGCCAAGATTGCGATCCGGGAGGCGATTGCGGCGGACGAAGCGGTGATGCTAGAAGAAGAAATGATGGAAGCAAATGGCGTAATCTTTGACGAAGACGGGGTGGATGAGTACGATGACCCCGTGCCCGCCATCACGCGCGCGCATTTCGAAGAGGCCATGTCGTTTGCCCGCAAGTCGGTGCCCGCGTCGGAAATCAAAAAGTACGACGACTTCCGCAAGCAACAAAAGAAAGACGCCAAAGCCACCGAGGGTTTTACCTTCAAGGAAACCAAGAAAAACGGCGCAGCCGGTGGTGGTGCTCCTGCAGAAGGCGACGCTGCTACCGACGAGTAAGTAGCAAGAGGTTGAAAGAGAAAAAGAAGGTTGCCCTTTCATCGGTGTTTGATTCATCATTGACGTGACGGAGTATTCCATGAGCTGAGGCAGCAAAAGAGGCGCTTTGAGCTCCGAATGGGTTTTCAGTTGGCTATTATCTATTATCTAGCACTTTCACTGGCCTTCTTGCCAATTGCGCGAGATGCCCGTTCATTGTAAGATTTAACTAGAGCCCAGGAAAGGCTTATGTGCTGCGCTCTTAGAACTCATAGAGCTATCGGCTTTCCTTTGCTGACATTTGCCGCTTTGTTGCCGGCTTCTGTTTCCTCGTTCTTGGTTTCTTAAGATTCAACCTTTCTTAAGATCAGAATGTTGGGAATTGGATATACAATGCCAGATATCAGATACCGGGATCGGCCACGAAAGTGCCTTTTGACATTGGCAAACCGCAGCTAAGGCCACCTCGGTGCGACACTAGGGTTACGCCTGAGGAGAAGCGGAGGTTTTTGGCTCGGCGCGCCCAAGAGAAGGAGCAACGGCGCGCCCTCTTCAACGCAGAAGCAGACGCAGAAGGGACTTAACGCTGGCCCCAAATTTATTTCATGAACA
>Ga0307930_1003654_pt1 | contig 11160 bp, 13 predicted proteins | sample OrgLakmetageno46_FD_203161 | JGI IMG/M metagenome (GOLD analysis project Ga0307930, IMG submission 203161) | Saline water microbial communities from Organic Lake, Antarctica - #46 | ecosystem: Environmental > Aquatic > Non-marine Saline and Alkaline > Saline | place: Antarctica: Organic Lake... | reverse complement strand
TTCGACAAGCACGGGTTCGACAAGCACGGGACCGCTACAATGATGAGGAGGTGCAACTACGATGATAAGGAGATGCTACAGCAATCTTTTTGACATAAAGATGGTACACTGCGATTTGTCACGCACGAGCAAAAAGATGGTACACTGCGATAACGAATACGATCATCTATAATGGTTTGTCACGTAGGATCATCTATCATGTTTTGTAACGCACGTTTTATCACGCACGTATAAAATAAATCGCTGTGATGTGAAAAAAATCCAAATTGTCCGATCAGATCCTGGTAATACAATTCTGAATTCTCAGAATTTTACAGAGAATCGTTGGTTTTGATTTCCATCCTTTGAGGGGTGGAAATGCAAAATACAACGCCTTGTTGTTGGATCATTGGATCATCCCTCGTCATTTTCTTGCACGAGTGAGTTGACTCCGAGTTGGCCAGCTTGGCTGAAGAATTGGCCGAGTTAGCACTCAACATGGAAACTGAGTCGCCCATAGAAGCAGGCAATGGCGTTCCACAGAAGCCCATGATCATGAATCAGTACGCACCACTGAACGAGCCGCTTGACGTTCTAATGGGTGGATCCGGCGCGCTGCTCCAAATTGTCCACACTTTAGTAGGCTCACTGTCTCGGCTAGATGGTGCAGTTGAGACTCTATTTGAGCGCTTGGACAGCCTTGAAGGAAACGTATCAACGCTCACTTTCAACATTCAGGGTTTCGAGGTACGGATTTGATATGAAGCTAGGCTTCAGCAACAGAAACAAAACATGCCGTGAATGCCTCCAAACTCTGAAGCTTGACTCCCTCTCCTTTGCTGCCCGATCTTGACTGATACACTTATTAAATCAACAACGAATATTACCCTATCTATCGATTCATTTGACTTCTATGAATCGCTGGTATCCACTCATTCCTGGGAAAGTATTGAAGATGCGCTACCCACGCCACCTTCATCGTTCACATGTGTCGCTCATAACCTGCCCGCTCTCCCACCACAAACTAATACACTTCTGGTTATCTTCTTCCTTTTTTTCTCGGTATGCGCTGCGTGCGTGGATTCGTTTCAGCCTGAGCCAGTCATGCACAAGGTGCCGTCGTTTTACTCCCGAGCGTCTGGCGCTGTCGCCACCTCGGCCATGTTCAGTGGGCACAAGGTCAGCAGCCGCGGCGGCGCGTCCGACCATTCAATGGGCGACGGAGCTGTTCCAGAATCCAGCCGCAGCAACGCGGAGGTCATGTCGGTGCACGGTGGCAGCGACAAAGGGTCTCGCCAAAGCACGCCTCAGACCAAGTCGTCGTCACCTGGCAAAGGTGCCTCTCATCCTGCGTCCCCTGATGGTGCAGCTCCTTCCTCTCATCCTGCGTCCCCTGATGGTGCAGCTCCTTCCTCTCTAGAGGTTTCCTCTCTTGAGGAAGAAAGCACCGACCGCGTAGGCACTTACGGCGCTAGTGACAAGCCCGGTCGCCCTCGCACTGCAGAGCGCAATCGCCCAAGATCTGCAGGGAGCAGGCCGAAGACTCCTGAAGAACTCATGCATGAGGTGCGGGGGGCGGCTCTCAGACGACACAAGGGGAAGAGGAACACGAAACTTTGAGCAATTCGCCTTGCTGCTTTTCCTTTTTACGCTATTCGTATTTCGATTTTTTTAAAAACTACTTGATTACCCTGATTTGTTTCTTGCTTCATAGTTGCTTTTTCTCCCTCTCTTCTCCCCTTCTCTCTCCCTTCCCTTCAGACGCAAGTGGCGATGGGCGGCATCAAAGCTGAGGACACCCACCCAAGCGACAGCAAGTACGGGCCGTGGAAGTGGAAGGAATACCCCGTCGGTAATTTATGAAAATGAGCTCGCTGCTCTGTAGGTAGAGGGATTGAGGAAGGAGTAAATTCAAGGCTTTTCAAGAGGAGGATTTGTTGTCTTCTCTACTCGTGGAGCTCTCTCTATGTTGATTTTCTCTATCTTCAATTATAGCTTTAGCCTGCTCACTCGAGTGCACTCCTGGCCACCTCGCTCTTTTTCTTTTTCTATGCACCTCGCACAGGCCCTGAGCGTGACGAAGCCGCCGCTGCCCGGCTGCAACAAATGTACCGCGGCCACATGACGCGCGGGATGCGGGCAACCCTGGCCCGTATCAAGGCGCTGGACATGTCGCACCGCAAGATTCCCAAGTCCCTCTCGGTAGGTGTGGGTAAATGTTTGTGGGTGGGTGTAAGCCTAGAGGGGCAGGGAGATGAAGAAAAGGGGATAGTTGGAAAGCACTGACGTGCAGCTTTCTTTCAATTGTGCAGCTTCCAATGCGCTCACCTTTGACGTGCCAAGTGCTTTCGTTCCTTCATCTTCTTCTCCTTTTCTTCTTCTTTCTATGCTAGGTGTCCAATCGCATCGAGCGCTGCGAGCAGCTGTGCGAAGAGTTCGGCCGGACAAATATTCAGTTAGAGCACAAGATCGACAAAGTGATTGAAGACTCCAAAGCAGCGATTGCCGAAGCGGAGAAACGCGCTAACAAGGTACGAATTGACCTTCAATTTAAATGAAAATGTCTCAAGTTTCATGCTTGTCTTGCTTCGAAAAGACGTTTTTTTTAGTCATCCTCGTATCTCAATTCTGATGCGGTGTGTAACATGAACTTCTCTTTTTTGCGTGCGTCTATGCTTATGCCACGTGTGCACACTTAGGCTCTGGCGGAGTGCGCTTCGATGCGCAAGGAGAACAAGGCGTTGCAGGACCGTGTGGATGAGTCGTTGCTCGAGGCCGCGCAGCGCCTCGATGCCATGAACACCAAGGTGTGGGTGTATGCGGGGTGTGGTTTCTTTGGCTCTTTCTGCTTCTTATTCTCGTCCTCAATTCTTTGTACTTGTATCGTTCCGTCCTGAAACATGCGCTCACAAAATGAAGCAATTGATATTCCACTTTGTCCGTGCTTGAATACTTCCATCGTTGAGGCTCTCTCGTTGTCACGTGGGCTCTCTGTCTTTTATCACATTCTCTGTTCATCTCTACGTTCGTTTTCTTCCATTTTTCGTGTTTATTTTCTCAGGTGGAAGGCTTTCAAGACGAAGTGTCCGCTGGGTTCGCGGAACAAGGAGCACTTGTGGCGGCACTTCGGAAGGACGTGGACTACAGCACGAGCCCCGAGGGGCAAGCGGCTCTCAAAGACGGCTTGATTGAGAAAGAAATGGGCAGCGTGTTGGACCTCGTGAATCAAGTTGCCGAAGCAATTGCTGGCGCCACGCCACTGCCGCGGCAAGACAGCGAGCTCACCACCCAGCTCAAGGAATGTGGGGTGCGCGCGGGTTCGGCGATGGATAAGGCGAAAGCACTGGAGGAAGAAGAGCGCGCAGACGCTGCGGCGAAAGGACAGCCCATGGCCCAAGACTCGTTAGCCTGGCTGGTGAGCGGCCTTTGTGCACGTTTGAGCTATTTGTCTTTTGGGGGTTATTGTTATTTTTAAATGCATACTTTTGTTTGCACTATATTTCGCTTCGAATTCTTACTTTCTCTAAACCACGCCATTGGGCCCCCGTTATTCCGTCGTCTTCTACTTCTTCTTCTTCTTTTCTATTCTAGGCGGCCCTCAACGAGCCTGACTTCATGAACGAGCTCGCAGAGTTGCTATGGGCGTCGCACTTGACTCTCAAGGAAGACAGCAACCAGCAAGACAACAACGACTCGCACGTGCTGGCCAATGTTCCGTCGGCAGTGCCGAGCCTGACCGATTTGCTTGCCGACTGCAGCAATGCTATATGTGCAGTGCTCGACAATTTCCTCAACAAGGGGCGGCAGCAGGTGAAGCAAGGCTCGAGCAAAGGCTCTAGCAAGGACGACTTTGTGCCATAAGTTGTTGATGAACCTCGTTCATTCCATCGTTGTACCATTCTTGTTATGCCTTTCTTTCATTTCATTCTTTCCATCTTGACCTCTCTTTTCCTCTCCTCAGGTGTCGATACGGGAAATGAGCAACAGTTTGTTGACCATCAAGTCCGCGGTGGTGGCGGACGTGGCCGAAGCCGTGCAAAGCAAAATGGATGCCAAGACCGACTTGACCGAGTTCTTGGGCCTTCAGAAGCGCGCTGATGCGGCCATCAAAGACTTGGCCAAGATGAAACCGGACGTGGAGCTGTGGGGCCAGCAAAAGGAGATGCTGGTTGGCCTGGACATCGACCAGTTCAACGAGCTCAAAGGCACGGTGGACGAAACCAACGTCTCGGTGTACGCGCTCAATGGAAAACTGGACCAAAAGGTGTCCGCGGCCGACTTGGAAATGACGCTGGGAGGCTTGCAGGCTCAATTCGCACAGTTGGAGGAGAAAGCCGCCAACGGCGAAGACGCGTTTGCGAAAATGCTGGAGCCCAAAGCCGACCGTGCTGAGCTCGCGAAAGCCATTCGTGCGCTGGCTACCAAGGGCGACAAAGAAGCCGATCCGGTGCTGGCGTTCTACACCGACAAGCCCAAGTTCCACTGCTTGAGCTGCAACCGCCCGCTGCCCAAGATTCCCAATTCCACCGATTCCGAGCGCCCACCGAGCCGAGGTGCGCCGGAAGTGAGCGGCAGTGGGGCCATTCCGCAAGCCCACCAGAGCGTGCTGCTGCCGGGCTACGACACCCCCCTGGCGAAAGTCCGCCCCCCGCCGCGGCAACGCCCTCTTCCTCCAAACGAGCAACACAAGTACTCCCTGGACCTGGCGGAGCCGCCACCCCCCGGAATGGCGCCCGGTCCCGCGAGCAAAGAGCCTCCGATTGCGGGGTCGCCGCTGCCCATTGAGCAAGGCGCCCCTGTAAGCCGCTACCAGCGCAACATTCCCAACAAGCCGAGCCGCCTTCAACAACCAATGAACGGCGGCGGTTTAAGACCGCCCAGCACTTAGAACAGGAGAGGAGATGAAATATTTACACGATAGTGTAATCTCATCATCCATTTTCGTTTCGTGTGGCCTCTATGTGCGAACTGCGAACTGGCTGCTTTTTTCTTGTTAGCTACATCTACAATTATTCGCGAATTAAATTGAAATGAGCCTTGTAATTTCTTATTTCAATCGAATCCTTCGTCCTTCGTCCTTAGAAAAAGGAATTCCGCCCGCTGCGACTTCGTATTTGCGATGTGCCAAGTCTATTTGCCTCGCAAAACTGGATGTGGATCTACGGACCTAGCGTCCCCGCGTCTCCTTACCGGTTGCCAGACCGAGGCCGTGTGGTTGCGCGTTGTGCGTTGTGCCCTTAAATACCAAGTTTCAACACAAACACCGGCGCATGGGCCGAAATAAAGCTCTCTACAGGCGAGGAGCCAAAGGATCCTTAAGAATGATAGGGAGTGGGAGTGCACTGTACCTTATGATATTGCATATTGCAGTAATTATCTCCTCTACAGTACGAAGTACTGATAGTAGGGCCGTACCCGATTTATTTGTCTGTCTGTTTGTGTCGTCATTTGATCGTTATTTTGCCTGATTTTCTTTTTTGATTTACACGTCGAGAAATATTTTTCTTATTAGCATTATTGCTGCGTACAATGGTGCAAGCTTGTAGACGAGCAGCCTTTTTCATTGACTGCAGTGTAGAATTTCTAGCTAGCACCGCGCCCAGCGATGAGAATGCTCCTTGTGCGCTCTCACATGAGCAGCTTTCGTCATTGGATGCAGTTCAGTATGTTTGGTAGCATGCTTATTTGGTACTCGTAGAATCGCATTCAAGATGCCTGCAAATGGTTATGCCCGGTGATGAGCACATTTCTTGTGCGCATGATCTCTCATTGTGGGCCTTACATGCAGTTACCATAGCCTCGCATTCGATCGATAACAAGTATGTTTCTAACGAGAGACAAGATGCCTTGCAGAAGCGCATCCAAGGTGCCTGCAAATGGCTACTCCACGCCCGAGCTTTCCTTGTGGGCCTTACATACGGTAGCCTCGCAATCGATGATGACAGGTATGTTTCTAACGAGATAGGATTTCTCGCTCACGGATATTACAATGTTTTCACGATTCCCTGCGTGTTTTTTTTTCTCTTGCTATTTCGCTCCCTCTCAGACCTGTGAGCCCAATCTGGATAATGTGCGCCCTCGAAGCTGCTCGGACGACTCGTGGCGATGTCTGTACAGTCATCAACTTTTCGAAACGTTTCTCAAGAAATTACCGCGCGTTGAAGTTGTTTCACGTGCCTTCGGCGATGCATGCAGCTCTGCCAGGTCGTACCTTCAATAAAAATACTAAGGCACTATTTCAACATGTTCGTAGAAGGCCTTAATTGGCCTTCTGGAGCGAATTTGCTAGCGCATATGCAGCTCAAGTGTAATCTTTACTAGACTAGAAAGAAAGGCAAGTACACAGCAGTCATAGAGGCACCCTTTCTTTGTTTTTGGGAGAGTATTAACTAGACTAGACCAGACTGAAATGTAGCACTCTGCGTGCGCTTGAAATACCACCACGAAGCCAAGTTCCTTCGTTTAGTTGGATAAGCCGCAATCCCTGCACACGGGGTGTATCTTTGAGTTATAATAAGAACTACAGGACTACAGATACAGATAAGTACATCGTAACTCGGCCATAATAAAACAAAACCCCCTGTAGAGGAGCTTACGGGCTTTATTACAGTAGGGTATTTATATCCTCTAGGAGCTTCAGCTCCGTAGGAGGACTCTACAAGATTTAACCGTACGTCCGTCAGCAATTCTGATCTTCAGAATAATTTTGGATTCGTTGGATTTTTTTTCAAGAGTTAGACAATTAAATTCTAGGTTGCGAAGCGTTCGTCTCAAACGCTCCGAGGTCTATGCAGACTTTGCGAAGCTAAAGTGAATTTTGCGAAGCTTTCGTCTCAAATGCTTCAAGGTCTACGTGAACATTGCGAAGCTCTCAACTCTAATGAGTGTGAAATTCGTGGTTGCGAAGCATTCGTCTTCAAGGCTCCCGAGGCGTACGCTAACTTTGCGAAGCTCTCGACTCTCATAAGAAATTTCACAGGGTGCAATCTGAAACGCTTCGAGTCTACGTGATCAACGCAAAGTTCTCAGCTCTAAATTTTGACAAGTATGAAGTTCGTGGTTGCGGAGCTTTCGTCTCAAACGCTGCGAGGTCTACGCGAACTCTGCGAAGCTCTCAACTCGGATGAGTCCGAAGTTCGTGGTTGCGAAGCTTTCGTCTCAAACGCTCCGAGGCCTACGCCAACTTTGCGAAGCCCTCAACTCTAATGCGAAATTTCATTTCTACTTGGTGATTCACAACGTCTACGATACTCTCAAGAAGAGTTCTTCGTTTCGAACTTTTCGTAGGCTACACGAAATCTGCGAAGCCTTCAACTCTAACTACACTTCACGGTTTCACGGTGAGCAGTTCATACAAGACTTCACTACGACTTCAGTTATGCACCAAGCGCGTCTGATATTGCCTCTCCATCTCCACAGTTTCGGTGGACTCAATCGTGTCTGGCCATTTTTGGAGAACTCAAAATTATTCTGCTGCGCGCATTTCCAGCTCCGAAAGAAATACGACACTCAAATGACCCAAATACTCCCTAGAGGAGTACATCTTTATTCAGGTCATTTATCATTTATGTGTGGTCCTGGCTTGAACCTCGAACTCAGTCTCAGTCAGAAAAGCCAGAACACGTACTACAGATACATCAAGAACACTTTCGAGATGTTCAAGCAGCTCTTGTTGGCCCTTCTCCTGGGTGGCGCTCAAGCATGGACCGGAATGGATGCAGCTACAGGCATGTCTCGGCGCCACCTCTTCGGTAAGGTGGCATCCGGCGTGATCGTCGCGGGGCCTGCGTCTGCCTTCGCAGCAGATCTCATGTGCCCGGTGCGAAAGAGCTTACTGCAATAGTTCGAAGCTAGTCACCAATGACTATTTAAATCTGCAATGATTTCTTTTTGGATACCTCGACACAACTTTCTTTCACTACTCCCACGTGTGATGTCATGCAGGCCAAGGCAAACAATTGCGTCGCGGGCACTTGGACTCCGCCTGCCGGAAGCAAAGACGCGCTAGCCCAGTTGAAGGCAGTGCTCGACACTTATCCTCAGGTCTTGAACGAAGCTGTGCGACTGTTTTAGCGTTGAGTGATATCCATTTAATACTTAATGAAGGAACAAAAGCTGTCTAGTTGTGGCTAGTATAGATCTGGCTAGTATATCAACGTGTTATATCGTGCCTCGTTCACCACAATTGTGTGCTTTTCTTTTGCAGGCGGGACAAGCTGACGTTGATGGCGGTGGCTGGAAGTATGCAGTGGATGAGCCAAACAGCCTGCGCCTCGAGTTCTCCTCAAGCGGCAAAGTAAGTGCACGTGTTGATCTATCCGCTTCTCGACCACAATATTTTTCTTCATCTAGACTATTCGAATCAATCTACTTAGTGTAGTTTTTGATTCCTTCACCTGTCTCTCTTCTTCTTTTACGACCAGAGAAATTTCGCTAAAATTTTCAATGGTGGCAAGCCCTTTGTTGACGACCTCACTATTGCGCCCAGGTCATTCGTTGTTTATTCTTTTTGCCATCCGCAATGCTGCTTCAATTCATCGTTCCTGTTCAAGCCTACAATTCGTCTTCTCGTTTAGCCTTTACCATCCTAACATGCCCTCTGAATGTGGTGTGTGTTTGCATCTGTGCCTGCGATGTTCATTTTTCCGGGGCGATTCTTGCAATAATGCTTGGTTCATGGATCAGCGGCGCTGGCTTTGCGTACAAGTCGCAGTCTCGCAAGGGCGACAGCGACTTTGGGGTTAACGCGAAGCGCATTGCTTTCATCAATGCCGCGCTCACTGCCAAAGGCTGGGGTGTTTAATTCGTAATCATACAAAACGATCAATCAATTCACACCCACACTTCGATTCAGAGGCGCTATTGTATGCATTCCTTTCCTGGCCCTGAGAAAAATGTCACTTTATACTGATAACTGATAAAGCGTTCCATTTGGGTCAGGAAATAAATGCGTGGTATCCTTATCTGTATTTTTTAGTTAGCTGATTCCCCCATTTGCCACTCAAGATGATCTTTGTTTAAATAGATATAGGGCCATAAACGAACGTTACGTGAAGGCCCACTGCTGTTTATTCCTTTTGATGCGCGATATCGTATGCAGCTTGAGCTCGAAACTCCACAGTAGACAGTAGGGCTATGGGTTACTTGCTACACTGATAGTAAGGGCAACTGGCAACTAGTACTTAGTAGCGGCCCTTTCCTACTTCTTATGGCCCCGCCTTCTGGTTTCTGCTGCCTAATCTCACGTCATCGTGAATTAAGTTCCTAAATCCTTGTGTGTCCCTCGCGCTTCATACAAGAGCAATATACCTCCATGACCTCCATTATTCCATAGTTACTTACACATACACATAAACACTTGCTCCTAATTGTCGGTTTTACGTCGTTTGCTTTCCGCGGCACCGCCACCATTTTTCTCTCCATTGCCATTGCCGTTGTCACTGGATTGGGCAAGCACTTCAGTGAGGTACACGGGCCGACCTTCCTTCAAGCTCAACTCAGCCGCTACGCCAATGGCCACTGCCGCGAGGCCATCCTCTAAAGTGACTGCAGGTGTACCGCCGCCTCCTGGAACGAGGCATGCATCCACGAAGGCCTTGAGCTCAAAGAAAGTCGCGCCTTCGTGGAACCCCGCTTCTGCCAGCTTTGCGTCTACGTGGGTGTGGAATACCTGCCAGGAAATGTTAAGAGCAGAGACATAACGAGTGTTTACGGGGAAACAGATGAAAACTTGACCTTATGAAAACAGCAAAATGCCAAAACGCTCCTCCGTCCATCGCATCCTACACAGGTGCCCCTACTTTATTTAAATTACCTCCACGTTGGCTTCGTAAGTGCCGAGCTGAGGCGGTGTGCGGCTGTTACGCAGCTCCGTCCCGCTGGCGCGTTGGGTGGGGGTGTGATGGGTGACCACGCACTGTGGGGCTTCGGCATGCACTTTCCCTAAGGATCCCACCACAGAGACTTCTTCGTGCTGACGGTCTTCCGCAAACATGCACAGGTCTAAGCAGCACCGCACCCCTCCTGCAAACTCCACTATCACAAAGGCGTTGTCGACGATGTCGGGCTGCGTGGTTGTGTCTGCCTGTGCAGAGCTGGCGGCGCCGCTGCTGCTGCCTCCATCCTCGTCGAGGCCTTGAGCGCGCTGTGCTCGTGACGCATCGTACCGTTCGTCTAAATGGTTCACGTCCATGCCCCCGCTCGCAAACACTTTGGTCGCGACACTGCCAGCCCCAACAATGCGGCGCATCAAGTCCCAAAAGTGACAGCATTTCTCCACCAGCGTGCCCCCTGTAAAGTGGCTGAAACGGTTCCAATCGTCGACTTTCAGCAGGAATGGGAAGCGGTGCTCACGGATGGACACCATCTTCAGGGCACCCATTTTCCCGCTGTCTACAATACTGAGGAGCTTGGCGACCGGTGGCATGTAACGGTACTCCATCCCTACCCAAAAGATGGGCGGTTTTGCTGGCGGTTGCACTGCTTCAACTTGGGCGTCCACTAACGCTTGCACAGCATAGCAGTCAGCCACCGTGGTGCAGAGGGGCTTTTCAACGAGCAAGTGCTTCTGCCACTCTAACACGTGTTTCAACACCGCCAAATGCGTGAAATTCGGCGTGGCCAAGACCACTGCATCGAAGGTGCTAGGATCCAGTTTCCGGTAGTCCACTGCAACCGTCGCGCTCTCATCAAGCAACAGGGCAGCCTCGGCACGCGCAACTTCGTTGCTGTCTGCAATCGCTACCACCTTTTGAATTCAAATTGAATAATGAATTTTAGGATTGATGGAGTGTGTGAATAAATGGGCACATATTATGATTGAGGTGCACGGTAATTTTGTAACCTTGGCATTGTCTAGCAGCTTAATGTTCCGGATGTGCTCCAGACCCATGGCACCAGTGCCAATGATAGCAAAGCGCAGGACTTCAGTAGCCATAATAGAAGTGATAAACTATCCCCTTGTAGGTGACTCCTGATGAAAAATGAGAGCATAGAAAAGGAGCAATGGCGAAGATACTACTGGTACGCAACATGACACCTCTTTGAAGAACAGAGGTAGCGAAATTGCATTTAAGAAGCCGGGTTGTTATGGAAATTCCTAAACTACGCAATGTCTAGATCACGCTGAAAAGATGCTTCCATTTCGCGAAGCGAATATACAAAAGAGCTTGCATGCATGAG
>Ga0307930_1003652_pt1 | contig 11164 bp, 8 predicted proteins | sample OrgLakmetageno46_FD_203161 | JGI IMG/M metagenome (GOLD analysis project Ga0307930, IMG submission 203161) | Saline water microbial communities from Organic Lake, Antarctica - #46 | ecosystem: Environmental > Aquatic > Non-marine Saline and Alkaline > Saline | place: Antarctica: Organic Lake... | reverse complement strand
GCCATCAATTGTTCCCCGATCCCACCGAAAGCCCACTTGCGATTCCATGCCTATCTTCTTCATAAGCTCCCCCATCCGTGCGACAAGAACCGAAGACAAGATTTTTGAAGAAATGTCTAATAAGCAATCGTAAGGTAGAAAAGCTTATCTCTTATGTGGTCTCTTGCTTGCTGACGTCACAAAGGTACTGCTTAATTCCCGTGACGGAAATCGCGTCAATAATTGATTCGAATTAAACTTTCCGCGGGATTTACTAACCTAGGTTTAGTGCCATGTCGATTAGGTATTTATCAAGCATGTATATGTAGGATATAATTTTGATTTGCGAACGGTCTTTGTTTGTTCTTGTGTTTTGTTGCTATTTATTGATAATTCGATACTTAATACACATACAGATGACATTGATATTTGGGTCTCTGATTGAAAAACTTTGAATCTGGAATGAAGTCTGGCTGCCTTCTTGTGCTGTGTATGAGGATACGCATTTTTTTCGCTTGGAGTGAAGTCCGAAAGGACCCTGCGCTTGTTCCGAACTTCCGAAGAAAGTATCAAGAGATGGAATGCATGAAAGGGAGCTGCCAAGGGTATCTGCACTTGCTGAATGAGTTGCGGAGGGTTTGTGTTTCCCAGCGCGCACTGGATTATTGAAGAGGAAAATTGTCTGCTTCTGTATCGTTGAAGTGTTCGAGAGGAAAATCCAACGCACACTGGTTTACCACAGCGCCGTGCTCCTGGGCGCCGTTTTGTTCCGGATGCGCTTCATTTCCGCCGCCTAAAAAAAAGCAGAGACAGAAACATATTAACCGCCAAGTCAGTGAATTAGGACCACAATGCAGCGGAGTAGAGCAGAGAATCGGCCGTGTAAGAGATGGCAATTTCGTTTCCATTCACGAGCAGGTTACACACCACGCCATTCTCACACTTTTTTCCTTTCACCTTGAGCATGGCTTCGTATTGGTCGGCCGTGTTCACTGCGGTGCCACGAGGAGACGGAGCCCCTTGGTCTTCCATCTGCGAAGGGTAGCCGTAAGCTGCGCGAGCGCCTCCTCGCCCACCGTAGGAAGCGGCCTCATCGTCGTCATTGCTTTGGTACTCGTTGTACTATGAGAAGTTTTTTTTTTAAATAGCAGGTAGTAATGGCAATGTGGTCAGAAATAGAGTGTCGAGATTGAAATCTATTTGTTTCAACCCTGTTCAGTTTCACATAACGCAGGTGGGTTGAAAAGCTTGAGAGAGTGGTTGACATGCGCACCACAGGAAAACACTTGCAAGCGCGCAACGGAACGGAACAAATAGGTAAAAAATAAAAGGAGGAACACAAAAATACAAAGACAGTCAAACAAAACACACACAGAGAAAGGCGTGCACTCGTGTAGTCTTACAAATCATTTTAGATATTCTGGGGACCCGAAGGAATACCTGGTCGGCATAGTTTTCTTTGGCTTGTTGGCGGTCAAACATGGGGGAGTCTGAAACCGCGAACGGCGCGTCAGGCCGAGGCTTGCCCTGCTTCTGTAAAGCAGCACCTTGGTTGTCGCCCCCAAAGATGCCGCCGTCGCCCCCTGACCGGGCGCGCCCTGTGAGCCCTTGCCGCACTTTCAAACTGTGCTCAAAGTTTTGCCGAGCCTGAGGATAAATAGACCATGGAAAGAAAATAAGAAACAGATACTTGATAAGAAAAGGTGTGTTCTCATAATAAAGGGGTGCAGATATCGTAAACTACAGAATACACTTTCACTTATCAAGATGCGCTGAAATAAACAAAAAGTTCTTCAGCTTTCCCCCAGAACGGATACCCAAAGAGGCATATGTTGTTCGCGCGTGTGGCAGCAGCAGCAGCCCCTCACCTCAAAGGCAAACTCTTCTTGTTTTGTATGCTCAGCCGCGTGCCGCTCTCCTCGGAGCTGCAGAAGCATTGACTTTCCAGGCGAGATGTCGGTGGTCATGGTTGATTCTTTTAGTATTTATCTGGAAAGAACACGAAGTGGGCACATTCCGCTTAGGAAATCGGTGCAATGTGCAATCCATCGAGATGTAGGCCAACACCAAAAACCCACGAAAGCAACCCGTACCACCCCGGTTGATGTACAATAGTTTTAAGAATTCATATGCATGCACAGGCTAAATTCACCGCACTATTGTCCTGAGATAGGCGAGAACCACTATACCTTCAACGGTTTGCGGTTGTCTTCTCGCTTTTAACTTTTCACTTTGACAACCTTCTTTCCGTGTTTCGGCGAACCTTATTTTTACGACTTTTAAAATTCGACCCCAATATAATATCCACGTGTTGTGTACCGTTTGAACCGCGATTTGATTCCGGTGAACGCTCTTTTGCTCTTTTGGTACGCAATGGCACCACTCGCAACGTCCGCGACGGCCGCACGTGCCTTCTATTTCGTGTCTACTCTCGTTGTAATATGCTGTGCCATCACGATCTCATCATTCCGTGCTATAATTATCTCCGTTTTTCTTGGGTTTTCTGCCGTTTCCTCTTCCGTTCATTGCGTGGGCTTCTCGACGGTTCCCAGGACCATATAGAAAGATGCCAGCGTCACGCACAGCAGTATACGCGAGCGCCGTCGCAGCAGTTTTGTTTGGTGTCAGCTCCGTAGCCGCTAAGGACTGCGCGGCAGCGTGCACGCTTTTCGAGAACACGAACCAGAAGTACTTAGTCCATGAGTCCAAGGTAAAAATGCACCCCAGCATGACACACTACACCGCATCCTTTCTTGCCATCATTTTTCCCAGGGTAAGAAGCTAGCTACCGTGCGAAAATGATCGGCTTGAATTGATGTGTCTCAACAAGTGGTTCATGTAGCGGCAATAATCCCAAAGTTCCACGGTGTCGTAATTGTAGCCTTGCATTTTTCGCTGCATCCTGATTGATGCTTGCTTCTTCTTTCGTGGGTCTACTCGAGCTAAGCAAAAAGTCTTTAATGTGTGCGCACGTGGATTCGCAGCTCATTCGCTAGAATAAACTTCTTGCCTTGTAATGCTAATTTTCTCTGTTTGGACGTCTCTTCGCCTCGTACTTTTGTCTCGTAACGACGCTTTTTTTCCTTTTCCTTCCTCTGTGTTTGTTTTGCGTGGTTTGTGTTGTTTGTAAAAGGTTCAGTGCAAAAAGCACAACGTGTCGCCGCGGCCTACCACCGAAGATATTTGCTTGTCCACGTAAGATTTGTGCTAGAGGAAAGTGCTCACAAGCGCACGTGTATGTGATTTGTGCTCCCACGCGTGCTCCCTTGTTCACTTTCTGCCGTGCGTGCTACATTCTCGAACAGCACTTGACTAGTAGACTGCTTCGCTCTGTTTTGTTGCTATATTTCGTCAGCGCATCAATTTAATTTCTTTTGAATTTGATACCGTGATACCATGAATGCCGTTGGATGGTTGGGCGGATGAACGATTTCACTGCTCTGTGGTGCATTGCTCACACATGCGAAACACACAGCACCCATTGCAAAAGAACACATGCGCATCTACATACGCGCACTGCTGCTGCTGCATTCTTTTACACATGCATTTAATCATCAGCACTCAAACACCCACTCCTTCACCCTTGACCCACCCACCACCTGTAGGTTTCGAGCCGTGACCCACAGTGCGTGCTCGGCCTACTGCGACGCCTCCCAGCATGCGGTGGTGGAAGACGCGTGTGGCACCATCGCGGGCACTACTTGGGTGCGAAGATATTGCACACCACCAGAGAATTTACGAATATAGTACACCACCATAGAAATTACGAATATTATACGCCACCATTAGAAATAATGACGAAATAAGAATGACTCTTTTGTTGCTGCGCGCAACGTTGTAGCCATGGGACCTAAAGAGCTGGAATTTACCGGGCCGTGTTTGCAATTGCCCCTACAATCTTGGCACCTTGTCTCTACTTCATTCCAGTAACATTCTCCATCAATTTCGTTGATTCCTTTTTATTTCTTCATTTTCCTTCTCCTCTTTTCTCTACTAGATTCCCAAGCACAACGCGTTTCGGTCGTGCAAAACGGGCTACAAAGCGGCGCTTCAGCACGTGCCGAGGCTGGTTTCGGAAGCGGGTAAGCACTTCAGCCTCCCACTTCAAAAAAAGGAAAGAAGAAAAAATCGTCTTCTCTTTGTTCTGTCTACCGTTCGTGTTCTTTCTTGTATAGAAGACGACAATTGGAGTTGCCTCTTCATGTAATTGTTGTTTCGGCTGCAAGTTTTTTTTTCTTTTTCAATGACTTCTTCGGAGTCCGTGCCATATCTCGCATGATGTTTTAACCGTTCGCTCCTACATGTTTTCACGTGCATTCAGTTTCACACGCATGCGAATGCTCTCTAACTCTATACCCTAACCTACACCCCACCCTAATATACATCTATCTATATCACCATTCCCAAACGATTTACCTACCTTCTCTTTACCACCTTTTTTATTAACTCGCGCAACCCATGCCCTCTGATCCGCACATGCTCTAATATAAATATATATATACACGTGTTGTGTATGTGCGTATATCCACCATTTGACAGCGGACCGCATGCCGACGTTGAGGGACATGCTAGAGGCCCCAGACCGCCCCAAATACCGGGCCACCAAGTCCCAGAAAATCAAGTTCGACCGCAAGGAACGCACCGCAGAAGCCAGTGAAGCCGCAGTTGAAGCTACCGCGGCAGAGGCAGCGGCCACGGCAGCCGCGACGGCAGCGAACGAAGCAGCGCGGGCAGCGGCGGCCAAAGACGCGTCCGACGCTGACCGGGAAGCGGCGGCAGCGGCGGCAAAGGGAGCGGAAGTAAGTGGAGTGAAGCTTATGGTGGTGTTGGTGGTGTTGGTAGTGTTGTAGGTAGTGGTGGTGGGAGTGGTCTAAAAGCGTTGTGTGGTTAAGGTTATGGTGGTGTTGCATGGTGTAAGTTTTGTTTGATGGGATTGGTGGATGAGTCAAATCAATAGTCAAGTGATGCATTCTCAACGAATGAATCGGTTCGTGAGACAGTGACTCTTTGTGTTTGGTTTCCTATTCTTGACCTCGTGATTTCTCTCTTTACCGTCTTGTCGGTTTTATTCGATTCTTCACTTACGCTCATGCATCCTATGCGTCCCATTCTTTTTTCCACCCCCTTAAAAGGAGGCGGCGGCGGCCGCAGCCCAAGCCGAAGCTCACCGGTTGGAAGCAGAAGTGGCGGCCGAATTAAGCGCCGAAGAAAAGGTGAGTTTATAAGATAGAGGACGACGGTAGTAAACACCTACGTAGGTACACTGTTATAGTAGGAGCAGAAGTAGTTTTACCAATAGTAAAAGTTAACTAGATGGGGGAAAGACAAAAAAAAAGAAAGAAAAAACAATAGAAGCGCGACGCCTGTGAGCGCGTGCATGCATTAGCCTTCAATTCTCTGTGCGTATACATGTGCGGAATAGAGATAGGAAGGTACAAGGAGGAATAAGTTACACGCCACTCTTGTGACTCTATGTTGTTCACACTGTCCACGCTTGATCTTTGCGTTATTTGCCCACCCGCACAGGCGGAACTGGAGGACGAGTTTGTGTTTCCAATCACAGTCGAAGACGGCAGCGTGGTAGACCTGGTCATGAAGGCCACGGACAACGTTGAAGCGAAGGTAAAAAAAATTGGAAGGAAGAATTCGTCCGTAGGGGTTAACTTGTACAACATTTCGTCTTTGTGTGTGCTATTCTTTTTCTGCCTTTAGTCTATGCTATGCTGCGTGCTGGATATTTTGCATACAAAACTATGAACTACCTTCGCATGACAATACATATTTGCTGTGTTTGACGTGAAGCACGTGACATTTCCTTCTCGCCGCCATGCCCAGGTGGACGCGTTCTGTGCCGAGCACATGCCGGAAGAAGACGGCTGCGCCGACCAGCTGCTCCCGATCGTGAAAGAGCGCATGGCCGAAGACCAGCCCGCGCGCTAGATTTATGCAAATTAAAAAGAAGCGCCGTTAAAAAAATGGTGAAATCGGTACATAGGGCCCTTGGTCTTTTCTTTTTTGATGCACTAAAGTGCTCATTATTCAGGGGCATTTGGGGCAAGAAATCAGACGGGTGCTCTTTATGGCTTATGGCACTAAGGAGAAGGAGGAAGGAGGGGGGGGGGGCATTTGGGGCCTCGGGCATGGTTTCTATTCCGGCTGCCCACCGTGCATAAGGCCCACACGCCCAGATCCGAGATGGCTTTTTAAGTCGCACATTAAATTTGAATTAAAACCAGCACATTCCACATTTCCCTTATTGCTCGTGACGACTGGTGACGACGAGGCGGCGGGGTGGCTGTCCAGATGTCCAGATCCAGGCATATACGATGTACCGGTGCCGGTACCAGCTGTATCAGATCGCCGTGGATCATCATAGAGACCAACTGGCAGCTTAAGGGGGGTCACTTCTGTAATATCACCTTTATTGGCCATAGCATACGCAAATCGAGGCGGAATTCCCCCTAACCAAGCTCATACGGCCCTGCCACTGTGGCCCGATATTTTGACAATATCGAGGGGGAATCCCTCGATACTAAGAAGCACGATTTTCTATTGAATTTGGGGCCTATAATTGGCCAAAATCGCTCGAAATCTGCACTGCAGCTGCCAGTGCTAGATGAGCATCCCAAAAGAAATTATGGTATCCAACGGAAAAATTTCCATGGTTTTACGTCGCGGCCCTACCGTGTATACCAAATACGGCTTATCTGTGCATTGGATGATAAATAAATCGCGTCTATGATTCGAAATGGCCAATAATGCGAAAAAATTCCGCTTTTACGTAAAGTGACCCCCCATTAGGTGCCAGTTAGACTAGATATGGGCCCAAGGTTAGAAGTTAGAATCGAAATTTCCTTGGAAAGGGAATTTTTTACCAACCAGGCGTGAATTTCCGCGACATGAATTTGGCAGTGCCTTTTTGACTACGGCACGGGAAACCCGGAAGCCCGCGGAAGTGCCGTGGAAATACCGCGCAAATACCACGTGGAGTGACTTTTGTAGCCCTCGCGCGGGAATTCTACGGGAACGGGAATCGCAAACCAGTTAGAAGATACTTACAATGACTTAGCATTACTGATCAGGATAGATGAAATGAGTACATTGGAATTGGGTTATACATTATACTCCCCATTTGCAAAGAAATATCCCTGTAACACATAGCAACAGGAATATGCAGCCTTAAAAACAAGTAGTCTGCCTGGGCTACTGTAGGTAATCTATTCCAGTAAGTGATTGTAAGTCATCTACTCTCGAGGCGCCATTCACCCATCAGACGGCAGGAAAGGAAACTCAGTGACTTCAAAGAACTACTCCACGTGTAATAAAAAGCAAAAGCCCGATGCTCGGAGAAACGGACCTGCCCCCTGTCTGACCTATTCTGACCTGCAACCGCTGGCAATTACTGACCTGATAATATCTTGCCAGGTAGCCAATAATAGAATTTAGCTCAAACAAATGCCATAAAACCTACAGTAATAAAAAGCCAGTCAAGCGGCAATCCAATGTCCACAATACCTTGGTCACCTTGGATCCTCGGAAAAATGATACAGTTGAAAGAAGTACAATTCGAATCAAGGGTAGGCTGGCTTCTAGAGGCCCGATCAGCACTTTATGAGATATGTTATTTTACCTAGATAAACGCCAGTGTGACCTGTTTGACGACCACTTTCGGTACTGCGCACTTCAAAATGATACTACAGACTGTAGAGCACACAAATCCAGCTCAGAAGCTCCTAATAAGGAGAGTGTCCACTTTAGGGGACGAACTATCACAATTGGGCACATAAAGAAGCACGTCGTAGGTACTTGATGATTTAGTTGCATGTTTATGTGCGTGTTCTGCAAGTAAGAGGCGGGTGCATTCAATAATCGCAAGACCAACGTCAGGGCTGATCAAACAAACAGGAAGCTGCGAACATCGACCTTGCTCCACAATTCCAGCACCTCGCAATAACCACAGCATTTATAAGATTTTAAATTGTGCGTCGAAGAGGTGTTCTACAGATCTGCAGTAGTTGCCTTTGCGTCTCTCGGAAGTTTCGGGAAGGTTCGGGAAGAATGTCTTGTGGGTCTTCGAGAGCACGGAACATTTGTATGTCGAAAATCCAAAAATGAAGTGGGCACGCGTTCGCCTTCGAAACATTTTGAGTAAAGTTTAACGAAGATTCTACGAGATTGGCCTCAATTATGGCAGTGATGTGTGCTGTAAGGCTTTAGAGAGTCGGCAGAGCAACAACTATTTTGTGGACGCAGAGTCTTTGGCTGAAATGTGAAAGGTTTTTAATTTTAAAACTGTTCGCGGGATTAAACGTGAGAGAATATCACTTTGTGGGTGTGCAATTTTCAGCAGAACTTAAAATCACCATGGGAAAGGTTTCAGATAGTGAGTTAAAGGGTACTCTATGAACCCAAACACTTTATAATTTCCGGTGCACGAGGATAGTTGCTTGCAATTATCAGCTACAAAGAATGGTGATTACATTTGCTTTCATTTGAAGGACGATAATGCTCCGAGGATTGTTCTTTGTACCAAACTCTCATTGCCGTTTGCATTTCCAAATGGTTGTATTTTGTTTATCTTTCTAGATTTTCGAGTCCCGTTGCATTCTCCTCACTGACGAAACGCCCAGAGCCCAGATGTTCAACTTCGCCAAAGCCCATACCCGCCAGCTCTCGACCGCGGCGGTTGTAGCATTTCAAGCGGCTGCTGCCCCTTTGGCAGTGGTGGCAGCACATTGCGTACCGTACGTGGACGCGGTGGTGTATCTCGTTAGCAGCACTGTCAAGCACGCAGCGGCAGTGCAGGACAACGACGACCTTCTGTGTCAGGCAGGCAGATTATCTGGAGCGGTAACAAAACTCACGCAAAAGCTGGCGCGAGCAGAATTAAAGGGATACAAGCCTTCTTTCGGGCACGTAAGAGTAGTGCTAGTGCCCATTGAAAGCTTGTCTCGAGGAAGGAGTGTCAATTTCCCGACATGCATATGCTTGTCGATCAGTTTGAATCGTGGCTCCTCTACTGTCCTCGCGTTTGATAAAGAATTTGCGGCATGCACTGCCCTGGTGTACAAGGCTTGTGAAACTTGTATGCTCGCAGTGGCCATGGAATCATTCGCGGGCATCCGAGGCCAGCATGACGAACTGGCTGGGAATGCACGCCACGCTGACTTTGTTACGATATTAAAGACAAATGCGTTGCGTGGACAGCCGCTACAAGAGCTACGCGACTCTATGCCAGCACTGAGGAAAAAGCGAATTGAGAAGCTCCATGAGAATCCTATCAAGGAGGTGAAGTTAGCTGTGGTGAATAGTTCTGTAGCAACGGTGGAGAAAGTGGTTGAAAAGAAATTGGTGTCTTTACTCGATATCGGCGAAATATGTGAAGAGTGAAGAGGATTGTGGACAAGTCAAGGATGATCGCTGGAAATCAGGAGGCTGGAATAATCAAAATACCGATTGTGGGACCAGGTACTCGTCAATCTTTACCTTTCTTTTTGATATATATTACTGTATCATGCATATTGACGGTATTATTCCTTACGTTTTTTCAATTATGTTTTTCATTGTTTTGCTTGCTGTTTTTACCTCCTAACTTGATTTCTTCTGAACTTATTTTTTAAATTGTTTCATTTGGCAGGCATTTCCCCCTTCTCTTACATGAGACCTTTTCTTTACAGTTGTAATGTCTATCTGATTTTCGCCATAGTTTGGTTTAGGAGTTATTGCTCAATAACCTCTCTTGCGTCTCTCAAACATTTCAGATCACCTTCCATCTTCGGGGGGAGATGTGCCATTTGGGTGGCGCTGCTTGGTCTTTTAGGATCCGCTGTTGGACAAGATACAGGGAGCCGGGTGCTGCCATCTGCACTACCCACGCCAGTAGCATGTTTCACGGATGGTACCGCAAAAGATGTTAAAAAAATGTCCGCGCTCTATGGTAACTTCGATACTTTCTATACCCTTGACGAGGGTGACCATTTTGGCCTCGCAGCAGGGTCATTAGGCGACATTGACAGTGATGGTGTCGGGGACTTGGCTGTTGGCGCTTACAATGATGACGACGGGGGAATCAATGCGGGTGCAGTTTACTTGCTTCTACTAGAAAGTAATGGAAACGTCAAGAATGCCCAGAAGCTGTCCATGCTGTACGGCAGCTTCAGCGCGTTCTACACTCTCAAAGCAGATGATGGATTTGGTACTTCAATTGTGTCACTGGGCGATATAGATGGCGACGGGGTGGTGGACTTGGCTATAGGCGCCTTTCGAGACGACGACGGTGGTACAGACTCTGGTGCGGTGTATGTTGTCTTTCTCGACACGATGTTAGACGTCAAGGGAGCACAAAAGCTGTCGATGAATCATAGTGCCTTAAGTACTTTCTACACCCTTGATGCTGGTGACGAATTCGGCCACTCGGTAACGTCGCTCAATGATATCAACGGTGATGGAGAAGCAGATGTCGCCGTGGGTGCTCGTACAGATAACGATGGAGGCACTGATGCGGGCGCAGTGTACATATTATTTCTAGATACCAACGGAAACATCACAGACGCTCAAAAACTTTCCGCTCTTTACGGTGACGTCAGCAATTTCTACACCCTCGTCGCGGGTGACAAGTTTGGTAACTCGGTTGCATCGTTAGGCGACCTCGATGGCGATAATGAAGTGGATTTGGCCGTGGGTTCATACTATGATACTGACGGTGGCACTGGTATGGGCGCAGTCTACATGCTTTTCCTCATTAACAATTGTCACGTCAAGAACGCTCAAAAGATTTCCATGCTGTATGGCGGCTTAAATGTCTTTTACACTCTCGAAGAGTATGATCATTATGGCAGCTTGGTCACAGCGCTGGGTGATATTAACGGCGATGGCACGGTGGACTTAGCAGTGGGCGCCGTCTATGATGACGATGGAGTTCTCAGTGCAACATGTATAAATGTTGGTGCGGTATATATTCATTTCCTCAAATCTAATGGTAAAATTAAAAACGCCCAAAAGATTTCCATGTTATACGGCAATTTCAGTTCGTTCTACATGCTTGATGCCTGGGATAGACTCGGCCATTCAGCAGCCGCACTTGGTGATATCGACGGCGATGGCGTGATGGACTTGGCGGTTGGAGCGTACAGTGACAATGATGGGGGCAGCGGGGCTGGTGCAATGTATGTGATAAGCTTGGAAA
>Ga0307930_1003646_pt1 | contig 11168 bp, 10 predicted proteins | sample OrgLakmetageno46_FD_203161 | JGI IMG/M metagenome (GOLD analysis project Ga0307930, IMG submission 203161) | Saline water microbial communities from Organic Lake, Antarctica - #46 | ecosystem: Environmental > Aquatic > Non-marine Saline and Alkaline > Saline | place: Antarctica: Organic Lake... | reverse complement strand
TCAATAGTTCTGCGGCATCTTGTGGTGGTTGGGCCATACCCAGTTCGGACAGTGTACACTAAAAGTCGATTATCTCGAAAACTGTTTGTCTCTAGGAATGCCGGTTTTCTAGATGGGCTGCCCACATATTATTACTAAGAACGCGAATGGCGAATGAAACAAAAGCCAATGCTTTACTAACGCGAAGTTTAGTTGTAAGAACCGGAAGGATGCGAGCTGGGCGCGAATAAGGCCTTTGCGAAGTAGGTCCACGGCCCCATCATCGCGCAATCCTCTGTTCCTATTCCTGTACCAGTCACTAAGCTTTACACACACTGCACACTGCACATGGTCATGGTCCAATAAGTTGTAAAATTTACCCCACCCTGTAACCTGGAGCTAATTTTTTTGAGGTCGGCAATTCGGCAACGATGTAACAAAGAAGCAGAGCTCAAGAGCTCAACAATCAATGCCGGCATATCGGGAGTACAGCTCTAGCTAGGCTACAGACAATGACTCCGCTTCTCTGAAAATCATTATACCTATTAATTAGCATAACCCTGAATGGTTGCAGTTTCCTCAAGAAATAATCTCCTTCGGAGCCTATCTTGGTTTACGTTTGGCTATAAGATAAAAGAAGGTCACCATGAAGATGATGGTGACCAGAACATATCGCTTATTGGAAGAGCCAAACGCCATGAGCAGAAAAATGTGCTTCGACCAGTTACAATATTATGCTTCAGAACTACTGACTGGGCTATCAAAAGTTACTACTTACCAACACTCGTCACGTTTCTCTTGATGATCTTGTCGCCGATGCCTTTATCCTGGACTATAGGCAATAGCTGCCGTTTAGCTTCACTTGTAATGATAAATTGCACTCTTTACCATTTTCTGCACGACTCTGATCCTGGTTACGTTGATCCACCAGTGGGCTACAATCCTGAATTAGGTCGTGCAAAGATTTCAAATGGAAGAGGAGCTCGCCTGGACGAAGAAAATGGCTATGCTGATGCAAGCGCGGCGGCAGAATACGAATGGAAAAATTGGCCACCAATGCGGACGGCATATTGTGGTATGAAGAAAAAATACGTTTCAAAATTCGATCATTCGTGCGACGTCTTACAGACAGCGATAGGAGAGCGCAACCACACTTTATTTTGGTGGTGGCTTTTGGGGTCACTTTTGCAATTTTTGCAGGCTGCGTCGATTGCAAAAACTCAGTTTTCTTGGTCAGGTGACCACTCGTCAATAAAAATAGTTCCGGTGTTTTTGGTCGTCTTATATATGGACTTTTTGATATTTTCAAGTGGTACTCTTCTTGTAATTCACACCGGTTTGTTGGCGACAGCTACGACAACTTACGAGTTTTTGGAGCACGAAAGATTGCCCTACCTCGAAGGCACTAACTTCGAAGATTTTGCATTCTCTAAAGGCTTCTTTACAAATATATGGACTGCATGCTGGATCCACGGCTTTTTTCTTTTGCGCGAGCCTTGGAAACCTCACAGATGGAGCAGGCCATTACGAATCAACAGGGATTCGAATGATATTTGGAATAATCCTTTTCAAAATAAGTATTGGAGTTGTTTTTGATGAACCGAATTCGGTTGCTACTTGTATGAAATGTGAGTAGTGGCGCTTTCATTTGGTGTCATCACTAATCACATGTTTTTCGAAGTACCCTGCCTGAAGTGTTATCAGTAATTTGAAGAGGAGGCATCTCTGTAAAATGGTAACATCTACGACGAACTGTACACAGTGCATGGTGCGCATTTTTCGGGCTTCAGCATTTGGAACTATACGCATCGCCCAAATGGCGCAGAAGCGAAAGATGTTAATAAAAGCGTATGCGCACGCGATACATTAAGGCTGAATGGTTCTGACTCCAAAACCACTTTTTATAAGTCGGAAGTGTTTTTTTATCTCAATTGAAAGTATGAGACTTGATGACTTGATTTAGGTTGCCATTGCCCCTCGCTTCATTCACTTTTTCCTATCTAAAAGAGAGCGCGCCATAGTCAAGAATTCGTTTTATGGACTCCCTATAATTTATTTAGGACTATGGGTTTAAGATTACCTAAGTGCTTAGTACTCAGCCGGTCGCTGCTGGGTTCTGTGATAAGTGATAACGACATGAATACAAGGCCACGAGGCCGTTTAGTCACAGCCACACACGCGCTAGTCCTCTTCTATGGGCCCAACGAGCCTCTAGCTCGTTGACCTCAAATTAAGCAGCAGATCAGGATGTCGTCTAGTTGGCGTGGCATCAGTTGAGTCCCTCGGATCGGACTGGAATCCTGGCTTGGTTTAATTTTTGACACAGGCCCCGAGGGGCCGAAATTAGAAGTGTAACAGACAGACAGACAGAGAATCCAAAGCGACTTATACAAGAAGGATTTTTTTCGATCGCGCATCGCATACTAGAACGCATTCATCTTTTCCCGCGGAACTTGTATAAACTTTCGCCCTCTTTAAGCTTTGGAACTTTCGATGCGCTGTAAATAATTACGCACTGCCCTTGTTAAGCTTTGGAACTTTCGATGCGCTGTAAATAATTACGCACTTCCTTAAGTAACGCCGGTCTGCTACTTAAACAGCAAGCAACTGCTGCTGCGGCGTATCTGCATACCCCTCCTTGGACGGCCTTCATTATGCGCAATGCGATTTCAATTCACGCGTACACTACTCTATTATTCTTCTGTACTCTGTACTGGAATTGCAGAACCTCCCTGTATACGAGGGGTTCTCTTGATCGTTATTTTGCTGTTTTCTTGTCGGTCGGGTACCGTACTTAAGTAAAGAGAGAGAGCTGTTCGATGTGTTCCAAAAATTCAAAAAATTGTAACACGAGCTCTACTCCTCTCCTCTCGTCTTTTAGAGTTTGAGAATCGCCCGAGTTGCAACCGAAGATAACACCATATTTCTTTTATAGAAATGGATTCTTCAGAAGCTTCTCTTTTCGAAACAGTGAAGCAGGTCACTGCTCTCCTTGATAGCATCATTCGCGGGAGGAGCGTTGCTAAAGAACAATTGCACAATGCAGGAGTACAGCTACTTGCACGCTCCTTCGACGCCAAAACAGAGGCGGTCGATTTGACAGCACATGGCACGAAGTTACACAACATGCTGAGGTCACCTCGATTCGCTCAACAAGAAGGATCACGTGAGTGTGAGAGTTTCAAAATTTTCTCAAGCTTCGTTTGAAGTATTTTCATTCGAAAATCAGCTTACGATATTCTCGTTGCTTTATCTTCTGCGTACCACAGACGCCTTCAGTGCCATACGAGCTGCGGCTGCAAATTTGATTAATCAGCGCAGTGATGGATCCAAAATTGAAACCACGCAATCACTATTGGTGGCGCTTCGGACCTCAGCTAAATCTTCCCTTGAGTTGCGGCGCGCGCCCGACATGCAAAGCAGTGCGCTTCGTGTCGTCGAGTACATTGAGAAACTCTGGGTGGCGGCAGAGCAGTCCGAACTTGGTGTTGCATCATTTTCTGAGAAGGTATCACGCGGAATTAGATACATATTACTTGTCACTCATTTTACGATAAATACACTCTTTACTTTAGCGGTTTAGCGGCTGTTATGGCGTTTTTATCTTACTTGCGTAGGAAAAGCATGAGTGTGAAATGTTGGTGCTCGATGCACTACTGCTCAAGTCTGAAATTTTGGCCGAATCCGGAAAGCATAGCGCTGCAATTTCAACCCTCAGCAGTAACACCGTTTCGGCGCTTACAATTCGCCTTCCGCAGGCAGGCGTATCGTTGGCAACTAAGGTTCTCGCAGGCAATTTTGAATAATTGCCAAATGCATGCCTCCTGATTCCTGCACTTATCAATGATACAGTATTGTTTTAAAGTTTACGCATCGATTGATATCTACCATCTATCCAGGCCTTTAAGTATGGACAGGCTGTGCTCATAAAACGTGAAAATGGTGCCGAAGATCGTGTAGCGAAGGCATCTGCTGCGAGTGTGTGTTATCGTGCTGCCTTGCACTTCCTCGATGGTGTCGATGGTGCTGCAGAAAAACAATCCTTGTTACGAGACGCAAGTGAACTTCGTGGGAAATGCTTGATTCAACACGCGCTCGCATTGCACTTATGTGGCCAACATGATGACGCTCTACGTTGTCTCGATCAAGTGACTACACCTGAGCTCCGGCGTGACTCTCAAGACCTACGATTCGGTGTGCTTTTAGCGGTGAGTTTATCAATCGGAACACTTTTATCATCACCATTGTCTTTCATATTCCTTTTGGATTATTTTTTTAAAGATTGTCTGATTGTCCAACTCTTTTCATACTTTCTGTCCCACTTCAACCTCTCTAACACCTGTCGAGTTCTTCGCATTTATATCCTCATTAGTAGTAGCCACTTGCCCAAAGAGTTCAAAGCGAAATGCCCGATCAGTATACGTTAACTCGATATTCCTGATTGTTGTAAATGTACCATAGATTGGCCGGCATGTTGAGTTGCACCAGTGCATCGACGATCTCATAAGAGGAGTTATAGATCGTGAACGCACTACTGGTGCACAAAGACCCAAAGATGGCACATTGTTCACCAATTCTGCCAGCGTTGGTATTGGCGTAGGGGATAAATCTGAGCATGAGCGCGTACTTGGATGGCTTCGGCGTGCAAGTATTGCTACACGGTTTGACCAGCCTACACTGCAGCACTACAAGAAGCTCCAAGATGCATGGTCTGATGACGTGCGCCATCTCGAAGTTAAAATACAGCTGTTGACGGGTCTCTTTGCGCAGGGTGTCTGCCCTTCTAGTCCGCCGGAAGCACGTGTGCCGGCAGACACAAGCATCCAGTCAACCGTTGGAAATCCTCTGACACGACTTGGCCTAGAACTTTGCGATGAGCTCACAGGACAACATATACAGCGGCAACGCTTGCTAAGCTCGCAACACTGGAATCAAGTGTGTTTCTACTATGTTATCTGATGTCCTTGTTTTTACTTTTTTTCTGTTTTTTACAGTTATGTACTGTCTATACTCAGGTGGAAGCGGTCTTGGCCCAGGCACTAAATGCTGCCCATGCTTCTTGCGACTGGAGCATCGCGGTGGCCATTTCGGATCGGTTCCTCGCAGCACTTGAAGCACCTAGCGGCCTGAGCAGTGACCTTGGCAGCCTTGGCTGTGATCAACAAAAGACTCGGCGAAGTCAACTGCTCGTACTGCGAACACAAGCGCTACTGGGGCTTGGCCGACTTTCTGACGCGGCTCGCTCAGCGGATCAGGCTATGACTCTATGTCCATCGGCAGATGCTTTTGTGCTTCAGGTTTTAACTTTGGATTATTCTCTCTACTCGTGATTTTCATTATTTGTTACCAAAGAAAGATGATTCGATTATTTTTAACCATTACATGTAGCTTTGTACGATATTCCGTTTGCGTGAGTGCTGCAGATACAATGCGCATGCAAAAGTAACAACCCAGTAGATAAGGGTGTTGCCGCTCTGCAGCAGCTCGAAGCTTATGCGATGTTGAAGATTAATGGAGACAGTATGCCGCGCTTTCGACACCAACATGGATCATTTTTGGATACGCTCGAGCAAGGCGTTGCCGCTGTACAGTCTGCCCGAGATGCCTCTCCAGCAAAGGACTACCACCGTAACGAAAGCTACCCTGATGCTCATTTTGGTAATTTAGCGACATCGTTATCTAGCGCTGCTGCGCTAGATGAGCTTGAGCTTCGAATTATCACATCATTTTTGCGCGCCTATCAAGCAAGTGTAGATGCGAAACTTCCCACGGAGATGCTCAGTAAAATCTCAGTCGACTTTGATAGCAAAAATGATGAAGTACCATCGTTTACAGCGTTCTTGCTTCGCGCGTGTACCCTCATAGCTCCTCGTCCCAAAGTACATGAGGGCACAACCACAGCGCTACCTCTCGCGGCTGCGTTTAGACCGACTGCATTTTCCAGTGAAGATGGCCTCGATGGCCATCCACACGGGCTTCTTTCTCCTAGTGCCGTACTTGATGCTGTGCCCGAAGTCATCAGAGGAGCCCGTTTCCTGCTCCTTCAGGCAGGTCATAATTCTGGCATTACAGATGAAAAGATACTAGGAACTGCACGCATCGCCAATGTAGGCACTAAGGAATCAAAAGCATCTACTACTATTCAGGAAATCGCAGGTCCATTGGGGACCTCATCTGAGGCACGAGCACTCAGCATCGCGAGCTGGAATGTCGCACAGGCTCTCCGCGGACGTGGCTTACATAGCTGCTTTGATGATGGTGGCATTGAAATTCTCGAGGAACACAATAAAAGCGCATGCATGGAATCTGGCAGCAGCGGCACTAGTGCCAGAAATGCCAAGCTGCCGTTCACGACGGAGCTGTTTTTGATCGCACACGAATTACAGCTTGCAGGAGAACGCAGTCAAAGCAGTCTCGGTGAACATGAAACCTTTGAATTGGAACGGCACCAAGACTCCGTAAACCGTGTTGGTATGCTCTTTTTGGCAGCAACCGATCTTCTAGACCGCATACTTTTTGGTACTGCCTTTGAGACCTCAAATGTATCAATCGGGAAGAGTAGCGGAGATGCTTCAAATGGACATCAGCATTCAGCGCCTGCCACGCGTGCACTCGTCGAGAAGGCTCTCGGCTGGATCTGCACTGCACAGGAGACAGCTGCTCTAGTCGCGAAGGCAGCAGCAGAAAAAGATGTCTCAGGCACTGGAACCGCAAATATCGAGAGTACCTCGGGCACATCCATGGACATAGTCGAAGGTTCAACAAATGCTCGTCCTCGTGATGGCGGTTGCTCCACAGTTCAGAATCGTGCTGAGTTGATGATGGCCTTAAAAGGCATGCAAGTCTCACTTTCGGTGCTTCGGCTCATGGCTGGGCTACAGGGCTATCTGCGCAAAGCAGTGGATACGAAGGAAACTGTTACTACAGCAGTCACCGAAGAGAAGGCACTTTTATCGCTCCTCGATGAATGTCAAACGGAGCTCGCGTTGGTGCCAGCTGACAAACTTTCTGCGGCGGCCTCCGCAGCCAAACATCGCAATCACAATGCCGTTGCTCACCGCTTGCTAAGTATTGCTATCAGCCAAATGGAAGCACAAGGCCGCGGCCTCGGCGGTAGTGGAATCCGTGAGAAAGACGGAAATTTCATGGCTGAAGACGGTTGCAGTTCTGAGAAAGAGACACTTTCTCGCCTCTACTGTGACCTTTTTCATGCATCACCGACTACTGATGCATGTCTTGAGGTCGCACGCAACATTTTGCACCTTCTTAATGACGCCGCGCAAGCTCGTGAAGTAAGGCAGTTCATGTTTAAATGGCTGTGTCTAGTTCAATATGCACCTGAATTTGCTGCATGGTGTGCTGCTTCCTATAGTAGCTTCACCGCTTCACCTCCACCCCCCCCTTGTGTTGGTCATGTTGGCATATTGTGATTCATTGTCAAACGCTTACAGGCCAGTGGATTTGATGAAGAAAGCCTCGAGATAATTGCTTCTCAGTGTTACAACTGGGGGCTACTTGGTCTTAGTCTTGGATCTGCAGATGCGGGAGCGATGAGTGAGCGGCTGATTGGCACGGCGCAATGTTTTTTGCCGTATTGTGCTGGCTTGCAGCAGCACGCTGATTCCATCGCAAAAGTAAGAAATCAGAACCAGAGCATTCAATTACTCAGTATTCATAATAGGAAGCGTCTTGTTGTGTGCTTGTGTCTGCAGGCATATGAAATAGCGCTCGAAGTGAAGCAGCAAGAGCAAGAAGACCTGATCCGATACACGTCCAAAATGAGCGAAAGTTGTGCTTAGGGACGCCTTCGTGGCAGGAAGTCGTCGCCGCATCATCTTATACCATTATAAACCAAATAAGGCGATACCTGCGTGTAGAAATTTAAGGGTGATAAATGACAAATAATTCTGAGTTTAAAAAGTCGAATCTGTACAAAATTTGAGTTAAGCAGCCACTTAGTTACTGAAAACTGAAAATTATTGTTTCTTGAGTATGAGCACTGAGCACCTCCAATTAGATTAGCTCCACTTCTAGTAGAAATAGCATCGCATTGTTTTTGTACTTCGGCCTATTGGCCCTCTAAGTCTAACTCCTTCTTCTGCCTGTGTCAAAAATGAAACCTGATGGCGGACTGCGGACTGAAACGACCGAAATCGAACGGGGATGAATATGCACACAAACGAAAATGTCAATGAGATGCAAGTTCCGTGGGCAGAAACAGGTGTTAGTGTATCATTAATATATATTATACCTACATCATTAATGGTATATATATCTGTAAACATTGGATGTGATGGCGAAATGAGGTGTGCGTTATGGGAATATGAGGCAGAGAAGAAGTAGAGATAAAAAGAGATAAAACAAGGTAGGTGGTAGATAGACAGAGGAGTACACGGGCAATCGCCTTGGCCGGGTAGCCAGGAACATCGGACATTTGTAATTTAAGAAGTCAACGGGCACATCGACGTTGTTCCAAGAAGCCCAATTCCGGCCTCAAGATATATTTTCACTTCGATTTCGGCGGGTGGGGTGGGTCGTGGGTCGTGGGTGGCCATTTCGGCATACATAATACATAAGATCCTTTTCAAATACCCTACGTAATTGCATGAAGCACGCTTCTGCGTAATAACACGGCTTCGAATGCCGAACGATATGTGTTTTAACTTCTACTTCTGTTTATTTACTCTGTAAACTGTAAACTAGCGGGAAACGGGAAACTGTAACTAGCATTATAAATTGCACGTCAGGGCCCACAACCACGCAGGGCCTGATACAGAAGTAAGTGAAGTAAGGGCAGCGCAATTACGCAATTGCAGTGGCCGTTGGTCGTTGTTTATAATAGCACCGTAATCCTTTTTTTTTGTTTTTGTGTTGCTTCTCTTCTCTCAGCTCGCTTTGCATGCGTGCTTTAAATACCTTCGACTCCCAAAGAGTTCTCTCGTACGTGGACATCGAGACTCCATTCATTCGAAGCCGTTGAAATTGCTTCGGCTGCCAATTTGTTCTGAATAAAGTGCGTTTTGAAATCCCAGAGCGCAGCGACGACGTTGCTCCGAGTAGCACCACACTCAAGTTTGTTTTTTTCTAGGAAAAGCTGGCCATGAAATCCGCAACGTCATCGCGTGCCGCCGCGGCGTCCAGGTTCACCGTTTGCGTGCCCCCGCCGGCCGCGGCAGCCCGTTCCGCCTGCAGCCGGGCTTTTTCCACGCTGTCCGCCGCTTCTTGCTGGCGCGCGGCGGCTTCCGCGGCCCGCTTCTGCTCGCGGGCCCGGTGCGCGGCCGCCAAAGCTTCTTCTTGCTGGGCCGCCAGCGCCGCTTGCTTCCGGCGCACTTCCGCTTCGCGTTGCTCGTCCCGCTGCCGGGACGCCGCAATGTCGGACTGGAGCTGCGACCACCCCCCCGTCTCGTCGCTGGAGTCCGACCGCGCCCGGGCAATGCTGGAACCAGGGCTCGCGGCGCCGCCACCGTCGTTGGCCGCCGCGGCAGAAGACGACGAATCAGCGGTTGGAGCGCCCCACCCACTGGTCCAAGCTGACACGTTTGCGACTTTCAGTTCTCCCGCGCTGAGCGTTGGGGGTGCCTCCAGCACGGCAGCAGCTGCGGTGGAGGCCAAAGGGGCAGGAGGAGGTACACTGCTGCTGCTGCTGCTGCTGCTATTAGTGCTGCCAAACTCATCGTCATCGTCGTCGTCACTGTCGTCCAACCCAGCCAAGCGCCGTGCCATCATCGCTGGGTTGGCCACTGCCGCAGGAGCAGGCACGGAGGCAGCTGCGGGCGGCACCGCAGGAGCAGCAGCTGCAGGTTGACTGCTCACCGCAGGCGCCGGCTGAAACGCCGGTGCCGCGTAACTTTGCTCGTCTTCCGAATCCGACGTGTCGTTGCCGTTGCCGTAACCACCGCCGAAAGCTGCGCAGGTCGAAGTAACGGCAGCAGCAGCCGCCGCAGCTGGTGGCGGTGCTTCCACTTTTGACCGTTTCGCAGGAGGCGGCGACGAGGACGCACCGTAAGCGGCAGCTCCTGCGGAGGACGACGACACACTCGCCGGCGGCACGCCCACGGGCACCGGCACGGCTTTGGCTTTTTTGGGGGGTTTGGGCTTGGGCTCCTTGGGGGGCGGCACTTTTTTGGGCTTGGGCGCGCACTCCTTCACGTAGCGCTGCAGCGCGCGCAGGGTAGGGATCGGCAACGCGTCCAGCTCGAGCTCGACTTCGGCGTCGGCGTCTTGGAAACCCGACAATTGCATTTGCTCTTGCACGATTTCAATCACCCGCGTCAGCTTGTGGGGGGGTAACGCTTCAATGGCCTTGGTCAGCTCTTCTTTTTCTTCATACGTTAACGGCACCGTGTCAAGGATGCCCTGGGAGGCTTCGTCTGGCAGCATGTCCGCAAGTGATAGCGACGGCACCGGTGGGGCGGCGTTTTTGCCCCCCCTGCGCTTTCCCGGTGGCGGCTGCTGTTGCTGCAGCGCGGCGTTGTGCGCAAGCAGCTGGTCTTGAATGGTCCGCGTAGTAGCGGCACGCTGCAGTGCCAGCATTTCTTGCTGCATTTCCAGCATTCGCTGGTGCATTGCTCTGATGTCGTCGTCGCCGTCATTATTGCTTTTCTTGCGCCCACCGCCGCTCGCACGGGGGGTTTTAGCCGCTCCTCCTCCTCCAGCGGCTGCAGTGCTGCCATTGCCACTGCTGTGATTGGTGCTATTGCTGCTGGGGCGGCCTCGGGCCCCTTTCGGAGCGCCAGCAGCGGATTTCCCACCCTTGGCAGACGCCTGCTGTTGAGTCGCGTAACCTCCTGCCGAGGCGGCGGCGGTTAAAGCAGCCTCTTGGCGGGCGCGGAGCCAGGTTTCGAAGTCCGCCCACTTGTTTTCGAACGCGTCCGAGAGACGGTGGGTGGCTTTCAAGACGGGCGACGGAGGGTGGCCGTCCAAGTGGTTGAAGCGCTTTGAATTGGCAAAGATCAGCCGCACGTCCGCAGCAAAGTCTTCGGGGCAGCTGGTCAAAATGAAACGAAAGATGCGTTGAGATAGATCAGGGTCGCAGCAATCATATTTCAGCACGGAAACATCATTGATACGTGGCATCTCACACACGAGGTCGATTATTACTCGTTCAATTCTAGGACGCACAAATCAGTAACACACCTAGTACTAGCACACATGTGTGTGGGGGGGGGGGGGGGGGGGGGGGAGGGGTA
>Ga0307930_1003645_pt1 | contig 11177 bp, 9 predicted proteins | sample OrgLakmetageno46_FD_203161 | JGI IMG/M metagenome (GOLD analysis project Ga0307930, IMG submission 203161) | Saline water microbial communities from Organic Lake, Antarctica - #46 | ecosystem: Environmental > Aquatic > Non-marine Saline and Alkaline > Saline | place: Antarctica: Organic Lake... | reverse complement strand
CAATCATTTAAAAAAAAAAGAAGGCGGCCAGCTCTGAAGCACCATCCTTTAGCTTGGCATGGCCTTGGCGGACCTTAGGGGAGCGTCTAAAGCTTTCGTAGGCCTGAATCGAGCCGTCAGCGGGTAGCTACATGGTGGGTCAAAAATCGAATTTTTGGACAATTAGTTGATCTCAAGATCACTGCACGAAGCGTGATGATTTTCTGAAACGGCGGGATGCTCTGACGATTTTCTTCTTTTTTTGTTCTTTACTTTTTCTGATGAGCTGGCACGGATGATGTCACGTGTCCGTGAAGTACAAGCTTAGGAAGTACGCACGGAAACCATGGCGCTCGCTTCTACGAAAGAAGACCTGTGTCGGCTTGAGAAGTCGCTTACTGCTGCAGTTGATGCCAGCGACATGCGCCAGGTCTCAGATTGTCTCGATGCGTTGACTAATTTGAAGGTAAATTTGGACATGCTCCAAGCTTCGACGTGTGCTCGTTCTGTGGGGAAACTTCGTAAACATGAAGACCCCGAAATAGCCTCTCGTGCTTCCAAACTCGTCGCATCATGGAAGGCCATTGTTGCGAGTGCTCCGCCACCTGTAACCTCGTCTAAAAGTGGGCAATCTTCAAGCAATCCTAGTACTGCAACAACGCGACTGACATTCAATGCCGAGCAGCAGCAACCATTACTATCCGTGAAGAAGCATAATCTCGCGTCTGCTATGGCTACTGATGTCAACACAGGAGCCTCCGCGAAAGTGCCTTCGTGGCATTACTTGCCAGAAACAGCGGCAGCAACGTCTATGGCAGCACGCGTGCGAGCAGTAGGTGCTTCTCAACCTACGAAGCGGACAGTAACTGCAGTGGGGACTGGTCCAGTGGTGTATTGGATGTCTCGCGACCAGCGTCTGAACGACAACTGGGCACTGTTGCATGCGCAAAATTTAGCAGTGGCTAATAATGCGCCGCTTGTTATCGTGTTCAACTTAGTGCCTGCATTTGCGGGCGCTACAGCCCGCTCTTACGGGTTCATGCTGCGGGCACTCAAGGTGCTAGCAGCGCGCGCCGCGGAGGAATTCAACATTGAATTCCAGCTCTTGTTGGGAGAGCCGCAAACCACTGTGGTAGAATTCGTGGCATCGCGGCAGGCCTCTGCTTTGATATGTGACTACTCCCCAACTCGCGTGGCGAAAAAATGGCGTGCTGCTGTAGCAGACGGAGTCCATGCATTACCGAGTGATGCTGCGATTCCGGTCCTGGAAGTCGACGCACACAACATTAGCCCCGTGTGGCACACGTCTAATAAATGTGAGTTTGGGGCTCGCACTATTCGCCCTAAGGTCCACAAAGCTATGGGGTCGTTTTTGGTGGAGTTCCCCCCTCTCAAGCGGCACCCACACGGCAGCGCCCAAGCCCTCACCAGTGCCCACTGGACCTCTGCGCTCGATAGTTTGACGGGAATGGACAGCTCCGTACCCGAAGTCGACTGGTGTGTGCCCGGTGAAGATGCGGCTGCCGTAGCTCTGGATGCATTCATGGGCGGTGGCGGTGCATTTGCAAGGCTCGCGAAATTCGGCGACGATCGCAATGACCCCACCAAACGCAGCGGGAGCTCCAACCTCTCTCCGTACCTGCACTTCGGCCACTTGAGCGCTCAGCGGGTAGCGCTGGAGGTGATGAGGTTAGAAGCTCGAGGGAGGTCGCGGGGCGTGGTGCTAGAGTCTCTCTTTCCTGACGAACGAACCACGGGCCCTCACTCTTTCCTCGAGGAATTGGTGGTGCGACGAGAGCTGAGCGATAACTTCGTGGAGTATAACGCGCATTACGACTCCATTGAAGGTGCTCACGCGTGGGCTCAGGCGACCATCGAGGAACACCGCTCAGACCCCAGACCAATCCTCTACACGCGAGACCAGCTGGAGCGGGCGGCCACCAAAGACGACTTGTGGAATGCTGCTCAGCGAGAGATGGTGTCGCGCGGGAAAATGCACGGGTTCCTGCGCATGTATTGGGCCAAGAAAATATTAGAGTGGAGTCCTTCCACCGAAGAGGCCCTGGCGTCGGCGCTGTACTTGAACGACAAGTACGAGCTCGACGGCCGTGATCCCAACGGCTATGTCGGTTGCTTGTGGGCGATTGCCGGCGTGCACGACCGAGCGTGGGGGCCGGAGAGGCCCATCTTCGGGAAAATCCGGTACATGAACTACGACGGGTGCAAGCGCAAGTTCAGCATTCCGTCTTATGTGGCAGCGAACCCGCGCCTTTCCATGAACAGCGCCAAGAGCAGCAGCAGCAGTGCATCAAGCCCGAAGCCTGCGTTTGGCGCCTCCAAGTGATCTATTCAAACGCCAATGTCAAAATGCCTCTGACCGTTCGGATGATGTCCTCGGGAGTTGCTTAAAGCTTAGAGTCGATCTTGACACAGGCCCCGAAATCAGTGGGCTAACAGGCAGAAATGGAATGGATTACAATACAGCACAAGTACATGCCAAATGTTTGCCTGGAGTTCATTTATACGATATATTCTTGCTTTCGTGAAATGCAGGAAACCATGAACTAAAATTATCCATATCCCATCTAGGTATATAATTCGAAATCAGGCGATATGCGATATGGCAATTGATTCCTTCGGCAACTGGCAAATCTAGAAACAGGAAGCCGGATCCTAGCAGCTAGCAGACTTTCCTGCAGGCCCGGTTACGGTTAGGGCTAAAATTAAGGCGCCACCAAGGCGCATTTCAAAAAATTGTTATGAGGTGGACTTAATTGCCCATTGCCATTGCTACTGCTACTGCTACGGGTGGCACATCTCAAGAATTGTCAGGAAGGTGGTGCGGTGCTAGCGAGATGCATGAGCCCTTTATGAAGGCGATTGGCACCCTCCGCGAGGGTTTCATCGGGTAGCGACCCATAACTGCAACGAAAGTGGCCAGGCATGCCAAAGGCACGTCCCGGAGTCACGAGGACTTTAAAGTCGTTGGCGAGCACATCGAACGCCATGGTCTCAGTGGTGGGATCACGGCGCCACGCAGGCGGCAGCGGTGGGCAGAAGAAGTAAGCCCCCTGCCCCTTTACGCAGCCCGTGTGCTGCACCGCGCGCCAAATCACTTCTCGCGGTTTGTGAAGAGCATTCACTTGGGCTGCCAACCATTCGCTATCCTCGCCCTTACTTCCAGATGCAGCTCGTCCTTCTTCTCCTCTACTATCGATTGCAGCAGTGGTCGCTTTCAGGGCCTCTAATCCCAAGGATTGACTCGCGAGTGTGGCGTGGGTAGACAACGTGTCCTGCACTTTCAGCATGGCCTCGGAAAGAATGTTGGGGTAAAGGGCGTACCCAAGGCGCCAGCCTGCCATCCCAAAATTCTTGGAGAATGTGAACAGTCGAATGATGCCGTCTTGGTGGTCTAACAGAGGTAAACTATTTCCAGCAGCAGCAGCGGGCACTTCATTGCTCGTCTCAGCTGCATCTGAATTGCACTTATCAGAATAAGTTATGTCCGCGTAGGCTTCATCGATCACTAACCAAGCCTTATGTGCTTTGCAAGTGGCAGCGAGTGCGGCGAGTCGTGATGGCTCGGTGACCACTCCACTTGGATTGTTCGGAGAGGTCACTACCACCATTTTAGCTCGACCATTCGCAGCTTCTAGGGCTCTGGTGACTTCACTCACATTGGGTTGAAAGGAGTCCTTATCAAAGCCCGTTACGATGGCCTCGGCACCTGCCAGGTCTATCGCTGCTTTGTGGCTGAAGTAGTAAGGGGCTATGAGAATCGCCGCGTCACCTGGATCCAACACCACCAATGATACGTTTGCCATCGCTTGGTTGCCGCCCGCAGTCACCACGATGTCCATCTTTGACGCAGGTGAAGACATTGAAGCAGCAGCACACCCGTGGCGTTCGAGCAACGCCTTGCGAAGCTCTGATTGGCCCATAACGTCACCGTAACAGCTCATCGCATCCATTGTAGGTTCAGCCGCAAAGCTAGACACGAAGTTACGGAGCGCAGATGGTGGTGGCTACAAATGCAGGAAAAGCGCAAAAATTATTAGAGCGTAACGCCATTGTTATAGAGTCAGCTTTTCCTAATTGATACCTATTTTTACCTGCCAGCGAGAACGGCCTATGGCTAGATTGATGGTGCCTTGGATGTGACCGTAGCGGGCAAACACCTCTTCAATGTGTGCTGGTTCGCATTGCGTAGCTCGTCTCGAAGCAGCGAGCTTCGCCCGACGAAACATCGTTCTTGTCGCTAACCGTATGATTTCAATATCCCCTAGAAGATACCTAAGTTGAGATCGTTGGCACCTCCGCTATAAAGGCAACAGTGCTGAGAACACAATCTACTGATGGTTTTGTTTCTTCCCGCTTGACTTAAAAATTGCAAAAGTAAATTCTGGAGCACTTCTAGACTCCGCTTGAGTATAGATCAATACGGCTAGGAATACTGGTAGCACGTTTTAAGTCAATACATTCTATAGTCTACTTACAGTAGTGGCTAGCTTGCTAAGCTACTTCTTACAGATGATTACAGTACAGTACGTACAGATGTATCTGTACAGAACAGATCACAGATCACAGCGAGAAATTATCAAAACATCATCATCAGCAGCAAAACGGCGTGGGCAAAATTATTATTTAAGACAGGTCCCGAAGGACCAGAATTAGAAGGCCAACTAATTCATTGATGAGCTACTCTCTAGCATGATGAATGAGAATGTCACGAATTTGAGAATTGTGTATGACACAGGCACCGTAGCCGAAGGACAATAATCAGAGGTAGACAGAAATACAAAGCAAAGAAGTGCATACTACAGTAGAAATAGCTTTAATCAGATGCAAATGCCTGAGTGGCCATGGGGCTGCTGGTATCGGTCTACAGTTACCTACTCCTCCAGGCCCTGAAATTCATATCTCTATGAAGCAGACTCCGAAGGGCCGGAAGGGGTGGAATTAGAAGGCTAACAGGCAGAAAAATAAAGTAAAGCAGCTTCTACTAGGAGACGATCCAGTAGAAGAAGGAAAGCTAATCAGGAACACTGGCCTCTGTGGTATCATTTGGAATTCTATTGTTTAAGTCCGAGTTGCCTTCTCTTATAATCCTCCGTTAAATCAAAGGCTTCTCTGCTAGTGTCTGTGTCTTTGTTCTTTCGCCTTCCAGATTTCGCGCTCTTAAAGGAGTTACAATTCGAAGAAATTGAGTTTACTTTCCGACTTTCTGTGAAATGCTACTTATTTCTCCTATTCTTCACTAGTGAGCCAATTGCCTGTCCATGCACTCATATATTTCTAGGTCAAAACGCACACTTAAACGCACAGGCCTTGGAATGTGCTGAGGAGAGAGAGAGAGAGAGATAGTACCGGTATGGCACTACAGATGATAGAGACATACAGGAACAACTAGTTTACTACAATCGCCATCATTCAGTCATCACTATTATGGCTACACAAGCATGTGCTGCGGGAAGAAGTAAGCCGAAGTCGTAAAGAGAAAGCGCGCAGAGCGCAGAGAGCAAGAGCCATGATAATTCCAGCTCTTTATCGAAGTTTGAACTCCCTACGGAACATATTTTAAACCAGGCATAACTTCTTAGCCGCTTCTGAAAATTGCTGTCAGCTTAAGGCTTAAGCTCAGGAGTGTATCATTTATCTTTTTTCTGTTTGTGTTTGGTGGTGGTGGGTTGTGTTGTGGTGGTCCGTGGTCTGGTGTTGGTGGCGGTGGCGAACTCGAGCAATTTCACTTGGACTTGAATGAAAACAAACACGAATTCAGATTACCAGGTCGCAGATCGAATCACAAATATGCGCCATAGGCGGCAATAAATTCGAATAAAAAGTATCATAGTATTATTATGCGATATAGTTCAAATAGTAAGTATTAAAAGCTGTGGATACAGTATGATTCACGCTTTTCCCCTCGCAACAACCGCATCCCCATCTAGGAATGGCACAGTCTTTGTAAGATTTGTTGTCAATATATCTCTAAAACTAACTAATTGGAATCTCTCCCTCTAGATCTTCATCTACGCCAGCTCGAGTCACGCAGTCTTTGCACTTCTCGCGCTCTTTTGACAAGTAACTCGTGATGCCAGCGGCATCCCTAGGGCCTCGATACTCGTAAGGCAGTGGGCTATGAGCCTTAAATAGCTTGAGGGAAGGGAACCCGCGAATTGCATAACGGGCTCTCAGCTCAATGTTTCCATCGCGCGTCATATCGACTTTGATTAGCTTCACGTCAGGCCATTCGAGCTGCACGCTCACGCTTGCTTCCGTCCAATGAGGAGCAACTTGCCGGCAATGTCCGCACCACGGAGCATAGAAAAATGCTGCCACAAAAGCGTGATGCTCTACAAATTCATCCAACAGTGAAGCGTTCCATATGGGCACCACGAGACTGTGGCTAGGCTCTGCATGGTGCTCCTCGGGAGGTGGCGGCTTGGGCAAATGTGACCCACGATTCTTCTTGCATAGACCTTCCAATGGCAAGCCGACTAGGAGCACTAATAAGAAGTATAATTTTGCAAGCATCATTTCTATACCCTAGCCTCTCGAGCTGTGAATATCATGAAGCGTGTTGCTTGATAAGGCTAGCAATGCTGCAATCAATCCATTGCTTCTATATTACTGGCTTACTGGCTTGAGCTTAAGCACGACATTTTTTTGATGAGGGAGATAGATGACGACAAAAAAGTGACGGCACCCTTCGGTAATTTCGAGAACGCTGAAAAAAAATGGCGCAGAAACCAAAGTAAGTACAACGGCTCTTCCCATTGGCACGTCCCTTACCACGGCGGGCGCATCTCCAACTCTGGATAAAGTGCGATGCTTGGATGTTTTGAGGCGATTTTCTTTCTTAACTTGAGCCTTTCATATTCTGTGCGTGTAATAAAGGACCCCACGCTCAACAATTCGAGCGAACATTGAAGCACGAAAAGCAGGAGAGCTCCCACCGACAGAGGATCAACCCGCCCCACCTGCCTCATCAAAAGAAGACAGCGCAGACAACAAAGCTGATATGAGCCAGCCAAATCCAGCAGTTGAAGGAGGAAGCTCCGAGAAGGCCAACGATACTCAAGCGCCGTCAGCGGGATGCTTGAGCTGGCTATGCCCGTCTTTCTTTCCTGCTACGAACAAGAAGCGCATTGTTTTTGTGCTCGGCGGACCTGGAAGTGGCAAGGGCACACAATGCGCAAAGCTGGTGGAAACCTTCAAGTATAAGCATTTGAGTGCGGGAGATTTATTGCGCGCTGAAGTAGCTTCTGGAAGCGCTACCGCCGACCTCATCAACGGGTACATTACTGAGGGCCAGATTGTGCCCTCAGAGATCACTGTAGCGCTGCTCAAGAAAGCCATCGACAAAAGCACCGAATCTGTTGTGCTGGTAGATGGGTTTCCGCGAGCTCTCGACCAAATCGATGAGTTCCTTGCCATTGTGGGCTACGACTGCGACTTCGTACTGTTCTTCGACTGCAACGAAGAGCTCCTCACGCAACGGCTGCTGAAACGCGGTGAGACCTCAGGCCGCGCGGATGACAATTTGGAGTCTATTCAGAAGCGCTTTTTAACGTTTCGAAACCAGTCATACCCGGTCGTAGAAAAATACGAGGCCCTCGGAAAAGTGAAGCGAGTTGACTCCTCGGTGGGCACGCCAGACGAAGTATTCGCCAAAGTGTCCCCGCTGTTTTCCTAGAGGCAGAAGGAAGCGAGCAGTGAGTTTGGAGTCATGGCGATTTCTCCCTTCCGAAGTAAGGGGATCGCAACACTGGGACCTCCTTGAAAAACATCACCTACGTCATATTTCTTATTTCGTATTATTTTACTGATGTGTAATATCCGTAGCCCTAAAATTCCCGGTAATCATAGCAACTCGAAAAGGCCTAAATAAGTGAAAGGTGGCTTTTCTTTTAAAGGGGCCTAATTTCGCTAGTTGCCATGCGATTTTTTTCCCTCATCCGGCATTTGCACGTGTGCACGTGTGCCGTGTGCCGTGTATAGGTATAGTGTATAGCAGAAAATTGGACCCGCGGAGTTCGAGCAGATCAGCGGACACCCCGCACACGCCGTAGCTAGTACATTTGTCCAGGAGTCCAAAGATAGTTTATTGCCAGTTCACCCGGGCTTGAGGGTGGAGTCGTCGGCGGGGCCATTCCCATTTGCATTCAATCGTTCAGTATATATCGAATTTAAGAAGATTGTTTTCAGTGCACCTACGATTATATCCCCCTGTATTGGCACACGGAATGCTGGCTGGAGAGAAAGTCAATCCGGCCCGGGCACTATCGTCGAGGGTTACTAATCACTTATTAGCTTAGGCAGACGCTTAATCGCAAGCTAGGAATATCGCATTTGTTTGCAGAGTGCCCTCTGCTTGTTTCACTTGCAGCTGCGCAATGGATGATCCAGTCGATGGAGATGGCGATTTCCCGGGTGAGATGTAGTGATGCCTTGAAGAGAATTAGGTTGGCGATGATAAGAAGGGACACCTAGCTAGGGCGGTTCTGCGAACTCTTAACACCGTATACGTGGTCCTATTGATTCTTAGATTTCGACCCGACTATGGCATCCCTTGAGAGTGAGGGTGGAGGTGCGAGCGTTCCTGGCAGTAGTGGTGGGCGGCTAGGGGGATCGTCGCGGGGTCAGCCGGTGGGCGAAGATGAAGTCCGCGAACAGGTGACTTGCCCTCGATTCTCGTTCATATAGCGTTTTCTAGACGCTTCATTCGGCTAACCAATGACAATCGTAACGCTGATTCGTCGCTCTGCTTACCGCTGCAGGACCGCTACCTCCCAGTAGCCAACATTGCAAGAATCATGAAGGTGACGCAAGCTACGAAAGAAATGCTACAGACACAAGAGATATCGTGATACTACTCGCAATTTCTTTGTCGTATGATACTCTTGCTTTTACCTTATTTTTTCAAAGATCAACTTTCATGATACTCTCTTATTTGCGATTATTTTTTTGTGCCTATCAGAGGGTCTTGCCAGCCAACGAAAAGATCACGAAAGAAGCTAAGGAAGCAGTGCAGGAATGCGTGTCCGAGTTCATTTCTTTCATCACTTCCGAGGCGTCTGACCGTTGCCAGCAAGAGAAGCGCAAGACCATTAACGGCGAAGACTTGCTATGGGCCATGGGTACGCTAGGCTTTGATGACTACAGCCCTCCACTCAAGAACTACCTGTCCAAATTTCGACAAGCAGCCAAAAAGCCGGAAGGGGCTTCTGCAAGCAACGCTGCTTCATCTGGGAGCGTGGTTGCGACCCCTAAGCGAGACAACAAGGTGTGCCTAGTTTCTTTATGTACTGATAGGAAGTCATTAAGCAGGACAGATGGTTGGAGACTTTTCGTTCTTGTTCATGGCAATTGTATCAGTCACGCCTATGCCTCCCTCTTGACGCCTTTTCTGTGATGCCAGTCGGAAGAAGCCGCACCTTGGGCGCCTGCCCTCCACGCCATGTACACAATCGGCACTCAGGGATCTGCAGCGGCTGCTGAGCATGCCTCCTCCTCCTCGTCGTCGTCGTTCTCGCCGCCTGCTACCACTAGTGCTCCAATTTCCGCCCCCGCCCTCGCCGGACCGACTAGCACTGGAGGAGCATTCGACAGCCAAAGTCATCAGACCGTCAATCCTGTGACGCACAGCAGCCCTGCGGCAGTCCAGCCGAGCTCAACGGCAGCTCCATTGGCTGCTAGCTCCCCTGCCCCACCAGCAGCAGCTGCAGCAGCAACTACAGCAGCAGCAGCACCAGTGCCAGCACCAGCAGCAGCTGCAGCACCAGTAAGTAGCAGCAGCGCTTTGCCTCCCACTCCTGCTCAGTTAGCCGCCCAGGCTCAGGTGCAGAAGGTGCTCGAGCAGCAGGCGCTCCAACGGACAACAGCGGCCTCACCGCGAGCCGAAGGGCCCACGCAGCGCGAGATGGATCTGGAGAAGCAGAGAGAAAAGCAGGTGGCCGCAGCCGCTCAGGTGCAGGCGGCGCTTGAAGCTGAAGCGGCGAAGAAAAAGACCGCAACAGCGAAGAGGCCTCGGGAAGAGTGAATATATGAATAAAAATCACCACGGGCTGTGTGCTTTTGGGTGCTTCTAATGCGTGCTGTTCTCTGTAATGCTAACACCAAGAGGGCTACTTGTGACTTGTGGTTTGGTTTAATCCTGATCGCTGATCCAGCTGAAAGCTGAAAGTTTTGATTCCTTGTTTCGGATTCCTATCATGAATTTCGAATCCTATCGCTTTGGCTATTTCTCCATTAATTATGGGGCTTTTGCAGTTATAGTTCGCATTGAATTTCGCACTCTATGAATTAATCCGAACTACCAACCACCGCAAGAAGGCGGAAAGGACAAAGGGCGGAGTGAGCCCCCTGCCCTTCTGCACTACTGTTCTTTGCTATGAAGAGCTCCCCCTCTTAGTCAAAAACAGAAGGCGTTTGAGCACCAGCTGCTTATCTCGATCAAGAGCGAGTGCAGTCAAGGTACAGCGCGAGATACGAACGGGAGCCTCTGGTTCGCTCTACGCCTTTTCCTGCATTTTGGTGAAGGCAGCATTCAGAGAGGTGTTGATGTCCGTCGACACGGCATCCTTGGACCGCGCACCGTCTACAGTGGCAATCACGCTGCTGTAGAAAGCCGCTACCGCTGCCACATTGGCGTGAAATTGCTCCAAGCGCACGCGTGCTTTTTCTTCGGTATCATCGGACCGCTGAATGCACCGCGCCGCGATCTCAGCCGGTGGTGGATCGTAAGTCGCGTGGTAGATGGCACCCGTCTCAGGGTCCAATCGTCGACCAACCACCCGATCAATCAGAGCGTCATCAGGTACTTCGAGGGAAATAAAGCAGTCTACCGTAGCGCCACTCGCAGCCAGTGCCTCTGCTTGTGCTGCGGTGCGTGGGAACCCGTCTAAAAGCCAGCCCTTGGTTTGGCATTCCTCCGATTTCAGCTTCTCTGCTACCAAATCAATCACTAGTTGATCAGGCACCAGCTTCCCACTGTCCATGAATCCTTTTGCCTCGAGACCAAGAGGCGATTCCGCTTTCACCGCTGCCCGCAATAAGTCACCGGTCGACAAGTGCACAACTCCAAAGTCTTCAACGATGCGAGTGCACTGCGTACCCTTGCCTGACGCTGGTGCCCCAGCAATGATCACGCCAAAACCCTTGCTCTGCACTACCACCTGAAGATACAGTGTTGAATT
>Ga0307930_1003643_pt1 | contig 11179 bp, 16 predicted proteins | sample OrgLakmetageno46_FD_203161 | JGI IMG/M metagenome (GOLD analysis project Ga0307930, IMG submission 203161) | Saline water microbial communities from Organic Lake, Antarctica - #46 | ecosystem: Environmental > Aquatic > Non-marine Saline and Alkaline > Saline | place: Antarctica: Organic Lake... | reverse complement strand
AGCAAAGAAGAAGATGAAGTAGTGCCCGAGGCCAAGCGCATGAAGGTGACACCTCTGAGCAGCGAAGAATAGCAGAGCAACACGGCTACAAACAGAGGAACACTACAAGCCCCTATTTCTTGTTTTAGGGCGTTTCTCGCTAGAGAGCTTTATGTCCCGTCCCATGTCCAATGTCTTCCCTCTTATATCCTCTCTCGTATGAAATCCGATATGTATATCTGAAATCTAAATTAAATTTAGGATTTCTCGTATATGTGCTATCCTTAACTTGAATTTAATAATTTTAAATTCAAAGTAAAGGCAACAAAAATCTCTGTTATTGTGTTTTGCGGCTGAGTTCCCAGGTATAAGGGTATAGAGCCAAGTAACATCTAGCATGCGCAAGCCATTACTAAGGACGGCGTTGATGTTTTGCGTTTCGGTGTTTTGGATTTCACCCGTTATGGCCATGGTTTTGATTATGACATGTGCCATGTTGTGCCATGTGATTCAAATCTTGCGACCCTGCCTCTGCGTCATCTTTTTCTATTTGTAAGATTCTGGAATTCAAAGAGGGACGAAGGAAAATGAACCTGCGAACAAAATCCAGGCCAATAGCTAGTTGCACTAATCGCATTGCAGGTTTCAATTGAAGGGCGCATCATTGATTGGGAAGGGCTTTGCGGAGAAACTCCACCACGTCGCGCTCCTCCTACAGTAACAAGACATTACAAACGAGAAGATCGGGTCAAGTGCATCACAAGCATCCGACAAATGCACGTTCGATGCGCTACGATATCGCACGGTCCGTTAGAAAAGTTGTCGAGTAGTCCGCATTCGTGCAATATGGTGCTCACCTGTGGACAGCTGGAGTGTGCCATGCCTGGGTATGTTTTCAAGGTTACATTACTTCCTCCGGCCTGGATAAATACAAAGAAACCAAGCAAAGAGCGAGTGAGTTGCATGAAATGATAGAATAGGTGAGGTGTGCGCAAGGGGGCAGGCAAGGTCGGATACAAAACAAAGTGTCTTCAAGCGCTAGGAAGGATGAGGTAACAGAAAAGTGGTTTGTGGAAGAATTTATCCATAGATGGGGAGATTCAATGCTTTTGAGCTACACATACACCTGAAGCATCGCTGCCACTGCTTGTCCGTTGGGGAATGTAACAACACCATCTGCTTCGCCGTGGCAGATGAGGAAAGGGCTTGCCTGCGCTGTTGGGGATGCGCCTACATGTGCTTTGAGGTCTTGCTTGGGGAGAGCCCACGCGGATAGGGCCATGCAACCTCCGAGCTTGACGGGCGATTTGATTGATGCAGCTAAACTCAATGCACCACCCTTGGTGGTACCACACACAGAGGTAAGAGTCATGCTATAAAAAGACAGCAGCTCAGCTTGGGTGTTCGAATTTTCAAAAGTTTAACTTTACTCGTATGATGTGGCTATTTTTAAATTTCCGAAAGATTATCTACGATGAATAGACTGATGCGGGCACAGCAATCACCTGAGAGAAGCCAGCTAAAATGATGCGTTCGGCAGGGACTCCAAGCGCCACTTCAGCGTCGACCAGTTTTTGTATCAGGGCAATGCTTTCGTCTTGGTGCAAACCATTGTCTGGAGTGTCTGGATGAATAGGAATCGCCATTAAGTCCATCCATGAAGGCATCGTCTATCATGGGGCGGAATAAGGTGTCAGCTCAGCAGTTCTCCGCACGACAAGATTAAACAAAAGCAAAGGCTGCCCAAGTGAACACATTGAGGAATAGGAATAGGTAGATGAGCATGCAGTCATTATACTAGCAGCAGTACGAACCATTCCGCCGTTGCAAGAGACGGCTTGTTCGGGGGCATACGGAAGCACAAACTTGACGTACCTGAGCATAGGTACAATATTTTAAATGTTACATGTTGCGATGGGGAAAGTACTTCTATTCTGTAGTGTGTTTCTCACCCCCCGAGGGCTTTTGCAAAGCCTGCGCAGGACTGCGCCCATCCATCTGGAGAGTCGCCCAGGCCGTGGCACCAGATTACCGTTGCAGTTGGAGTGGTATCGCGTAGCTGAATGATGCGCAAGTAATGTAAATTATGATACATGCAAGTCTATTAACGAAAGAATAATCCAATGCTATTCACCTGGACCACAACAGGATCTGGCGACAAAGAAGCCATGATGAACAAGTTGCTCTAGTAGACAACTATTTCTTGCTCTCCAAGGCAATCACAGCGATGGATCAGCCGAGCACACGCCAGGATAATGATAGCAACTTCTACTGTGCCTCAATCCCGGGGATTGTTATTCGACGCGTCGGGCTAAGAAGCTCGAGATCTAGCAACTCCTCGTCACTAGACTTAGCGTTCAAAATGGTAAGTCTAGGAAGAATGAAAGAGCAGGAATAGAAAAGTGTAATAAGTTTTTGCGCATGAAATCCGTTGAATTCAGCTCGAAAAGGTTTCGACGGGAGGAATGGGAGAAATTAAAGAAATGGAAGGTGCCTACGTACTTATTAAGTACCTACGGCTCCCTCGTTATTACGTGAAGCGTTATTGCTAGCTAAGTTTAGTAGCTGATATTCGAAGGTCTCCCTTGCACATCTCGAGTAGCGCTATAGTAGATGTTGAAGTTAGAAGAAAAAAAAAACAGTTAGGACTGTGACCAGCACGAGAGTCACAATGTCACAATACTAGAGGTTCAAGCTTCTATAATCTGCCAGGCCTGTGAAAGTTTGACATGGGTCGAGCTGAAGATGCCGCTGCTCTAGCTGCAAAACATTTAGCCGCCGAGCGAAGTCTGATAATCAACGTGTTGACGGGAATCCATTTGTCTTGGCGGCCTACTCCTCGGGCCTCTCACAAAAGCACCCACCACAAGCACAACCATGAACATGTTCCTGAAACACCTAGAGAATGCTGCCCTTTTGTTGAGATCGTGTTAGTAGAGACTGCTTCCGGAACCCCCCTCGAAGACTTCCGCTTTCAGACTCAGCGGCTGCGATGCAAAGAAACACGCGAAGACGTCGAAAGGCGCCACAGCACACTAGACAGTGCCCATCATGGTGCTCTTCGTCACTCAATTGTCCACAGCTCTGACAACCAGCGCGATGCACGCCTCTCGCATACTCTCAGCTTAACCAACGGTGGTAATAACGCGAATGCTAATGGCGGCGTGATTCTCGAGGGTGCTGCGGCAGGAAAGCCACCTGGAGGCGCGACAGCTCCTTGGCACGAGACCTTCACATATGCGCCCCGGCCGAAAGACTTCTGGGAAACCAAGTCTTTGCGCTTACGGGTGAGAACTGCGCGCGTGGCATTGTTTTATTCCTTTGGTGCTTGTGGTCCTCCACTGCCAAGCCAAGAAATCAAGAACCATAAAAACACATCAATTGGTCACGCGGTTTATTGACTATAGCGTCCTCGTGATTGCCCTGTAAAATCATCTAATTATTGGTCTATGTTGTCGTGTGACTTCGTTCCCTCTTGTTACGTGCAGGTTTGGGACCGCGGCTATTTGGAAGACCGCCCTTTGGGTGAAGCCACGGTGAACTTGTGCTCCCTCGTGTTTTCCATCGGCGCCGAGCGAAGAAGCTTCCATACCCTGGTATAGGCATACAGACGCATACAAAGCACTGTTTTCATACAAGAGAATCAAAGTTGCCCCTCTAGCACGAAGACCAGACTGGGAATGCCGTAAAAGACAAGAGTCGCACTTCATTGTCGCTTTCATCTTAAAGCCTCGCACTCATGTGCCGCTTTTACTGCTACATGTAGGTGCCATTTGGCGATATGCTCGGAGTTCACGGCGGCGATGGGCAGGACAACGAGGAGAGCGACGAGAGCGACGACGACGATGATCGCAAGGAAGCACATGTGCCTCAACTCTTGTTTTCGCTTCGGTACACGAAAGTTATCGAACCCGAAAAGGTCAGTGGAGTAGACAAGAGAGAGAGTGTAATTTTTGCCGTCGTTTATTTCACTGGTAATCATAAATAAGAAGGTGTCCAGTACGCGTTAGTCGATGTTCAGTTCATTGGTACTGGTAGAGTTGCAGAAAGTAATGCTCGTCTTTCTGTACACGACACAGACACTGTATGTTATTTCTTGAATATGCTTTATATTCGTGCATGTGTGGCACTACTACTGAAACATTATTTGATCATCCTGATCATCCAGGAAGTGTCGGCCCTCGCTGCTGCGTCGGCTAAACTAGCCCTGGGCCGAAGCCCCAACCATTCGGGCGGTGGCCACAAGCTGGTGCCTCGGCCCGGCGTGTTCCTCGAATCCAGAGCCCCGGGCCTCGTAGGGCTCTACCCTGCTACTGCCTTCACGAAGGAGGGCGAGAATCCACCTCCGCCCCGCACTGAAAAGTGAGTGCAGCGGTAACGAGTATTCTTATGATCGACCTGCAAAACATGCGTCATCATGAGTTTGCCATATGCGAAGCCCGCGCTTCGCCTGCCTTTTTCGCCCACTTTTTTCCCCTTGCACTTCTTTCTTCGCCTGTTCTCAACTATCGTTTTGTTGTTGTCGTATGCGCCCTTCCCACTTCCCAATGCACCCAATCACAGCGCAATGGAGCCGGGCCTAGGAGTGGCAATTGGGGCTCGCAGCCATCACATTTGGCGCCATGCGAGTCGCTTGAACTTGGCTCGAAGGTCCGAGGGGCTAGGGCCGCCTCAAAATGGAGACACTGCTTCCTCGTCATCGTCGCCACAACAGCAGCACACGCTTTCGCCGCCGGCGAACTCGAAAACAGCAGCAGGCAGAGGAACCAATAGCTCCCCACATCAACAACAACAATCGGACGCTGCGACCGCCAAGGCTGAGTTTGAGTTGCTGCTGCTAGCGTTAAAAAGTGACGACTTTGGGAAGGAGCTTCACTTGAGGCACACCCCTCTTGGAACTTTGGGGCAAATGCAGCTGGCGACCACTCTGATGCAGCACAACCGCACTTTACTCCTTCTTGACCTCTCCAACACCCAGCTCACCAGCGACGCGGTCACGGGCAGTGCTTTGCCGCAGAAACAACAGTTGGCGCTGCCCCCGGGGCCAGGACCGGGCGGTCGAGGGGGGCTGCGTGGGTTAGCCGGGTTTGTTGCGAAACACCCTGTATTGCAGACCCTGAAGCTCAGCGACAACCCTCTTCTTGGCGATGACGCGGCCAGTGCCTTGGCTTCTGCTCTTGACCCTTCACCGCCACCTTTAGGCCATGTCACGACCACTGGGGTTATCGTTTCACCTCCCGCCACTGCCGCTGCCTCCTCTTCTGTCTCTTCTTCTTCATCTATGCATCAAGGGCAGCTACCCAGCCCAGCCCAATTAGCCACGTTAGAACTCGCGCGGTGTGGCATCAAGAAACGCGGCATGACCGCGCTTGCCACCGCGCTCTACCGAAACAGCTGCCTCACATGTTTGGATTTGGACGCCAATACAGCGGGGCCCGACGGTGGGGCGGCCTTCGGGAATGCTCTGCGCACCAATGGCGCCCTCAAAAGCCTTCAACTCACGGGAAACGGCCTGGTGCGATTTGACGCCGCGGCGCAGCAACATTCCTTCCAGGTAAAACGCTCCCTGTATATCCCCGAAACGCGAAAATATAAAAAAGGAAAAGGAAAAGGACAGACATTCGTGCATTGTTGGGGTGTGTTAGAATCGTGTACATTATTCTTTCCAACAAACTCATCGCGCCAAAAACATTTCCATTACTACAGGCAGTCAACGCCCTCGCGGAAGCACTTCGCTTCAACCAGTGCCTTTCGTCGCTTAGCCTCGGAGACAATGCGCTGTGCGGTCGAGACAAGTACGGGCGAGGCCGAGAGGACCGGTCAGCTCTGGTGGGGCTCGCTGCTTCTGTGAAGCGCAACGCACACCTGCGGCAACTGCATCTCGCGGAAAATCCGGGAGCTGAGGCGCTCGCAGGGACTTTCAAACTCAACGCCCCTAAAGTGGTTTTGCAGCTCGAAGCTCCCCCGAAGAAGTGGTGAAAATCGAAGTTCCTCGAATACAAAAAGCCATAGAGCGTTCCAAGAGTTCGAAGATGACCAAGCCGAGAATTGATCCTACAGGGTTAGATTAGATTAGATTAGATTAGATTAGATTAGATTACACTCCCCAATTGCAAAGAAACAACAACAAATAGCATAAAGCTGCGTTTTGATGAATCCTCCAGAGCAAGTCTGACTGGGCTGAGTGTCCTTTTGCGCAATGCAATATTCATCTTTACTCTCATGAACCCTGTAGGATCAATTTTCGGAAGGAGGCACGGGTTTCGAGTACGTCCGTGATCTCCACTCCGACCTATCTTCTGCTATGGCACGCCATTCCTTGAAGTTGACCGGTAGTCCTTTGCACTTTAGAGCCTCCTTCAATGTCCGACCCCATGTCATCTCAGGACATCCATTCGGCCTTGAGTGTGCTACCCAGCCAGTAAGCAACTGCTGCGGCGCCCGAGATTAGATTAGATTAGATAATACTCCCCAATTGCAAAAAAAAAAATAGCCCAGAGAATTGCCTCGTGGACCTGGGACGTGACACACGAACGAGCACTCAGTCCCTTTAGGAAGATAGTACATGTCACGGTGCTTATTATTCCTCTCATTGTTGTAGCAGAAAATATTGTTGTCTTTTGGGGGCCCCGTAGGGCCCCGGGTATTAGAGCTGAATGCAAGTCAAGGGCAGGTAAGTAACTCCCTTCTTTCCCCGGATAGACTTTAAGGATGAATGTGTTGACAATTGTGTTTTGGTGGCTGGCGTGGCTAACCTTGCCACTGACTCAGCCACGTCTACTGTGTGCGCGTCACATTTGCCGCGCCAGACAACCAAATGGCTAGCATGTGGCTGTCATACTTCTGTCCTTCTCTTTGATTGGTGCATTCCCTTTCTCGTTCTATTCCAGCTCTGTGATGTTCCTCAAACACTGAACATCCAACAGTCCCGCCGACTTGTTCGGAGGAAAGGCGCCAGTTGGAGCCTTAATTGGCCTTCTGGAGCGAATTCGCTAGCGCATTTGCAGCTCAAGTGCATTCTTTATGTGCCTCTGTGGCTGCTGTGTACTTGCCTTTCTTTGTATTTGGGAGAGTGTTAACTAGACTAGACTAGAAGAAACAACAACAAATAGCATAGAGCTGCGTTTTGATGAATCCTCCAGAACAAGTCTGACTGGGCTGAGTGTCCTTTTGCGTTCATGGGAGTAAAGATTAAAATTGCATGACGCAAAAGGGCACTCAGACTCAGCCCAGTCAGGTTTGTTCTGGAGGACTCATCAAAACGCAGCTCCATGCTATTTGTATTTGCTGTTTCTTTGCAGTTGGGGAATATAATATAATATAATATAATCTAATCTAATCTAATCTAATCTAATCTAATCTAATCAAGGTAGGAAAATTACCGATCGGAATTTACTAATTATTGATTCCCGGAATCGACGAAAAAGAGACCATTTCATCGTAATTTCCCGGTTAATTTAATTTAGCTGTTTTACGGCCAAATCAGCCACAGACCTGCACTAGTAGTGAGGGGGGGGCTCAAATGAAAAAATAGAACGTGTGTTCACGTACAGGGAAACATGACGTAGATATATGGGACCTACCGCCAGCCCCGAATCAAGCGGACCATTTCCTGGCGTAATTCCCGATTCAGGTCCCGATTACCGATTCCCGGTGAACCCACTATTTCCTGAAATCCTGGCACCGGGAATTCGGTCCTGCCTTGATGATGACATGATGACACCCAAACAATGTTGCATCACTTTCAGCAAAAAGTTTCGCGCTGGCCCTTATAGGCGCCTCGTGCCTCAAGGAGAGCCTACGTAGGGTAGCTTAAGACAGTCTCTGGGCATTAGTACTCTCGAGCATTCGTGGCGTGCGAGTGATGGCCTCTGAGGAAAAGGTAGCGCTCAAATAGTGTCTTAATCAATGATCAACTTTCATTTTTAGTCGTCGTCATTTCAACTTAAAAATGCCGAACACAGTAATGGCACCAATGTCCACAGTCTAGCCTGCGCTGCACGTTGTCATGATGACATTAGCATACTTAGGCTATGCTTGCCCGCTCTGAAGCTTGCAAATTAAATTTTGTTATGTCTGACTACAACCTAAACTTTTAACGCACTCTCGATCTCAATATTTATGTGATTGGCAGTGCCCTCTCGACGAATTACTTGAGAGTCTTTCATTGCGCGAGTACAAAGACGCGTTATTGGAAAGTGGCGTGAAAGATGTCGAAGACTTGGCCCAGGTTTGATTCATTGTGGACTTGTTTTCCATATAAAATTTGAAAACATGAAAGCGTGCCCTTTTGTCAGTGCTTGCACTGCCATTCATTCCCACATCGGTAGCCTCACTCTTTTCAAGAGGAGAACGACTAAGCCGTCTGGATGTGAACTGCACTCTTTAGATGTCGCCCGAGGACATCAAAATGATTGCCACCAAGCCAGTGCACGCTCGGAAGCTCTCAGACTTGGTGTCGTCATGCAACAGCAGCGTCAGCCGTAGCCGCGCTGAGTCAACCACCCGAGATGCCTCTGAGGCTACCACTGCCTCACGGAGCGCCTCGAACGCAAAGAGCAGGAGCAGCGAAGGTAAGCTTAAATCAGATCCAAGGTCGGCGTCTGCATCTGCATCTGCAGCAAGCACACCGAAGAAGGCTCGAGGAGTGCAGCGCCCTCCGAAGAAGGCTCGCGCAGTGGTTCGAAACAGACCCACTACTACGACTAGTGCAAGAGGAAGCGCTCAAGGAACACCCAACAACCACCAGGAAGTGGTGAATACTTGGGGAAGTTCAGCTGCTAGATCTGAGCAAGAGGCCGTGGATATAGCTCAGGAAGCGATAGCAAGCCAGGGCACTCAACCTGCGCTTGAAAGAGCATCGTCTGCTCCGACGAACGACGATATCATGCCACGAGTGACAAACGCGGAGGTGATGGCAGAGGGAAGACTATCGGCAGAAGCTACACCGGAGACGACTGAAGTTATTTCTGTTGAAGAAGACACGAGTTTCGGAGGCGATCGTCCAGTATCACCAAGAGCACATTTGGATGTGAAGGCTGACGAGGACGCTGAGACAAGCTTGAGAAGAAGTCGCGCCGCTGAGGCTACTGAGTCAGGGAGTGCCGCGACGTCACAAGAGGCCACAACGCCAGAGGAAAGAAGCGAAGAAGGAGCGAGCCCACCAGTGAGGCTTGCTGACAGCAATGAAGGCGACGAAGCCACTTCTGTGCCTACGTCATCATCATCATCGGATGTGATTCCGCCGCCGCCGCCCCCGGGGCCTTACCTGCTCCCTCCTAAGAGCGAATGGCCGGACTTTCCGGTGCGGGCATCGAGAGCTTTTACTTCTTATTTATGCTGAAACTTAAGTGTTGATAAAGCGACTAAGGCGCCTTTCTGCCTGTGGTTGTGCTTATGTGCGTGCAAACGTGCATGCTTTCAAGCACTTGACTCTTTCTTGCCCATGTCTTTGCACAGGTCCTATTGCGCATGTCCCCCGAGGCAAAAGCAGACGTTTGGGTGAACGGTGTTCAGATCCCCTGGCAAGCAGCTTTACCCATCAACGACCCGACGCAAGTCATTGAGTTTGAGACCGCTACCTTCAAAGGTCGATGCTTGGTGCGGCTGGCCGATTTGGCCCCTAACCCTAGAGTAGGCGGGAGGTCTGGGTCGATGCTTGCCGAGCCTTACTTCAGCGGCAGGAAGCGCAAGATGCAGGTGGTGGTACAGGGAAGGTTCAAGCGGCGCTTGCGATTCGATCAGGTCTGCAAATTAGCAATGCCTTTTTCTCTCTGCATTTTACATTTTGTTTATTATACAACTTCCCTTCTTAATTTTTTTCCACGACCACGTATCCTTATTTGCCGAGTACCTCTCTATTTGCTTCGACGCGGAATTACCTTGTGTGTTGACAATTTTTCGTTGTTATTGCTACTGCTCTTATCAGGTCTTTGGCGGTCAAGAGTTCTCAAGGCCTTTGAAGCATGTACCAGCGAAGCGCTTCATTAAATTTTGCTTCAATATCTTGCGGTCCCGCCTTCCTGAAGTGATTGTGTCCGACCTCTTTGGACCCCACCCTTATTACTATTCTCCCCTAGTCACGGGTTCCAAGATCGTAAGAGTTGATACCGTTGGCACTTCGTTGGACGCTTCGAAGAAATCACTGACCGATGTGCAACGCCCATTGGTGCATGTGGGAGCACCTTTATACGAAGACTTCCGGCACCATGGAGGTTCGCACTACGAGCCAAATGGTGGGTTCAGTACTTATGACCCTGTTGCTGCGAATGCCGACGCTCTTGCGATCCATGCTGAAGCATATCCCTCAGCCACCACCACGACCTCTGACGGTTCCAAAGCAGCAGCAAAGACGACAAAGAAGAGCGATGCCAAAGCACTTAAGGCCAAGAAGAAAGACGCGAAAGCAGTTGATAAAGTACATGCCAAGGGAAATGCCATTTGTGTAGACCAACGCCAAAAGATGTTCGGAAGTTTGGAGTCGTTAGCGCAGCATTCTTATGATCCTCGCATGGAGTACACGTTTGAATATTACGACGCCAATTTTCGAGCCAGCGATATGAAGGCCGACCTGGGCGGTTTAGCCAAATTAGACCTGGGGTACGCGATTGGAGAGCAGCCCGTCCTCATTGACAGTAAGTCAAACTCGTGCACAAGCCGCAGGCATTGTAATTCTAGTTTTGTTCTCTTGTTTTGATTTTGTGGCCTCTTTACAGCGCACAAGCGTATTTATAACTACATGTCATTATATCTGAGTCTACTTCCACCACACTCTTCTTTTTTACCGCTTGCGCGTGCTTGATTGTGCAGTGGCCAAGACGTCAGATACGGGCGAATACTTGTACAAATTTGAGTTGTGGCACGAGCGTCAGTTGAGCGACGATAGTCCGGCCTGGGCATCCGGCCCATGAATTTATACGCCCATTTTCATTAAAAGCTTCTGCCCCTAGATAGAGAAGAGGTGTGATCTCTCTCAAGTAAGAGTTGAATGGGTAGTTTCATCTTTCGTTTTGCTGAGGCAAGGTTGCGATTCACGTACCCGCGGGAATCACGCGCGAGGTCTTAAAAATTCATTTCACGCGGTATTTACGCGGTATTTACGTGGGAATCACGTGCGGTATATATACGGCATCGTCCTCAAATATACGGTAAATACGGGGGAATTGGTGTTCTTTTTGGTGGTGGGGGGTCGTCGTGTCTT
>Ga0307930_1003642_pt1 | contig 11181 bp, 12 predicted proteins | sample OrgLakmetageno46_FD_203161 | JGI IMG/M metagenome (GOLD analysis project Ga0307930, IMG submission 203161) | Saline water microbial communities from Organic Lake, Antarctica - #46 | ecosystem: Environmental > Aquatic > Non-marine Saline and Alkaline > Saline | place: Antarctica: Organic Lake... | reverse complement strand
CACTTAAAAATTCCTTATCTTTATCTCGCTATATGCAATATGCCTAAATCGCTAAAAACAAAAGAAAACAGGGGGAGTTTAAGACGGCCCTTCCCTTAGTAGGGCCTGGAGGTCTGTGTTAGTTGGAGTTACTGAATAACAGTAGTTAGGAATAGGATAATAAGAGCGCCCAAAACCGCCCAATTTTGCAGCAGGCTGCTTTCTTGCTGCCTGGCCTATGCCTATAAGGTATGAGTGTCTATGTTCCTTCCCTTTATGTCCAAGCGAGCTGAATGCCAGTGCCGTAATGTCGCAGGGCTCATCAGCAGAGCTCGGAGCGCGATTAGTTTGCCATTCTTTAATCAAAAACGTGTCAGTGCATTCAAAGAAATCTTGCTTGGTTTTGAGGAAGTGGAAGTGACCAGAAAGCGCGGCTTGATAATTCCAACTGAGGAAAGAAAGTGACTTTCTGTTACTACAGAACTATTGGAGCTGTTTCCGTAGCACAACCGTGAGGCCAGGCACGGGCTGTCCATTCTGGTACCGCAGCGCTCTCACGGGGTCACAAGCTTCCAATGAAAACCCACTGTCTTTGGCGGCCCTCTTCACGTGCTGCACGCTGTGCCCAAAGCGTCCGGATGGCAGGAGCCGCACCCCGCTGATGACGTCATCCCCCGGCTTGCTGACGTCATCTTTCGCTCCGATGACGCCATCCACGAGTTCTTCGACCGTGAACACGAGCCAGCCGCCAGGTTTCAAAATGCGATAACACCCTACCAGCACGGGTGGCAGAGCCCCCGTGTAAATGAACAAGTCGGCTGCTGTGATCAGGTCTACGCCGCTGTATGTACGAAGAAATTACCGGAAACGCGATAAAATGTGTGTGAGAGGACACGTAAGTTATGGCTTATGACTGATACATTCGCACCAGGAGTATGGTCAGAATAGCCATGAATGAGGGCATCAGAAAAAGAAAGCAGCAAATAGGAGAAACAATGAAGTCCAACATACGACGCAAAAATTAACACCCAAATTCCTCACCCGCCCGCCTGCACAACTGTCACTAAGTTGGCGGCTTCTTTGCTTGGTCCACCCACCAAGGCCGATTCAAACGAAGAGGAAGAAGATGAAGACGACGAAGGCGACGAAGGCGACGAAGGCGACGATATTGGCAAGGAGGCATCATCAATAGTAGCGTACAGAAAGGCCAAAATGTCAGCCACCAGCAAGGCGTTGTAAGCATTGGTTTCTTGAGCTTTGGACGCCATGCGCGCACTGAGGTCGATGCCCACCTACATGTGCGGACATGTGTTGAGCGAGAAAAGCAAACGAATAGGGCAAAGCGTTCAGAGAATAATTCGGTCAGCTGCATTATGAGTTTTGCAATGAACACATGCAACAGCGAATTGATGTACAGTGGTAATAATAAGGTAGTGTAAAGAATTAAGGTGACGTGACAAAGACAGAGGCATTTCCCACATGTGCTTGAATTTGAGTGATAGCAACAGAGAAAGCAAAAGCGATCAACAAACCAAGTAAAAAATCTTACCAAGGCGCCAACTAATGCATTCTCTTGACGGGGTGCTTTCTTAGACTTTTGCTGGGGCTGGCCCGTAGAAATACTTCGACTCCTCAAAGTGCGACCTACGAGGCCTGTGCCACACCCCAAATCGAGCACCACGGGAAACAAGCAGCGAGAATCTTTGCCAATTTGAGGCTGCTCGTTGTTGGTCACACTCTTCCATTCAAGAAGAGAAGACAAAGGAGATGACGATGGCAGAGCATCAGCAGCAGTCGCAGCTACAGCCGCAGCAGTAGCGTGTTTGACAGCCGCATCCACAACTAAAGTGTGCCCCTGATAGCTCAAGGTGTCAACTAATGACGTTTCGAAATGGTTACTGTGCCCCAAAAAAAACATCGTGTAAAGTCAAGTGACCAGGAGAAAGAAAGCGAGAAAAAATAGAAAGGGTTAAAGGCATCATATAAATAGACACAACGAATCGCAAGTAAGCGAATATGAACTAAAAGACTTAGATATTATGCAGTTATCACTGTTATCAAGACTAGGAGATATGCGTTAAAACAAAATATTCGCAAGAACACCAGATCAGCTCTCACCTGTATGCGTCAAAGAGTGATTCCACATATTCCGCCGGTAAAGGTGCCGAATAATCTAAGCCATTGGTGTTGCAATCGCTACTGCTGCTGCTGCCCTTGGACGTTCCTAAAGTCGCAGCAGCGGTGGTGGTACCAAATGCAGGCGAAGACGAAGAAGACGAAGATCTTAGAGAAGCCAGTTGAACGAGTGCATGGCCCACCTGTCGACAATTTAAAATCAAGCATTAAAAAAACGAAACGAAACAAAACAAAAAGTGCTTGCATTGTTCCAACGGGAGTGAAAAGTCATATTGCCCCCTCCCTCCGCAATATTTTTATTCGTCCTCAAATTTGACACCTGACTCCATGTTCAAAATACCTGTCCTGCCGCTCCCCCTTTTGCTGCTGTTGTTATACCACCACCACCACCAGGAGTGCCACCACCAAAAGCGCTGCCCTTAACCGCACCACCTGCTGATGTTCCAGCTGATGAAGTCCCCAGCTCTACTGCGTGCATCAAAGCTTTTTCTGCGTCTGCCTTGCGGTCTGGCAAATCTTTCAATAAAACACCGAGGTGCGTCCAGGTGTCGACCAACAGTGCTTCGAGGGTCTGCACATGTAACGCCAAAAAGGACGGGCTCGGTGGCCATTTTTCCAAAGATGATGGTGATGACGAGGGCGAAAACGAAGAGGCTAGGGCTTCTAAAGCTGTAGTTAAGTGCTTAATGGTAACCTGAAGGGAAGAGAAAGGTAAGAGAGGGGAAGTAGCAATCATGAAGAGACAGGAACAAACGTAAATATATACGATGGAAAGATACATCTCTCACTATATTTGATTACGTTTTCCTATTACGCACACTCTCAATTTCCACCTCGCACACAGCTCTTGCTTTTATCCCTGCTGATTTGTTTCCCTCTCTCATTCACTTTGAATCCACCCCCAAAAAAAATAAACATGCCTCCAACAGGATTTCGCCGCTGGCAGCCTCGTTCGCTTCTCCTAAAGCGACTCCCGCCAGACCACTGTGCCGCAGCCACCGCTCCAAATGCTGTGCAGTGGATTCAACTGCTGCGGTAGCTACTGTAGCGGAGACCGATGCATACTCAGCAGCTGCTGCCGCTGTGGCTGTCGCTGCTGCTCCTTCTCCTGCTCCTGCTTTTGCGGTGGTCGATGCGGCGCCGGTTGTTTGCTTCGGGTTAGTAATAGCGGTAGCAGCAGCAGCGGCAGCAGCAGACTCCGTGGCAGTAGCAACGGCAGCGTCTTGCGTGAGCAGCGCGGCGCGATAGAGAGCTTCACTGCGCGTTGCGGCTTCGATGTAGGCCTCGGCAGACTCCCGCAACAATCGCATGCGCTGATCGTTGTTGTCGCTATTACCGCCACTGCCACTGCCACTGCTGCTGCTGCTGCTCTTGCCGATGCCAGCAGTACTGCTGAAACCACTACTGGTGCTGAGACCACCGCTACTCATGCTGCTGCTGCTGCTTCTGTCTTCGCCATTGGTCTTTGGCACATGTAAGGCTTGCTGGCGGAGGGCAGCGCCCAGGTAAAAGCTGGCCAATGGCTCTGCGGGGACGTGTTTTTGCACCAATCGGCACACTTTCACCACGTCCTCCGCATCGCGCGAGCCCGCGTGCACTTGCACCAGCAGCAAAGGCGCGAGTTTTTCTAAGCACAAGCCCGTCAAGCCCCGGTACATGCTGCCACTGCTGCTGCTCTTGCTGCTGCTGCTGCTGCCTTTGTACGCAGCCGCTCCAGCAGTGATGGTGCTCAATGCTGTGGTGCCTGCTTCTGCGTCCACCGCAATTTCGAGCGCAAACTGGTACCACCATTCGGCGGTTCTCTTTCCACTTCCAGGGCCACTACTGCTGCCTCTTTCGGTAGCAGTAGCAGTAGGAACCACACCGCCAGTGACGAAATCCACAGCAACAAACGACGACTCCCTAGTCTCAAAGGCAGCAGCAGCAGTGGAACTAGCAACGGAACTGGCGGTGGCGGCGGCATCAGCGGCGCAAGCAGCGCCCTCTTGTAAGGCGGCCTGAACGCGTACATCAACGGGTGCTTTGCTGCCCCAGCGGTTGCCTACACTGCTCGGGGCTTCGGCGACGGCGCGGCAGTGTTCGCGGGCCTCGGCTAGGTCAGCCATCGTGGGCGCAGGCTTACGAGTGGGCAGGAGTAACGCTAAGCTCCACCTGTTTGAAGTAAAAGAAGAAAAAAAGCGAGGGAAATTCAATTGAAAGTTAAGTTCAGCGTCAATATCAACAAAACGAAACAAAACAAAAAAATGCTATCCGCTAGTGTAGCTTCGAGTTGTCGAAGTAACCAATTAATGCTGAGCAAGGTAGGGTATCGCGTTCTCAGCACTTCAATCCACGCACCCATCGACCTTCAACTTGCCTGGCTTTCATGCGCGTAGGATCTTCTATGAGAGCTTTGCGGCAGATCTCGATCGCTCCTTCCACACGATGCTCTTCATTGTCATTGCTGCTGCTGCTGCTGCTGTGGTTGCTGCCACTGCTATTGCTGCCATGGTCAGCTATGTTGCCACCACCTCGAGGCAATCGAGCAAGTTTTTGTCCAACAAGCTCGCTGAAACCAGTTGGTGAGCCCTGAGATGATGCAGTGGCTGCGAGACACGTCCAGACGAAAAGGAGCCTCCATGGGTGAACTCGCGAAGACATTTTCAGAACTCTTGTAGCCGCTGATTTCCTGACGCAACCTCTGGCCTTCGAATGTACTACTGTAGAAGCTAACGCTTCGAGGAGCTTTGAGATTTAGGAGCTCTTCGTGCCCTAGCTAGCTACCTAGATCACGAAGAATCTACGTTAGCAAGACTAGCGAGAATACACGGAATATGGCATATGGCATGGTCGCGCCGCGTGCACCCGTCGGGGCGGGGCACATACTTAAGTATCCGATTACAGAGGTACAAAGAGTCCTCCCTAATATCTTATTTTGGGCCCTTTTGGTGTCAACAATCTTCTTCTCTTTCTTGCTCGACTTCGGCTCCTTCTTTTGCTCCAACATGTCGCTCATCTCTGGCCGCACCGCGGTCGTTGTGTCGACTGCACGTGAGTTTTGAATAGCTTAGTGCATTTTGTAGCGTGTAAGAGTGCAGTGCAGGCGTTTTCATGGTCTTTCTCACGTTGGAAATCATTTTGGTGGAACTACCCTCTCTGTGAACCTCGTTTTGCCAACTCGGTAGGCACTGGCTTGGCTAAGTCGTTTCGCGGAAAGCTAAACGACACGCATGGCGCAGCGCTCGCGGGCCATTCCATTCAGGTATATAGTCTGTTTTCCATTCTTTTTTATCGGTATCTCTCAAAAAGACATGTGTTCTTTAGGACACTTAGGACACTTACTGAGACGTTCTCTGTGTTGTATCTTTCTTGAAGTTCACCGGCGCCGCAAATTAAGCTCGGCTTCAGGGGCTTCAATTTGTTATTTTTCAAGTAGAAGAAGCATCTCTACTTACTCTACCGCTTCTAGTCTCTGATTTGGTGCCGTGAATTGCCTCGTAACCTACTCTCTCATCTTCTTCGTACATTGGCTACTTCTATTGCTTACTCTACTTACGTAGCACGCCATCGCACGCGCTGGGATTGAGCCTGGCATGGCAGAAGACGTGTTCATTGGCTGCGGTATTCCTGAGGGTGCAGCAGGTAATGAACTAGCCGTTGTGTGTCCCACTGATACATGAAATGCTTGCTTTCGAGGCTTATCACTGGTCTAGTTTGGTCTCTCATCTCAGTCTTTCTTTAGTTTTGCCAGCCATCCGAGTTGATCCGTTCAGCCTTAGAAGCTTCCCTCAATTCTATTCTCCGTGCTTTTTGTTCGGTCTCTATTTTTCTTCCTCTTTATTGTTCTATTCTAGGCTGGAACGTGGCCCGGAACGCGGCCCTCTGGGCTGGCTGCCCTGTAACCACTTCCGGCGCCACTATCAACCGGTTCTGCTCTTCCGGGCTTCAGGTATAAAGGGGGGAGAGTGAGAGAGGGATGAAAAAGGTGAGAGAGGAAACAGAAGGGTGGATGAGAAGGGGGGGGGGTGAAATATTTTTACATCTTTGGAGTTTTCCTAGAGCCATCAGCTGCGTGACTTCCATGCAAGTGGTTTGGGAGTGCGTCGTGATTGATTTTCCATGCATGAAAAATATTCCATTAGGCCGTGGCCAGCGCGTCGCACTCGATTTTGGTGGAAGGCGTCGATTGCGCTATTGGCGGAGGCGTAGACTCCCTATCCCTCTGCCAGCCTGCGTGGATCAAAGGTGCGACGAAAAAAATACCTCCATATATATTTTACTTCATTGGCTCACTCAAATGCGATACACTCAACTCGACTTTCTAAACTTTCCTACTTATGAACTGTGAGAGAATGCCTCAAATCAATGTGATGGTGGTGATGGTATCTGTTGAATGCTTTGCCTTTGTCTGTGGTCTCTACCTGTAGGCGTGGTCACCGAGCCCAAGCTTTTGAAGAGCCACCCTGCGCTATGGATGCCCATGATCAACACCGCTGACCTCGTGGCGGTGAGAAAATGTATACATGTGATAATCTTTTTGTGTGCATTGATGCATATATGAATAGTTTTAAGATTGAGCTCTCAACTGCTTTCTATACAAATGTGTAATGTTTGATATTGAGTCTCTGTCTTTTCACTTTCTTAGTTGAAAGGCTAAACTATACTTTCATTGACCTCATGCCTGAATTACACCATTTGCTTTCTTTTTTTTTTTGAAAAGTTTTTGATACTTATTTCTCTCTTAACTTCTCTTCCAATAATCTAGGAGCGCTACAACATTAGCCGGCAAGACCTTGACGAGTATTCTCTGATGTCCCAACAGCGCACCGCTGCCGCGCAAGCTGAAGGCAAATTCAAGGACGAAATTGCGCCCTTGGAGGCCACCATGAAGGTAGTACTATAGTTTATGAAGGAAGCGAATTTTTTCTCGCTTTCCTTCCCACTTTCTCTATCTCTCGCGTTCTTTGGTTACGTGTGTGTTTTGTGTGTTTGTAACTTTCTACCTGTGTGACCGTTTATGCGTATATATACTGTACGTATATTTAAGGTGGTGAACCGCGATACCAAGGAGGTTTCTTACCAGGAGGTGGTCTGCAACTCTGACGACTGCAACAAGCCTGATACGACCCTCGAAGGCCTCCAGGGCCTCAAGCCCATTATGATCGAGACCAACCCGAAGGTTAGTACTCCTTAAGTACTTGAAGATGGAAAACAATGTCAAACACATGCTTCGTGGACCAGTACTTTTCAAGCTTTTTCTTCTGCGCTTCTTTCTATCAACGGCACTCTGCACAGCACACTTGTGAGTTCATAGCTACTACGAAAGTTATTTGAAATTCCTTAGTTTCCATGCCGGTTCCTGGTATGAAATCCTTGTTGCGCGTTTCGAGTACGTCTGTTTTAATCATTTCGGTGTATATTGCACTGTATTGTATAGGCCACCACCACTGCTGGCAACGCATCACAATTGTCGGACGGCGCTTCGGCCTGCGTGGTGATGGAAGGCAGTGCTGCAGCCAAGCTGAGCACGCCACCGCTCGGGATCTTCAAGGTGTTAAAAAGACAAGAGTTAAAGGGGTTTCTTTCATTTCTTCGCTCCTTTTCTTTCTGTTCTCTTGCTTTGGTTTTCCTTTTCTCTTTTTTTTTTGTTTTGTATTTTTGCTCGCTTCGTTATTCTTTTACTTCCTAGAATCAGTCTCCCTCAGGGTATTCTATGATCTCCTGATTCTTATTTACGTAATGCTTCTGACGTGTCTTTATTATTCTATATTCCATTACATTAGGGCTTCGTGGTGGGGGGCTGCGACCCGGATGTGATGGGCATGGGCCCTTCGATCGCAGTTCCTAAACTTCTGGCGCGGCACGGCCTGACTACCAACGACATTGACTTGTGGGAGCTGAACGAGGTGATGTGACGATGACAATGATAACAATTGTTGTCCAAAACGAGAACATTGACGGAGAAGAAGATCGATAGCAAGAAAACAGCAGAAGCGTCTACTACACAGCCGAAGGCTGCCTTCTCTGAATATTTGTCTCCCTCTTCGTATAACCCAAACTTCTTCCCCTACTCATTATCTTCCCATTATCAACTGCACACTTACCTTTTTTTACTACAATATTAGGCCTTCGCCGTAGTGGCTTTGGCCAATCAGCGCGCGATTGGGATTGACCCGGCGAAAATGAACGTGAATGGCGGCGCCATCGCCATTGGCCATCCTTTCGGCATGACGGGAAGCCGGCAGGTGAGGCCTTGAATGATATGATGATGAAATGCAAGGGATCAAGATTGGGCATAGCCAAAGTTTATGATCCCATAAACACGAAGAAAAGAGGAAATATGAATGAATAGCACTTTGAATCTCTTTGTACATTTCTTTTTCTTTTTTGCACACTGCGCTATCTTATTCGTATTTTTCTTTGTCTTTTCTTGCCCATCACTCTGCAAGGTGGGGCATATTTTGATCGAAGGCAAGCGCCGGGGCGCCAAGCATGTCGTGGTGACCATGTGCATTGGTGGGGGCATGGGCGCAGCGGGGCTATTTGAAGTGTGCCACTAAATTAGGGGGCAAATCACACTTCATGTTTTTGAACGAGGAAAATGTAACACTGCATTCAAGTGCCCGTGTGCAGCTGACCCTGACCATACTGCTCAAGGGCATTTCTTTTTATGTGACCTCTGTAATTCTTTTGTTTTGCCCTTTCTCTATTTGGAGGACTATAAGCCGGGGGTTCTTGTTGCATTTACATTAAACTATCTTAGTAGTACCAAAAAGCGACAAAAGGATAAAGCACTACTGATTACCCATTTCGCCTTTGGCCCTTAGGCTCATTATTTTGTCTTAAAACGACGTCCGGGTTGTCTAGAACTAGAAAACGAATGTATAAATTATATCCATTTGGTATCCAATATCCATATTCGTATGCTGTATGCATCAAGTGACTTCCTTCTTTTTGGAATACCCAAGCCAAGCACCGATACCTTCAGCCAAAGCCCACAGCCCCAGGTATCGGTGTAAGTGTAAGGAACAATTGCGATCCGGAAGCCCGTGTTTTAAATAGCCAAATCTGGAGCACCTGGCACCAGAAATGGCAACAGAGGACAGAAAAGTGGAAACCTCCCGAGGCTCTAGCTCACTACACCGGCCGCGTGTAAAATTTCCATCAGGAGGTACAGGATTACACCCGCGCTACACACGCCGAGCAAGAGCACGCTTCCAGGCCAGGCTAGGGCGGCATTGCCCTTGCTTTTGCCGCCGTACCCGCCCAGAAACCCGCTGCCAATGCCGCCGTCGAAACAATCGGGGCAGGTGCGAGGGCCGAGGCAGGCTGCGGTAAAGGCAACAGCGACCACACCCGAAGTGGTCATGAGAAGGACCCAAGCGTACACGCTGGAGAAGTCAAAGGCAAGCTTCACAAAAGCTTGGTCGAAGCCCACGTAAACGATCCACGGTAGGCCTAGGCCCAGCGTGAGGAGGAGTACCTACATTTTTTTTTTAACAATTCATTTCGTGGTCACAAAATAGTGTGCACAAAGTGCATTGCCCAAAAAAAAACAAAAATAGAAACGGTAAAAATAGTCATCGGAATAAGAATTTCTGCTTATTTGAAAAAACAACCTGGCTACTGGTGACTCCGCTGACTGCGCCCTGGTGTAGGCCGGCTTTCGCCATGGACGTAGCTAGGAAAAAGTTGGGAGTCGTCATGGCCATGGCGAGCAAAAGGGCGCCAATAGCTTGACTGCTCAAGCCAGGGATCAAATAGCCTGTGGAACAGTTGAAAAACACGGAAGAAAGTGATCGTGAACATGAGAAATATGAAGAATAAAAACAGCCGTCATTGCACTCTCCTTAGTCTCATTTCAAAACATTCCTTTTCTACGAAGGATATCTCATCGCCAAGTGTTCACACCATATGCAAATAATCAGGGATGAGTGAACAGTGTATACATAGTCAATTTATTATTACTACTCACAAAGGAGATACGTGGTGTAGTACAAGCCTTGGCTTAAGATGGCCAGCCAGCCAAAGCTAGCGCCAATTCCTAGAACAATCAACTCGATGGGGCTGCCATAATCTTTCATTTTTACGGATGGTGGCCGAGGCACCTGCCAGAGTACCAGAGAAAACCCGAGGGGGCAAAAGAGAGACAGAGAGATTGATGATAAGAAATGCACGAGGAAGGAACCAAAGAAAATAAGACAGAGAAGATGAGATAGGAGAAGCCTGCTACGCAGCCACTTGCTATACGGTGCACGAACGAGTATGGGAAAGAATGCTTAATCACGTACCGAGTAAGCGACTGCAGCGCGTACAGAATCTAAACACAGTTGTCGAAATTGCGACCATAATGCCGGTAATGCCAGGATCCATGCTGTGGATTGCTCGACAACACACTGGTATGAGGCTGAACAGCAGGAGTTCAAGCACGACCAGGATTCGTTGTTATCGTGATTCGTGTTGTTCCCACTACTGCTGCCACCACCAAAGTCGCCACTCACATCGTCTTCATCGTCGTCAGACACTTCGTGATCAAATTCAAGCGCGGAACGACGGTGGTTCACGGAAGACGCAGAAGCAGTAGATGGACCACTTGATGCTGACGAAGTTGAACTCTCAGCGCCTCCGTTGTTGGCAGCACCTGCTATTGGAGGACGCGAGACTGTTTCTTCACTATTTCTTCCTGTGCGCCCTTTGCTTCTTTCACGGCTGTCACCTCTTGTTTCGTCGTAATCATCGTCGTCGTCGTCAACGTCGTCGTACACTGCGGCAGCCCAACGAGGAGCGCCAGGCACGTTGAGGAAAGCTCCTGCAGGATTCTTTTCATACCCATTGTCAATGTCGTGGTCATCGTACATGGAGCTTCCGAGAAGAGGGTCGTGCTCGTGTGGATCATAGTCAGCTTCCTCTGTTGATGCAACGCATTGTGGCAAAGAAGTAAACACAAAGCATCCCGGGGAACAATCAAGGAAATAAATAGAAAAGTGCAGTTTATGAAAAAAATATCTGCCAAGGTGTCAAGCACCCTGACATGTATTGCCTTCCAATCACTTATATACTCTTTATAAACACTTTCAGAGGTTGAAA
>Ga0307930_1003638_pt1 | contig 11190 bp, 12 predicted proteins | sample OrgLakmetageno46_FD_203161 | JGI IMG/M metagenome (GOLD analysis project Ga0307930, IMG submission 203161) | Saline water microbial communities from Organic Lake, Antarctica - #46 | ecosystem: Environmental > Aquatic > Non-marine Saline and Alkaline > Saline | place: Antarctica: Organic Lake... | reverse complement strand
AGTGACAATGAGAGAGGACGACGTCTGTATGCCATACACGAAGAGGCTAACCCACCTTGAGGTTGTGCTCTTCCATCGTACTCGCTAGAGCCGTTGCCAACGCCCTGGGTGTTGCCACTAAGCTCGCTCCGCCTTTCTCGCTGCTGCAATCAATGGTGTGCAAGTAAGGAGCATTGTCGCTGAGAGCTAAAAGGTTACCGCTTGGGTCAAAGGCAAGCGCTGAAGGCACCGACGGTAAGGTCACCTCAGACACCGAGAGCGTGTTTGCTGCATGATCCCCGCCATCCTTGGTGCCTGTCTCTTTCTCTGCGAGGCCTCCTAGGCCCAGCACTGCCACTATAGCACTACCCGCGAACGCTACAGCCACTCTGCCTGAAGTGGCTGCTGCTGTTTCAGTTGCATTTGCATGCGATGTGGCAAGAGCCACTGGCACGGCATTGTCAGGAAAAGCATGCATCGCTAAGCAAGCACCGCTAACAGGGTCCCAGCACCGGAGGGAGCCATCCCCCGAGATCGACACCAAGACTTCGCCATTGGGAGAGGCGTGTGTGGTGTGAGCCATTGCCACCGCGGCTACGTACTCGGTGTGTCCTAAGCAAAAGGCGTCGATGAGGCAGGTGGTCGGCCATTGGCTGATGCGCACTTTCTCGTCCCTATCGCATGACACCAAGCGGCTGCCTCCGCTGGCAACCGCTAGGCCGGTGACGATAGATGCCGTGTGCTGCAACACGGAGACTGGAGGCCCCGCTAGGGTCGGAAGAGGCAAAGTCCAAACTTCGCCCGTCTGCACAAGGGAATTCATTGAAGGTTAGGTACTGAGGTATATCTCCATTTCTCATTATAATTATGTGATATGCCAAAGATTAAGCGAAATCGACTCCGCAAAAAGCGAAAAAAAAAAAAAAGGGAATGATACGGAACTTAGTCTAATCACGAATATCAATAGAACAGCGTACCTTGTCAGCCACTAGCACAGCTTCCGAGACGGCGGCCTCGCTCAATGGAGCTACCTCGACGCATGTCAACTTTTTCCCAAATCGATGCTCGGCGATGCATTGCTTTGAAGCCACGTCCCATACTCGCACAGTCTTGTCCCCGTCTGCCACGACGAGCAGAGAACAGTCGCCGTTGAACGCGAGGCCCACCACTGCCCTTTGTGCCTCCTCGCTCACTCGCTCGTCTCGCTGAATGATGCCTTGAGGTCCTGGCCCTGCCTCTGGTCCAACTGGAGTCTCAGGCCGAAGCACTATTGGGGAATCTTTTGACTCTGGAGATTCAAACAGCAAAGCTGCATTGGAGCATGCGATGGCCACTAAGCCGGACTTCGACGTCGCTAAGCAAACCCTAGACATTTTTCCTTGAGTTGCCTCTCGCTCTCTCGTTGGTTTCCCTTGTTTGTTGGCTTGTTGGTTTGCTCGTTGGCTCGTTCCGTGCATGTTGTTGGTGTACTTCTACCACATTAGTGCGATTGTAGTTTCGATTCTTCTTTCCATCCAATCCATGACGCGATGACGCGACGATGAATAAAAGCTAAAGCTAACCCGTCCGTGAGAAATTGCAGTCTTCGGCAGTCGGTGTAGCATAGTTGCTAGCATAAATGATCGATATACCAGCTCGAATGCGTTTGGTTCAACGAGAGCAACACAGTCGACTAGAAATCTATCCTTGAATAATCCTAGCCGCGTACAGTAATGCGTAAATTTCCCACTTTCGGGATTTTGCTCTTCTTGGCCGCCTCTGTGGCCCTTGTGGCTCAATGCGCTTCGCATTCACCTCAAGTAATGAAGGAGTCGCCTAATTATGAAAATGCTGATGTCTTGAAACCTCTCTTGAAATGGCTCGACGAAGTATCGAACAACAATGCTATTGTCATGTGGGGAGATGGTCGCCCTCCAAGTCGTTTCTTTCGCGACGTGTCGAACCAACATTTAGAGATGCGCACCAATAGTGAAGGCCACCGTGGGATATTTGTTATGTCTCCAACTTCAGCTACTGCTTCACAAGTTATGGTTGCAGTTCCTACCAAGAGCCTTATGTCGCCAGCATCGGCGAGAGATAGCACGCGCTCAGAGCCGCTAGCATCCTTGTTGAATAAAACTGGAAGCATTGCTACGAGTGAGAGCACTGCACCGCTTGAACCTCTAGCAATCTTAGTCGCACACCTGATGTGCGAACTGAGCAAACATGACAAATCTCCTGCTGGGTCATTTTGGGGCCCTTACCTCAACACATTGCCTCTAGGGGCAGACGTAGCGGCAGACTCTCCTTTGAACTGGTCAGATGAAGTGTTGAACGAGTCGCCTTCCTTAATGGAGCACGTGCAAGTGTTGAGGAAACGCCGCGTTGACATTCGGTCTACGGTGGAGTTTGAAGTCGGACTTGGTGCTCAAATGCCCGGTGGTTGCAGCGGAAGCGGGTGGCGCAGAGGGCAAAGCTTTGAAGAGGCCTTCGACGAGGCTTACTTTCTTGCCATGAGCCGAAAAGCTTCAAGTCTGCCGTTGGAACTCGCAGCGGGTGGTGAAGGGACACGCGGTGCAAAAGAGGCAAATGGAACCACTGCTGATGTCACATACGAAGTCATGACACCTCTTCTGGACTTGTTAAATCACCGGCGAGAAGGTGGCGGCCGGTACACGCTTCTGTACGCTTCCGAGGGCGATGTACTTGGCGTTGGGATGTTGGCGCCTACAGGCGCTGGTCTACAGGCCGGCGATGAGGTGTGGCACGACTATGAAGCTGGGTGGTCTTCAGAGGCTACGGACAGTGCAGGCATATGCGACTACGAGATTCTTGCCAACTATGGTTTTGTACCAGATACCGGTACTGAATCAAGTGCCAACGGAGCATGCGCCCTTCTTCCTTGGGTGGGTGTTGTGCGCTTGAGTGACGCGTCAGACTCATTTCGAGGTGGGCGCGTACTCGACCTCTGCAGAGGTAAGACTCCAGTGGTTAGCAACAACGGAGCACAATTGTCGGATGCTTTGCAGTGGGAAATCGAACACGACTTAGCGGCTGTTGAGGCGATCTTAGAGAGCAGCACTCCTGGTGGGGACTCGGGAGAAGACGAGGAACAGGAACGTGGAGAGTGCGTTGCGAACATAGAGATGTGCACGTTAGCTAAGGCAGCGACGCAGCGTATGCAGTCTCGGCGCAAACTTGTGAAGCAAATAGCGGAGGGTGAGGCGACAGTCCTCCGAGCTCTGCATGACTCGTGCAGTACAAAACAAACAAATCAAAATGACCTTCAAGGCCGAGATCCAGCTTCAACAGCAGCGAAGACTAGAAAGAAATCAAGCACTAAGAAGAAGCGGCAGAAGAAGACCAAACGGGTTAATTAGCGCTACGGGCCTTCCTTCTGTGCCTGAATTGGCGTTTTGCTATATTCAAGAATTGGGCTTCCTTTTTGCTAATAAGTTACTTTGCTATGAGTATGCCTTATAATGTCTCTGTGTGTATGCTTGCTTGTTCTAATTCCTAAATAAGGCCCTTCGCTTTCGCTGTTGCTTTGGCTTAGTTATATCCATAAAATAGCGGGCCCAAAGGATTCCCGAATGAGTTCGGCGAACCTTCGGACTTCGACTTATAAGTGCGTGCGCCATATACTCCGTGTGCACCACTTGGAAGCTTGAAAGTTGGAAGGCAAAAATAAACTTGAGCAGTTGACTATATAGTTTGTAGTCTATAGTATCCGTACGATAGGCAGGTAGCCCACGGAAGAAATTATTGAAGTGGGAATTCCGCTGGCTTCTAATACAGCAATAGGGTGTTAGGTGTGCGTTGTTCGCGCATCTAGGAACTAGGAATATACCACAGTCATAATTTCAAATATTTCATGCAATTTCGCACTTAGGGCTACGGAATTAGTAACAGCACCCGACCCGAATCATGCCTCGTGGCCGTCATTCGTCATTGATGTGGAGTAGAAGACCGAAGTCGTTGCTTTAAGGTGTGTTTTGGCGGTCCAGTGCTTTGAGTGGAAAAGCAACAGTGTTCCTTTGCTTTGCACGGATGTGTGCTTCTAGGAATGTTTTGCCGACTTTGGCCACATCCGATGCCATTGCAGCCGAAGGAATCGGTCACAAGGCCATGCATGGCGTGGGGCAAACGTGTCGATGCATTTGCAATATTTGGCAGCATACTCGGCTCATGATCAGAGATCTCGCCACTTTCCATACGATTTTCAAGAGCTTCGTCACTTCCTTTAGGTATACTTTCAGTTGACGGCGTGACAGTTTGAAGTCGACGATAAGTAGCTGTGCATTCAGGGGCCTCTACAATGGTGTCGCAAAATTGACCATTCCACCAAACAGTTGAAATTTTGCTGTACGTCGACCTTGGTGTTCGTATGCAAACGCGTCCTCGAGCAAGCATTAAAGACTCCGCTAAACTAGGTAAATTGAAGTCGCCTTTCTCGTTGAGTACTGCCATCTTTGTTGAAGCATTTCCGACCCGTGCAGCATACGATGTCATGTTCGAAAGACTTAGAAATTGCGTGCTTTCGGAGTCCTGCAAGTGCTGACGCATTCTTCTCTCAATCTCACCTTTCTCAGTGTTGAAGTCGTCTGAAGCAAGGTAAATATGAGTAGCTTTCGCATGATTTGCCCACATTGCAGCACATGCAGCGAAGCGCTCGTTCACCTGATCAATTCCTTTCTGTTTCGACCCGCCATGATCTTTGATTGCATTAGGGTATTCTCGGTAGCCAAGTATCGCTAAGCGCAACTGTACGGTAAGTAGTCTTACACCTTGACCTCGAGTCTGAGAAACAGGCGTCAGTGACCTATGAAATTCTTCAACAAGGTAGGCTAGGCTTGGTGGTGGGCGAATGAACTCTGAAACTAAAACTGCAGCAGGTTCAGGGTCGCCGTGTGGTGAGAGCCATGAGAGCAGGGTCCTGCCGTGTATTTTCATCGGTAGAAGCATCGGAAGAAACAATTGATTACTTTCAACGTATACAGTGCTGCACCTTGGCATTAGATAGCGAAACGCAGAGTCATTTTGAGAAGCTATGCTCTCGTCGTATAGTTGGAACATTTCACTCCAACAGCGATGGTTCATCTTTCCGTGGTCTAAGTTGAGGGTGCACTCTGACGGAAATTCGTGTTTGCCTTTAGCATCCTTCCGGACAATCCCAGGTGGAGGCTCGAGCCCGTAACGATCAGATTCGAACAGTCCACGCCACGGGACGACTGGCGTTCGACCTGTAAGCATTGCCAGTGCGACTCCAGATATAAGACCACTTATCACATTCGATTCGCCGGCCATTGGTTTAATATAGATGTCTCGGTGAGCGTCCGCGTTTGCCAACAAACTACGCCAGTCTTCTGAAGCAAGTGTCGCGACAGCACCGGACAATAGCCACACCAACATAAAACGCGATATCATTTTGAAGTGGTTAAGGCCAAAACCCTCAGTGGTGATGTTAGTTTGTGTTAGAGGTACTGAGCGCCCGTTGCCTGAAAGATACTGCCTAGCTAGCTTGGGTAGTGGTTTCCTCGTTTATTTTGACAATCAGCGGATCGATGCTGCACTCGTAATAAAACTGACACTAGCACTAATAAACAGGCAAGTAAGTATGGATACATGGGAAAATTCCGCGCATGTTGGAGGCCCGCTTTCGCCTCGAGACACGAAATGTCATAGGGTTCGACTGGGGCCTACTGTACTCAGCTAAGTTACAAACTTTTCTTCCAAAACGATGAGCTAAATGATCTGGTGGTTTGTGGTTTGCGTCTGATCTCGGGTTCTTCGGGTCTTTGTATTCATCAATAATGTAATCATCATCATCATCATCATCTATCCCTTTATCCCTTTCCATCTTTTGGCCCAAGCTAAGCTAAGAGCTAAGAACTTCTCATTACTGTAGAAATACGAGCTATTTGTGCAAGTATTGCTCCCACGCACCACTTCTCGTTCCTCCTCGGCACCTAGGGTTAAGTTCCACGAGCAAGTTGTATAAAATGTATCATTATAGGATGAGCCTGCAGCACTATCTCTTGGCGCTACTCATCACTTTTGAGCAATACAACGTCACAGTTGTGGCGATTTCCAGCAACGAGACTCGGAACTCTGGTTTGCGTCCTGTATTCGAAGAGCTCTTAGGAGTAGAAGTCGTTCATGACTTCGTAGCGAAATCGTGGAATAGGCCTGTGACCGAGTTCTTTGGGACACCACCATATACTCTCGCGTCTAAGCCTGAGGGCTACTCAAAGAAAACAAGAGCAGGAAAGCCGGCCAGGTATCAGACTGACGGAGTTTACGAGCATGATCATCATCGATTTGACGCCTTGGGGCCTGTACTCCAATGCCCTTCACCGATCTTAACGAAGTTCGGGGAGGGCGACGAAGAAAAGCACATCTGCGGGCTTTCTCTTGACAAAGCTCAGGAACCGGCTAATCACCCATGTGTTATCATCAGTATCGGCGGTGCAAATCAGTGGGCCTTTGAGAACAGCATTGGAAAGGCCCTTCCACACTGCCATATCCACACGCTTGACTGCACTGTCGACGGGAGGATTCCTGAGGCCCTGAAAGGGCAGGCAACCTTCCACAAGATTTGCATTGGAACCAAGGACGAGACAGTAACAGCACCCCAGTCGGGTACGTATGTCAAGCAGGGGATGCAACTGCAATTTATGCGATGGGGGACATTTACAGCAATGATCGGTCTCGAACATCCGCCAGACGTGATGAAAATGGACATCGAGGGCTACGAGTGGTCAGTTCTTCAGGACATGGCAGCGAATGCACCGCGAAATGTGCTTCCACGCAGCATCAGCTTAGAATTGCACTACGAGACGGGCATGTCCAATCTCCAGTGGTACGGCCGCTTTCGAAGTCCATATGAAATCGGGGCGTGGATGGATTTCATGACTACCCGTGGAAATTATGTGCTCGTAGATCGCAATGACAACGATCACTGCAGACATTGCAGCGAAATAGTCATCGCCTACATTCCGTTCTCCCAGAGGCAATTGCACAAATCGACCGAGCTGTCTAGACGAGGCCACGCTCGTAAACTTATATCGGCCACAGTTTAGGTTCGCTGAAGTTGCACCAAAACGATAGAAAAACATCATCGAAATCAGAAAAGTCACGAAAGTATCTGCCCTCATCGGTAAAGCGCGGCGCATGGCCACCCTGGTAAGGCATTCGGATTATAGAAGTACTGTTTTTTTTTTTGAGACAGGCCCTGAAGGGCCAGAATTAGAAGGCTTACAGGTAGAGAAGAAAAGCAAAGCAGCGCAAACTAAACCCAAGAAGCTAATCAGGCGCACATGCCCAAGTGGCCATGGAATGGAAGTGATGGTAGCGGTCCAAAGTGCCGAGCAATTTGTGCTCAACGCATCCATCATTCGGAGCAACGACAAACCCTATTTAATACCAAAAGAGACACGGTATTAACAAACCTTCCTTTTGTGTTCAATCATCGCACACCAACAAACGCACTCGCCAAAATGGCGAAATGCCGGAAATCTGTACTCAGCACATGGCATTCACGGTAGAGTTGGATATTATGGGCCGCTATCATCGCTCCCATGGCCACTCGGGGATATTTTCTGATAAGTTCGTTCTTTCTATTGGTTATAGGGCCAGTGCCAATATGGATATAAACGGAATAACGGAAGTCTGGGGGCTGGGTGTTGAGTGTGGTTGTAGTGTAGGGAGCTTATATTTTTATTAAAGAAAAGATAAGAGGTAATAGGGCAGAGAGCCGCCTAGTTGTATGTTGTATCGTTGTTATTGGCGCCTGTAGTCTACACAGACGCAGGGCCCTCGTCGGACCTGGCGATATCCTTAGTTCTGGTTGAGGGCCCCGTGTAACTGTAGCGGCTTCTTTATGTTTCTGAGTCCGAGTGCGCCAAAGCGCCCTATGCCAGCAAGCAATGAGGGGCATTATAGAGCGCGGAGTGCCAGCTTCAACCCAACATCTGAAGAAGCGGCGCGGGCTGCGTAAGGCAGCTATGTCAGCGAGGCGCTGAGAACCAAGGAGGGCGTCAAGCCAAGTCGAGACAGTGCGAGAGAGACGTAATATGAAGGAGAAATTACTACTTCCACTCGCGAGCTTCCAGCATGCGTATATTTCTCCCAATTACCCATAATTGCCACGTTTAGTTCGCTTAGTGAAAAAATATATTTCAAGTGCAGCACCGGTTCGAATACTTGAATGCCCGAATAGGCCCCACAGCAACTTAATGCGCTTCGATAACAAATAAGCCGCGCATAACCACATAAATCGGGACAACTGGCAGCTGAAGGCAAATGGGGGCACTTTAAGAAATAAAACTAATTTTGTTTTATCCTACAGGCCATAGCAGAAACCACCCCACCAACCACGCACGGTGCTTCTACATATTTGGCTGATGCGATACAGGATTGGAGGCCCCTCCTGACTCTCTCCAAAGGCTGATGAAACCTACGTGCCTCTTATTGGTTCTCCTTATCTAGTCCCAATCCCCATGCCCAATCCCAGTTCGGACCAAGACAAAACATTTACCGTATTTGCCCCTGCCAGACTTGCTCTGGAGGATACATCGATTGCCATCAATACATCACCACGGCCAATACACATCTCCGTCCAATGTGCTAATTTTTTGCTGTTTCCTTGCAATTGACAATTGGGGTGTAAAACCAAATCTAGAATCTAAACCATTTCCATTTCTCCCAGCGAATGCAAGATCACACGTGCAAGATAAGGAATATTGGCGCCACGTCAGTGTCCTGGGGTTAGTGCTATGAGTCCGGGACTGGCACGAAGCGAAAGACGCCCCCCCCTTGGAGCTCGAAATGGGGCTCCCCTGTAACCAACTCCCAGACCCCCCAAAACCCCGCGTCCGAGCAAGAGGCGCCGCCGCCGTCTTCGGTGCCGTCTCCTGCCCAAAACGCCACATGGCTCACGTGGCCCTCGGTAGGCACGGAAGAGCCGCGGTCGATGTAGGTCTTGTGGAAAGAGTACTGCAAGGCGCCAAGCCGCACTGCGGAGGTCTTGCCAACGATCACGAACTGCCCTAAGTTGTCGTAGCCCCGGCCTTCGATGCGCCCGTCGGATGTCAGGGACAGCTCAACCGGGCTTTCGTCCTTCTCCGTGCCTGAACTGTACCAATAAAACGCCATCCACCTAAGAATGAATACAACATGTTCGCATTGGAAAAAAAAGATGAGATTTACTGACAACAATAAGGAGGCATGTGCAATATTCCAATGACTCTCTCACTTACTCTCTCACTCTCTACTTCAACAAAGACCTTCTTACTCTTTACTCCTTCATAGAACGAACCTCCCCCCCTCTCTCTCTTTTATTTTTTTTTCAATGAGTTTTTTTCTCACGTTTTCGATTGGCTCGGCCACGTAGGGCCGGTGCCCACCAAGAGCAAACGGTCAAAGTAGGCCAAGTGCTCGTTTCGCATCGCAGTCGTCGTCGTCGTCGTCGTCGTAGTGCCGACACCGCCGTGCCCCGTGGCCATCGTATTCGATGCCGATGGTGATGTTGACCCTCCCTGTGCGTCTTCTCCGTCTTCCTGGCCCTCTAGAGGCCACCCGTCAGGAGGATCAAGGTCCCACGGCACTGCCTCGCCATCTTCCAGCATGCCTCGGCCAATCTCGTGATCGGGGCACCACAAATTGCACAGGGCGCGCGCTGCGTGTTTGGAGGCCATTCCCATGCAGAAAGTCGACAAATTCACCAGGGAAGTGCCGCCTCCGTGCATGCGAATCGGCCCATTGGGTGAGGCGGTCTGCTGCACCGAGCTGATGGTGGAAATACGAGCGCCGGGAGAGGTTAAGAGCGCTCTGAGGGCGATTTTACCGTTGCATTGGTTCATCACATGGCGAGGGCACAGATCCGCTGAAGATAAGACTCCTCTGGTCACTAACAAGTTGGCGAGAGTCGCACAGGCGAGTTCCTAAATGAGAGAAATGAGAAGCACGCGAACAAAGGAGAGTTCGAAAGATATACGACGAAATTTTATCACAGTCACTTTTTCAAGCTATGGAGTGCATGCATAAAGGACAACCCTACCTCCAAAAATATGGCAAAAGAAAAAGATGTCCTCATATGAGAAGCTGTGCAGCAATCCCCCAAGGAACAGGTCTCATTTGCTTTATTCAACGCCCCCAACCTGAATGGCACCGCTTTCGTTGGCTAAAAGGGCCACTAAGACAGTGACAGCGCCAGAACGGCGCAAGCTACTCAGAGTCACTTGATCTTGAGCGTTCGCCGTTAAGAGAGCCATGATCTGAAACACAGATGAGATATAGACGGGGGAAAGAATACAATAAATGGCATGGACGAATCAAAGCTGCCAAATTTTAACTCAAACCCTTCCTTCGTACACATAAAGAAGCACTTCTACCCTTCTGCCCAGTTCGAGTTCTTATGGATGAATTCAACCTACTCTTAACCCTTACCTCGAGCACTCGTAAGGCTTCTTGCCTCGCGTCCTTGTTCATCGAGTTGGCTTGGGACATGATTTTCTCGTCCAGAGCGCCCCCCGCGTTGAGGAGGGGCAGCGGGTGGCTCGTGCCCCGACTTCTGGCCGCTCGACCCAACGGATCACTGCTCCGCTTGTGGGAGCGCTCTAAGCGCACCTGCCGCGAAGGAAGGAAGGAAGGAAGGAAGGAAGGAAGGAAGGAAGGAAGGAAGGAAGGAAGGAAGGAAGGAAGGAAGGAAGGGGGATACTTGCTTTGGTGAAGCCGAGCGCGCCGTACTCAAATCACATTAGTGTGAGTAGCAGAGGGAATAAAAACGCGAGACGTGTGATAGAAAAATAGCCCAGACGCTTGAGGCGTGTATACATTACTATAGCAAGTACACACCCGATTGATGAAGGCAAAACTGCGGTGTGTGGCGGCGCAATGATGAGTCACTTGTGCTCTCAAAGATTGAGCGGAGGCGCGGGCGTCCGCAGATGCACTCGGAGACGAAGGTCCACCATGAAGAGGCTTCAGCGCAGGTTTATCCAGAGGGTGAAACGATGCTCCCCCTTGAGAGGATGATAATGACTGTGATGCATTATTGGATGCAACCCGCCCGTAGGAAGGCCCGCGACGCTGTTGCAGAGGTTTCCTTACCACCTCAATGCAGCGCAGGTCCAAGGTGGGCACCAGGTCCCAGACGAAGAGCGCGTGCCGGCGCCAGAGCCCCGCCCACCCTGCGTCGTCGTCCGAGCACATGTAGAGGGCAGTGGCGCG
>Ga0307930_1003635_pt1 | contig 11193 bp, 10 predicted proteins | sample OrgLakmetageno46_FD_203161 | JGI IMG/M metagenome (GOLD analysis project Ga0307930, IMG submission 203161) | Saline water microbial communities from Organic Lake, Antarctica - #46 | ecosystem: Environmental > Aquatic > Non-marine Saline and Alkaline > Saline | place: Antarctica: Organic Lake... | reverse complement strand
AATGCCCCTCTCCCTCCTGAATCATTCCGCACTTGCTTTGTTTGCGCAACGCACGCGCATTCCCACTTCTGCCCGCAGCATTGGCTTCTGTGCCATTTGGGTTTGTATTAGTTCGAGTTCGAGTATCAGGACATTTAGGGTTGTAATATGTGGGCAACCCATCTAGAAAACCGGTAAATTGGTGAGATTTGGATTTTGGCTCTAGCTTTCACACGTTGTAGCCCACGCCGAGCTCTGTCAATACGGCTTTTCAGAGCCAAAATCCATTGAAATGGTGAGGAATTACACGCAACTGCGCTCTGAGAGCGCCGCCGAGGCCGCCTCGTTGTCGGACTTACAGGTTGGCGCGGGCCGCGACGACAACGTGGTCATGTACAGCTTCGCCGTACTAGACCACCGGTGCCTCGCGGATACGCTAGCGTCGCTGTTCGCTTAATAAAGCTACAACAGAAACGCTCAGATCAATAGTTCTGCGGCATCTTGCGGTGGTTGGGCCATAACCAGTTCGGACAGTGTACACTTAAAGTCGATTATCTCGAAAACAGTTTGTCTCTAGGAATACCGGTTTTCTAGATGGGCTGCCCACATATCACCTACCAGATAGCAGTGCTTTTTCGGCTATAAACTCCGATGGCAAGCCTGAACTCCACCTACTGTATGTCCACCGATTTGGGTCGCGATTTCACTCTATACTCAACCACTTACCTCAAATAGTTAATACTAGCTGTTCAAAGAAAATTGCTCGATTTAGTGCCGCTTCGATGAGTGCGACGAGAGAGCCAGCCTACGACCATTCTCACCCATTTTAACACCAAGAGTGCATCGGGTGTACAGTGCCTTCGCCCCCACCCCCGTGTAAGGTCTAGTCGATGACAAGACACTAGAAAGCAAAAGATGAGCAAGAAAGAGATGCTGAGCCCTGCGTTTCACGCACTGAATTGTGCCTTTTAGTGCAACAAGCTTGGGAAGGGAGGGCGTAGGTGTGAGGGGATGCTATAAACCCCAGCCAGTCAAGACACCAGAGAACTTACCGTCAGAGCTATGCGACAAAACAATAAGACATTTAATTATCGAACAAGCGCATTATCGAGCGCAAGAAATTCCGTTGGTTCAGGTTTTTGGCGTTCTACGCACCGTCGATGAGACTGCGAGAAGAGGAAATATACGAAGAATGCACCAGGGGATGGTATAAAGGTCACGTTCCGAGAGAAATGGACATGCAGAATCATAAAGTGGATATTCGTTATATCGATCAAGGTAAAATCTGTACAAGAAGTGCGCAATTACGACTGGAAGCGGAATATGTTGTGCAAGCTAAGCCTCCAGACCAACGTCAATTTCGGTAAACATGCCAAAGGCCCAAGCTACAGACGAAACGAATGGATTTTAAAGTTGCTGAAGCGGTTTTAAAACACATTCAAGCGCATCTCTTAGGGCATACTGTAACGAGAACTCACTGCGTTCTAGAGCTACGGAATGCGAGAGGGGACATTTTGGGCAAGTGTATTCCAGCGTTCTAAACAGCTGTAGATATGGGCATAGGCGATACAAATGAGTGACGTCCCAAGAACTCGAGCTGGCAATTAGGTGATTCTCGTTTGACTGAGATTACTCATTTAGGCCGTGCGCATGTCCTCAAAACACTGTGGTGCTAGTGGCGAGCACCTTAAACGAGCTTAAACTGATGAGTAGCAAACTGATCACGCAGGACCTCTCAAACGAAAATCTGCTGATTAGTTGGCTCTTTGTTGGTGCTGGTGGACTCTTTTAAGGACTCTTTCAAGGACTCTTTTAAGGATTTCAGTTTAGAAAACCGTGGTCAGCTATCTGAATGTTCTAGCTCTTACAGCCTCACCGGGCTAGCCTTAACGCGCTTAATTGCGATGAAGTCCTTCAAAGTTATATCCTACCAAACTTAACATTGTATTATCTTTCATATTCGATCCTTGAACCCACGCAAGAGACCGTGTAGCCGTCAGGAGACGAGATTTCGTCGTCACGACAATGAAAGGCATGGTGCGAAACAATGAAGTCTGAACAGAGAGGATTTCAATGGCTTTAAGAATAGCTCGGTGGTAAAAGGTAGCTATGAATAATAAGCTGGAGTCAACTATGATATGCTTGGAATGCGTGATCGATGGAAGTTCGAGCCGTGATGTTGTAGCAACTCAGGTGCTTCAGAAACAGCTGTCGCGCTTCTTTTAATGCTGAATGGTACCGTGAGAGGGCTTCAAGAAGTCATGATGCTAGAATCTAGACAAAAATGCAACAAACGCTGGTGGAATTGGGCTCCGAAATAAACTTTACCTGGTGAATACTTGGGTATATTCGTAGCTAAGGAGCAAGTAGCTTTTCGTCCACCGCATCGTCACCGTGGGCTTTTGTCAGCCGACAAACTCTCATATTGGTGTACTATCCTGGCACAACGTGTATTTCTAAGCCAACGATTGTTGCAGTTACGATGACGAATCTTCATCAGATCAAGAAAGATATGTTTACAGCTGGCCGTCAGTCGTTCCTGGCAACAAATTTGCAGATTCGGGCGGCAGCTGCTCGCAGCATGTTGCCGCCAATCGTGGCGATAGTCCTTGATTCGTGCACAGACGTTAGCAGCACTACGATAGCCTCAAAAATGATGCAACTGTTGCGCATCCATCACGTGCTGGTGGTATGTTCGCTTTGCAGCAGAACAGGCCGCACTGGGCGAGATGCTGCTGGCACTAAGCAATGAGCGGATTGCACCTGCACATCTGCACACTGCACACTACTTAGCACCTCATGATCATCCTATAGCTGTGCCTAACCTATTTTAAGCTACTACTAAGTGCCTACGCGGGGCTGGTCTATTTTTTTCGAGAACATACATGTGCACTTGTAGTGGCGGCGCCTGGTTGATGTCAAAAGCTAATATCGCGCCTGACGTTATCGTTGTTGCTATCGCTGACGCGGGGGCACCACTGTGGAAGCTTCCTTCCAGCTTAAATGGTACAGACTACTGCACTGCGATTCACTTGTGTCATTTAAATAAGTTTTGCCTTTCTTAATTTCAGTTGTAGTGCCGTCAATAGAATGGACCTTGTCTTTTCTTTCTTTCGTGGAGGGGGTTCCGCGAACGGCCAGTCGTGTGTATCTAGCTAGGTAGAAGACGCAAGTATATGGAAAGTTCGGCACTTACGTAGCTAGGGGCAAAACGAAGACGGGCTATGATAGATGATGTGGGCTCAAGTGATGTACACAACTACAATGGCTTTTGGTCGCAGGAATCCTGATAGCTGATGAAAGCTTTGCGCCATGGCGGGGTGCGCCATTAGCATTTCTGTGGAATGGATTTTCGCCCTTGAACTTAACGCCTGGAACACGGAATAAGAAATGGCGCGGTATCAGGGTTCTGGCTTTATGGATAGAGAAGTATCTGCATAACTTTTTTTAATGGGGTGTTCAAGTGTCTTAGTTATTCAAAATGATGGACTGTAGAGCGTGCATGTTCCTTAGCTGGGACTGTCTTCGGCTCTTTAACTCTTTTTCTGGAAGGTCGTCGTCTATGATATAGTACACGGAAAATGCTACTGAATTGGAGAACCCACTACTCTTCCGTATTTTGCTCAACTGAGCTCTTCTTCGATGAGCAAGGCGACTTTCCAATAGCTGTATGTACAAAAACACACAGCAACCAAACTCCTATACCGGCACAGATTGCTTTATATCTCCTGGCATACGTCCGGGGTTTTGGCTGGAAGATAGGAATAAATTCATTTATGTCCAGCCATTGTGTACCTGGGACGTGAAACACATTGGGCACTCAGACCCCGCCGACTTGATCGGAGGGAAGACGCCAGATAGAGCCTTCTGGAACGCGCAGATACATGCCACAAGTGCAAATACAGATCACCTCTGAGAGCGTGCTATTTCTGCCCTTGCCTTTCTTTACACTTGGGGAGTATAATCTAATCTAATCTAATGGCGAGCTACCGAGAAGCTTTTCTGAGTAGCCTTGGCCTTTGCCTTCATTTCTCCTCTCCTTTCTCTTTTTTTTTCTTTCTTTTTCCCCTCTTCTTTCTCCTCTTCTTTTCCCCTTTTCCCCGATTTTTGGGTTTGTCTAAAGGGTCCACCAGCACCGACTGGGAGCCGATTAGTTCCTGAACGCAAAATCCCTTCCCTGTAGGCCTTTTTTTTTTTTTGAATTCCTCCTACCTTCACGTCCACATCCTTGGCTGAGGATTACGCCCGTTTTCCTAAACGATACGAGATTTCGTTTCGATTTCGTCAAAGGAGAGCACGTAATTTCGCCGAAATAACGCGAAATCGGGCGTTATTTAGCGAAATAACGAAAAATACGGCAAATGTTGACGATACGGTTTATCGTAATACCCAGCCAAGTCCACGTCTGTAGAATAGAATATCGAATACTAAATATAAATACACTACTACTATTATTATACACTATACTGCCTGTACTCTATATTCCCATGCCCCAAACACGGGAGATGTTATAAATTACTCACTTATTAATTAATGGTGCGTGTCGTCCTTTCGTTACTGAACTCGAACTCAAGAGCGACTCCATATGCGATATGCGCATTTCAATGAAAAATTTCAAGTACAAGGGAGTGGAAGAAGGAAGTGCCTTCGCTCTTTTCACGCAGCCAGCAGCCAAGTGGCCAAGTGGCTCGAATGCTGAACGATTCGCCAACCACCCGATTAAAAAAGAAGCAAAAGCAAAAGAAAATTGAGGCAAGTTAAGCCAAGAGTCCAAGAGCGCGTAACCTTTACGATGATAGACGGCCCCCAGATATGACTCGCAGGTTCGACACACAGAACAATCGTGCTAAGACTCCCAAGGCCAAGGATGGTGGGGCAGTGGTTGGATGGCGGCCTTAACTTCACCAAAATGATGGTGCTACCTGTAAGCCCCGCCGCTGCTCCCACCATAACCACCACTATACCCCGCTGATGCTTCACTTGAGAACGGTGGTTCGCCGTAGTAGTTTTCAGGAGGAGGCCTCGCGCGCCTCTGCCCGCGCTGCCCCTTTCGGCGCCCCTGTCGCTGCGGTGGCGCTCCGCTGTCGGTGCCCCCTGCCACTCGGTCGATAACCCACTTCGCGCTACTCATGGTGCGATCAACGACATGAAACCGTTGGTCAATCTGCTGGGCGCGCCGTCCTAGTTGCCCCGCGAGCGCAAAGGCTTTCGGTCGCACCTCCGTCTCAGCCGCGGCGGTCGTGACTAAGCGAGTTACACCAACGCCTTTCATGGCAGCGCACCGCACAAGATCGCCAACCGTCGTCTCCGAGGTTGCAGTAAACGCGAAAAATACTGCTGAAGCCAGAGCTATGAGCGAGGGAGGAAAGAGAAAGATGTTGATAGTGGAAGCAGACGTCCATCCAAGGGTAGCTCCAAGTATTCCTGAGGCAACCAGGCAGATGGTCATCGAAAACTCGAGGGGGTGTTCCGGAGTGGGCCTGTAGTCGCGCAGGTTCGGCGGGGCGTTGGGGGGGAAGCGGTGACGACGATGAAGTAAGACCGACTTCAACTGCATCATAAACGCGTACTGCCCGGTGACGGACCGCCATCTTGAGAGGGTCAGAATGGCCGTCACTGCGAGTGCGCGGAAGAATGCTCCGAGGTTGCCGCCGAGATAAGAGGCCGCGAAACCAACTAAAGCACCCACTGACATACAAGGCGTGGGCTGATGTAAAACATAGGCACTGATTGCAGTGCCCATGCCAAGGCCGCACAGGCTGGCGAAAATTCCCACCCACAACTTAGCTAGGGAGGTTTGCCGGTACGATTCCACAAGGCTAAGCTGTAGCGGCGCGGTAAACGACTCGGCGCTCCCGGAAGGCAACTGACCATTGTACTCTGCGCCCTCCCAGCTAGGAATCGACGGATCACTCATACTACCTGGCCAGCTTTGCTCTGGTCCAGCTTGTTGCTGTCCAAACTGCTGCTGCTCCATCGTTACTTCTGTGGTTGGTTGAGAGTATTGTGCCCATGGGTCGTCATCGACTTTATCTGGTGCTGGCTGTGCATAGCTAGGTGGTTGTGGAGGAGCAGCACCAGCTAGTGGCGGGTCTCCATTAGGTTTAGGCCGTCGTGCCCGCCTTCGTGGGGCCTCTCCTGAAAGCTGCCCCCTTGCAAGAGATCTCCTTCGAGTGTCGTGCGATGGAGGAGGCCGCAACGGGTCGCTTGCCAGTGCACTGGTTGCAAGCAACGATACGACGAGCTTATTCATTCGTGGAAGGTGCAGTAGTAAAGAGGACAAGGTGGCGACCTCAAAGTGTAATAATTTTCCTTTTGTACACCAGTCTATGCCGCTTGCATAATAATGTTTTTGGGGTTTTCTCCTACAAGAAGGAGCACCCGACCCAGGCTAGCTTAGCCGTCGTGCAAGGCACAAAGTTGAAGCAAGCGGAAGAAGTTCTTCGTATGTATCACCCAGCGGGAGGCACACCCCAGGCCAGTCACCCAAACACCCAAAGCATCACTCACTCTCCAGAAAAACCCAAAAGTCAAAAACCAAAAACCAAGCTGTTCACACATTATTTCGTCGTTTTACCGTTTGATGAATTCTACTGTTCGTCAATAATTGGCTGCACTTGTGAGGTGCACGAAAACGCTTTCACCGCCAGCGTCTTGCCCTACGAGGCTGCTTATCAAAGATGGAGCTGCGCGTAGGAAAAAAATACCGCCTTGGCCGCAAAATTGGCTCGGGCTCCTTCGGCGATATTTATTTGGGCACAAACATGACCACCGGCGAAGAAGTGGCCATCAAGCTTGAGTCGGTCAAGACGAAGCACCCACAGCTCCTATACGAGTCCAAGATTTACCGCATTCTACACGGCGGACGTAAGCCTTGTGACGACAGATGCTTGTTTTAGTGTTGGGCGTGCATTCAAGAAATATTTGAGGAATACAAGGGCCGTTGTCGAATTAGGGTTGGAAGGGTTTGGATAACTTTCTCAGCTCCGTTGTCGTGGCTGTTTGTTTGCTCCTTCGGGCGTCTGTCTTATATCATTTTACCCTTTCGTGTCTTTTGCCTGTCCAGTGGGCATTCCAAACGTGCGATGGTACGGTGTAGAAGGCGACTACAACGTTATGGTCCTGGACTTGTTGGGTCCTTCACTCGAGGATTTATTCAACTACTGTGGGCGGCGTTTCAAATTGAAAACGGTGCTGATGGTGGCGGATCAACTTTTAAGCCGCCTAGAGTACGTGCACACCAAGTCCTTCATCCACCGTGATGTGAAGCCCGACAACTTTCTCGTGAGTGCACTGTCGCTGCCTCTGTTGCAAACCGTTTTGTTGCTCACGATTTTGTTTTTGTTCCTTGTTGTCTAGATTGGGCTCGGCAAACGACAAAACGTTGTGCACATCATCGACTTCGGACTCGCTAAGAAGTACAGGGACCCACGTAGCCACCAGCACATTCCGTACCGTGAGAACAAAAACCTTACTGGTACTGCCCGTTACGCGAGCATCAACACGCACATCGGCATCGGTAAGAAGATGCGCCGACCTTCCCCTCGCGCATTTCTCTTCCTCTGACCTTCCTTCTCATGTGTTTGCTGCGCTATCAGAGCAAAGCCGCCGCGACGACCTCGAATCCCTCGGGTACGTGCTCATGTACTTCATCCGAGGCAGCCTACCTTGGCAAGGTCTGAAGGCCAACACCAAGAAGCAAAAGTATGAGCGTATCATGGACCGCAAAATGTCCACCAGCACTGAGCAACTGTGCAAAGGGTACCCCTCTGAGTTCCGGTCGTATTTCGAGTATTGCCGAAGTTTGCGCTTCGAAGATCGCCCCGACTACGCTTACCTGAAGCGTCTGTTCAAAGAGCTCTTTTACCGGAAGGGCTTTCAGTACGACAACATGTTTGATTGGACCGTTCAAAACATGGTAAGTCTTCTCGCCGCAGCGCACTTCAGGCCTTCTTACTTTACATTTCTATGTATGCCAGACCTCCCACGCTTATGCGCCATCTTCCTTTTGTGTTCCCTATCGTGCTACAGCAACAGGAGCGAAGTCGCCTTGGGCCGGACGCACGCGCAGCTGGTGAAGGCGAGGGCGCAGCTGAGGCAGCAGGTCGCGAGGACCGCCCCCAAGAGGCCTATGAAGGCCGCGATGAGGCCGATCACGACTACCGGGACGACCGTGCGCGTCCCTCAGGCGAGCGGAGCGGCGGCGTGGCTGGCGGAGATCGTAGCGTAGACCGAAGCCGTTCCGGCGTGGACGATCGGTCGGGAGCGCCTCGGTCGGCACGCGTGCCTCGCGGCAGCACCGGCACCTCGGAGCTCGCTCGTAACGCTTACCGAGACCCCGGGGGCCGCCCAATGCCGAGTGGCTCGGGAGGCTCAGGTGGACGCGGTGACCGGGAGTACGAAGATGGAGGAGAAGACCGGTCAGCCAGGCGCGATGGCAGTGGGGCACGCGGCCAGAGGCCTCTCCTTTAAACGTCTTGCGAGGGGTTCACTTGTCCCAAGCCCGTTGCGCTTCGAATTCGAATGTTAGTGTCTTCGAGAAGCCTTTTAGCTGCTGCGCATCACACTGCTTCGTATAGCTAATTTCTTTCTGAGGAATAATTCGGCGACCACTTTATTTGTCATGCGCCTTTCAACCCACCGCGCTTACCTATGTAACCCTAAACCCACACCTCACACCTTGCTTGACACACACATCTTTGTACTAAATTTTAATTTGATAGAATTGTAAAATTTTAGAATTCACCACGCAATAAGCAATAGGCCTATGCTGATGATGATGCAGGAGCCAACTTCATTTCACGTAAAAAGCGCGCAAAAGCACATCTAGTACTACATACAGGGATTACTTACGTAAAAAAATAATCATAAACCTTGAGTTTTGCGTTTACGTAATAGACTCCGACGCGACGCGAAGTCGCGTTTATCAGGGCCCACCCTGCCGATTGAACGATTCCCCGGAATGGACGTGTCGCCCGCTCTCTTAATCCCGTGAATACTAAGTACGGTAATTCGAACCCCCCCCCCCCCAAAAAAAAGGGGAAATTCCTAAAAAGAACCCAGCACCTAGCATCTCCCACATACAACAACGCAATTGCTAAATAATCATTCCATGTAACCGCCAAGTGCCCCTTTTAGCTTCAAGTTGAAGTTTCATATTTATACTGTAGCCTCCAAGACATTTAAGTGCGCAAAAGCTTCCTATAAAAGTGATTTTGAGCGAAGTTCAACAAAGGAGCGCTGCCGAAGAGGCAGGGTAGAAGGCGCCCACTGCCCTGATATCATAGAGCTTACAGTGAAGTGTTGATAATTGTTGAACTAACAGCACATACAGATTACAGTACAGGGTGCTATACAGAGAACAGGGAGGAAGTATCATATTACTGCTTCGTTTTTGTTCTCGATAAGAAATGAGCTCATCTCGTCCACCCCTGAATGACATAGAACCAAATTCTTCGTGCAGAGGCAATACATGCGCGTGCCTTGCGTGCAAGTCCAAATCGCAAAGATGGAGGTGTTCAGAGAGGCATATAATGTCTTGAAAGATTATAAATGTTCATAAAATACATTCGGAAACTGACCTAATAAAGGACTTCAGTCGCTTCTTTGTCTGTTTCAGCGTTGAATAGAGAGAGAGAGCGCGCCATATGGACGTGGCCTGCTTGAACTTCAATATTAATTCCCGAATGCGGTACGGTGCTCAGTGTTTGTCAGTTCATGTATGCATCATCCGATATGTACCACTGCATCATACTACAGCGGCACGGGTGCGCCGCGCCACAGTCAACGTAGGAGTTTTAGGTCGATATCGTTCCTTGAAATGGGCTTAGTGAGGGAGCGCGGAGGAAGTTTGAGTGGGAATTAAGTAGAGTGCAGTATGAGTCAGGTCGAATTGCGCAATGGCATGTGCCGTAAGGTGCTTCATAGTGGAGCTGCATTGAAGGCGATCGTAAGCAGGGAAAGTACATGTAGTGACAAAAGGTGTACAGTTTGAGGTCGTGTCGAAGTGTTGAGACTTTATTCCACTCGCCACTACTTTTAGACCATCGCCACCAGTGCAGCTCCAGTTTAGACCATCAAACTGCATATGTTATTCCGTACGTTTGATTTCCTGATGGTCCTGTGTCCTTGTTCAATCTCTTTCTTGCTCCTCCGCGTTGTTCGTTGGTGGTAAAGTACCACGCGTTATCGTCTCGAACTATATGTTGCCACACTCTTTGTGCTCTACCTTCTCGACCTCATCTTTCATGCAACTCACCTCAAGAGAAAGTGATTAAAATATCATTACGCAAAAGGATACCCAGCCTTGTCAGGCTTGTTCTGAATGCTACATTTTTCTGCTGCTATATGCCACAGTGGTGTCTAGTCTAATGAAGCTGCGCGCTAAAGGCAACGTTGAGGAGGATGAGATGGATGATGTTTTAAAGACAGCAGCAGCAAGGAGGTCATTGCTGATCCAGTAGCCCCATCCACGAGGTTAAAGGACTTCCGACGATCCCGCTCGAGAGATCTGCCTGGAGTTGGTATCTCTTAATCACCCGCTTGTGATTTGAACAGCTCAAGGGCATTTTTTTTTGTGCGTGCCTCTGCAATTCTTTCGTACTTGTTATTCGTAGCTTAACTGACATAACTTAGCCCCCTTTTCTAGAATAAAGAGAAGAAGCAGCAGCCCCTCGCCTTCTTCAGTAGTTGAGGTATAAGTAGTCGATTCAAGTGCACTGGGGCAACGGCAGCATTCGCAGCACCCAGTTCTTTTTGTGCATGCCTCTGTAATTCTTTCGTACTCGTGATTCGTAGCTTAACTCAACCCCCCGGCTTCTAGAATAAACAGAAGAAGCAGCAGCCCCTCTCGACTTCTTTAGTAGTTGAAGCACTGGTACACGGAGCAAGGTCGGCGGATTTCAGGCATGATTTGGACCACGGCTTTTTGACTCTTTTGGCACCGCCCGTGGACCGAGTGCCGGGTCCATTGCCGGGCAACGAGGGTGAACATGTGTATGACTCTTGGTTGATGGCACGCCTAGTGCTTCTGCCTAAGAAGGGTTATTTATGTCTTTGTGCAAGAATTGGCGTGGTATCTGCTTATTAGCGCGGGATGAGGAGTACGAGGCTGGGGACACTTCGGACCTCGTTTTGGATTGTGGGGGCACGGTCAGCTTCACTCAGTCCTTCGTCTATCTGGGGTCACTGCTTCATCGCGACTTATCAGATCAT